>CEOS01020171.1_pt1 | contig 57931 bp, 43 predicted proteins | sample 530601 | NCBI WGS metagenome assembly CEOS01 (sample SAMEA2620666, study PRJEB7988) | marine metagenome | biome: marine biome (ENVO:00000447); feature: mesopelagic zone (ENVO:00000213); material: "saline water (ENVO:00002010), including plankton (ENVO:xxxxxxxx)" | depth 1000 m
TTGTGGTTTGTCTTTTGGACTTTTCGCTTTGTATTTGGTGGTGTACCTATAGGTGAAAAAAGTAACAAGCCCCAGAATTATAGCGGCTACTATAACAAAAGACCAATATAGAAAATTAGTGTACTCCAGTACTTGGATATTGTAAAAAGGTAAAACTGCTATCATCTACTCAATAAACTGTGAACAAATATAGTATTTATATCTTATGGAAGAAGTTTGAATGTTAAATTAAGAGAAAAATATAATATTATAATTACAAACAAGGAATAATCTTACATTTTTTTTAATATGTAGGCATTTTTTCAGATAAAAGGATATTTATAGAGGTTAAAATGCATCAGCAAAAAAAGAGGTTTTTGTAAGATTAGAATTTACAAAGTAAGAGAAGAGAATATAGACGAAAGAAAAATATAATTAGCCAATGTGTTGATGTGAAAATGAAGAAATATAGCTTAAAATTTAATGCTGGCTGAATGATTGCGATATACAAAAAATGGAATCAAAGCCAGAGTGTAAAATAGGGGTAGGGACCTAGAATCATGAGTTTAGGTTTTGATTTAATTTTTTACTTCATTATGAGTAATTTTTAAGGAGTTAAAAAATATACTTATTTTAAACATCTTTTATTTTGTATGAAACATAAAAAATCCCATCAGCTTAAATAATATTAGGATGTGTTATTTAATCGATTAATTTTGCATTTATTCTTATATGGAAGTGCGTTTTTCTTTCGTAAAAAAACAAATTAGGTGAGATGTTTTAATATTCGTTTAGGTATATTTAATAAAATCACCAAATAGATGTTTTTTGTTAATTTTAAATAGTTTTTTTTACTAGTGAATTCATGATTTAACTCCAAACTTAATTCTGACTTTTATCTTTAAAATATTACTTTTATCGTATTGAGCATAAATCTTTAAGCCCTAATGAAGTTTCGACTTACCATACTAATGTTTTTGATATTTACAGCTTTCCTGTATGCTCAAAATAGTGAGGAAGAAATTACTATTTCTCCCGATTCTACAAAGGAGGAAATCATTGCTTTTATAAAAAGTAATATGGCAAAATCTGGTATCGAATTTGATAAAGGGAACTACTTGGCTTCAATACTCTATAACCATAAGAATTTAGAACTGGCAAAGAAGATTGGGGATTCTTTGCTACTAGCGATGTCCAGAAGTTACATTGCCAATGACTATTTAAAACTAGATAATACAGAGCAGGCCCGCAATTATATTGATAAAAATATAATTATGGCTGAAAGAATGAAGGATACCGTCCTCATCAATGCTGCAAAAATTGATCTTGCTAATATATATCTGGAAGAAAAGAGGTATGAAGATTTCATACGATTAAATAAGGAAGTAATTGCCATAGCTAAACATGCAAAAGATAACTTTCGGTTAATCACCAGCACCCTTAATATTGCAGATGCCTATTTGTTTAAAATTGAAGAGCCAGATCTGGCTAGGCCATATATAGACTCTTTACGTGTTTATAATGCTTACGAGACCAGGGCAGACATTAAAATACCAGAAGAAGATTTTCATTATCTGGAGGGAAAATATGCCTTTCTAAAAAAGGATTTTATTGGCGCAAAGGAAAATTTTGGATTTGTTTTGAAAAACTATAAGGATTACCATAAGCTGGATTATCTGTTAGATTCCTATTCGGGATACATTCATAGCCTAGCGCAATTGGGCGAGTATGAAGAAGCATATAAAAGCTTTAGAGTAATAGATAGCCTGTTTGAAAATAAACTGAAAAGCGTTCTAGAAGAATCTAATACAATTTTAAAGCATCGTATCAAGATCGAAAATATCGAACAACAGGTTAGAAATAAAGAACTTCAAAATAAAATTATTTCAGCAAAAGCAGAAAAAAACAGAATATTACTCATCGGCTCTGTAACTTTATTGGTGTTTCTATTATTGGTATTGCTGTTTTTTGTTTTTGAAAGGACAAAAAGAACAGCTCTTATGCAAAAGCTTCAAAGAAAAAATGAGGAATATCTTGATGCCAAAGAAAAATCTGAAGAGATGGCAAGGGTTAAAACCAAATTCCTTTCTACCGTTAGTCACGAACTTAGAACACCATTATATGGTATCATTGGTTTGTCTAACGATTTATTCTTGGATCCGGAACTCTCTTCCCATAAAAAAGAACTTCAGTCTTTAAAATTCTCAGCTAATTATCTGCTTAATCTAGTTAATGATGTACTTACGTTAAATAAAATAGAATCACAAAGTTCTATTAAACTGGAAAATAAACCATTTGAATTACAGGAGCTTATAGGGGATATTAATATTTCGTTGAAATTTATGAGGAAACGGAATAACAATCAATTAAAAGTTAAAATCGATAAAGAAATCCCCCAAATTTTAATAGGCGATAAAATAAAGCTATCTCAAATATTAATTAACCTTATCGGAAATGCCTTAAAGTTTACTAATGATGGCGAAGTTCAGATATTGATTGATCTTATTCAAAAGAAAGAAAAAAGAGTAAAGCTTAAATTTCAGGTAAAAGATAATGGTATTGGCATCTCTAAAGAAGAGCAAAAAGAAATTTTTAAAGAATTTGGGAGCTCTATAAAAACAACCAAATTCGCAGGTACCGGACTTGGTTTAAACATTGTTACCAAGTTGCTGAAAGAAATGAATTCAGAAATTCAATTAATAAGTCAAACTGGAAAGGGATCTAATTTTTACTTTGAATTGGAGCTTGACACCACAGATCAAATGGAAGAAGTTTCCCAACCCACTTCTTTAAATCCCGGAAAACCTGAGTTTGCCGGAAAAAAAATACTGATTATTGATGATAATCATATCAATCAGTTGGTGACCAAAAAATATATTGAAAGGTACGGGATGGTAGCAAAATCTGCAGATAGTGCTCTAGAAGGTATCGAAATGCTAAAAATAGAATCTTTTGATCTTGTATTTATGGATCTCAATATGCCCACACTTAACGGTCTGGAAGCAACTTCCATGATTAGGGAGTTTAATAAAGAAATTAAGATTGTTATTTTATCTGCAACAGAGGTGCAGGAGTTAGAAGATAAGATAAAAGGCTATGCAATTAATGATTTTCTATCTAAACCTTATAAGACTAAAGATTTATACAGTTTATTAGAAAAATACCTAAAATAATATAGAAAATATTATTTTTTGGTCTTCCTAAGTATTTTAATCTAAAATTGAATCTTTAAAGTATTTATTCTTTTTTTTAATGTTCTCTATAAATCAAATGTATCTTCTAGTTCTTGGATTGGGGTTTTTCTCTTTTCTGCCAAGGAAACTTTCCTTCTAATTCAACTTGTAGCGATAAGCTTAAAAAGGTTCTAATCAAGACAATTAAACCTAAAATGGTAACAGATTTTAAAGTTGGTTCTGTCACTACAGTAGCCATGATATCTGCTGCAATCAGAATTTCTAAGCCTAAGAGTATGGCCTTGCCAACAGACTGTCGAAGTGTGATGTAATTATTAGAGACATTTTTCTTTTGATGTAAAACAAATTTAATAAGTGCGATAACTGTCCCAAGAAATATGGTTAAGACTCCAATAGCTTCTACTATGGTTGCAACATAGTTGATGTATAATTTGATACTTTCCATTTTTGGACGTATAGGTTTATAGGTAAGTTAGTCGTGAAATGATTCAAAGCTAAAATAGCTAAAATTCTTTATTATTTTCTTCTCATTATGTTTTATCGTCAGGATGAATTTTTAAAAATTATATTGAATACTTGTGTTCACAAAAAATGTTGTCCCAGAATGAGGTGTATTTCTTCTACGAATTCAGTTTCATTTTATATTTGATAGATTTTGTATTTGAATTTCAAAGTTTACAGGGGGGATTTGTGGAAGTGAATCATAGGCTAATTAAGAAGGAAAGAAAGTTTAAAGCAAACAGGTGCAAATCATAAATATCCAGTTTGGTTAATTTATATTACTAACATTCAATCCAATTAGTTATCCTTGTAATTAACAATAGCAACTTTCCATGAATTGCTAATAGAATTCATGGAAAGTTGCTAACTTTCTGCCATTATGGGAAAAATGTGTTTCTATTTGTGCATTTTTCTTATTTTGGTTTTATTGAGGATTTTTCCATTGGCGTCGGTGTAAACGTGCATTTTTTCATTGTCTTTGGTCAACTCCATTCTGTAACGTTGACGTTCTTTACCATCTTCATAACTACTCATATTATAAACGTCTTTTTTTATAATCCATCCGGGATAGGCTTTGGCAATAGCAGATCTAACAGCAGCTGGAGGGGCAATATTTTTCATGTGTTCATATGTACTTATTAAATTTCCATACTTATCATAGGTAGCTGTAAATTCTTTTCCTTTTCCTTCAAGAGTAATATCAAAAGTGTCATAATCATCAATAGAGTTTATATCTCTGTTAATGTATACATCATTTTCAACATACTCAACTGGTATAGCGGCCATTTCCTCTATGGTGAAACCTGGGTAATCTTCTTCAACTGCTTCAATAATAGCTGCAGGTACATCTTCCTTTTTGATTTTTTCGGAATAGAGGATGTCCTGTGCGAAAGCTTGGGCACCGAGCCCTAAAAGAACTAAACTGAATACTACTACTTTTTTCATGTTTTTTAATTTTAAGTTAGTGTTTGAGTATTTATTTTTAGAAATTAATCTTAAACAAATTTAAACTCCTTATGCAACCGATTCTGCTACTTTTGTAGCAGAACCTATTCATTTAAAGTTTGTTTTTTTGAAATTGTTGAATTCTTAACCTATCATGCTATGTGTTTCGTTAGGTGTGTATTAAGTGATATTTGATGGGGCTTTAGGTGTTTTGCGAAGCGTATAGTGAAGTAGAAAAGAGTGAAGGATTCCAGTAACATACTATCTATAAGATGCCCTGTTTTACTCTAAAATAAAAAAGCTGATTTTCGTTTGTCGCCGAGTTAAAAAAATGCTTTTCAATAGCTTTATACACTAACCTTTAAAGTTGTTGTACTACCGTCTATTAAGATATTAGCGGTGTGCCGCCCAGCATTATCAATAAAATAATTTTATAGAGGAGGTTTTTTAGACTCTTAAAAGCAGTAATTAGTGAATAGAGATTGATAGAGCTGCAATACGGGATTGGAATAGAATACTAAACGTAAGGGGCTAAATTTTATAAAGGAACGTTTTGAAGATAAAGACTGAGAGTTACATAAAAAAACCGTTCACTCCATATAGGTTGCGAACGGTTTGTACTTTTTAAAAAGATACAGCTATCTATCTTCCGTGTAATTTATTTTGCAGTAGTTCTAATTCCTTAGCTGTTTCTTTCATTTCTTGGTGTGCCTTGATCATCTCATCTTCTTCATTTGCGTTTAAATGGTCATAAACCATTAGCGAAAGTCTTTTGTGGCGATCATGTAAACGAGCCAGTTGATCTCTGTGATCAATATCATGTTCTTTCATAATTGTTTTATTTTTAATTATTATTTGCTTAAACTATTTTTCGTGTGTATTGAACATTTTGATTCCCAATGTTAACCGAAACAATCCCATAAATAAAAATGCAAAACTGATGGTGTATACCAAAGTTAATTGCCCCAGTAAAGGTTTTGCCAAAATTGCCAAGGCAAAAAGTAAAGTGAAAATCGCTGCGACCAAGAACCAGCCGGAATTTTTAATGGTATTTCTAAGTTTACCATAGGTTATAAAAAATACCAATGATCGAATAATAAACCATATGCCTAAAAGAATAGGAAGTATTTCCATAGTAAGGTTTTCATTGGTAATTAATAGATAACCCAGTACCAAATCTATGATACCTCCAATAAGAAATATTACCCATTGTTTTGATGTCTTTATTAAGCTAATAGCGTTAATAATCTCAAAAATTCCGGAAATAAACATGACGTAGCTAAAAAATACCGCTAAAGAGATATAGGTTTCTACAGGAGTAGCAAAGAACCAAAAAGATAAGGCTATAAATCCTATTCCCAATAAAATTTCTACCCACCAAAATTTAGTGTTTAGATCTGGATATTTGTTTGTTGAGGATATTTGTGTTGTCATTATTAAAAAGTTTATGAATTGTTTTTAGTATTTCTACAAGCTAAATTAGCGTAATTGGTAAAAGGCTTTTGCTACTAAAGTAGCAGTTAACCCAGATTAAGTTTTCCACAGCAGGCAATTTTTTAATACCCAAAGAAAAAGGATTAAACCCTTGTAGTGCTTTCCTAAGCAAAGGCAATTTAGACTCCCTAAGTAAGGGGGAAGATTAGTTTAAACTGTACTTGGAATTTATTTGAAAATGGAAGACTTTTTGTAAATAAGAAGACAAAATATATATATTTGGTTTTTGGTTATTCCAATGGGTTATTTTTAAATATTACGGAGGTATATTTATTATTAATCGATCTTTTGTTCTAATTTTTAGGAAAGTGATACTATTAGTTTGCCAATCTGATTTTTTTATTGACGATGGACATAACATATAACTTTATCAGTTTTATAGAATCTTTGGGAGTTGTTCAAGGATTGCTCTTGGGGTTGATGCTGATACTTGTGAGAACCAAGAGAAAACGAGCTACACACTACTTAGGGCTTTTTATCGTACTGTTTTCTTTGGAACCGGTGACTAATATTTTGGGCGACCTTAATATTCTAAAAACCTACCCTCAATTACAGCTGCTTCCTTTTGGATTTCATTTTTTAGCCTACCCCTTATTCTACATTTATATTCAAAAAGTTTCCATTTTAGAACATAGAAAGACCAGTTATTGGACCTTGATCCCTGGCGTACTGGAGGTATTAATAGGCTTAATTGTTTTCTTTATGCCGATACAGACCAAAATGCTACTGGTCAATTCAATTTGGGAAAAGATTTACTTTTCAGCAGGCATAGGCTACACCTTTTTTATATGTATGTTGACCTTAAATTGGGTGAGAATGCACCGTAGGGAACTAGAAAATCAATACAGCTTGTTGACGCATAGGAATTTGGACTGGGTAATTTGGTTTGTCTGCGGAAGTATCTTTTTTCACTTGTTCTTGTTGGAATATTATTTTTTTGGGAATAATATCCTGTATCTCTTTACTGCAATTGCCAATGTTGTGCTTATCTATTGGATATCCTACCAAGGCTTGATGCAACAGAACATAACTAGTTTACAGGAAGAAATGAGCAGTTTAGTCACTGACTCAAAAAAAGAGGATGTCCTAGAGAAACCAGAGATGACAATTGAATCTGGAACCCAGGTGGAACTTAAGAAAAAGCAGGATTTTGTTTCTGAGGAAGAAGTTGAGAATATGTTAAGTGTGATTCAGGAATATATAGAGGCCTCTAAATGTTTTACAAAACAAGATCTTACCATTATAGATTTGGCAGACGCTGTGAACATACACCCAAAGAGAATTTCGTATGCCATTAATAAGGCTTTGAATTTAAATTTTAACTCGTATATCAATAATTTTAGAGTGGAATACGCCAAAGAACTCTTCCAAAGTGATAAGGCCAAGAATTTGTCCATTGAAGGTATTGGAATGGAAGCAGGCTTTCACTCAAAATCTACCTTTTATAGCTCCTTTAATAAGTTAGAGGGGACCACTCCGGCAAAGTTTAGAAGCTTTGGTTCCTCTTATCAAGTTTAAATTTCCGATATCTGTACTTCTTTTTCGAGTTTTCAACATCCTTTCACTACTATCATCTCGAAATTTGTAGCCTAATTTAAAATGGTGTTTGATAGCTTGTTTTTCCATTCAGGACAATTCTTAAAAACGTTATTGCAAGTAAAGAATAAGGTGCATAAGGGCTGAATGCTCCAAGCTAAGAACTTCGCAAAAAATAGGTTAAAGTAAACGCAGTACTAGTTACCCTTAAAGATAATATCGATGTTAGAACTTCATGACTTAGAACATATAGTAATACTAAAAGTGGCCTCTATAAAAAGATCAAGGGAGTTCTATGTCAAAAAAATGGGACTCAAGGTTATTGTAAGTGGTGATAAGGATCATCGTAGTGTTAAAAGCAGACCGCAAATTTGTTTAGATCAGTTAGGTTCTCCATCAAAATACACCCCTCGTCATGTATGTCCGGGAAGCTCAGAAATTCATTTGTTCTCCAAGAAGACCATAGAAGAGCTTGAGCATTTTTTTTGGGGACAACAGATCCCTATTATTTCAAGGGATACATGCTACACAGAAGAAAGAGAAGAACAAGAATGTATTTATTTACATGATCCTGATGGCAATTTATTGCGAATAACCGGCGGTTCTTATCTGCGCATTTGACTTCTGTTTTCAGCTTGCTTTTAATTGAATATCCCTTTTAAAGGCAATCCCATATATTACTTCCACTTAAGCCTTAAAAGAATCCAATAAGCTGATTCATTTGGGTTTGGAGCGTTCAAATTATGCATGACCGGTTTAATTTTCCGAATTCCGAACCTCCCGTACTTCATTTTACTAGTTATTTTCTCTGAATCCTTAAATCTTTGTGGAGAACATTTTAACAGGTTCATCACTTTACTAGAAATCAACTAAAACAACTAACCATGCAAACTGAAAACATTCAATACCTAAGAAGTATAGAAACGCTTAAAGACTCTACATTTTTTAAAGCCACCCCAAAAGATGCACTAGCAGAATTGATGGAAAAATTGGTGTATAGAAAATGGGATAAGGGAACCTATTTAAGTGGTGCTTACAAACCACTTCCTTTTTTTTATATCGTAGTTACGGGAAAAATTAAGGAATATCAAGTTGATGAGATCAGTGAAAAGGAACGTACCAATTTTATTTTGTCTAGTGGAGACGTTTTTGATGTTCTCAATTTATTAGATGACCGGCCTCATAAAATTCATTGGGAAACCCTTGAAGAAACAGAAGTTTTAATGATAACAAAAGAAGAAATGCTGCTCTGGATGGATAAATATCCACAAGCTCAAAAACATTTATATAAATACATGGCTTCTCATGTAAGAATGTTAGAGGATATGGCAGCAGATCTCACCATGCGTCCTACATTAGTACGCTTGTCTAAGCTATTGATTCAAAGTTTTGATATAGATAAAGGCTGTTTAAGTAGGATTGATAACCTCCCTAACAGTGAACTGGCAAAATTAGTTGGAACTACAAGGGCGGTTTTAAATAGACACATTCAGGAATTAAAAGGTTGCGGCGCCATATCTGTTGAACGCAAAAAAATAAATATTGAAAATACGGACAGACTACTGATGATTGTGCAAAATAGTCATATGCCTTTAGCCGCCCAATGTTAAAGAGTCTTTCCAAAAATCCATTGATAACCCATATAAAAAGAAGATGCATTTCTGGCATCGCTAACTTGTGTTGTCGCTATCTATCAGAATAAGTTTATCTAATGTAGGGCTAGATATTGGTCGTTGTCCATTTCTAAATGGTGTTGTGAACATACTATGTGAGCATAGCATTTGCTGACAATCGGCATATAGTCCCTGTTTGCCCTACAGATTTGCTTTTTTGCATTAATTGGAGTAGCAAATTACAATCAACCAGTACAACATCTCTATCTAAAAACTTCTAGACAAGGGCTGCAAAATCCTTCAGAATCGTACTAAAACCGGTGATATGCAGATATCTAGGAGTCTCTTATTTAAAGCCGCCTGAAATGTATATTGTATAGTAGCTGCTACCGTCGTAAAATCGGAAAATCCTATTTTCATCCATCAAATAAGCTTTAAATTCTTTTCGGAGATCGAAGTTTCGATGATTCGTTTGGATGATATATCTGTTGAGAAATTGGAAGGAATAAATGATGAAATAGTGGCGGTAATAGCCACATCTACCGGTCTCAATCGAAAATCAACACTATCATTTTTTAAGCAGGCTACGGCAGAAATCACACAAGAAACTCCTTCATACGCATTTTGGAAAGTTAGGGAATTATTCATTTAAAATTGTAGACAGTCAATATTATTTACTGGACAATCTTCTTCTTATCGCTGAAATCTAGAATGATTACTTTTACTAGAAGTACTTCAGTTATTTTACTGCCAATTAAATTTTTTTATTTACCCCAAAATAAATTCCTTCCCAACAGCAAGAGTCTTTATCAATTTTATAGTTTTCTTTTATTTTTTTGAGAAAACTTCTTGTGATATTGATTTAATTTTAAATTAACGGTTTATGAAGTTTGTTTTTTGTGAATTTATTAATAGTAGATTGTTTTAGTAAATAAAATAGCAGAGCTTAAATTTTTGTTTATCAGTGTTTTGTATGAGTTAAAAGCGTTGTTTTAGGCTGAATTTAATTTCTAGCAGTATAGTACAGGATACTGAAAAACTTATATCAAAATATATTTGAGTGTTAAATAATTGTGAATTTTATAATTAAACAATAATATGAAACACATCTTACAAAAAATGATTGCGTTGAGTGTGATATTTTTAATATCCATCTCTATGTATGCGCAAGAACAAACAGTAACAGGAACAGTAAAGGATGCCAATGATGTTCCATTACCGGGAGTGAATATTTTAATTAAAGGAACCAATCAAGGAACACAAACTGATTTTGATGGAAACTTTTCTATAAAAGCTTCCAAAGGTGATGTGATTGTTTTTACGTATGTAGGAACGAAAACGATTGAGAAAACAGTGGGTGTAGACGATTTTAGTTCCATCACTATGGAGTCTGATAGTTCTGAACTTGATGAGGTTGTTTTGGTGGGATATGGTAATCAAAAACGTTCAGATATTACCACGGCTATTGCTACGATGAGTACCGAGAATTTAGATGAACGGCCAATTACCAAAGTAGACCAAGCTTTAATAGGCCAAATGGCCGGAGTACGGGTAAAGCAAACCAGTGGTTTACCGGGAGCAGGATTTGATATTCAAATTAGAGGGGTAGGATCTATTTCAGCAGGGAATCAACCATTGTACGTAATTGATGGTTTTCCTTTAGAACCTTCCGGTCAAAGTAGAGGTGGTGGATTTTCTACGGGAAACCCATTAGCAAATCTAAACCCAAATGATATTGAATCTATTCAAGTTTTAAAAGATGCAGCGGCAGCGGCTATCTATGGTTCCAGGGCTTCTAATGGAGTGGTAATTATCAAAACAAAATCTGGAAGTACGGGCAAACCGCAAATTAATTTAAATACCTATTTCGGAATCAATAAAACGGTGAAAAAACTAGATGTTCTGAGTACGGAAGAATGGATAGAACGTGCGACAGAAATGATTGATTACAACTGGGATAATTCAGGAATTCCGGGAGCTTCTTCAAGTCAATCGATCAATGAAAGAAGAAATATTTATAACGATTACCAGATAGCTCAAGGTAATAACAGTGCTGTTTTAGGTGCTAATGAATTTAATAAAAATTTCATGCAAGATCCTAGGTGGTCCGAACCCGGTTACGGGAATTTAGAGGCCATCGATTGGCAAGATGAACTTTTTAGGACTGGAATTGTAAAAAGTTATCAGCTTTCAGCAAGAGGAGGTACAGATGCTGTAAATTATTATATTTCCGGTGAGCATTTAGATCAAGAAGGTGTGGCGATAGGTCTAGATTATAAAAGATATTCGGCAAGAGCGAATGTAGAAGTAACCGCCAGTGATAAAGTTTCATTTGGGGTGAATATAGCTCCTTCTTATACCATTTCAAATAACCCAGGGGTTGAAGGAAAAGACCAAGAATTGCACCGTGCAGTATCAACAGCACCAATTTCTGAAGATGGTATTTACCTAAACGTAGGTGATAATGAGCCCTATACTTGGGGTGGGAGTAATGTAAGCCCTATATCTGCAGTGCGAAATACTACAGGGGAAGAAAAAATTTATAGAACTTTAACCACAGTGTATGGAAGCTATAATATTTTAGAAAACCTTACGCTAAAATCTTCACTTAACTTAGATAATGCAGAGTCAAAATATAAATATTTTAAATCTTCTGAAGTTAGTAGAAGTAGACAGGCTTCCGGTTATTTTTCATCTTATCAACGTCAAAATTTCGCTAATGAAAACACACTTAATTATGATGCAACTTTTAAAGGTAAACATCACTTAAATCTTTTAGGAGGGATTTCCTACAGTACATTTAAATTTGATAACCAGAGAATTTCAGCAGCAGATGGTTTTGGTTCAGATCTTATACAAACCTTAAACGGTGCTAATAATATAAGTGCCAGTGGTACCTATACTCAAGAAACAAAATTGGTATTACTTTCTTATTTTGGAAGAGCACAATATGATTTTGATGGTAAATATTTATTAACAGCCAGTATTCGTCGTGATGGATCTTCCAACTTCGGTAAAAATACCAAATGGGGGGTATTCCCATCAGCTTCAGTAGGATGGAATATAGCAAAAGAAAACTTTATGAGCGATGTAGACTTCTTTAAAGCGTTGAAAATTAGAGCAAGTTGGGGGATTGCGGGTAACAGAGGTTTCTCAGATAACTATCCGGCTATTCCAAGAATTGGCTTTTCAAATTATTCCTATAATGGGAACTTCGCCACCGGTCAAGTACCCATCAATGCAGCCAATCCGGAGTTAAGTTGGGAAGAGTCAGAAACCTATAACTTTGGTACAGACATAGGTGTTTTAAACAATAGGATTTTTACTTCGTTTGATTATTACATTAAAACAAATTCAGATTTATTATTGAATGTTCCTGTTCCTACTGCTTCTGGTTTTTCAACCGCGGCAACAAATATAGGAGAAGTTCAAAATAGAGGATGGGAATTAGAACTTACTACCAGAAATTTGACGGGTGATTTTAAATGGACAACGAATCTTAACTTGAGTCACAATGAGAATGAAGTTAAAAAATTAGGCCCAGATAATTCACCCATCCTTGGAGGATCTTTTGATATTCAACATAATATTTTGCAAGTTGGGCAACCTATGTATACCCTTTATTTAGTTCAGCAAGATGGAATTCTATCTCAAGAAGATATAGACAATGGAGCGGCTTTATATGGTAATCAAACCGTAGGTGATCCCAAATATGTAGATGCCAATGGAGACGGGGTCATTAGTCCTGATGATAGAGTGCTTTCAGGTCAACCCAATCCAAAATATGTATGGGGTATCACCAATACTTTTGAATACAAGAATTTTGATCTGTCTGTATTACTTCAAGGTCAGTGGGGAGGTCATATCTATTCTACCTTTGGTCGTGCCATTGATAGAACAGGGATGGGCTTTAATGAAAATGTACTTGGCTCTCATAGAGACCGATGGAGATCTCCTGAAAATCCTGGAAATGGGGAAGATGGGAAAGCCAATTCTAATTTCGGAAGAATTAAAAATACCAATTGGAGGTACCCTAATGATTACTGGAGAATTAGAAATATAACACTAGGTTATAACGTGACTTCTGATGCCTTAAATAGCAACATTTTTAAGAAAATTAGAATATACGTAACCTTAGAAAATTGGTTTGGTGGTGATAAATATGATGGAGGATTTAACCCGGAAGCAGTAAACAGTAATGGAGATGATTACGGAGCCTTCCCACTTTCAAAATCAATTGTAACCGGACTTAACTTTACATTTTAAAAAATAAAAGCAATGAAAAAAATATTATATATAGCTATATTTTCTTTCTTATTCATCTCTTGTGAAGATGATCTAGATCAGAAACCCATATCAGATATCGGAGCTAATAATTTCTATTCCAATACAGATGATTTTGAAAATGCAATTAATGGTACCTATAGTTCTTTAAGTATTTATCCCAATATGCAATTCTACCTTTCAGAAATGCGTTCAGATAATATGTATGGAGTAACAGCTACCGGAGTGAGGCCTTATGAGCAAATCAATAATTTCGATTTAAATTTAGCTACTAACGAACAAGTTAGTGATAATTGGGATAATGACTACAAGGGAATATTTAGAGCTAATACGGTATTAGAACGCTTGAATGCAGAAGCTGTTCCTGAAGAAGCAACTCGGAATAGAATGGAAGGAGAGGCTAAATTTTTAAGAGCATTTTTCTTTTTCGATTTAGTAAGATTTTATGGTAAAGTTCCTTTAATAGATCGTGCCTATACTCCAGAAGAAACCTTAGAAATAGGGAGGAGTCCGGTACCAGAGATTTACGATTTAATACTTGCCGATCTTCAGGACGCTATAGATTTACTTCCGGAAAATTATGATAATAATTTTAAAGGAAAAGCAACCTCTTGGTCTGCTAAAGCACTTTTAGGATTGGTTTATTTAACAAGATCAGGTCCAACTTATGGCATAGAAGGCCCTGGATTAGATAGTGGCGAATATGCAGAAGCACTTAGTTTGTTTAATGATATTATCAATAACGGTCCATTTGGTTTTGTAGATGATTACAGTGAAATTTTTTCTTACACTAATGAAGGTAATCCAGAAATAGTTTTTGACGTACAATACATGTCGGGCGGCCTAGGAGTAGGAGGAGAATATCAATCGCTTACTGTTCCCAATGGTTATTTAACAGTAAATAATGTAGGCTTTCCAAATGGAGAAGACCGTAAACAAGTTTCTACAGATCTTATAGAAGAATATCCCACAGAAGATGTTCGGGATGAGTTTAATATTTTAGAAGGTTACGAGGATGCAAATGGGAATTTCAATCCATCACCATTTTATGTAAAGTATATCGATTTAAATTATGCAGGTCAAGATCGTTTTGACTGGGGATTAAATTACCCGGTAATTCGTTACACCGATATTTTAATGATGAAAGCAGAAGCTATTTTAATGGGAGGAAGTGGTAGCCAAGCAGATGTAGTAACTTATGTAAATATGGTTCGTGACAGAGCTGGGCTAGCTCCGGTCTCATCGGTAGATATAGATGTACTGTTAGAAGAAAAAAGAAGAGAGTTTGCTTGTGAAAGTAAACGTTGGTTCGATTTAATTAGAACAGGAAAAGTAGTAGAAACCATTAATGATTGGATACCCGTAGAAGATATACAAGATCGAATGAATTTGATGGATGAAAATCAAATCATTTATCCCATACCATCCAATCAAATGACCGTGAAAGAAGGTTTATATCAACAAAATCCAGGGTATAACTAAAATAAGATTCCACTTTTAATTTTTTGAATTGTCCTATATCCTGTTTTCATAGAAGGCAGGATATTTTTTTAATGTATACCTCCCTAAGCCTTGAAAATAAATTCAAAAAATAGCAGGTGTTATAACATCGAAATTTATTTTAATTCAGTTGGCCAATATAAAGCAATACAACTTATAATTTATAAAAAGGAGTAAGGCAGTATGGTACAGGATAATAGAAAGTCCTTTTTAAAATAATTTTAGGAAAACCATAAAACTTTTTATATGAAAAATTTAGTGAACTTATTTTTATTGGCTTTACTTCTAAACTTAACAAGTTGCGCTATAGGCGACGATAATTACTCAGAGGGAGACTTCGATTGTGATCAAGCTCAAACCTTAGCGTTTCTCGGAGCAGAAGGCTTTGGTAAATATGCAAAAGGAGCTCGAAGTGCTGAAAACCCTGAAGTGTACATAGTCACCAATTTGAACGATAATGGCCCAGGCTCTTTTCGGGATGCAGTGAGTGAACCGGGTAGATTTGTGACTTTTGCGGTAACAGGGGTTATTCAACTTCAATCCCCGGTAGGAATATCAGAAAACCTTACCATTGCAGGGCAAACTGCTCCCGGAAAAGGGGTAGTGCTTTACGGTCAGAAAGTTTCTTTTACAGGAGCTAATAATAGCATTGCTAGGTATTTAAGAATTAGATTGGGAAGTAAAGGCGGATTGTCTAAAAACACCGATGCCTCTGGAATTGCAAGCGGAAAAAATATAATTTTAGATCATATGTCCATTTCTTGGGGATTAGATGAAGTATTTTCTATTAATTGGGATAAAAAAGGCTTTGAACCTGATAGCATTACCATTCAAAATTCAATTATTGCTCAAGGACTTCACCGTCACAACCATTCTGCAGGAGGTCTGATTCAATCAGAAAATGGACATATTAGTATCCTAAAATCAATCTATGCCAGCAATAAAACCAGAAACCCTAAAGTAAAAGGTAAAAACGAATATGTAAACAATGTCATTTATAATTATGGGAACAAAGATAACCCCAAAGGACATAGCGTTTCAGGAGCAGCCTATATTATGGGAGGATCAGCAATGATTTCAGAAGCAAACATTATTAATAATTATTTTATAGGTGGACCCCTAACATTAGATAGTGATACTACCCCGTTTTCGAGAGGTACCGATACTTTTTCATTATATGCGTCAGGAAATTATTTTGATAATAATAAAAATGGAATATTAGATGGTAACTTGGTAGAAAGTGATACGCTAGGTTATCCTGGAATTACAGATTTTAGAAGTGAACCATTCCCTTATCCAAGTTCATCCCCCAACTTCACCGCACAAGAATCTTACGAGTATGTTATAAGTCGGGCGGGAGCCAATTTTCCTGCTCAGGATGACGTTGATGAATTGATAATTACAGAATTAGAATCGAAAGGTACGCAAGGTTTATACGTATATACCGAAGACGATCTACCTTTTTCTAATAACGGACTGGGAAATTATGCTAATGCTGTTGCACCAAACGATACCGATAGTGATGGAATACCAGATCAATGGGAGATCAATCACGGTTTAAATAAGAATGATCCTACGGATGCTTTGGAGCAAAGTAGCATATGTAAAGATTATTTGAATATAGAAATTTATATAAATAGTATTGTTCATGAATAATATTTATATGGAATTAGCTCTGTACGCCTACCAGTTTTGGTAGGCTTTTTCTTTTTAAACAGTATAGAGCAGGATACATTCAGCACTTACAAAACCTATATTTACGAACACTAAAATTTTAAAATAATTAAGTTTGAAAAAATTAGGACTCACACTTTTTAGCTTACTCATTTCTTGTAGCTTTTTTGCCCAACAACTAGGGGATTTTCAAAAGTTGGAAAAGGAAAATAAGAATACATTTCAACTGAAAACTTCAGGAGCCGATGTAAAAGTTGAATTCTGTACGCCTTCCATCGTTCGTTTTAGAACTTCTTGGGATGGTGAGTTTAAGGAGAATGAACCCTATATGGTTGTTCATTACGATTGGGATCAAGTGCAAGTTCAGCAAAAAGAAACTCCCAATAAGCTAACTTTTCAAACCCATCAATTAAACGTTGAAATTCAAAAAAGCCCATTTCAAATTCTGATTTACGATAAGCAAGGAAATTTATTAACTGCCGATGCTGTTTCCGCTCAAGAAACTGTAGCAGCAACTTATGGAGCTACTAAAAAACTACAAGCCGATGAACACTTCTTTGGATTTGGAGAACGGATGGATGTACTCGATCGCCGTGGCAAAGAAGTGACTTTAAATGTAGGTCGTGGACTGGGAAAACCTCATATTATCGGTGCTTACAACGTGTTAGAAGCCAATTATGCCCCGGTTCCTTTTTTTATGAGTACCAAAGGCTACGGAATTTTTTACCATACCGCTTATCCTTCCACTTGGGATATGGGAAAATCAAATCCAGAAACCTATAGCTTTTCTTCAGAAGATAGCGAATTAGATTATTATTTTATCTACGGTCCAAACCTGCCAAAAATATTAGATGGCTATACTTCCATTACCGGTAAATCGCCCATGCTCCCTAAATTTGCCATGGGATTGCATGTAGGGACTTATAGCGGTGGAACTTGGGGGCACGAAGAAGAAACTTCAGCCAATTACCCCGTTGCTTTAGTTGAAAAATTCAGAAAATATCAAATCCCTGTCGATGTACTGCATTTAGATTCTACCTGGAGAATGTTTGGGGAAAATGGAGGAAGTGGGGCTACCACGTTCGAGTGGCGGGAAACTTTTCAGAATACCGAAAAAATGTTTGATAGTTTATATGCACTTAATTTAAATGCCGTTGGTTTACATGTGCGTCCGCGTTTTGATAATGGAAAAAAACTACGCTTGTTAGATGAGGCTAGAGAAGCTGGTTACGTATATCCCGAGCCAAATAATTCAGGTGAATTTGTCAACTTTTTTGATGAAGATGCTGTAGATTGGTGGTGGGAAAACGGAGCCATGCGCGTAGCAGAACAAGGAGCCATGTTCTTTAAAACCGATGAAGGAAGTGCGTTTGGTAGAAAAGCCAACGAAAGCAACAAAACCGGGCCACAAGGTCAAGAAATTAAATCCTTGCATAATTTATTCCCGGTAGCTTATGCCAAAGCACCTTATGAAAAATACCAAGCCTATAATAAAATGCGTGGGATGAACCACACACGGGAAGGCTATGCCGGTATTCAGCGCTATCCCTTTATTTGGGCAGGAGACTGGCCAAGCGAATGGCAGTATTTTGAACCGGTTATTAAAGCCGGACTAAATATAGGAATGTCCGGAGTAGGCTATTGGAGTCACAACATGGGAGGTTTCGAGCACGTAGCAGACCCGGAATTGTATATTAGATGGTGCCAATTTGGATTTTTTAGTCCAATTGCTCACTTGTTCGGGATGGAGCATCCCAACTATAAAGAACCGTGGAATTACGGAGAAGAAGCCCAACGTATTTTTAAACAATACGACGATTTACGCTACAGTTTAATCCCCTACATATATAGCACCGCTTATGAAAACCACACCACAGGAATGCCATTAATGCGTGCCTTGGTCATAGCATATCAAGACGATCCGAATGTTTATGAAATTACCGACCAATATCTATTTGGGGATAGTATGTTGATTTGTCCCGTAATCACCAAAGGAGCCAAAACCCGAACTGTTTATTTACCCGAAGGGAATTGGACCAATTACTGGACAGGTGAACAATTTGAAGGCAAACAATATTTAAATGTGCTCTGCCCGATTGAAGAAATGCCAATTTTTATAAAAGGAGGCGCTATCATTCCTACGCAGGAAGTAGTTCAATACGTAGGCGAAAAAGATATAGAAACGATTACGTTAGATATTTATCCCGATGGGAAATCTTCCTTTACGATGTACGATGACGATGGAAAGAGTCTTGATTATCAAAAAGGAAAATATGCGTTAACGACGATTGAAGTTAATGATGAAAATGATAAGGTTGAAGTAACAATTCAACCTGCTGAGGGGAATTATAAATTAGGCGATAGAACTTATCAAATTCGTTTACACGGAAGTTATTCTACAGCTAAATCAAATGGTAAATCTTTAGAAATTCAGCAAAAAGAAAATGTTTCGACGGTAAGTATTTTAAGCAATTCTAAAAAGAAGAATAGCATTAGTTTTTCTAAATAATCTTGAAGGTTACATCGAGTGATTGTAACGAAATGCTAGCGGAAACAAAACTCTTTGAGAACTCTAGATTGAACAACTTAGAAGATCAAAGAAGAGCGTCGCTGAACTTGATTCGGCATCTCTTCCTAGCTATCAAAGATAATGTGATCCCTAACCAAGTTCGGGATGAGGCAATCAGCGGAAATATTACTAATAACAGATTTTTAAAAATTAAATCATAAACTTAAAGATGATCTACCAAAGAAAAGATCTTCAGCTTAGTGTTTTACTTTTAAGTAGTTTAATAATTACCTGCTTTTCCTGTAAAAATGAAAAGAAAACTTCCGAAGTGAATCAAGAGGCTTCAAAAGCTTCATTCACCGAAAAGCCTAATTTTCTAATCATCATTGCCGATGATGCCGGGTGGAACGATATGAGTTTCCATGGTTCTGAAATACAAACGCCTCACCTAGATCAATTAGCGCAAAACGGAATACAATTAGAACGTTTTTACGTGAATCCCACCTGTTCCCCTTCTCGTGCGAGTTTACTCACAGGAATGCCCGCCAGTAGAATAGGAATTGTCGCGCCCATCAGTGGACGAAGTGAAAAGACCTTGCCCGATACTATCGTAACCCTGCCACAGGCTTTAAAAAAAGCCAATTATCAAACCGCTTTGATGGGAAAATGGCATTTGGGGTTAAGCACGGAGAGTGGTCCTGAAGCCTATGGGTTCGATTATTCTTACGGATTTTTACACGGACAAATCGATCAATACTCACATCATTATAAAAACGGTGATCCCAGTTGGCACCGACAAGGAAAATTAATTGAGGAAGAAGGTCATGCCACCGATTTAATTACCCAAGAAGCCATAAAATGGTTAGAAAAACAAAAAGGCACCCATCCGTTCTTTTTACAATTGGCGTATAGTGCCCCTCATGTTCCGTTGCAAGAACCGGAGAAGTGGAAAGAGAAATACAATTTTATTAAAAACAAATCTAGGCGTGATTATGCTGCGGCTATGGCACATCTGGACGATGCGATTGGTCAAGTGCTCAATCGTTTAGACAGTTTAGGATTACGAAAAAACACCATCGTGTTATTTATGAGCGACAATGGTGCGCAAGAAAATTGGAATCCCACAACGCAATATGAAGGTAAATATGGCCCAAACGATCAGTTGGGAAGCAATCAACCCTTACGGGATTATAAAACCAGTAACTATGAAGGCGCTATTCGGGTACCGGCAATTCTCTCGTGGAATGGTATTGCTGAAGCGGAGAAAGATAAAAATTATTTAAGTGTAATAGATGTCATGCCTACATTCTTGGAATTGGCTAAAGTTCAAGTCCCTGAACAAGTGGAAGGCAACAGCTTTACTTCTGTAGTAAAAGAAAAAAGCAGTGAGCATCATGAGATTTACGTTCGTGGTCATAAACAGGAAAGTTTCATTCAAAAACCTTGGAAATTGGTAAGGACACGTCATCTCAATAGTGCTACCGAATTTGAATTATATAATATAGAACAAGACCCTTCCGAAGAAAAGGAAGTTATTGATAAATATCCGGTAATTGCCAAAAAAATGAAGCAAGCACTCGAAGAACAATTCAGCAAAGATGCGAACGAAGTAAATGTACCCTTGCAATAAAATTCTATTTCTCCAGCAAGGTTTTCAAAACCTTGTAGGTATTCTAATTACCAGTAAATTGTTACACTGAGCTTATCCAAGTGTTAGTTTAATAGCTTTCCATTAATCAAATATCAAAATGAAAACAGTAGCCTTTAAAATGAAACTAAAACCCGGAACGGAAGCTGAATATAAAAAGCGTCATGATGAAATCTGGCCTGAATTAAAAAGCTTGCTAAAAGAAAGTGGCATTTCTAATTATCATATTTTTTTAGAGGAAGAAAGTCTAAGTCTTTTTGCCGTTCAACAACTAAATTCCAATTCTACAGAAGCTACCTTACCCCAACATCCCCTTATGAAAAAATGGTGGACGTATATGGCCGATTTAATGGAAACGAATGAAGATCATTCTCCTGTCGTTATTCCATTAAAAGAAGTCTTTTACATGGAATAGAACTGCCATATTCCAGACCTGCCTGCCGGCAAAGCAAGCTTGATCTGAAATCTACTCCAGTAAATATTGACTAGATATCTATTTCGCTGTAGCGCAAAAAAAGGATAAAGTTCCTTTTTATCTTTGCATTGTTATTTTCAACTCTATGAGTTTATTTTTTCTCCTCTTCCGGCAGGTAAATATAATCGCGGATGTAAGTATTTCTTAGCTGTTCAAGACTTTCCGCTACGGTTAAAGCGTTGATTTCAGCTCCTTCTTTATTGGTGTGTGTATGATCTTTAGGGAAGAGGTTTTTCACTTTCTCTTTGCCTAGTTCTTCATACTTCACCGCAATAGAATCGTTTAAATCCACAAAAATAGCATCGGTTTCTTTTGCTGCTTGCTTGGCTAATCCGGCGTAATCCTTATCGTTGCGTTCCACCTTATTCCCGTGCCAGATGTTTCTGGGAACCATACTCAACACGATAGGAGTAGCGCCTTTTTCACGGGTTTCCTCGATGTATTTTTTCATATACCAACCATAAGTATGCACCACTTCGGTGCTATCGTTTCCAAAATCGACCACCTGAGTTTCATCACCCATTCCGCGAATAGAACCCCGATATTTAGGCTGGTCGATATGTCCGCCGTCATTATGGCCGAATTGCATGATTACAAAATCACCTTCGCTGAGTGAGTCTTTCACTGCATCCCATAAACCTTCAGCTCGAAAAGTACGGCTGCTTCGGCCACCTCTAGCTTTATTATGAATCCGAACCCGTGTTGTGTCAAAATATTTTTCAAAAACTACGCCCCAGCCCGTAATACTATCGTTGCCATTGTTGGCTACCGTAGAATCACCAATTAAAAAAATATCTTTTTTCTCCGGTAAATGCGTTGTTGGCTCGTCAAGTAAATAGTTTTTTAAATCATTGTCACTTTCTGCTAAACCTTCAGCGATTAAGCTTGCCGAAAGCACAGCACCACGCGCAGAAGTATGCGTATGATCGCGTTTGTAAAAATACGTTCCGGTTACTTTTTCTTCTCCTATAGGATTCAAAGCATTCACCATTTTTTCATTCAGATCGATGAAAGTAACTCCTTCTTCTTCGGCTACCTGTTTTGCCCAGCCGCCATAGGAATCATCGTTTCTGGAGAGTTTTCCATCCGTCCAATCGTTACGTGGAATAGGCGACATCACTATCGGGATAGCGCCTTTTTCTTTCGTATCTTTAATTACTTTTCGTAAATACCAACCATATGAGTGTACAATTTCGTGCTCGCCTGTAAGCATATTATCAATCTCTTCGCTTTCGTTGCCAATCCCTTTAATTGTACCGCGTGCCCGAAAATCATCATTAATAGGCCCATTATCATTATGCCCAAATTGTAGTAACACAAAATCACCTTTTTTCAAGCTATCTTTTACCGGTTCCCACAAACCTTTGCTTTGGAAAGTTCGGCTACTCGTACCCCCCAGTGCGTGATTCTGGATATGGACTTTGGTCGTGTCCAGCAACTGATCCATATAATCGCCCCAGCCCCAAAGTCCGCCATCACCTTTGCCGCTGCCATTTTTCACGGTAGAATCACCGATAATGTACACCGTAGGCTTTTCAGTTGGTTGTTGATCACAGCTAATGAGGCTGATAAAGAGTACTAAGGCTGTAAATAATTTGATCGTTTTCATTTTTTTAGTTACTGTTTTTTGGGCGCATCCTTTTTGGGTCGGGCTTTCTGTTTCAATTCCGTTTGCTTCCTACAGTCGCAATCTGTCCCTGCCTGCCGACAGGCAGGATTTCCACTTCAATCCCTTGCGCGGTTATTTTTTAGAATTTAGATTGCTTCGCTTTAGAGCTTAGAATCTAAATCCATTTATTTTTTCGTCATTCCGTTTATGTCTTCTTGTTTCCAGAATAAAGACTCCCTCGTCTATTGTCTATTTTCTCAATTCTTGTCAGGTCGAGTGAATTTCAATCACTATTGAAATTTGTATCGAGACCTCGTTTCCAATTACTTCTCGATACAATTTTATTTTCGCTATCGCTGCAATAAAATCACTCGAAGTGACGCTTCTTGTTTCTTGTTCATTCTCTATTTTCTAACTTCCCTACTTTTTTTCATTCCACTCTGGCTTCGATACGATTGCTCCTTAGTCGCAATCACTCAGCTGCCGCTAACTTCTCATCATATTCTCAAGATGATGAGATCCCGGATCAAGCCCGCCTGCCGAAAGGGCTGGCCCGGAATGACGCTTGTCTTGGCTATTGTTTCCTGTTTCTTGTTTCTATAATCTTTAGTCTATATTCTAAAATCTCATTCCGCACTACTTCTCGATACAATTTTATTTCCGCTATCGCTGCAATAAAATCATTCGAAGTGACCGTTGTTTTTGAGATTTATATTCTATTTTCTAAATTCAACCTTCAATTACCGCTTTGGCTTCGATACGATTGCTTCTTTGTCGCAATCACTCAGCCGCCGCTAACTTCTCAATTCTTCCCAAAATCCCTAAAATCAAACCACAACTTCATCGAAATTCCATCATCACCATTTTTAATTCTTATGTTGGTGGGCTGACTACTGGGGCCTTGTTGTGATAATGGTTTAAAAGAGTGCATTGCTGGGATTTCATACATAAACGAAATATTTCCTTCCGGAAAATCGGGATGTGCTTTGGCGTTAGAAATTGTGTTTTTAGGCTCATCAGGAGTAAATAAGCGTAAGAATAACTCATCAGATTCGCTAAAAACCCGAAAGCTTTTATCTTTCGCCTTTAGTTTTCCGGCGATGAAATTTGCGTGATAACCTTTAAATTCAGGATAAATTAAATTTTCAAAGCTTTCCCCAGTAATGGTATTGTTATAGTCTTTATCCCAAACATTGTATTCTACGCCGTCCAGTCGGTTTTTCCAAACCCGGTACGGACCTTTTCCAAACCATTTAAAACCTTCTACGATCTCTTCAGGAAAATCAAAGGTGAGTCCGAATTTATCAATTTCTCCCTGATAAAACGCACCGTCAAAACCACTATTGCGTCCTGAATTTTTTAGCATAATCGCTTCTAGATGTATTCTTCCGTCGTTAGTAATGGTCCATTTGATGGTATGTATTCCTCCATTATAGAATACGACTGCTTCCGCATTTTCTTTGTTAATTTCCACTTTTTTTACTTCAGCCTTCATTCCGATAGGGCGAGGGCCATTTATAAAAGGAAGTTCAGCTTTCGCATTGCTAATCTTGGTGATTTCCCCGGTAGTTTTATCTAGCGTGAGACTAACTTCACCACCTTTTAAAATTACCGAATTTCCATTTTCGGTAACGCTGGCTTTAGTTCCTTTTTCTTTCAGCATCAATTTGTCAGTAAGTGCATCGGCATGATGAATTTTCCAAGTCCATGTATAAATTTCCCTTCCGTGTTTATCGGTAGCGGTAATTTCAACCCAATCGCCTTTAAAGAAATTCTCTTTTACCGGCATTTTTAATTGACGTGTTTCTCCCGGTTGAATGTCGGGAACTTCAAAATCACCTTCATAAACCGTTTCTACTTCCGGATTAGCATACAAGAAATTTTTAGGAGCTTGTTGCACTTTATAGGAGATTTGGCATTCATTTAGATTGGTAAATAAATAAGTGTTTTCTACGAAGAAAGTGCCATCAAAAGTTTCTGTAATTTGTAGAGGTTGAAACTGTAGTGGTGCCCAAACTTCTTTTAGGGTATAGAAACTTCCTTCTTTTTCTCGATGAGGTCCTAAAGCGCCATCGGGCGCTAAATTTCCTTTGGAATCATATTTTTGTTCACCGGTCCAATCGGTTCTTAATACAGCTTCGTCGCTAAATACCCAAAGAAAGCTTCCGGCAAAAAGCGGACTTTCGCTGTAGTGTTCCCAAAAATCCCGTAATCCGGCTCCAATTCCATTATCATAAGTTCCGTGCATTGTTTCCGTAGGGAAAAATACATTTTCTCCGCTGCCAAAACGATGAACTCCGGTTTGAAAAGTAGGGTAGTGGTGTGTATCCCAACCGTTGAAATCGGCCCAAGGATGAATGACGATTCGGTTTTGAGGATCGTATTTTGCAAAATCATCATCCAGTTCATCATTCCATCCGCCTTCGTTACCTTGATCCCAGATAATGACGGAAGGATGATTCACATCACGCTCTACCATTCCTTTAATCAGTTTTCTTCCGGTTTCGGTGTCGTAGCCATTTTGCCAGCCCGCTAATTCATCCAGTACAAAAAGTCCCAGTGAATCACAGGCTTCCAAAAAATGAGTATCTGGTGGATAATGAACACGCACGGCATTCATATTCATATCTTTGATGAGGTTGGCGTCCATCACGCTAATGCGTTTACTGGTGCTTCGCCCAGATTCCGGCCAAAAGGTATGGCGGTTGATGCCTTTCATTTTAATTTTAGTGCCGTTCACGTAAATTCCGTCCCGCTTCCTGAAATCTAAGCTTCTAAATCCGATTCGTTTGTTTACGGAATGCAGCACTTTTCCATTTTTCTTTAGATCGAATTGCACCCAATACAAGTTGGGATCTTCGGGGCTCCAAGGTTTGATATTTTTAAATTGAACCGAAACTCGTTGTTTTTCAGCTTTGTGATCGAGTTTTTCGGTGAAGCTTTTGAACCTGGAAGTTGATTGACCATCGGGAGTCAAAGTAATTTCAACTTCTGTGTTTTTAGGAAGGTTTTCCAGTTCTAGATCGGCATTTAAGCTTCCGTCAGCTTTGGCATCGATAGCTACGTGTTGGATGTGGGTTTCCGGTAAAATATCCAACCAAACGGGGCGATAAATTCCACCAAACAACCACCAATCGGTATAACGTTCGGCGCGATTGACGTTATGGTTTTCAGAATGCTTCCATACGTGTACTTCGAGCAGATTTTTTTTATCGTAGTTGATTAAATCTGAAATATCATAACTGAATTCATAAAAGCCACCCTGATGTTTTTCGCCGGCCAGTTTCCCATTGATTTTTACTTCAGTATCCGTCATCGCACCCCCGAAATTGATGATGACCTGCTGATGTTCATATTCCTGAGGAACTTCAAATTCATACTTGTAAAAACCTTCTTCTTTGCTGGGTTCTTCCTGATTCAATTCTTTGTACCAACGCCCGTAGGTGTAGGTTCCAAAACCTTCGGTTTCCCATTGTGAGGGAACACCGATCTTAGCCCATTCGTCGGCATTTTGACCGTCGGTTACTTTAAAATCCCATTCTTTTTGATGTTCAAAATCGGGACCGGAGAGCATTATTTTTTGTGTTTCCTGAGCGGATAAATTCCGAAGAAAAAAGGCACAGAAGAGAAAGGGTATAAGTTTTAGTTTGATCATTGTTGTTTAATTTCCGTAAGGTTTTATACTTTCAAAACGCGGACTTATTGGGATTGTCCAATTTGAAATGGAGTTAGGTTTTGTGGGGTTGTAGGTGGGAATATTCGGTTTAAAATAGTGTTGTAGTGATACACCTTTATCTTTAATTTCTTGAACAAATGCCAGGCAAATCTCATTAGCGCCAAAGCTGTTAAAATGCGTATTGTCTTCCAGTTTTTCGGTTTGTCCCGGGAAGGTATTGGCAGGATATTGTACCAATGCTTTTCGGGAAATTTCTTCGCCCCAACTTTCGTACATTTTAGTGGTGATTTTGGTGATATCGATTAGTGGAACTTCCATTTTATCTGCAACTTTTCGCATTGCATCGGGAAAATCACCGTGCGTTGGCTGTAGTTTTCCATCTTTAAATGCTCTTCGTTGGGTAGGCGTTGCCAAAATAGGAATCGCTCCTTTGGCTCGTGCCGCTTCAATATATTGGGTTAAGAGGTCGGTGTAAAGTCCGTAAGCACCATTACCTTCACCTTTAATCTTTTCATCATTATGCCCAAATTCAATAATGAGGTAATCGTCTTTTTTCAGCAAAGACAAGATCTTGTCTAAGCGTTTTCGAGCTTTAAACGAAGACAAGGAAGCTCCGGAAGCTGCATAATTAGCGACTACGGAATTTTGATTTACATACAGCGGTAAAAATTGTCCCCAGGAAGCCCAAGGTTCTAAATCCTGATTGGTGACCGTGGAATCTCCTGCTAAAAATAGGGTCGTAAGATCATCAACCGGAGTAATCGTTATTTTCTGAACAGCGGGATGCCCCAAAAATTCTAAGGTCAATTTGTAATCCCAATCCAGATCATCTAATTCTCGCGGTTTTAGATTGACTTTTGCTGAAGTATTTCCAATTTCTTGATGATGTAAATGCACGTTAAAGCGGAAGGTTTTTGCTTGATACGCTCCAACTTTTTCCTGTGCCAGCATTAATCTTCTAGATTCTGCTTTGATGGTGGTTTCTGATGGATTTTTGTCACCTAAAACGACATTGATTTTATAATTTCCTTCGGGAAGTTTTACCGAGAAATAGACGGAAGTGTCGGCTACAAAACCTTGCTTTTCAAAGTGAAGCTGAGAACCTGAATTAAAATCGAAACCATAGCCGGAATTTTCAGAAAATTCAATTGGTGTTGAAATTTTTTCGCTTTTCCCGAATTCGAATACCTTCTTTTGAGAAAAAGAGAGTACCGAAAATAAGAATATAGGTAAAAGAAAAAACTTCATATCATTTAATAGCTAGCTATTTTTAAGCTACTAAAATTATAAAGTAGGTACTTAATAAGTATCCTGTACTGTGATGATTCTTCTAAAGTGAATTACGTTCAATATACTTAAAAACGTTCTTGACCTTTTCTTTCTTATTTTTTAAAACCATATACGCAGCAGATTCTCCCATGGCTTTAAAGTCGGTACTGATAACGGTGATTCCCAAAAGTTCTTTCAGTGGGGTTTCGTTATAAGAAATAATACCGATGTCTTTTCCTAATGCTAATTTTTTAGCGCGTACTTGCCGTACTAAATTGACCAGGTCCCGTTCCTGAATAGTCACATACACATCTTTGCTTTGCAGTTCCATATCATCATAGATCTCATCTAGCACTTCAAAATCAAAGTCATTCTCTATACAAAATTGCTTGAACCCGTGGAGGATTCGACGTGGATAAGGATTCACCGATTTTCTAGGATAGACTAAAATAATCTTATCGTATTTTCTTATTTTTTCGAGACCTTCTTTTAAGGCATTGTAAATATCTTTTTGAAAATCTTGATATATAGAGCCATAATCCCCTTTAATATTGGGTTTGGTATTATCCAGAATAATGAGTTGGTCTTTCGGGATTTGCTCAAGTAGTGATAGTACCTCGTCGGTAAAACTCACGTGGTTGGAGTTTTCATCCCGAAAATGAGGCATAATCACATAATAATCATAAGCTCCTAAATTTCTTTCTAACGAACGTTTAAATAGGGTTTGGTCACAGTGATAAATAAATAAATTCACGTGCCCATTGACGCCCATCGTATTTACAAAAGAATTATAAATCATCATTTTATAAGTACTGGGTTTATTCACCAAGAAGAAAACATTCACTTTAGAAATTAAATCGGTTTTGGCGGTGTAGTAGCCTTTGCCTTTTACCGAAATAATGATTTTTCTCTCTTTTAAAAGTTTATAAGCTTTTTCAACCGTATCCCTGGAAAGCAATAGAAATTCACTTAATTCATTAATCGAAGGTATTTTTTCACCTACCTGAATTTTCCCCTTAGAAATATCGGCAATTATAGAGTCAACAATCTGTTTATACTTAGGAACACGGGATTGCTCGTTAATTTGGATATTTAGGGTTTGTAGCATTTCTAGGGGTATTTTTATAAAATTAATAAATCATTTACATGATTCGCAGTAAAAGTACTTAAATAATATAATTTAGTGGAGAGTAGTTTTACAAAATCTTTAACAAGCTCTATGGAAGTTGAACTCGAACTTGAAAATACTATCTATTGTATACTGAATAATGTATAATGTATACTGAACGCTGAACGCTGAATTGTATACTGAATATTGAATAATGTATATTGTCAACTGAACTCGATAAAATTTTTCCTCGCTATTGCTTTTGTAAAATCACTCCAAATGACATTTTCAACAATCTGCTTCTTGTTTTCTTTGTCTAGCTTACAGAATACTGAATACTGAATACAGAATACTTAATGCTTAATGCTGAATGCTAACTGAACTTGATACAATTTTACCCTCGCTATCGCTTTTATAAAATTACTTCCTGTTTCTTTTTAATTATCATTTCAATCGGTTCAAGGGGAGTTATAAATTTTATGTTCTGTTTAACCCGCTTAGTCTTAGAAAATTAAAGAATCAGCTTTCCGATTGTGGATATCTATTGCTTTTGCGCTCTTGTGGGGAAGGATTGAAACTTTATTTTTGGCGCTTTAAAAAATAAAAGATATGAGTGCTACTTGGTATGAATGTAAAGTAAAATATAGAAAAACCGATGAGGCTTCCGGAGCCCGAAAAGTAAAGACCGAACCTTTTTTGGTTGATGCGATTTCCTACACCGAAGCCGAAAAACGTATTACCGAAGAAATGTCGGTTTACCTCAGTGAAGGAGAAGAGCTTTTGATTACCAATATCAAGGTGGCCAATTATGCCGAGATTCATCCTTTTGAATTGGCCGACCGATGGTTCAAAGCAAAAGTGTCGCTTATTGCCTATGATCAAGAAAGCGGTAAAGAGCGGAAAACCAATCAATACCTATTGGTACAGGCCAATGACGTTAAAGAAGCTTTTGAAAATACCACCCATGTGATGCGGGATACGATGGGCGAATATAGTATTCCGGCTATTTCCGAATCTCCGATTATGGATGTATTTCCATATTTCACCGGCGAAGAAGAAGATATGGAGCGAGCAGAAGAATTTATTCGTTTAAAAGATTCTGTTCCTTTTCAGCAGAAGGAAGACGAAGCCTTGGCTAATGAAGATGCTTTGGTAGCTAATGAGACAGCATAGATGTTTTTATAATTTAGCAATGTTTCATAACACAAAAGCTAAGTTTGTTAATGTTGAGGTAACTTCTAAATAGAGCTAGATGTTAATTTCGTGGGTTGATGAAAACCCCACCAAAACATACTAGTGTTCTTTTCATTTTGTTGTTGGGTCAATTGGTTTTGGCTCAACAATTAAAGTTTAAATCTTTTACTACAAAAGAAGGACTTTCCAATAACTCTGTAAAAGATATGGTAAGCGACAAATACGGTCGCTTATGGATCGCCACTTGGGATGGTCTTAATGTTTATGACGGGAATACCATTAAAGTTTATAAGCATGAAGTGCAAGACTCTACCAGTCTTTCCGGAAATATAATTTCTGCTCTTATAAAAGATCACCACAATACCATTTGGGTACTTACCGATAATAAAAGTATAGCTCGTTATTTAGGAGATGATAAATTTCAGCAATTTCATTTTCAGCAGCAACCCCAAGCCCTAGCTTTAACGAATACAGGAGAGATAGCTGTAAGCATAGCTCAAAAATGGTTTAGCTTTAACGAAGGTGAGTTTTTAGCAATCGACAAAGAACGTGTTGTAATTACTAATGAGTTAGAGGTATTAAAAAGCTTTTTGCTACAAAATTATCCACAGCTTATTATCAATGATGTTTTAAAGGATAATGCAGGTAATATTTGGTATGCTACCCGCCGCAACGGTTTATACATTATTCCTAATACGCCGCAAAATGTTCATAATGAAATTATTGAGCATTATACCCATGATGTCTATTCACCTTATAGTTTTACCAGTAATGAAATCGAAAAAATTTACCAAGACGAGTTTGGCAATATTTGGTTAGCGCACAAAGATGGCGGTATAAGTATGGCCTATACAGGTTCAGAGCAGATTACTACCATTATTCCGCACCCGGTAAAATTCCCCCATTTACCTAACGAAACCATTCGGGCGATCACCAAAGACAATAAAAGCAATATTTGGTTAGGCTACTATACCAAAGGAATTTTTTACTATAGCGAAGCAACGCAATGTTTTTTACCTTTTGAGATTGAAGAGGCCAATGAATACCCCGATTGGAATCGTATTAGAAGCATGTATACCGATAGTAAGGGAACCCTTTGGGTAGGAACTTATAATGGACTTATAAAAATTACCGGGAACGATTACCAACTTATTAATGCCGAAAAAACTCCTAATTTTCCTAATAATAGAAATTATGCCTTTGCCGAAGATCATTCAACCTTATGGATTGCGTGCTGGGGAGGTCTTGGCAAGTTAAATTTAACTTCGAATGCCTTTGAGCGTTTTGAGCACCAAGACAAATTGAACAATTATCATATTAGGCACGTAATTAAGCATAAAGATACGCTGGTTTTAGCTACTGAAGAACAAGGCGTTCTTTTTTTTACAGAAAAGCAAGGGATTTTAAAACAACTTACCCTCGCAAACGGTATTTCAGGAAACAGTATCTATAAACTTTATTTTGATAAACAAACCGGTAATTATTGGATTGCCACTTTAGGAGGGGTTAGTGTGTATCATCCTCAAAAAGGAGTGATAAAAAACCTAACCGAAGAAGATGGTTTGCCCAGTCATATGGTGTATGGGCTTCTAGAAAACAACAAAAAAATTTGGATAAGTACCACCAAAGGGATTGCCACCGTCAATAAAGAAAATTACTTGGTAAACAAGTTGCCTAAAGATCAAGGTTGGCAAGGAGAAGAATTCTCTGAAGGTGCTGTTTACCAAGATGTAAAAGGGATGTTGTTTTTTGGAGGGATTAGCGGACTTAGTTACTTACAGCCCGATGCGTATCAATATAAAATGCAAAAACCTAAATTGCATGTTACCGTAGACGGTAAAGAATCTTTCTCTAAACACATCTCAAAATCTTTTCAAGATAACACCTTTACCGTGTCGATTACGCCAGTTCATTTTTCAGGAGTAACCCCTAAAATAGAATACCGCTTAAAAGGTTTGGAAGATCACTGGTCAGCCTATCAAGGTCAGAAAATCATGTATAAAAATTTAGCTGCCGGAAATTATACACTTCTTACCAAGATGGGTAGTGAAAATGGAGAGGTTAATGAGCTATTACAGGTAGAAATTAAAGCTCCATTTTACAAAACCACGGTGTTTTATTTTATCGCTATTGTTTTAGTTTTTTCAATTATTGCAATGCTGATGATCCGTAAACAGATAAGGTCAAAACAAATTCAAGCGCAGATGGAAGCAAAAATAAAGGAGCGTACTGCGGTGATTGAGACTCAAAAATTAGCTTTACTTGAAGCCAATCAAGCTATGGAAGAGCGAAACCAACAATTAAATGCCCAAAAAGAAGAGGTCTTAGCCTTGCATCATCAATTAAAAAATAGTGACTTTGAGGTCGATAAGTTTAAAACCTTTGTACTAAATAGTTTTAAGCCAAAACTATCGGGCTTGTTAACCCATGTAGGTGAATTGCCACCATCTTCCCAAAAACAACTTATTAATGAAGCCTTGATCAAATTAGTAAATAAAATCTCAGAATGGGATTACCTAGATCAGGTTTCAGAATTGGGAGAAGTAATCTCTTCCCAAATTCATTTTAAAACGCTTATCACAAAAATATATGAGCAATTACAAAATCAAAGTATCGTTTGTCAATTAACCTTAAGTTTCGATATTCTTACCGAATCAGATTTAATTGCGGTGGATGTTCTTCGAATAAAGTTGCTTTTTCAATATTTAAGCAACGAATTAATAAAATATGTAGAGGCAAATGCTTCCTTAACGATTTCTGCCTGTTTAGAAACTCAAGAAATTAAACTTAGTGTGAGTAGTTCTTCTTCATTATTAAAAAATCAATGGGAAAATATTACTCAATACAGTCCTTATTATAAGGCTGCACATACGTTAATGAAAGACTTAGGAGGAAAAATCGTTAATAATGAATCTGCATTTCAATTCACGATTCATCTTCCAGTGGTGAATGTAAAAGAAGTAGCAAAGCGTTCTGGGGTAGTACAATTGAAGCATTTAGAAAATAAAGAAGTAAAACACCAAGCTTCTATCTTGGTATTTTGTGAAGAAGAAGAAATGCAACCTGTAAATTACCTGTTACAAGGAATGCCGGAACAGCTTGTCTTTGAACACGAGGTGAAAGCCTTAGCTTCGGCCGTACAACAAATAAACGTAAAGGCGCTGGTGATTTACAATGCCAGACTAAGTTCAGAATTTGTGCAAGTCATTACTCAGACGGGTATAAAACATTTGCCTAGCGTTTATATTGCAGAACAAATAGACCTTCATATTGAAGAACTAGTTTTAGATTATGGAGTAAATAGTGTGATTTATTTGCCTATTCATAAAAATTTTCTGCAGAAAAAAATCTCCTTTCTTATTTCGCAGCAACCTCAAAAAGCCTCAAATGAGGTGATAGATTTTTTAGCTTCTGCCACACAATCGAAGAGTTTAATTAATCCTCATCAAAAGTTAGTAAAACAAGCCTTAGAAATCATAAGACAAGAAATAAGTAACCCTGATTTTAATGTAGATAAGCTTATTTCTACTTTAGAAATTTCACGTACTAAATGTTACCGCGTTTTTAAAGAGGTGCTCCAACAATCCCCTTCAGATGTCATTATTAATTTACGGCTCCAAAAGGCGAAAGAATTATTAGTTCAAGGCAGTTTAAATATTTCTGAAATTAGTTTTGAATGTGGTTTTAAAGATCCTAAATACTTCTCTAGAATGTTTAAAAAGCATTATGGGTCTAGTCCTAAAAGCTACAAAATGAAGCAAAATAAATAGGCATCATGTTAACACGGGAATAGCTTAGTGTTATCCCAATGTTACTGAAACTAAAATGCAAGTATTACGTTAAAAAAGAGGCGTATTTTGCATCAATACTACACTTTTTTGAAACAAAAATCTACCCTATAACCTGCCATTCAATCTAGTTTAGCAGCAAAACAAAACCTTTTAATTAAATGAAAAAAATTTATCTATTTATGCTGATATGCATGATAAGTATATCAGGAGTGATGGCTCAAACCATCGTAGATGGTACAGTTGTTTCTAAATCTGATGGGTTGCCCATACCCGGAGTGACTGTTATACCTAACGAACAACAGCAGCAAGGAGTACTTACCGATTTTGACGGTAATTTTACGCTTAGTTTAGAAGAAAATGTAGGAACTATAAAGGTAAGTTATATGGGGTTTGCTACACAGGAAGTAGCTTATGAAGGCAATACACAACTTAGGGTAGAATTGGTAGAACAAGTTAACTCATTAAACGAGATTGTATTAATAGGCTACGGTACTTCAGAGAAAAAAGATTTAACCTCTGCGGTAGCTACGGTAAAAAATATTGAAAATATTCAAAGTAGGCCGGTGTCTAATTTTTCAGAATTTTTACAAGGAAATTTACCGGGGGTCACCGTAACCCAAGACGGGGGAGACCCTTCTTCATCTCCAAAAATTACGATTAGAGGTTTAGGAACTTTAAACGGTCAAGAGCCTTTAAGGGTAGTTGATGGTGTGCCTTATTACGGTCCACCCATTAACCCGAATGATATTGAATCGGTAAGTGTATTAAAAGATGCAGCTTCTGCAGCTATTTATGGAGCACAAGCATCTTCCGGAGTTATTGTAATCGAAACGAAAAAAGGAAAATCAGGTAAGATGCGTGTCAACATTGATACTTATACCGGTTTTCAGTCAGCAAACAATTTACCAACGCCGTTAAACGCTGAAGAAAATAACTTTGTATATAATACTGCTGCTGGTAATGCAGGAGCTTCTCCGTTATCTGCTCACGATCCGGAACAAAACCCATGGGGTACAGTTACCAGAACAGACTGGATGGATGAGATTTTTAGAGATGCAGCTTTGTATAATGTAAATGCGAGTATTAGCGGAGCTTCAGAAAAAGCAAATTACATGACTTCATTTGGTTACAATAAAGTAAATGGAGTTTTAATTGGTACCGGTAAAGACCGTTATTCTTTTCGTGTAAAGTCTGATTATAATTTGACTGATAAGATTAGTATTGGAGAAAATATTTACTTTTCTAAAACAGAAGCCGTAGGGACCAATACCAACAGCGGATATTCCGGAGCCATTATTAATGCGATTTATATGCCTGCAGCAGCTTCTGTATATAATGAAGATGGAAGTTATCAAGGAGTAGTTCCAGAACGTTTATCAGATTTTGGAGGAGCTTATGGGGATGTCTACAACCCGGTAGCTTTATTAAAGCGACCAACAACTACTAGTCCGGTTAATTATTTAAATCCAAATGTGTATTTGAATTATGATATCATCGATGGGTTAAAATTTAAAACCAATTATTCTTATGCATTAACCGATAGTAAATACAAGCAATTTAAGCCTAGAATTCCAGAAATAGGGAGGTCTAATGCTCAAAATTACTTGTATCAAAGTTATGAAGATACCAATCGTTGGATTTGGGATAACCAATTATCTTATAAAAATTCTTTTGGAAATCATAATATCAATCTTACAGCAATCTATTCTGCTCAACATACCGATTATGAGTATTATTATCAAGAAGGTAGAGGCTTTGCTAATGAACAAAGTTATAATCAATATATGGGTAATGCTTCAGAATTACGGCCTACACAAACCAATGTATGGGAAGATGCGTTAACCTCGGCCATCGGTAGAGCTATGTATAATTACGATCAAACGTATTACCTATCGGCAAGTATTCGTAGGGATGAAACTTCTAGGCTTTCTACAGAAAATCAATCAGATTATTTCCCTTCAGTTTCAGGAGCGGTACGTTTATCTAATTTACCGGGTATAGAAAACATCTATACAATTAACGATTTAAAGTTAAGGGCTTCCTGGGGTGAAATAGGCAATATTCAAACCGTAGGTTATTATTCTTTCGATGTTCCCTTAGCCAATAGCATAGCGGTTCTTGGAGAAGAAGGGACCAACGATGCCAATGGCTTGTACGTAGAAAGACAGTCAAACCCTAATCTAAAATGGGAAACTTCAGAATCGTTCGATTTAGGTTTAGATGCCAGTTTATTTAATAATAAACTTAGCTTAACAGCAGATTATTTCTCTAAAACTACGAAGGGGATGATTATTCCGGGACTTGCAGATTTACACCAAGGTACAGCAGCAGCTGATGTAAATGGAGGAGAAGTGAAAAATACCGGTTGGGAATTAGCGCTTTCTTATGCGGGATCTGTAGAAGATTTTAGTTACAATATCTTTGGAAATGTAAGTCATATCGATAATGAATTAGTTAACCTAGACGGCTATAATAGTGCCGGGATTGATTATATTCAACACAGCGATCAGGTGAGAGGGGTTTTAAGACCTTTTCGTTCTGCCGTAGGAGAAAATTTATACTCTTATTACTTAGTGCCTGCACAAGGGATTTTTCAATCTCAAGAAGAGGTCGAAGCTTATACACATAACGGGAATTTAATTCAACCCAATGCACAAGCGGGAGATTTAAAATTCGAAGATGTAAATAACGATGGGAAAATTAACAGTGAAGACCGTAAATTTTCAGGAAGTTATTTACCGGACTTCACGTATAGTTTCGGTTTTAATTTTAACTACAAAAACTGGGATTTAAATACGTTATTTCAAGGAGTAGCTGGAGTAAAAGCTTTTAATGCTTATAAATATTCTACTTACAATGCTTCATTACAAGGCTACAATTTGGATAACCGCGTTTTAGGCGCTTGGAGTCCTGAAAACACAGGTTCAGCTATTCCAAGATTAGCAACTAGTGATGATAACTCTAATTTTGGGACAAACTCTACTTGGTACCTAGAAAATGCCTCTTACTTACGTTTAAAAAACGTGACCTTAGGTTATACACTTCCTAAAACAGCAATGAACCGTATTTTTGAAGGCTCTTCCTTGCGTATCTACGTATCTGCCGATAATATTTTTACCATTACCGATTATGAAGGGATGGATCCTGAAGTAGGAAACAACGGTTTAGATATAGGAAAATACCCACTTTCTTCTAAGTATGTAGTCGGTTTATCCTTATCCTTTTAATGTCAACAAAATAAAAAAAGAAAATTATGATTAAACATATAAAACTTAAAGCAATAACGCTTTCGACCATTTCTGTGTTCATGTTTACTTCTTGCTCAGACGATTTTACAGAAGTAGAGCCTAAAGGAAGTGTATCTTATGAGAATTTCTGGAACACCGAAGACGATGCCAAATTAGCTGTAAACAGTTTATATAACGAAATGAAAGCATCAGAAATGTTTTCTCGTGGATTCTTTTGGTACATCAATGCTTCAGACGATATGATTACCGGTCGTATTAAAGCAGATGCCGATAATATTAAAAATTTTGTGTGTACCGGAGACGAAGGCTATACCAAATATATGTATGAAGCCGCTTTTAAAGTTATTCGTCGCGCCAACGATATTTTAAAAAATGTCCCGGAAATGAATATTGATGAAAACTTAAAAAATAGAATGCTGGGAGAAGCTTATTTTATGAGAGGTTTTCATTATTTCTGGTTGGCACATACCTATGGAGACGATGGTCAAAACGGCGGGATCCCAATTGTTACCGTAGATAATATGGAAGCTCCTGCAGGAAGTTACGAGCGTCCTTCAAGTGTGGAAGAAAACTATGAGCAAATTGTACAAGACCTTAACGCAGCAGCAGAATTATTACCACTTTTTACAGAAATGTCTGGGGCAGATTATGGTCGGGCTCACAAAGATGCAGCTTATGCATACATTGCTAAAACGTATTTATACTGGGCGCAATACGACAGCAGTAAATATGCAGAGGTAGTTACTTATTGCGATCGAGTAACCAATTCTGGTTCTGGAAGGGCTTTAATAGATACCGATACACCCGAAGAAGATTTTCGGTTACTGCACAGTCATTTAAACAACTGGACCAGTGAGTACATCTGGTCGGTAAACTCTGGGGTTAATGGAGGAAGTATTTTACCCGGTGTGATGTTAGAGAACAAAGGATGGAGCTCGTATAATGGATGGGGGTATTACCAACCCACCTTAGAATTATATGAAGCTTTTGAAGAAGAAGATGTACGTAGAGAAGTTACTATTTTAAAATATGGAGATGAATTTCCTTACTTTGGGCAAACCAGAGCCTATTACTCAGAAAACTCACTTTCCGGTTTTCAGTTTAATAAATACATGTACGAATTTGGATTGGAATCTCCTATTGGTACCTATATCAATAGTAATGGAGATGATCCTTCAACCATCTATAATGTCCCTTTAATGCGCTATGCAGAAATTTTGTTAATGAAGGCTGAAGCCTTAATTATGCAAGGGCAAAATGGTGATGCTTCTTTAAATTTAGTACGTGATCGAGCAGGTCTAGCTCCTGTTTCCGGAGCAACGTTAGAAGATTTAAAACACGAACGTAGAGTAGAGTTAGCCGGTGAATTTGCCAACCGTCATTTTGATTTGATTCGTTGGGGTGATGCGGAAGAAACCTATTCAAAAGCATTACACGGTAGAATTTACACCGACCGTACCGATCCTACTTCAGATTATACCGTAGAAGAAGTTTGGGGTGCTAGGGATTTTGATAGCTCTTTTATGCACGTTTGGCCATTACCAACAACAGTCATAGAAAGTTCCGGAATACCACAGAACCAAGGTTGGTAAATTTTAATTGTTTGTTTTTTTTGTTTCATGTAATAAAGATGCTGCGCTATCATTCGTAGCATCTTTTACTTATCTATTCTATATGAAAGTATATTTTATTCTATTCTATATCGTTTTATTGAGCGTTTATCATAGTTATGCTCAACAACTACCCATTATTCATTCTCATAATGACTATGAGCAACAAGTTCCGTTATGGCAGGCCTATGCCGCAGGAGCAAGATCAATAGAAATTGATCTCTTTTATAAAAATAAAGAATTGTATGTGGCTCATACCCAAGAAGAAATAGTACCGGAGCGTACGCTTGAGAATTTATATTTAAAGCCTTTAGAAGAAGCTGCAGAAATGAAGGTTTTAAAAAAGGAGCCACTTCAGTTAGTACTCGATTTGAAAACTACAGCAAAGCCTACGCTTAAGGCATTAATGAAACAATTAAAAAAGTATAATAAGTTAATCGAAGGGCAAGACATTCAAATTATCATTTCAGGTAACCAACCCCAACCTGAAGATTTTAAAAAATACCCTTCCTTTATTCAATTTGATTACCAATCCTTAGAGAATTTAAGTCCAAGTGAGTGGGAACGCGTAGGGATGATCAGTTTAGATTATTCAGCCTATTCGGTTTGGAATGGTAAAGGAAGATTTACGCACGAAGACCTTCAACGCGTAAAACAAGTAATAGAGAAGGCTCATCGCTATCAAAAGCCCTTTCGGTTTTGGGCAACACCAGATTCTAAAAGTGCTTGGAAGGCCTTTTATAATTTAGGTGTAGATTTTATCAATACCAACAAGCCGTTTGCATGTGTCAACTACTTAAGTTCTTTGCCAAATCGGGTATATGAGAACCAAGTGTTTTCTAAGGTATACCGTCCTACTTTTAAAAACGATGGAGCAGCAACACCGGTGAAAAATGTTATTTTACTTATTGGAGATGGCAATGGCCTCTCACAAATTTCCTCTTCAACCTTAGCTAATGGAGGAGAACTTACGTTAACGCAATTAAAAAACATAGGTTTTATAAAAACATCTTCAGCAGATGATTTTACCACAGATTCTGCGGCTGCAGGAACTGCCATCGCCATCGGAAAAAAGACTTATAATCGTGCCATTGGAGTAGATCATTTAGGAGCGGAAAGCATTAATATTTGCGAAGTTTTGCAAGAAAAAAACTTTAATACCGCCGTAATTACCACAGATGAAATTACCGGTGCCACCCCGGCAGCTTTTTATGCCCATCAAAAAGATCGCGGAATGACTCAACAAATCGCTGCAGATTTGTACAAAAGTGATCTTACTTTATTTGCCGGTGGCGGAGCTAAATATTTTAAAAAACAATTGCCATTTAATTTAGTAAACACTCCAGAAGCTATTGCCAACGCAAAAGCAGCACGTATTGGTTATTTTATGGCCGACGGTGGCGTGCCTTCTACTTTAAATGGTCGAGGTGAAGAGCTTCCTAAGGTAGTAGCTCATAGTCTTGAGTTTTTAAAACAAAAAGAAACACCATTTTTTGCGATGATTGAAGCCGCGCAAATCGATAGTTACGGTCATTTTAATGATGTCGCAGGTATTGTAAGTGAAGGGATAGATTTTGATAAAGCAATTACCGAAGCTGTAAAATTTGCCGATGAAAATCCCGGAACATTGGTGATTGTAACCGCCGATCATGAAACTTCAGGCTTTAGCATCCCACAGGGAAATTTAGAACATCATACCATCGAAGGAGATTTTACCACACACGATCATACCGCGACGATGGTTCCTGTTTTTGCTTATGGGCCACAAGCACAAGGTTTTACCGGCGTTTATGAGAATAATGAAATTTACCATAAAATTTTAGCCTTATTGCGTTAAAATAATTTTACCCCACGTATATTGCCAAAAGCCCGTTTTCTTTATAAAAAGTTAGCGGGTTTTTTTATGGAAGCGCGCGGATGCCATCAGATATGCAAGAAAGCTTCTTTAACCTCTTTGATATGGAAAATAGCTTAGCAGTTGACTTATTAAAAAACGGTTTCAATTTAATTACCAATCCGCTACTACCTTAAAGATCTTAAAAACGCTAAACTTATAGGGGAAAGCGGAACAAAGCAAAAGGTATTTCGACTAAGCTCAATACAGGCTTCGGTTTTTTGCCTAAGCAACAAATAGGGTTGAGGTGGAATTTGATGGATTTAATTTTTAGAACTTATAAGATTTTGCACTTGTTCCTCTATATCTAATTTGATAAGTTCCCAAACTTTGCCTTTATAACAATTGGGTGTGAAATCATCTTCAGCTAAAGAAAAGTCTTTACATTGTTCTAAAAGCTCTTCTCTTGTTGCGCCATAAGGATTTCGTTGTTCATAGAAGTCTAACATTTGCGCTAAGGTAAATACATCTAAAAGCTCGTGGATGTCCCAAAAATCCTTTTTACGTCCACCATTAGCAATCACTTCAAACTTCATTGCTGCTATTTCTTCATGAGATGCAAAACGTATATGATCTTCTTGTATTAAAGGAAAAACAAAAGGGTCTGTATAATACATATCCAATTTAATTGCATGATGTTCATCTTCACCAACAAAATAAGACCTTCCCAATACAACTTCACCAACAGCTGGGGTGTCTACATAAGCAAATACATTATTTAAAATTTCTTCTAAACGATCAAAATCAATACTGCCATATGCTGCATCTGTAAATAAATCTATATCTATAGATTCTCTGTGCCCTAGTAGTAAACTTAATGATGTACCACCAACTAACCTAAAACTATTAAATTCTTCAATAGTCATTAACGTATTTAAAGATTCCCAAAGTAAATCGGAAACGGTATGAAGGTGTAAAGGCATTTAAAACTTAAATAAGTTGAAAGTCTTCTGCATTTTTTTGAAATGAAGATAAACGGGATGGTTCAATAGACTTTACGATTCTTGAAACTGTTCTTTTTCCGTAGAATTTTATGATTTCATTGATTTCTTTATCATTACCACGTTCTAAAACTCTTTTGATAATGGCACGTTTGTTTTTGTTCCAATCTATTTGATCAAATGAGGTATCCCAAAATAGTACTTTTCTAATATGGTTTAAATTTGGTATTCTTTTATTTTTTTCAGTCAATTTACTTTTTACTTCATACCCTGCTTGTAACATCATAAAATAGTCTTCTTCGATATGAAAGAACTCTCCCAACTTAATGGATAACGCTGGATTAATACCTCTTTTTTGATGTATAATAGCACTAATGGTTTGCTTATGCTCACCTATAGATGTAGCTAATTGAGCGCTTTTAATATTATTGCGCTTGATTTCACGGTGTAATATTAACCCGGGATGTATGCCTTTTATTTTAGCTATTTTAGGGAACATAGTTTCTTTTGTTATACAAATGTAGGTATAAAAAGATTAGTAAACAAAATTGTTTACTTTTTGTAAATAGTAATCTAATACTATAAACCCTTATATATTATATAAATACATAATCTCTATACCATTAGATGGCACTGGAAATTGCCAGAGAAAAACAAATTAACGTACAACGTCCCAACCGCGATTTTCTCTTGGAAATTAAAAGTGGAAAATTTGCTTACGATACGCTTTTGGCACAAGCAAATTTCATTGATGTGGGATCAATGCAATTCTTTAATGCTTTTTAATTTTAAATCCTCATCCCAAATCGTAAGCACTTTTAGGTGAAAAACCCTAAAATCTTCAGCTTTCTTTCCTTTCACCTGATAGTTTAACTTATAGGTGGCATAAAAATCACCAGTTGGTTTTTCGGTAATGTCAAAACTATCCCAATCGATCTCGCTCTTAGAATACGGATTTTTTTCTCGGTATTCACGAATATTTTCTAATACTTCGTTGATAGAAGGCTTCTTTATCCCATACCAATAGGTGAGCTCTGGCGATATATAATTAGAAAGCTCTTGTAAATTATTGGCATCACTTAATTGGTAATAGGTAGTGATCCGCTCTTTTAAAATGTCTTCCTGGTCATTTTTAAAATAGGTGATGGAGGCAATGCTTAAAGAAATGATAAACATACTTACCACTAATAAGAGTTTACTTTTTTGCTTGCGTTTAGTGATCGAATCCTTAGGTGGATGAGGTGCTTGCTTATTTAAATGAGCCGCTTCTTTTGAGTTGTCCTGATGAATTAATGAACTGGAGACGGATTTTTTGGGGATACGATACTCCTGCGCTTTGGCAACACTTATTTTCTCTTCTTGGTGTTCAGCAAACGGAATTAGACTTACATATTCAGGATTTTCTGCTTGATCTCCGTAGCCTAATACGATATAAATAGGAACTTCCGTTGAGTGTAGTTCAGGAAAACTGTTGACTTGCGCCTTACTTAAAGTATCATACTGATTTTTATAAGGTTTCGATCTGTACTTGGCTTCTACGTGAAATTCTTGTCCAGTGAGCTTACACCGAAACTTAAAATCGGGGTTTTTAGAATTTTCTACAAAGCGTTGACTATTTTGCTGATAGCTGTTGGTTTTATGGAGTAAATCATATCCCTCCTTCGGGAATAAAACCTCTTCTACATAATCTTCAAAGGCTTGTCCTTTGTTAAAGGATTCTTTGTTGTAGTTGTAACCCATTGGGCTGATTGTTTTGACTGTAAGTTTAATAAAATATAAGAAACTATACAAAAAATGATAAACCACTTAAAATACGGGTTTCCTCATCTAAAAGCTATTTTTTATAATTATTTTTAAAATTCTATACTAACAAAATAAATAATAAAATAGTTTATGAATTACTGGGCAGTAGGTTCAAGTTTTGGGGGCACTGATGATCGTACTCAAGAGTTTATCAAAAATGAAAATTGGTTTGATGGAAAATATGATCAAGGAGATCATATAAATGAAAATTATCTCAAAGATATCAGGGTAGGGGACATCTTAGTAATGAAATCTAGTGCCACTAAAGGAAAAGGTCACAGTATTACTTTTACTAAGGTTAAAGCTATTGGTATAGTAAATGAGTTGTTAAATACTCACTATTATAAAGTTATGTGGCTTTCTAATTTGAATGAGCTTCCTCTTGATTTTGATGGTATATCGTACAGGAAAATCATTGAGCCTTTAAGAAATGATAAAATTAAAGAATATGTAGATAAAGCTTTAGAACGTATGCAAATGATTAAAACGGTGGAACTTTTAAATTACAAAAAACAAATTATCCTTCAAGGGCCTCCCGGTACCGGAAAGACCTATCTAGCAAAGAAAATTGCTAATGAGCTGACAAAGGATACCATAAAATTTAATGCACTACATAAGATTGAAGTTTTCTTTGAAAATTACAAAGTTAATGATGATATCCTTGAACATCGTGAGTTTGTTAATGGCCTTAATAAGGCATTTTTAAACAAATTTGAGAAGCAAGAATTATCAAATTTGAAACTAGATGATTACGTATTGGGAATTGAAAGCAATGATACTTTTTGTTATTGGCTTGAATATAAATTAGTACACACTGGAAAGTATGCTGGTAGAGCTACTAAAGGTAAAATTTATTGGGATGCTAAAAATGAAGAATATAAAAAGAATGGCTTTATACGTGATATTGAAGACAATTCAGAGGCTATGAAAAAAGTAGCAAAATTGTTAGAGGATATTGTTTATGAAAACGTCTATGACTATCCCATTGGTAAAGGCTTTGTACTAAAAGTTCTTTATCAATATCATCCAGATAAGTATTTTCCTATTAATAGTGAATTTTGTTTAAATAACGTTTTAAGGTTAATTAAACAAGAATACAAGAATCTTAACTATATAGAAAAAAATAAAAAAGTCCAGCAATTCTTTTTAGACTTAAAACATAAATATAATTCCGATATTACGAATTATGAGTTGATGTATTTTTTGTTTGAAAATTTTGATTTAAAGGGAAAGTTAATATTAGAGAATGATGAAGTTGTTACTAAAGGTGATAAGAAAATAATTCAATTTCATCCTTCTTATACCTACGAAGATTTTGTAAGAGGTATAACAATTAATACCAATGAAAGTGGACGTCTCGAATATGAACCTGAAAATAAATCGCTAGCTAAATTTGCAGAAGATGCGTTGAATAATAAGACAGCAAATTATGTTCTCATCATCGACGAGATCAACCGAGCAAATTTACCAAGTGTCTTGGGTGAATTGATTTATGCGTTAGAATACCGAGGCGATGCTGTGGAAAGTATGTATGCGATTGAGGAAGATAATAAAATTACGATCCCACCTAACCTCTATATCATTGGCACCATGAATACCGCTGACCGTAGTGTGGGACATATCGATTATGCCATACGTAGGCGTTTTGCTTTTGTAGATGTATTACCCGATGAAGGTGTTATTGCTAATGCTAAGGCAAAAAAATTATTCGAAGAAGTATCTAAACTTTTTGTAGAATCAGTTGATGGAAAGAAAAAAAACTCAAAATACCTTACCGCAGACTTTGATTACAAAGATATTCAGTTAGGACACAGTTACTTTTTATTGAAAGAATATAAAGAGGATGACAACAAAGATGAAAAACAACTCAATGAATTGAAAATGCGTCTAAAGTATGAAATTAAACCAATACTGCTAGAGTATGTAAAGGACGGTATTCTGCAAGAAGATGCCAAGGAAAATATTAATGATCTCAAAGTAGTATAATGCTTCAATTTTCAGAACATGAAGGTTTTAAGGAAATCACTCCCGTTACTCACGAATTCCTTAAAGTTGAAGAAGGGGAGTTCTTTTCGAAAACCTTTAAGAAAACACACCGAAACAGAGAGCAGTTAGAGCATTGCTATGAAATTAATTGTATTGATCAAGAGCTTGGAGAGTATGCCGTTAAAACCAATTATTACATCGGTGTGGATTGGGTAATACCAAATAAATTACCGATACAAGTAATTCCGAAGATTGATGATACAGAAAGGCAGACCGATTACTTGAAGATGTTGCTGCATTGTATGAAGCACCCTGAGGTTACTCAGGAGATAGAGGAGCTTGTTGAGGTAAAGTGGGAAGAGCCTAAAATTGAAATAGAACAGCATCAGGATTTTTTGACTCCGTTTTTAATAATTGAATTTTTAGGTGTTTTAAGAAGTATTGTAAAAAAAGGACTTAAAAAGTCATATTATAAGGTTGAACATAATTTACAAAGCCGAGTAAAAGGAAAAGTGCTGATATCAAAGACCATCAAGCATAACCTAGCCCAAAATAAAAACTTACATACCTATTGTCAATTTGAAGAATTTGGTGTTAATACTCCAGAAAATAAGCTTTTAAATAAGGCATTTGAATTATCGAAAGCTTATTTGCCGAGTTTTAATAAACTTACCGAGGCCAAGGGGCTGAAGGATTTGTATAATTATATTAACCCTGCTTTTAATCAGGTTTCTACACAAGTAAGCCTTAATGAGGTGCCTCAACGAAAATCTGGAAGTTTATTTAAAGAATATGATGAGGCTTTAACATTAGCCAGATATATCATCAAACGCTATGGCTATAACATTAAATCGCAAACTAAAGAGAAAGTAGAAATCCCACCTTTTTGGATAGATATGAGTAAGCTTTTCGAATTCTATACCCTTAGTTTGCTCAAAGATCATTTTGGAGCAGCTGTTTCTTTTCAATTTAAAAACAGGGGCAGTGAGCTTGATTATTTACTAAATACGGAGACGTATAAAATGGTGATTGATGCAAAGTATAAACCTAGCTATTTAAATGGCAGAAATAATCAAGATATGCGCCAAGTGAGTGGTTATGCACGTCTTAAAAAGGTTTATGAAACTCTTTATGGTGATAAAGACTATAATAAGCTCATAGACTGTTTAATTATTTACCCTGATCAGGAAACAGGTTTAGAAAAAATAACCGGTAATGATTTAAAACAAAACCCTATACCCGATTATATGAATATTTATAAATTGGGTGTTGTTCTGCCGATTGTTTAAGATTTTTAATTTAACATGAATTAGATCTTTGGGAATTATCAATATTTTTTTAAGTAAATGTTAATCTTTGTATTTGACTTCTAATGATATTGATGGTAAAAAATCCAAATTTCACACTTTACCGGAAACCATATCTTCAGAATCAATTTTATTATCTAAAATATGTGACATGGTTTGTAGTCCTTAGTTCTATTCTCCCATCTAATTCCACGTGAATTAATCATATTATAGTAGCTAGATAGTAATTTGAAAAAATCAATTTTATCTGTTTAAGTGTTTCTTTCATTGCTTGTAATTCAGCAACATTTAAAATAATCAATAGTTTATTGTAAGTTTTTGATTTTAAAAAAAAATATAATTGATTTTAATAAACTTTTAAAACCCTATCCCTCCCCCAAAAACACCTGTTCCCGATGCCATGCAAGCCCTTCTGGCGATGGGTAATGGCGCTTCTTTTCTGGAAGGCGTATTGCCACCCCATCAAACTGACGAAGGCCGTAAACCGACTCACTTTCTGTAAGGTCGGGGCTTACCTCTACCCGATAGTCCTTATTTATGCAAATTAAGCCCCGATCAAATGCCCGGTGCAGGTTGGGCGAGAGGCTAATCCCGTTGGGGATGGTATCGTCGTTAGAAAGGCTAAACGGACGAATATGGCAAGCATCTACCATTTGAATGTTAGCATGGGTGTTAATTTTCATGCCAGAGATGCAACACGTATACTCATAAATTCTAGGTACTGTCTTTTTAAATAGACTTCCCCGTACAAACACCTCTTCTAAAAACTCGTTCTCTTTTAAGGTGGCTTTTAATTGCTTAAGGTGTTCCCGGTAAATTTCCCCCGGTTCGTTTAGTAGTTCGTATTCTAGTTGTTGCTGGGTGGCGTTCACTCCCATTAAAGAAAAATTCCCTTTAGTTTCGGGGAAATAAGTATCCAACAAGACTTCGGTCAAGATTTGGCGGTAGAGGGGGGTGAGGAGCAAGGCAAACAAACCTTCCTCTAAGCAAGCAAAAGCTACAGTTTCTTTTAGTTTGGGGAAGCTTTTAATACTTCTGGATTTAGTAATGGGCAACTCCATTCCCGGGCGGGTCTCCAACTCCCAAAAAGGTTCATTTTTTAAATGAAAAAAAGGTAACGAAAAGTTGGGCGTATGTCCCGTGGTTACCAATTTTTGCCAGTTGTTTTTAAAAGCTAGCACCAGTTCTCCAGTAATAAAAATCTTATTGATGCTAATCTCTCCTTTAGCCATTAACTCCATTACCGATAGCAACAAGATAGGTTTATGTGGGGCTTTCCCTAAACCTTTACTATAACCCCGGTTAAGTTTTTTAAAGTAATTTGTGTATTTTGTAAGGAGTTCTTCCATGTATTAGACGCTTCTAGTATGCTTGGCATCATAGTCAATAAGGTAACACCTTACCTTAAATAGATCAGAATTCATATCATCTAACAAATCATCTAGCACTACCGCTATGATGATGGAATTGCAAACTTTGTGTAGTGGCTTAAACCGAAGCATGTGTATATAGTGATCCTGTTGCCCAATAAACTTAGCTAATCTCGCTATAGCATTCCAAATCGCTTTTTCTTCCTCGGTCTGGGGTGTTTTTCTAAAGCCTAAATACTTACTTAGTTGGTAAGAAACCCCTTGTGTTGTTTGTATGCAATTGTTCATTTTAGGATTAATAATTTTTTGAAATTTTAGAATAAACTCTATGCCTTAATATTTCTTCTACATGCTTACTATAAAAATGAGATGTTGAGATTTGATCGCTAGTGCAAAACTTTTTCCATTCTGCGTCTGTTATAGCTTTATAGAAAGGATTTGCCAAGGCATCTTCATACATATAATTTTCATCTGATAACCAAGCGGTAGGGTAAAACATTCTTGACTTAAACTTGTCAGTTAAGTAATCAAAAGATCTTATTTCTGCACCGAGCTCATCAGCAATTTGATTTCTCTTTTCTATTTCATAAGGATTGCCAAGACGACGCCCAATAATAATTCTAAACTTTATATGACTGTTTGAAATAACACGGGTAGTTGTAGTTGGCAGGTATTTTTTAAACCACGCTTTATTATCTATTAGCCATCTTTTCCAATCTCGTATTTGCTGAATAGTTTTGTTAAAATCTGCACTAATCAATCCTTGTCTAGTGAATAAAGTAGCATTAGGTTGTTTTATTTCAATGAGATCAAACAGGTTCCCGTTGCTAAAGCCGTCAGTTAAGGTGACAAAGTCTGTTTCTAACTCGCTTCCTAGTTTTAACTTTGCAATAACCAAATGACAATTTTCATTGGCAAGAAACAAGCCCGCATGATTGGTTAAAAAAGTTTGATAAAACCGTTCATTCAAATTTTTGTCTAATAAAGTAATCCACTTTTCTAAAATAGATACCTTTACTTCGGGAGTAAATTTTTCATACCAATTCATTTGAATACATCAATAAATAATTCATAACATTCTTTCTTTATTGTTTCATCAATATCTGATTCGGGATGAATTACGAATATTATATTACTAGAGTTGTTTATCATTCCATAATAATTATGTAATCTATCATGCTCATCATAATCAATTTTTGAGTTTCTAGATTTAAAATATGAAATATGCTTTTTTTCAATATCTAATAAGCCTTGTTTCAATAGGTTCAATTTGGTGCCGGCTTCTTCACCATAAAGGGTTTTATGTAAATCTTTCATTTTATTTCATTTATTTGTAGCTTTTCCTATAGTTGAAAGAATTAAGCAGATTTGCTAACTTAGACTGTTGTGTTGGTCAAGTTAATTATTTTCTTTTTAACGTTAACGGCTATTGGTGATTAACCGTTGTTAGACTTAGTTTTTTTACCCATAAGGTTAAGAATTCCTTTTTCCACATCCTGCCAAGAATTAATCCAACCAGGTTTTGTTCCAAGATGAATTAATGAGTTTTCTAAAAACTTTTGTGTGCTCTCATTTATGGGTTTAGGTTGTATCCAAATATGTTTTATAATTTTATTGTTATCGTCGCCTTTAAAACTATCCAATTGATTATTAATATTTTCCGTACTCCAATTCAACCATTTTCTAATATTAGGATCTGACATTGATAATCCTAAAAATATCATTTTACTATTAGTGGCTGTATAAGAGAAAACATTCTGTGCCCAACCACTCATCGTAGCTGCAGCTTTTGAATATGAACTTTCTGCAAAAATTAAATTATCTCTAGAATCATTTTTAATTTTCCTATCAACTGGAATTTGTGGATATATAGCCCCATGTAAATGAAGAATTGGTATTTTCTTTTCCCTTCCTGTTTCGAAAGGTCTTGTGACTCTAACATAATCTTCTTGAGGATAATTATATTCTCCAGTTTTTTTATAATGATTATATACCCCGAAAATAACCACTAGACTATGTAATAATGGATCGGCATTAAAAGTTATTATAGATTCTGGTCTAGTTAATTTATCATCAGAATCAAGTAAAATATTTTTTAATTGAATTAAAGTTGAATTGGAATATTCTTTTTCGAAAAATTCTACGATTCCTATTGATTCTTTTTTCTTAATCCAATGTGGATTGTGAATCATTACTGCTAGGGCTTCACCAAGGCGATAATCTTCTGCTTTTCTAATAATATTTTGGTATAAATTTTTTTCTAGGATAAAATTGAAATCATCGATCGTATTACCATCTTTTAAATTTTTGTTGAGTGCTGCTTGGAGCCAACTATCTAAGCTAAAGCCTATTTTATCTATATTTTCTTTGAAATCATTTTCTGACCAATTAAAATTGAAAATCTCATTAACTACATTTCTTGTGAGATCAAACCAATCTGGTAAAATACCTTTACATATTCCTGCTCCTAAACATAATGTCCAGTTAGTATTATCTAAATAACTATATGCTTTTTCGGATGTGGTTAAAATACTACTATTCATCTTAAAAATTAAGCCTAACATGCGAATAAACGCATGGCGTTTATATACACAATATCACTTCTCCAAATATAACTAAATTAGTTATTGTCTAAAATAGCGCAATAACAAAGAGCAGGGAAGGCATCAACAAAACTAAAAGCACTTTTCTTCCACGGTGAAACTTACATGCGGACTTGTCGAATTAATCATTTTCTTTCTTTGTTTCTGTAATTATACTTTTATAGTTTTTTGATATCTTCAATAGTAGAAAAAATTAATGATGGAATTTTACCATTGGATAAATCAGAATATGTGATCGTTTGAGAAAGGAAAGTATCTATAGCAATGCAATAATCTTCTGCAATTTGATAATTTTCTGAAAAGTTTGACATTAAAAACATAGAAAGCATTTCACAAAACATTCCTAATTGAGATTTTTTATAACCATCCAATTGGGATATTAGAATAATACCACCTATTTCTATTTTTCCATTTCTTTCGAAAGTGAATATCAAATTTGGATTAAGATATATTGGAAAATTATTTATGGGTATAATTTTTTGATCTTTATGAATAGATTCAAAATTTTGAATATTATTGGGTCTTAAATTTAAGATATCAAATTCCTTAAAGTTATTTAAGATATCGATATTTCTTTGATACATTATTTTATATCGCTGTCTTTCTTCATTTTCTTTCTTCTGAATTACTTTCTCAATTTTAGAATCATAATAGTCTTCATTTTTATCCTTAAAAACGTTTTGAATACAGCTATTGCTTATTGACCAATAATTGCCACCTCCATCTTTTTTACCATCTACTTTTTCTTTTGGCTTTCGTAATTTTAATTTCTGGGCAAAGTTCCTTTTTGATTTGTCAGAAGTTTTTTCTCTGAATTCCACTAATTCTTTTACTGTAATCTTTTCCATAAAATTTATTTGTATTGATTATTAGATAGTTGAGTGGAGATGAATTAAGTTAATTCGTTTCTTAAACGAATATTTTATAAAATTGTAGCCAACTAACTCATTGTATTTAAATATTTATTAGTATTATCCTGTTTTCAGTATTAGTGTATCCTAAATTTAACAAAAAACTTTAAACTTACTTTACGGTTAACCGTAAAATGTATAATTATTAATAGTTATTAAGTGCATTCGTACTGTTATGCGTAAAACTATCTTTTATTTATTCGTATTTTTTAGCCTATCTATTTTTTCACAGCAAGTAATCGGGAGATAGACCAAGTTCAAGTTTCAGAGGGACAACAAGGTTATTAGGAATTTATTGGAGTTGAGAAGTAAGAAGTGGGTGAGAATAAGTAGTGGGGAAGTGTTCAGTAGGTAGGTAGTTAGCTTGGTATATTTTTTAATAGTGAGCTTTGGTACATACTACATTCAGAATATATACACTCCCTTTTCGCTCTTTATAAAGTAATTTGTAATCCCTAACAATTATTCTACGATAGTTTGGGAAGATTTCATCTTGCTGGTACTGGTCAGTAAATACAATTTTTTTGGAAGCTTGAATGATATCTTTTCTCACGATTTTTCTTGCAGCGGGAAGATCTTTATACCTGTAATCTAAAATGCTTGTAAGCGATTCTCTAGCTTGTCTTGTCCAAACTATTTGAATAATTTTGCTTGGCATTAATTCTCCTCTTTTTCAAATTCTTCCGCAGTCATAAAATCTCCCTTTTCTATTTGACTTTCGGCAATGTCTAAAGCGGTTTTATACTCTTGACGGGTCATAGGTGTTCCATCTGGATGGTAGGCCACCACCTCATTTTTAAAATAACCTTCATATAAGGCATCTACCATTTGTAGAAAACGTACATCTACTGTCTTAATAGATTTTTTCCATTTCTCTCTTAATTCTATCGCTTCCATAATCTTAACTTTTATTACAAATATAACAAATCTCTTGAATCCTTTATTCAATGTATACTATGCAACATATTTTATATAAAAACAAGAAACTAAAGATGGAAACTTGGAAAGGTAATGAGAGTGATCATATACAAGCTTTCGCTTGGTTAAGCTACTCAAATTATTTACTTTTATTCGGTATTTACTCAAAGAGAAATAGATATTAGAAATTATTACGCTACACGAATTTGAACTTTTTGATATAGAAAAACAATTTAAAGATACTTTTAAAGAAGATAATTGTATTTCTCAATATTCTGCCAAAAAGTTTTTCTTAGTAAGTTGTCATTAATTTTATTTGAGGATATATCAAGTAATAAATTCAATGGTATTTCAGTATAAAATGAGATACTTAATAAATAAATATTGATAAAAGTATTAACAGTAAGGTTGGTTAGATTGATAAATTGATAAGGGTCTAGGTCTAAATCTATTGAATTAAGAAATTTTTCGAATAAACACGGGTACAATTCCATAGAGCATATCTGTAACGCTTGAGACTAAGAAGCCCTATAAAGATTACGAACAATCACCACAAAAAACTAAGATCAAGATCTTATGCACTTAAGCGTAAGCAAACCTTTTAATATTTCCTTCTATTTTTACTTATAGCTGCGATTCACTTCAGCTTACCCATAAAAATAAAACAAGCTTTCTAAAGCAATATCCATAAATTTCGTAAATTCCCTATTCCTTTTTTAAGAAAAATAAAATAAACTTATTTTACCTTTTGCAACTATAATTTTATAGCCCTTGCAGTACACTACAGGATGGTAGCTTTTGAGTTAACAATTACATTTGAGAAGCTTAAATTGAAACAATAAAATTAAAATGAAAAAAACTTTTCAGTACGTAGACTATCTCTGGGATGAAGCTAAAGCTGCCGAATTGGGTGACGATCAGGTAGCTTTGTTTTTATACCGATCCAATATATTAGGTGCCGATCTAAGAATCACCAATTATGGAGGCGGAAATACCAGTTGTAAAACCATCGAAAAAGATCCGCTTACCAATGAAGAAGTAGAAGTGATGTGGGTAAAAGGTTCCGGTGGGGATATTGGCACACTTACCCGAAAAGGAATAGCCGGTTTATATACAGAGCGCTTAAGAAATCTTAAAAACGTGTACGGTGGACTAGAAGACGAAGACCGAATGGTGGGACTTTTTAATCATTGTATTTACGATTTAGACAGTAAAGCACCTTCCATCGATACGCCACTACACGGTTTATTGCCGTTTAAACATATCGATCACTTACATCCTGATGCCCTGATCGCCGTGGCGGCAGCAAAAGATAGCGAGCAAGTCACCAAAGAGATTTGGGGAGATACGATGGGGTGGGTACCTTGGCAGCGACCCGGTTTCGATTTAGGACTTCAACTGGAAAAATGTTTGAACGAAAATCCCGGTATTCGTGGAATTGTGTTAGGCAGCCACGGTTTATTTACCTGGGGCGATACCTCTTACGAGTGCTACGTCAATAGCTTGGAAGTAATTGAAATGGCTTCCGAATATATTGAAAAGAAAATTAAAGAAAACGGAGAAGTTTTTGGCGGACAAAAAATCGAAGCTTTGCCTGCGGAAGAACGTAAAGAAAAAGCTGCTGAGTTGATGCCACTATTACGCGGATTGGCTTCTTCAGAAAATCAAATGATCGGTCATTTTACCGATAGTGATACCGTTTTACAATACATCAACAGTAATGATCTGGAACGTTTGGCACCTATGGGAACGTCTTGTCCCGATCATTTTCTGCGGACGAAAATTCAGCCGCTCATCTTGACCTTAGACCCGTCAGATGAGGTGATCGATACCGAAGCGACGCTGAAAAAATTAGAGCCTTCCTTTGAACAATACCGCGAAGAATACCTTCAATATTACGAAAATCATAAACACGCCAATAGTCCCGCTATGCGTGATCCTAATCCGGTGATTATTATTTACCCGGGAGTGGGGATGTTTAGCTTTGCCAAAAACAAGCAAACCACGCGTGTTGCAAGTGAATTCTACGTAAATGCGATCAACGTAATGCGAGGAGCAGAAGCAATTAGTGAATATACCTCCTTACCCAGACAAGAAGCCTTTGACATCGAATATTGGTTGTTAGAAGAAGCAAAATTACAACGAATGCCTGCAGAAAAACCACTTTCCCGTAAAGTGGCCATCGTCACCGGTGCAGCCGGCGGAATAGGAAAAGCCATTGCCGATAAATTAGTTGCCGAAGGCGCCAATGTCGTGCTTACTGATATTAGTCAGGAGAATTTAGAAGAAGCTTTAGCGACTTACAAACGTGACGAAGCAGCCATTGCGCTTTGCGATGTCACCAAAGAAGAGTCCATCGAAAAAGCCTACAAAGAAGCAAATTTAGCTTTTGGAGGGGTCGATATCGTAGTCCATTCAGCAGGATTGGCGATTTCTAAATCCTTACCCGATACGACTTTGAAAGATTGGGAGTTATTACAAAATGTATTGGTGAAAGGACAATTCTTGATGGCTCAAAAAGGCGTTGAAATTATGCGTAAACAAGGTTTGGGCGGTGATATTGTAAATATTGCCAGTAAAAACGGACTCGTTTCCGGACCGAACAATGTAGGCTATGGAACGGCAAAAGCTGCGCAACAACATATGACGCGTTTATTAGCTGCAGAATTAGGTGGTGATCATATTCGTGTGAATACCGTAAATCCTGACGGAGTTATTGTGGGAAGTAAAATATGGGAAGGTGATTGGGCGGAAGGCCGTGCCAAAGCACACGGAATTAAAGTCGAAGACCTGCCTGCACATTACGCCAAGAGAAACCTATTAAATGAAATTATCCTACCGGAAGACATCGCCAACGGTGTATTTGCCTGCGTAGGAATCCTCGAAAAAAGCACCGGAAATACCATTAATGTAGATGGTGGTATGGCCAATGCTTTTGTGAGATAGAGTTTTTAATGATGATGAGAGATTAGAGGTGAGACGTAAGGACTCTAGAAGCAAGAACCAAGAAACAAGACAAGCGTCAAAGCGGCGGCTGAGTGATTGCGACGTAGGAGCAATCGTATCGAAGCCAGAGTGTCGCTGAATAAAATAGAAGTTAGAAACTAGAATAGAGGTGATATATTTTAGAGGTTTGATCCTAGAAGTAAGAACCAGGAGCCAAGAGCCAAGAAGTGTCACTTCGAGTGATCCTGACGATAGAAAGGATTGTATCGAGAAGTAGCAACAAAACCTTACAGTTTTCTGAAACCTGTGAGGTTTAATTAAAAAAGTCAAAACTCTAAGTTCTAAAGGCGAAATGCTCTAAAATTTTAAAATAAAACAAGTGCGTCACCCTGAACTTGATTCAGGGTCTCATCAGGAGCCAAAAATACTTGATGAGATAGCCTCGCCGGCAGTCAGGTCCGGGATGACCATAAAAATACTGTCACTTCGATTGATTTTATTGAAGCGATAGCGAAAATAAAATAGTATCGAGAAGTAATGAGAAACGAGGTCTTGATGCTGGACAAGAACTAAGACAAACGTCAAAGCGGCGGCTGAGTGATTGCAACTAAGGAGCAATCGTATCGAAGCCAGAGTGTCTATACGCTAAACAAAAAATAAATCTTTAAAAAGATGAAAATAAATACTGATCAACTATCAGAATTCAATAAAAAGCAAAACGATTCGTTCGAAAATGAAATCGATTACCTAAAAAATAAGTTTGCTAAAAAAGGAATTTCGGTAGCTAACATTATACAAAAATTAGCCGATTTTCAGGTAGCGATTCCCAGTTGGGCTTTAGGTGCCGGCGGTACACGTTTTGGTCGGTTTTCTTATGGCGGCGAACCCGCTTCATTAGAGCAGAAATTAGACGATATCGGAATTTTACATGCGCTTACCAAAACAGCGGGAGCCGTTTCCTTACATATTCCGTGGGATATTCCGGAAGATGTCAATGCGATTAAAGATATTGCTAAAAGTCATCATATCGTTTTTGATGCGATGAATTCCAATACCTTTCAAGATCAACCCGATGCCAAAGAAAGCTATAAGTTCGGTTCGCTGAATAGCATGAATGAAGCTTCCCGCGAATATGCGGTAGCGCATAACAAGGAAGTAATTCGAATCGGAGAGGAATTAGGATCTAAAAGCCTGACCGTTTGGTTAGCCGACGGAGCTAGTTTCCCGGGACAGTTGAATTTTCAAAACGCCTTACAAAACACCGAAAAAAGCCTAAAAGAAATCTACGGCTCTATGCCCGAAGACTGGAAGCTTTTTATTGAATATAAACCTTACGAACCTAATTTTTATAGCACCACCATTCAAGATTGGGGAACCTCCTTCATGTTGGCCAATGCTTGTGGCGATCGTGCGTTTACGTTGGTCGATTTAGGGCATCATTTACCCAATACCAATATCGAGCAAATTGTAGCTACCTTAATGTACAAAGGCAAATTAGGTGGATTCCATTTTAACGATAGCAAATACGGCGATGACGATTTAACCGTAGGTTCCATAAAACCTTATGCGCTATTCTTGATTTTTAATGAATTGGTGTACGGAATGGAAAACAATCCACACAACCCGTATCCCGCTTGGATGATTGATGCAAGTCATAACATTAAAGATCCGCTGGAAGATTTATTACAATCCTTAGAAGCGATTTTAATCGCTTACGCTCAGGCCTTGCTAGTCGATCAAAAAGCCTTAAAACAAGCCCAACTCAATAACGATGTTACCCAATGTCAGGAGATTTTACAAGATGCCTATCGAACCGATGTGCGTTCGTTGGTAAAAGCAGCAAGAGCTAAAAGCGGTGCCGCGGTGAATCCCATGGAAGCCTATCGTGCTTTTGATGTACGTAAAACCCTTATCGAAGCTCGTGGATTAAAAACCGTAGCAACCGGACTTTAGTAAAAGTTAGAAAAGAAAAAACGGCGGCTGAGTGATTGCGATAAAGGAGCAATGTTATCGAAGCCAAAGTGGAATGAAAAAGTAGGGAAGTTAGAATTGAGAAGTTAGAAAATGGAGAATGAACAAGAGCCAAGAAGTGTCACTTCGAGTGATTTTATTGAAGCGATAGCGGAAATAAAATAGTATCGAGAAGTAATGAGAATGAGTTTTTAGAGTCTAGAAACTATAGAATATAGAGAATAAACTCTAGAATCAGGAAACAAGAAACAGTATAAAAGATAATGTTTAAGTGGCCTACCGAAAGCTTATCGTAAAATTTGAAGTGAAGATGCCGTAAAATTTTAGGCTGTTTGAGCGATAGCGAGTTCCTAAAATTTAGGCATCGAACGATAAATTTAGATAAGTGTTCGTAAGCCTTGATTTCCTGCCTGCCGGCAGGCAG
>CEOS01036333.1_pt1 | contig 56072 bp, 61 predicted proteins | sample 530601 | NCBI WGS metagenome assembly CEOS01 (sample SAMEA2620666, study PRJEB7988) | marine metagenome | biome: marine biome (ENVO:00000447); feature: mesopelagic zone (ENVO:00000213); material: "saline water (ENVO:00002010), including plankton (ENVO:xxxxxxxx)" | depth 1000 m
GTGGCAGGACTGGCTGACCGACGATCGCCCGCTGCAGGACGAAACGGTCGCCGATGCCGAGGAAAAGCAGGTCCGCCACGACATGCTGGTCGAAGCGATGGACGTACTCAACGACCGCGAGAAGCATATCCTGACCGAACGCCGTCTGACCGACGATCCCCAGACGCTGGAGGAACTCAGCCAGGTCTATGACGTCAGCCGCGAACGCATCCGCCAGATCGAGGTGCGCGCGTTCGAGAAGATCCAGAAGGCCATGCAGCGCATTCTGGAAGACCGGATGAGCCCTGCCCTCGCCTGACGGGCGCAGATCGAAATGGACGGGGCGGCGACCGATTGGTTGCCGCCCTTTTTTCATGCCCGCTTGCGAAGTGCCACCCCGGGCCCCTAGATCCACCCCATGGCAACACGCAAATCCCGCGCTCCTCGATGCGTCTGATCGTCTGGGCCTTCAAGGCCGTCATCCTGCTCGTGTTTTTTAGCGTCCTTTGGGTCGCGATCTACGCTGCGGTCCCCGTCCCGGTCACCGCGACCATGCTTATGGACGAGAACGGCATCACCAAGGACTGGGAGCCGCTGAACAATATCGACCGCAATCTCGTCCGCGCCGTCATCGCGGCAGAGGATTCGAAGTTCTGCACGCATGACGGCTTCGACCGCGAAGCCATCGCCACCGCCATGGCGCGCAATGCGCAGGGCGGGCGTATCCGGGGCGGCTCCACCATCAGCCAGCAGACCGCGAAGAACGCCTTCTTGTGGCAAGGCGGCGGCTATTTCCGCAAGGGACTGGAGGCCTGGTTCACCTTCCTGATCGAAAACATCTGGGGCAAGCGGCGGATCATGGAGGTCTATCTCAATGTCGCGGAAACCGGCATCGGGACCTATGGCGCAGAGGCAGGTTCGCAGCGCTATTTCCAGCATCCGGCCAGTTCGATGAGCCGCAGCGAGGCCGCCCGCATGGCGGCCGCCCTGCCGCTTCCCAAGGAGCGCGCGGTGGTGAACCCCTCCGGCTGGCTGCGCCGTCATGGCAACACCATCTCGTCGCGCATCAACGTGGTCGCGAACGAGGGGCTGGACAGCTGCGTCTATCAATAGACAGCCGTGAATACGAAAACGGCGGCGCTCCGAAGAACGCCGCCGCCGCCGTGTTCATGCCGTCCGGCTGAGCGGGATCAGAAGCCCCAGATCAGCGAAGCGGTAAAGGCGCGCGGCGCGCCGATATTCACGAATTCGCCCGAAGTCGTCAGCCCGGTAGGCGCCGAGCCGATATACACCTCGTCGAAGATGTTGGTGACGTTGAACTGGACATAGCTGTTTTCCAGGTCTTCCTCGAACTGGCCCAGCGCGATGCGCAGATCCAGGTCGGCGGTGGTGTAACCCGGCAGCCTGATCGTGTTGATGTCGTTCAGATAACGCGACCCGGTGCGCTTGACCTGCGCGCCCAGTTCGACCGGACCCAGCGTTCCCTGCACGCGGCCACCGATCATGTAATCGGGTGCCCCTGCCTCGCGCTTGCCGGCGGTTGCGGCAAAGCTGTCCGCGCCGGTCTGCACATCGTCCTTGATCTCGGATTCGAGATACGAACCCCAGACATAGAACAGCAGGTCGTCGATCGGCCGATAGGCGATGCTGCCGTCGATGCCGTATTTCTCGACCTTGCCGAGGTTGCGCGTGACGCTGCAATCGCAATCGAGGTTATAGGCCGTGGCAAGGCGGTTGTCGTAACCGTTGTACCATGCGGTCAGCTGCGCCTGGATCGACCGGTTCTGCCAGCGCAGGCCCAGATCGAACGAGTCCGACGTTTCCGGATCGGGCTCCACATTCGCGAGGATCGAACCGTACAGCGCATCGGTGCCCGGAACCGACAGGTTCTTGGCATAGCTGGCGAAGAGGTTGAAATCGTCGGTGATGTTGAAGGTCGCGCCGACGTTGGGGAGGAACTTGCTGTAATCCACCGTCCGCGAGACAGGGCCCGCGTAGTCCGGGTTCTCAGCCAGATAGGCCGCGATGTCGTCCGCACCGTTGATGCAGTTGACGTTGCCCGACGTGTCGGTCGTGACGCAGTACTGGTTCAGCTCGCGCTTGAAGAACGGCACTCGCGCGCCCACCAGAACATTCAGCGCATCGTCGAGGAACTCGCCGCGATATTCGCCCGAAACCTGATGCAGCTGCGCGACCGACTTGCGGTTACGCTTCTGCGGGGCTTCGCCGTTCAGATCCAGATAGGGATCGTTGATCGCAAAGACGTCGACAGGCTCGGCATTGGGCAGCAGGCGGCCCGAGGTGCCGGTCTGGCGGTGCTGGGCACGGTCGAACGTATAGGCCACGCGGAAGCGGTTGAACTCGTTCAGCTCCCACGCGAGGTTGGCGATAACGCCGTACCGGTCGGTCTGCGTCTGGCTGGGCGACAGGATCGTGACATAGTCCAGCGTGTCGCCATCGCCGTTCAGGTCGGTCGCGCCGAAGAAATAATACTGGGTGCTGCGATCGGGACGCGCGGGGTTGCGCGGATCGGTGGTGAAGATGCCGCCGGTGTAGCCGTCGGGCGAAAAGCCTTCGTAACCGACCGACGTGCCGCCGCCATTGGCCTTCACATACTGATAGAACGGATCGACCGTCAGGACGAGCGGCTCTGCCAGCGTGAAGCGCGAATTGATGCGGACGTTGCCGGTGTTCGACGGGTTGTAGCGACGCTCGAACGGGGTGCCGCAGCTGTTATAGCTGTCCTGCTCGCCCGTGACGCCTTCGACCGTGGTACAGGGCGTCCCGTCGGAAAGGTCGTAGAAGCGATCGCTCGGCTCCTGAATCGGGCTAGGCTCACCGGTATAGCGGAAGGGCGATCCGTTGAAGTTGTTCCGGTTCTCGTTGTAGTGGCCGGACACGGCGACGAAATCGCCATAGTCACCGAACGGCTGGAAGATCTTGCCGTTGTACTGCTGCTTGTCGACGCCGCCATAGTTCGAGAACGTCGAATCGTTCTGCGTCTTCGAGGCGGTGAAATAGGCCTTCAGACCGCCCGGGGTCAGCTCGCCCGTCTCGATCTTGGCGAACACGCGGTACATCATGCGATCGCCCGGATTGCCGCGCGAGATGATGTTGCCATAGGTCAGCGCGGTCATGATGCCGAATTCGTCATCAGGCAGCTTGGTGCGGATGTTGATCGTACCGCCCGCTGCCGATGCGGTCGGGCTATCGACGTCGGTCGAACCCAGGCTGACGGTCGCGCTCTCGATGATCTCGGGATCGACCATCTGGTTGGTGTAGAGCGCGTAATTGCCCGAATCATTGAGCGGGATACCGTCCAGCGTCTGCGAGATGCGGTCCGAAGAGAAGCCGCGGATGGTGAAATTGCCGCCAAGCGATCCGAAAGGATCGTTGTTGGTAAAGCTGACGCCCGGTACGAGATTGAGCGTATCGTTGATCGTCTGGCCCGGGATCTGGCGCAGGATCAGTTCCGAATCGAGCTGGACCTTGGCCTTGGGCGTGTCGGGGATCTCGACACCGCCGACATCGCTCGACAGTGCGCCGGTGACGATGATGGCGTCTTCGAAATCGATCGAGCCGGTCGACTGGGCATGGGCGGAGACCGGCAGGGCGATTGCGACGATCGCCGTGCTGCGCAGAAGAAGAGTCTTCATGGCTGAATATATTTCCCTGAGTGTTTTTCCGAACGGCAGGGCATACGAATCTCGCCCTTGCTGCGCCGCGGCATAAGCGTGCCTATGTGACGAGCGAGTGACAGAACGACGTATATCCCTCCGCGATGACCGGACAATCTGATTAAAAACCGCGATTTTTCAGGGGTCGCTCCGCCAGATGAGGCCTCTGATCTCGGCACTACTGACAAAGATGAAACCACATTTATGCCGCCCTGCGGCAAATGTGCAACGCTTTACACCTGCGCACTTTCCCTGGCATGTCGGGTCGCTTAGAACGGTGCGCATGGGATCGTCGCACAATCACGCCCCGGGCCACGGGCATTCACACGACCACGCACCTGCCAGCTTCGACCGAGCCTTCGCCGTCGGCGTTGCACTCAATACCGTTTTCGTTGCGGTCGAGGCTGCGGCGGGGCTGTGGTACGGATCGATGGCGCTGGTCGCCGATGCGGGCCATAATCTCTCCGACGTCCTGTCACTGCTGATCGCCTGGGGTGCCAGCGCCGCGGCGCGCAAGCCGCCGTCGGAACGCTTTACCTATGGGCTGAAGTCCAGCTCGATCCTCGCGGCGCTGGCCAATGCGTCGCTGCTGCTGGTCGCGCTGGGCGCCATCGCGATCGAGACGGTGCGCCGCCTTTTCGACCCCGCACCGGTTGAGCCGGGGGCCGTCATGATCGTCGCTGGCATAGGCATCGTCATCAATACGGCGACCGCCCTGATGTTCATGCGCGGTCGAAAGGACGACCTCAACATCAGGGGCGCCTATCTGCACATGGCCGCTGATGCCGCCGTGTCGGCCGGCGTGGTCGTGGCCGGCATCTTGATCGCGCTGACCGGCTGGCTGTGGATCGATCCCGTCGCCAGCCTGCTGATCGTCGCCGTCATCGCAGCCGGTACCTGGGGCCTGCTGAAAGACAGCGTGAAGATGAGTCTGCTGGCCGTGCCCGATACGATCCACATGCCAGAAGTTCGCTCAGCGCTGCTGAAACAGCCGGGCGTAGCGGCGATCCACGACCTGCACGTCTGGCCGATGAGCACCACCGAAACCGCCCTCACAGCCCATCTGGTCATGCCGCAAGGGCACCCGGGCGATGCGTTCCTGCACGATCTCGCCCACCGGCTGGACCACGATTTCGGCATTCACCATTCGACGTTCCAAGTCGAATTGTCGGCTGAGGCTGGCTGCGTCCTCGAAGATTCCGGGCGGGTCTAGGCGCGATTCCATCGGCAGTCCGCCCGCTTTTTGGAACGTAAAAAGGGGCCGGAAGCGCTAGCCTCCAGCCCCTCTTCAATGCTTTGTAGAAGTCCGGCCGATCAAGCCGTGCGGACCACCAGGATCAGGCAGCGGCTTCCTTGCCCTTCAGAACCTGCACGGGCTCCTTGCGGCCTTCGACCACGTCCTTGTCGACCACGATCTCCGACACGCCTTCCATGGTCGGCAGGTCAAACATCGTATCGAGCAGGATCGCTTCCACGATCGAACGGAGGCCACGTGCACCGGTCTTGCGCTGGATCGCCTTGCCGGCAATCGCTTCGAGCGCATCGTCGGTGAAGCTCAGCTGCACATCCTCAAGCTCGAACAGCTTCTGATACTGCTTGACCAGCGCGTTCTTAGGCTCGTTCAGGATCTTGACGAGCGCCTCGACGTCGAGGTCTTCCAGCGTGGCGATCACCGGCAGACGACCGACGAATTCGGGGATGAGGCCGAACTTCAACAGATCTTCCGGCTCCGCCTTGGACAGCAGTTCGCCGACCTTGCGCTTTTCCGGATCGGCGACATGCGCGCCAAAACCGATCGAGCGCTTCTGCAAACGGTCGGAGATCAGCTTTTCCAGTCCCGCGAACGCGCCGCCGCAGATGAACAGGATATTGGTCGTATCGACCTGCAGGAACTCCTGCTGCGGATGCTTGCGGCCGCCCTGCGGCGGAACCGAAGCGGTCGTGCCTTCCATCAGCTTCAGCAAGGCCTGCTGCACGCCCTCACCCGATACGTCGCGCGTGATCGAAGGGTTTTCGGCCTTGCGCGTGATCTTGTCGATCTCGTCGATATAGACGATCCCGTGCTGCGCCTTCTCGACATTGTAGTCGGAGGACTGGAGCAGCTTGAGGATGATGTTCTCGACATCTTCGCCCACGTAGCCGGCCTCGGTCAGCGTGGTGGCATCGGCCATGGTGAACGGCACATCGAACGTGCGCGCCAGCGTCTGGGCCAGCAGCGTCTTGCCCGAACCGGTGGGACCCACCAGCAGGATGTTCGACTTCGCCAGCTCGACATCGCTCGACTTGCCCGAGTGACGCAGACGCTTGTAATGGTTGTGAACCGCGACCGAGAGCACGCGCTTCGCGCGGTCCTGACCGATCACGTAATCGTTCAGGGTCTGAAAGATCTCGATCGGCGGGGGAACGCCCGCGTCCTTCTTGCCCGCGATGCCCGCCTTCGTTTCCTCGCGGATGATGTCGTTGCAAAGCTCGACACACTCGTCGCAGATGAAAACGGTCGGTCCGGCGATCAGCTTGCGCACTTCGTGCTGCGATTTCCCGCAGAAGCTGCAGTACAGGGTGCTCTTGCTGTCGGATCCGCTCACTTTGGTCATAAAAGTCTCGTAAAACGCCCGCAGAGTCGGGCCAAACTCAAACTTACGCGTTGATTTCAGAGAATCAACCGCAGGCACATAGCGCACCCGGCCTTAGAGTGCATAAACGAAAGGGCCTGTATATCCGATTAAAAGGCCTGTGCGATTAAAAGGATATATGTAGCGCTTGTCGATGCTACGCGCGAATTAGGGGGTATGGCTCATAAGAGCCATGACGCTTCGGCGGGCCGTGCACCGGGGCCAGTCGGACCGGCGCGGCCCAAGAGGTGCGCCGGTCCTGCCATTCAGGGTCAGATTTCGCCCGCCGCGTCGGCTCGCGAGACGAAGACCTTGTCGACGATGCCGAATTCGCGCGCCTCCTCAGCCTCGAGGAAGGTGTCGCGGTCCATCGCACGCTCGATCTCTTCAAGCGGCTTGCCGGTGTATTTCACGTAAAGCTCGTTCATCCGGCGGCGGATGCGCAGGATTTCGCGGGCCTGGATCTCAATATCCGAAGCCATGCCCTGCGCGCCGCCCGAAGGCTGGTGCACCATGATGCGCGCGCTGGGGAGCGCGATGCGCATGCCCGGTTCACCCGCAGCCAGCAGAAAGCTGCCCATGGATGCGGCCTGGCCGATGCAGACCGTCGACACGCGCGGCTTGATATATTGCATCGTGTCATGGATCGCCATGCCCGCCGTGACGACGCCGCCCGGCGAGTTGATATACATCGAGATGTCCTTGGTGCTGTCTTCCGATTCGAGGAAGAGCAGCTGCGCCACGATCAGCGATGCCATGTGGTCTTCGACCTGTCCGGTCACGAAGACGATGCGTTCGCGCAGCAGGCGCGAGAAAATGTCGAAGCTGCGTTCGCCGCGGCTGGTCTGTTCGACGACCACGGGCACGAGCGCGCCGGTCACTGGGTCGATACGCATGTTCCCGATCTGATTCATGAAATCCTCTATGCAGTCTGGACCGCCTATGTCGGGCCTGCCCCGCCGTTGTTCAACCCCGTGCGGCGCACCCTCCACGGGACAGTTTGCGGGGGCGTTCCGGATTAGCGTTGGCGCAGACCCGATCAGCGCGTCCGGCGCGGCAAAAGGGCCGCAAGGCTTGCGCCCGCGGCCCTCCTGTAACTACCCATTGCGGGCCGCAATTATTCGGCGTCGGCCTTCTTGGCGGGCGCCTTCTTGGCAGCAGGCTTCTTCGCCGGTGCCTTCTTGGCGGCAGGCTTGGCATCCGCCTCGCCCTCGTCAGCCGCCTTCTTGGCCGGAGCCTTCTTGGCCGGCGCTTTCTTCGCGGCAGGCTTTGCGTCCGTCTCGGCGTCGTCGGCCTTCTTGGCAGGGGCCTTCTTCGCCGGAGCCTTCTTGGCCGCGGGCTTTGCCTCGGCCTCATCCTCGGCAGCGTCGTCGGCCTTCTTCGCAGGGGCCTTCTTTGCCGCAGGCTTCTTGGCCGCTGCCTTCTTGGGTGCGGCGTCCGCTTCCGCGCCTTCCTCGGCCTCGATCGCGGCCTGCAGTTCCTCACGCGTCACTTCGCGCTCGGTCACGTCGGCCTTGTCGAACAGGAAGTCGACGACCTTGTCCTCGTACAAAGGCGCGCGCAGCTGGGCGGCGGCCATCGGTTCCGAACGGACATATTCCATGAAGCGCTGGCGATCCTCGGGGCGGTACTGCTGCGCCGCCTGCTGGACCAGCATCTGCATTTCCTGATTGCTGACCTCGACGCCGTTGGCCTGGCCGATTTCCGACAGCAGCAGGCCCAGGCGCACGCGGCGCTCGGCGATCTTGCGATAGTCGTCCTTCTCGGCCTCGATTTCCTTCATCGCGGCTTCGGGATCTTCCTCGTGGCTGGCTTCGTGCTGAAGCTGCTGCCAGATCTGCTCGAACTCGGCATCGACCATCTGGCCGGGGACCGGGAAATCGTGACCGGCGGCCAGCGCGTCGAGAAGCTGGCGTTTCATCTGCGTGCGGGTGAGGCCAGCGGTTTCCTGCTCAAGCTGCGCCTTGAGCAGTTCCTTGAGCTTGTCGAGACCTTCGAGGCCGAGCGACTTGGCGAACTCGTCGTCGATTTTGGTCTCGCCCGGGACCTTCACCGCCTTCACGGTGATGTCGAACTGGGCTTCCTTGCCGGCGAGATGCGCGGCGGGATAATCTTCGGGGAAGGTAACCGTGATGGTCTTTTCCTCACCGGTCTTCACGCCGGTCAGCTGTTCCTCGAAACCGGGGATGAAGCGGCCCGCGCCGATTTCCAGCGGAGCGTCCTCGGCCTTGCCGCCTTCGAATTCCTCACCGTCGAGCTTGCCGACGAAATCGATGATCAGCTGATCGCCTTCGCCCGCCTTGTGCGTCTTCTTGGCGTCCTCGAAGCTCTTCTGGCCCTCGGCGAACTTGGCAACCGCCTCGTCCACGGCTTCGTCGCTGACGGGAACGACCAGGCGCTCCAGCTTCAGCCCGTCGGTGTCGGGCGTTTCGATCGCGGGCAGGATTTCCAGCTCGATCGAGACTTCGGCGTCCTTGCCTTCTTCATAGTCTTCGCCAAGAGAAACGGCGGGCTGCATCGCGGGGCGCAGCTTGTGCTCGGCCATGACCTTGTCGACGCTTTCGCGCACGGTCTTGTTCAGCACGTCGGCGTGGATCGCCTCGCCATGCATCTTCTTGACCAGATTCGCAGGCACCTTGCCGGGGCGAAAGCCGGGCATACGGACCTGCGGCGCGATCTTCTTGATCTCGGCGCTGACCTTGTCGGCGATCTCGCCGGCAGGAATCTTGACGGTGTAGGCTCGGGCAAGCCCGTCATTCTTGGTTTCGGAAATCTGCATGATGTCTCTTTCAGGCGTCGCTGTATTGCGTTCTCTGGGAGCCGCACGGACTGCAAAGGGCCGCGATCAATGCGCGGCGAGCCTGGTGCGGGCGAAGGGACTCGAACCCCCACATCTTGCGATACCAGAACCTAAATCTGGCGCGTCTACCAGTTCCGCCACGCCCGCGTTGCCCCGTGCCGACCAGCGGACAGGATTTTCAGGCTCGCGGGCCTCTATCGGACGTACGGCAAAAGAGCAAGCGCATTGGCGGATGGCGGCCGGATGCCGCAAGCCGCGGCCGGATCATTCGCCGCGCCCACGCGTTTTACCGGCATGGCTACACAACCCAATATCCCATCGCCCGACACGATCGAACCGGCCGCGCCGCCCGAAGCGCCCGTGACGCCCACGCCGCAGGAAGCCCCCGGCGAGCCCGCTCGCCCCGACGAGATCGAAACGCCGACACCCGATATCGACAATCCCGATCCGGTCTTGCCGGAAACGCCGCCCCCGCCCGATTGACCGGATCAGAGACCCAGGCGCGACAATATCAAGCGGGAGAGCGGTTTCTCATCCCCTGCCGCTTGCGCCGTGGGCATCGACGGGCAAGCGAAACACCGCGCCTGCATCCTCGGCCTGTCGAGCAGGGCCGTAATGTCGGCCAGCGACCGGCCCGCAGCCATGTCCCGCCGCGCCATCAGCACCGAGACCATGTCGCCGTCATCCGTCGATTCCTCGGGAGCGGCCATCGCTTCGAAGAACGCCGTGAATGCGTCCGGCTCGTCCTCGATATATTCGGCATGCCACTCGCCCGCCGAAAGCCCCGCCTTTTGCGCGGCATAGGCCAGCGCCTCGTCCATGTTGCCAAAGCGATCGATCAGCCCGACCTGCCGCGCCGGACCCCCAGCCCATGTCCGCCCCGCCGCGATATCGCTGCGCAGGCGCGCGGTGCTGATATTCCGGCTGTCGGAAACGAGTCCAAGGAACAGGTCATAGCTGTGTTCGACCTGCGATTGCAGGATGGCATCCATTTCAGGCGTGAAGCCGCCCAGAAGATCGGGCTGGCCCGATAGCGGGGTGGTGCGGATCGAATCCGTGGTCACGCCCCATTCGGGCAGGGCATTCTCTGCACTGGGTACCGCCAGGAACACGCCGATGGATCCGGTGATGGTTGCGGGATCGGCAAAGATCGCATCGCCCGGCGTCGCCACGTAATAGCCGCCGCTGGCCGCGACATTGGCCATCGACACGACCACCGGTATGCCGCTTGCCTTGTGACGCAGGATCGCCTGCCGGATCCGTTCCGAAGCCGTGACAGAGCCCCCCGGCGAATCGACCCGCACCACCAGCGCCGCCAGATCGTCCTGCAACGCGTCGTCCAGCAGGGCGGCAATGCGGTCGCCGCCAGCCGTGCCCGGCCCCGCCTCGCCGTCGACGATGCTGCCCGCGACGGTGATGACGCCGATGGCACTGCCCGCCTGCGACGGGGCGACGGCCTTCACCCAGTCGTCGTAATAGGTATGCGCAAAGCCATGCGGTTCGTCGGGAGCCTCGGGATCGCCGCCGACCAGCTCCGCCACGCGAAGCGAGAAATCCTCATAGCTCCCGATCCTGTCGACAAGCCCCGTCTTCAGCGCCGCCTGTGCGCCGTTCCCACCCGCCGCGCGAATGGAGGCCACCGGATCGGTCGCGACCTGCCGCACCTGCGCCTTGGGGCGTGCCGTGCGGACTTCATCCAGCCAGTCTTCCCACAACGATTCATAGGTCCCCGAAATGTCGCTGCGCGCCGCATCGGAAAATCCGGTCAGCGTATAGGGTTCGACCGCGCTCTTATACTCGCCCGTCCGATAGACGTGAACGTTGACCTTCAGCCGCTCCGCGATGTTGCCGAAGAACAGATAGGTTCCGCCCGGACCCGCCACCGGCGCGCCGCCCAGCGGATCGACCCACACCTCGCTGGCATGGGCGGCCAACTGCATGCTGTCGCCGGTATAGGCGATGGCATGGGCCAGCACCGGCTTTTTCGCGGCGCGCACCTTGTCGAGCGCCTTGCCGATCTCGCTCATATGCACCTGCCCGCCGCCGAGGAAATAGTCGAGGTCGAGGACCACGGCCTTGATGCGCTCGTCAGTGGCCGCCCCTTCGATGGCGCGGACCACGTCGCGGGCGCGGTGTTCCCGGATCGGCGTGCTTGTCGACAGGAACATCGAGAACGGGTCGGCTCGCTGCGGCTCCTCCACCACGACGCCGTCGAGCCCGACCAGCAGCGCGCCTTCCTGCACCGATGCCGCCATCGGGCGAAAAGTCAGCACGGCATAGAGCGCCGCGAAGAACAGCAGCATGAACAGCAGGACCAGACCGTCCTTGATCGCAACCAGCAGCTTCCAGACCTTGCGCGCGAACGCCATCATGCTTTTCCTTCCTGCTGCGCATGGCGGGACGATTCACCGCGATGCGCGCATTCGCCCGCTAGTTAGGAGCGTGAATGGCCTGTCGCAAATGCGAAACGCGCACAGCTTTCGCCAGCCGGGCCGTGCATCGGCCTTGCCGGACGGCGAAAGGGCGATTAGACGCCCGGTTTCAGAATGAGCGATGAACCCACCCCCTCCTCCACCCGCTATCCCGCCGGTGGCGATGCGTTTCCGCACAAACACCTGATCGGCATCGCGCCGCTCGCCCCATGGGAAATCCATTATCTGCTGGACGAGGCGGAGCAATGGGTCAGGCTGAACCGCCAGCCGGCCAAGCATGCCGATGCGCTGGCGGGCCTTACCATCATCAACGCCTTCTTTGAAAATTCGACCCGCACGCTGCTGTCGTTCGAGATCGCGGGCAAGCGGCTGGGCGCGGATGTCGTCAACATGCATGCCGCGCAGTCGAGCGTGAAGAAGGGCGAGACGCTGATCGACACCGCGACCACGCTCAACGCGATGCGCGCCGATGCGATCGTGATCCGGCATTCATCGTCGGGTGCGGTTCAGCTGATCGCGGACAAGGTCGACTGCCCGGTTCTGAATGCGGGCGACGGGCAGCATGAGCACCCGACTCAGGCGCTGCTCGACGCGCTGACGATGCGGTTCTGGCTGCGCAGCGACGATTGCCCGCTCAGCGACGAATTCGCGAAGCTCAAGATCGCGATCTGCGGCGACATCATGCACAGCCGCGTGGCGCGGTCGAACATATTGCTGCTGACGACACTGGGCGCCGAGGTGCGTGTCTGCGCCCCGCCCGCGCTGATGCCCGCCGCGATCGAACAGATGAAGGTCACGCCCTACCACGATTTCGACGCGGCCATCGAAGGCGTCGACGTGGTCATGATGCTGCGCCTGCAGATGGAGCGCATGGCGGGGCCCTTCATTCCTTCCGCCCGCGAATATCGCCATCTGTTCGGCCTGACGCCCGAGCGTCTGAAACGCGCCGCGCCGCATGCGCTGGTGATGCACCCCGGCCCGATGAACCGCGGGGTCGAGATCGATTCGTCGGTCGCCGACATGCTTGAACGTTCGGCCATCACCCGGCAGGTTGAGATGGGCGTGGCGCTGCGCATGGCCTGCCTCGACGTGTTGACGCGGCGCGCGCGCGGTGTCGAAGGTTGGAATTCGCTATGATCCCGCGCGAGCCCCTGACCATCACCGGCGGCCAGTTGCTGACCGGTAGCGGCGCGCCTTCTGCCGGATCGATCCGCTGCGAAGGGGACCGCATCGTCGCGACCGGAGACGTCGCAGCGCAAAACGGCGACCGCACCCATGATGCCAAGGGCAAGATCGTCATGCCCGGCATCATCGACCTTGGCGTGTTTGAGATCGACAAGCCCGCGTTCCATTTCGGCGGCATCACCCGCGCGGCCCTGATGCCCGACCAGAACCCGCCGCTCGATTATCCGGCGCGGGTCCGTTTCGCCGCCAGCTATGGCAAGCCCGATTTGTGGGTCCACCCCATCGCCGCCGCCACGCGCGGCCTTTCGGGCGAAGAATTGCCGGAACTGGGGCTGATGCAGGAAGCGGGCGCGCGCGCCGTGTCCTCGGGCCGCCAATGGCTGGCCGATTCGGGCATGATGCTGCGCATGATGCAATATGCCGCGATGCTGGGACTGCCCGTCATCTCCCATGCGGAGGACGCAGGGCTGACCGGCGGCGCGGTCGCGACCGCGGGCGAAATGGCGACCCGACTCGGCCTGCCCAGCGCGCCTGCCGAAGCCGAGGCGCTGGCGATCATGCGCGACATCGCTTTGGCAGAGATCGCGGGGGCGCATCTGCACATCAGGCAGGTGACGACGGCGGCGGGTCTCGACCTCGTCCGCGCGGCGAAGAAACGGGGCCTGCGCCTGACCTGCGGCGTATCGCCCGCCTATTTCATGCTGTCGGACATCGCGACGGCGGGGTTCCTGACCTTCACGCGCCTGTCGCCGCCCTTGCGCAGCGAAGCCGACCGTCAGGCCGTGCGGGCCGCGCTGGCGGACGGGACCATCGACACCATCGCATCGGGCCACGATCCGCGCGGCCCGGAAGACAAGCGCCTGCCCTTCGTCGATGCAGCCCCCGGCATGGCGGGCGCAGAGACATTGCTGCCGCTGACGCTCAGCCTTGTCCGTGACGGGGTGATCGACATGGCGCGGCTATGCGAATTGCTGTGCGTGAATCCGGCGCGCATCCTTGGCGTGGAGGCCGGACGGCTTGAGCCGGGGATGGAGGCCGATATCGCGGTGATCGACCCCGACCGCCCGTGGATCGTCGATTCCAACCGCATGGAAGCGCAGGCAGGCAACACGCCTTTCGACAAGCAGCCGGTGCAAGGGCGCGCCATCGCCCTGTTCAAGGGCGGACAGCGGATCGAGCATTAATCGGCGCGCGGATTGCCCGCCGGTCTTTCACTGGTCAGTGTTTCCGGTGATGCCCCATCCGGCCCCGGCACGGTCCAGATCGCGACATTGATCGCCAGCACCACGGCCAGCACCAGCATCAGGCCGCCCTGCTTGCGGTCGCCGCGCCGGAACGCGAAAAAGGCGGCGACGATCATCACCACCGCACACAGAACCATCAGGGAAAGTGCAATATCGGCCATGCCGAGCGCATAGACCGGCACCCCGCGCGCGAACAGTCCAAAATAATGCTCCCCGATGGTCCCCGCCTTGCTATGATGCGAACGGGCTTGGACGGATCACAAGGAGTTCGACATGGGAATTTTCAGCAAGATCCGCGATTCGATTTTCGGCAAGAAGGAAGAGAAGCCCAAAGCGCCGCCGCCCTCCGCGACCAAGCCTGCCGCCGCCCCCAAACCTGCGGCCGCGCCCGCAAAACCGGCGCCGATGGCCGAGGTGGATGTGGAGGCCCGCCTTGCGAAGATGGCCGAGGGCAAGGACCTCAACTGGCGCACATCGATCGTCGATCTGATGAAGCTGCTCGACATCGACCCCAGCTATGCCAATCGCAAGGAACTGGCGACCGAGATGGGCCGCACCGATTACGAAGGTTCGGCCGAGGACAATATCTGGCTGCACAAGAAGGTGATGCGCGCACTGGCCGCGAATGGCGGCAAGGTTCCGGCCTCGCTGACCGACTGACGGATCGGCGAACCGACCGGGCGGACGACACCCGCCCGGTTACGGCGCCACAATCGCATCAAGGCGCCTATTTCTTTCCGAAGAAACCTTGCGCCATTCCCATGATGTCGTTCAGCGGATTGCCGTCGCCATCGCGGTCGAGCATGTCCAGGATGCTGGCCGCTTGCGGATTGTCCCTCAGCATCTGCGCGAAATGGGACAGCGATCCTTCGCCGCCGATCTGCTGCACGATGGTCGACAGAATCGACGGTGCCAGCCCGGTACGCGCCGCGGCAAGCTCTACCGTGTCGCCGGGCGCCTGATGCGCCTGTCCCAGCGCGGCGATGGCTTTTTCTGCCGTGGCAGGCTGGATACCCAGCTTGCGCGCAAGATTGTCGACATCGGGCGTCTCGCTGCCAAGCTGCCCCAGAAGTTCATCGAAAACGGCCATGTCGTGTTCCTCGATACCGGTGGACCCAGCGAAGCGACCTTTCGCTGCGCGCCATGATAATCCGGATAAGGACCGTGACCAGTGACAATCACGACGTTCTGACGCGACCTCACAAAAGAAAACGCCCCGGACGCGCTGGTCCGGGGCGTTTCGCATCAAAGTCGGTCGATCAGGCCGCGGTGGGGGCAGCCTTGCGCACGCCCTCATCGACATGGCTTTCGAACTGGCCGAAATTGTCGACGAACAGCTGGACCAGCTTGTGCGCGGTCGCGTCGAACTCGTCCTTGTCGGCCCAGGTCGCGCGGGGATCCAGGATCGTGCTGTCGACGCCGGGAACCGCCACCGGCACTTCAAAGCCGAAGTTGGGGTCCTTGCGGAATTCCACGTCGTTCAGCGAACCGTCGAGCGCGGCGTTCAGCAATGCGCGGGTCACCTTGATCGGCATGCGATTGCCGGTGCCGTATTTACCGCCGGTCCAGCCGGTGTTGACCAGCCAGCACTGCGCGCCGCCCTGCGCGATGCGCTCTTTCAGCAGATTGCCATAGACGCTGGGATGGCGCGGCATGAACGGCGCGCCAAAGCAGGTCGAGAAGGTCGCTTCCGGCTCGGTCACTCCTATCTCGGTACCCGCGACCTTGGCGGTGTAACCCGACAGGAAGTAGTACATCGCCTGATCGGGCGTCAGCCGCGCGATCGGAGGCAGCACGCCGAACGCATCGGCGGTCAGCATGATGACGTTCGACGGCACGGGCCCGAGGTTTTCTTCCGAGGTGTTCGGAATGAAATCGATCGGATAGGCGCCGCGCGTATTCTCGGTCTTGCTGGTGTCGGTGAAGTCGATGGTGCGGGCATCCTCGTCCATCGCGACATTTTCGAGGATCGTGCCGAACATCTTGGTCGTGGCGTAGATCTCGGGCTCACCCTCGGCCGACAGGTCGATCATTTTGGCATAGCAGCCGCCTTCGAAATTGAAGACCGCCGAATCCGACCAGCCATGCTCGTCATCGCCGATCAGCGTGCGGCTGGCTCGGCCGATAGCGTGGTCTTGCCGGTGCCGGACAGGCCGAAGAAGATCGCGGTCTTGCCGTCTGGGCCGACATTGGCCGAACAATGCATCGGCATCACGCCCTGTTCGGGCAGCAGATAGTTGAGAAGGCCGAACACGCCCTTCTTCATCTCGCCCGAATATTCGGTGTTGGCGATCAGGATCAGCTTTTCCGTCAGGCTGACGGCGATCATCGTGTCGCTGCGGCTGCCATGACGCTCAGGATCGGCCTTGAAGCTGGGCAGGTTGATGATGGTGAATTCGGGGACGAAGCTTTCCAGTTCCTGCTTCGTCGGGCGCACCAGCATGGTGTGCACGAACAGCGAATGCCAGGCCATCTGCGTGATCACGCGCACGTTGACGCGGTAATCGGGCTGCGATCCGCCGAACAGGTCCGCCACATACAGCTTTTCCTGGTCACCCAGAGCATCCATGAAATCCGCCTTGAGATTGGCGAAATGCTCAGGGCTCATGGGCTGGTTGATCTTGCCCCAGTTGATCGTATCCTGCGTCATGTCGTCGCGGACGACGAACTTGTCCTTGACGCTGCGACCGGTGAAACGGCCGGTATCGACGACAAGGGGGCCATCGGCGGCCAGCCGGCCCTCGCCATTGGCCAGTGCATGCTCGATCAGCTGAGCGCGGCCCAGATTGCCGTAGATGCGGGCATTGGTGGCGAAGCCTTGTTCAGACAAGGAAATGTTCAGCGACACGTTGCTCTCCTTCCAGTGCCCCTCGGAAAACGGGGCGACCGCGCGGCGCAAGCGCGGTAGTTGATGCAATCCTCTCGGGATTTTCCGGGGTCGGTAAGCCTGCGACCTTCGCCCCGCTGTTATCGATTTTCAGATGCTCACAAATCATGTGCGAGTCAAATATTCTGCCGAGGCCTGTCACGAATTGCACCGATCCGCCCCCGCTTCCTCTCCGGAAGGGTTATGCATATGTCATCCGCAAGCCGTTTGGCTGGCGCGGACGAATTGGCTAAGCCGAAACGAACAAGGCGAGGCGCACGTTCTGGCGGGCAGGAATCGCGACAAGAAGGTTTTGATTATGGCGCATGTAATCGCCCTGGTGGACGACGACCGAAATATCCTGACCGGGCTTTCGATTGCCCTGCAGGCCGAGGGTTTCGACACGAGGGTCTATTCCGACGGGGCCGCCGCGCTGGAAGCGCTGGTGGAGAATCCGCCGGATCTTGCCGTGTGCGATATCAAGATGCCGCGTATGGACGGGCTGGAACTGCTACGCCGCCTGCGCGAAAAATCCTCGCTGCCGGTCATCTTCCTGACGTCCAAGACGGATGAGCAGGACGAGGCGCTGGGCCTGGCGATGGGGGCCGACGATTATATCGCAAAGCCCTTCAGCCAGCGCCTGCTGATCGCCCGCATCCGCGCGCTGCTGCGGCGCGAGGAGCTGGTGATGAGCCGGCTGTCGGGTGACACCAGCCAGCCGCCTGCCGAGCTGATCACGCGCGGCCGCCTGACCATGGAGCCGGAGCGTCACCGGGTGACGTGGGACGGCCACCCCGTCTCGCTGACCGTGACCGAATTCCTGATTCTGGAGGCGCTGGCGCAGCGTCCCGGCGTGGTGAAGACGCGCAACCAGCTGATGGATGCGGCCTATCAGGACGATGTGTTCGTCGACGACCGCACCATCGACAGCCATATCAAGCGCCTGCGCCGCAAGTTCCGGCAGGTCGACGGCGAATTCACGGGCATCTCCACGCTCTACGGCGCGGGCTACAGCTTTGCGGGGGACTGAACCCCATTCCCAGTCGGCGCATTTGCCGAGCGGCACGCAAAACGCGGCATCCGAATCGCCTGCCGCCTCCGATGGCGATGCCGGTCTCGCCGGAGCAAGGGCACCGGGCGACTCGAAAGGACCGGGCGATGGGCCTGATCCGCTATTCTGGACGCGCCGCTTTTCGCTGACGACGCGCATTCTTGCGGTCAATCTGCTGATCGTGGGGCTGGTGCTGGGCGGGCTGTTCGTGCTCGACACCAATCGCAAGCAGCTGATCGCCGAACGCTCGCGCCTCGCCCGGTCCGAGGTGGAGATCATCGCCAATGCCCTCGCCGAGGCGCCCGCCAGTGAACACGCCGCGCTGCTGGCGCGCATCGGCGACCAGCAGAGGCTGAGGCTGCGGACCTTCGATTCGCAAGGCAAGCTGCAAACCGACAGTTTCGTGGTGGGCGAACCGGCCTTCGCCTTTGCCGATCCGGACGCGCAGGACTGGACCCACTCGCTGGCACGCACGATGGACCGGATCGTCGATTTCCTCGTCTTCGCGCCGCCCGTTCCCGATTACGATCCGGCCAGTGACGCACAGCCCGCGCGCAAGTCGCAGTGGCCCGAGGTCTTCGTCGCCGAACAGGCGCGCGCGGGCACGGTGATGCTGCGCCATGCGCCCGACCGCACCCCCGTTATCACCGCCGCCGCTCCCTATGGCGCGCAGGGCGAGACGCTGCTGACGATGCGCAATGCGACCGACATCACGACATCGATCCGCGCCGCGCGGCAGACGCTGCTGGTGCTGCTGGCGCTGGCGGTGATCTTCTCGATCCAGCTGTCGCTGTTCCTTGCGCGCACCATCGTCCAGCCGGTCCGCACCCTGTCGCGCGCCGCCACCCGCGTCAGCGCCGGGCGCGAGCGCGAGGTCGTGATCCCTCGCCTGCCCGAGCGTCAGGACGAGATCGGCAATCTCGCACGCTCGCTGTCGGACATGACGCAGGCGCTGCGCGACCGGATCGACGCGGGCGAGGCCTTTGCCGCCGATGTCAGTCACGAGCTCAAGAATCCGCTGGCGTCGCTGCGCAGCGCGCTCGACACGCTGGAGACGGTGGAAGACCCCAAATTGCGGCATCAGCTGGCCGAAATCGCGCAGGCGGACCTGCGCCGGATCGACCGGCTGATCACCGAGATCGCCGAGGCGAGCCGCCTGGATGCGGAATTGTCGCGCGCCTCGTTCGAACCGGTCGACCTGCTGGGCGTCGCGCGCAACGTGCTGGGCGGACGCACCGCCGCCACGCGCATCAGCGCCGAGCGCGATCTGCATTTCGTCGTCGAGAGCGCGCCCACCAGCGCCACCATGGTCCGCGGGGACGAAGCGCAGCTTGAGCGCGTGCTCGAGAATCTGGTCGACAATGGCGCCAGCTTCTCCCCCCACGGCGGCACCATCGCCATCGCCTTCCGCGACCTTGGCAAGGCAATCGAGGTGACGGTCACCGATGACGGCCCCGGCATCGCGGAGGAAGAGCGCGAAGCCGTCTTCGAACGCTTCCACTCGCACCGGCCCGAGCCCGAGAGTTTCGGCAAGCATTCGGGCCTCGGCCTCGCCATCGCGCGCTCCATCGTGACTGGCCATGGCGGCACGCTGGTCGTGCGCGGGCGCGAGGACGGGAAAAGCGGCGCGGTCTTCGTCATCACCCTTCCCGCGCTGGACGAGGAGGCGCGTGCATGACCCTCGTACCCGTGCCGGACAATGCCGTAGCCTATCAGGCGACCGCGGTGGCCATCGGCGGCCGCGCCATTCTGATCGAGGGCGTGAGCGGCAGCGGCAAGAGCAGCCTTGCGCTCGCGCTGATCGACCGCGGGGCGTCGCTGGTCGGCGACGATGGTGTTCTGCTGGGCGAGATCGGCGGCGTGCTATGGGCGTTTCCGCATCCGAACACGCAAGGCCTGATAGAGATTCGCAACGTCGGGATAGCCCGCATGCCCTCGGTCCCCGCGCCCGTCGCACTGGCAGTGACGCTGGCCGAAGACGCGCCCCGATATATCGAGGAGGCGGGCACGCGCCTCATCGAAGGCGTCGCCATCCCCGCCCTGTCCCTCTGGCCCGAAACCCCCGCCCTGCCGCTGCGCGCCGAATGGGCCCTGTCATTGCACGGTCTCTCATTGCACGGACTTTCGCTTTCCCGCGCAATCGGGGATAGCGGCGCGCGATGAGCGACGAATCACCCACTGGCCAACAAGCGGCGAGCGACAAGAAGCCTACCCGCATCCTGCTGGTCACCGGCCTGCTGGGCGCGGGCAAGACAACCGCCTTGCGCGCGCTGGAGGATCTGGGCTGGGAACCGGTCGACAATTTCCCGGTCCGCCTGCTCCCCCGCCTCGTCTCCACCGCGCCCGGTCCGGGGCACGAGCGCAGCGGCGACGAAGGCGATCCGCTTGCCATCGGTTTCGATTCGCGCACCCGCGGCTTCGATCCGCAGCGCGTCATTTCCGAAGTGACTGCACTCGGCAAAAAGGACGACATCACGATATCGACGCTGTTCCTCGATTGCGGATCCGAGGAGCTGGAGCGGCGTTATAACGAAACCCGGCGGCGGCATCCGCTGGCGGGCGACCGCACCGTGGCGGCGGGCATCGCCGCCGATCGCGAACTGATGGCCCCGCTGCGCCGCTGGGCGGATGTGGTGGTCAATACCACCGGCTATTCCACCAACGACCTTGGCCGCACGATTCGCGAATTGTTCGCACGCAGCGCGCCGCAAGGGATCACCATCACGGTGTCCAGCTTCGGCTTTGCGCGCGGCATGCCGCCGATGGCGGATCTGGTATTCGACATGCGCTTCCTCGACAATCCGCACTGGGTCGACGAATTGCGCCCGTTGACCGGCCGCGACGCGCCGGTCGCGGCGCATATCGCCGCCGACCCCGCCTGGCAGGAAAATTTCGCCCGCATCCGCGATCTGGTGCTCTCGCTCGTCCCGCTCTACGAGGCGCAGGGAAAGACCTATCTGCATGTCGCGTTCGGCTGTACGGGCGGCAAGCACCGGTCGGTTTTCAGCGCTGAAAGCATGGCGCAAGAGTTGCGCAAAACGGGACATAACCCCGGCGTGCTGCATCGCAATCTTGACACCGGTGCAAGTGATCTGTTCGAAGGCGGAGCTTCGGCGCGGCACACGGATGTTAAGGACGATCCGAAGCCGTAGGACGAGTATTTTTAAACGCGTACGCCGGAAAGGCGACGTAAATCTGGGTGAGGCCATAGTGGGTTTTGGCTGTTTAGAAGGACTGACATGATTGGCCTCATCCTGGTGACCCATGGCGATCTGGCGAAGGAATTCTTCGCCGCCATGGAGCATGTCGTGGGCAAGCAGGACCGCATCGTGCCGGTCTGCATCGGCCCCAATGACGACATGGAAGCACGACGCAGCGAAATCGCCTCCGCCATCGAGGAGGTGAGCGACGGGTCGGGCGTGATCATCCTGACCGATCTGTTCGGCGGGACGCCGTCCAACCTCGCGATCTCGCTGCTGCGAACGGGCGAGGTCGAGGTGATCGCGGGGATCAACCTGCCCATGCTGATCCGTCTGGCCGGCGCCCGCGTCGACATGCCGGTCACGCAGGCGGTCGTCGCCGCGCGCGACGCGGGCCGCAACTATATCACCGTCGCCTCCGAATTCCTGGGCCAGGACGCATGAGCGATCCCGGCGCCTTTTCCTCTGGGCAGGATGGGTCGCCGGACATGCTGCGCCGCAAGGTCACGATCGCCAATCGCCGCGGGCTGCATGCGCGCGCCAGCGCCAAGTTCGTGGGCGCGGTAGCAGGATTGCCCGAGGGAACGACGGTCCGTGTCGCCCGCGACGGGAACGAGGCTGCGGGCGGTTCCATCCTGGGCCTGATGATGCTGGGCGCCGCCAAGGGCGACGAGATCGAGATCCGCGCTTCCGGCCCCTCTGCGGAAGAAGCGCTGGACCTGCTCGTGACCCTGGTCGAAGATCGCTTCGGCGAAGAATGAGGGCCATCGCGGGCCGCATCGGCCCGAACCCGGTTACGCCATGAAAACCATCAGCGGCCTTTCGAATCCGACCGTCAAATATCTCCGCTCGCTGCGCGACAAGAAGCATCGGCGGCGCGAAGGCGTGTTTCTGGCTGAAGGGCTGCGGCTCTTGACCGATGCGCGCGAAAGCGGCCGCGTGCCGCAAATGCTCGCCATGGCTGAGGGGCGCGATCCCCACCCCCTGCTGGACGCGCTGATCGCCGCGGTCGAGGATGCAGGCGGCGACGTGCTGGCCATGTCGGAAGCCGCGCTTTCGAAGATCACCGGCAAGGACAATCCGCAGGCAGTGTGCGGCGTGTTCCCCGAATTCGACACGTCGCTGGAGCGGCTTGATCGCAATGCCGCGCCGCTGTTTCTTGCCGCGCAGGCGCTGCGCGATCCGGGCAATCTGGGGACCATGTTGCGGACCGCGGATGCCGTTGGCGCGGGCGGTCTGGTGCTGATCGACGATTGCGCCGATCCGTTTTCGGTCGAGGCGGTGCGCGCGAGCATGGGCGCGATCTTTACCGTGCCTCTCGCGATGGCGCGCTGGGAGGAATTCCTGCCATGGCTGCGCGGCGGGACGGGCCAGCTTGTCGCCGCATCATTGCGCGACGCGGTCGATTATCGCGGCGCGCCCTATGCCGCGCCCTGCTTCCTGCTGGTCGGCAACGAATCGCAGGGCCTGCCCGAGGATTACGAGATGGCCTGCGACCTGCGCGTCACCATTCCGATGCTGGGCCGCGCCGACAGCCTGAACGCGGCGGTGGCGGGCGCAGTCCTCGCTTACGAGGCGCTTGCGGCCCTCGCCTAGCGGGAATCGGGATGAAACGCGCCGAAGGCTTTGCCCCCGGCGCGTCCCATTTCATCAATCGCCTGCAACGAACGCCGTGACTTTCCATCCGTCGTCGCCGCGATTGGCAAGGATGCGATAGTCAGTGACGGGACGCAGGTGGTCGAGCGCCATGTAGCCGGTCGTCTTGCCGTCAAGCGTGCTGACCTGCACGAATTCGGCGCCCTCTTCCGGCCCGTCGCCGGCCAGCTTGACCAGATCCCAGCCCAGCGACGCATCGCTCGCGGCGGCGGCATCGGCCTCGGCACGAACTGGCGCGTCATTGGCGGTGACCAGATAAGTCGACGTCGCATCCGCGCCATCGGGCAGGTTGGCGAAAACCCAGGGCATGGTGACCGAGGTCTCGTCCTGCGCGCTGCAGCCAAGCGCGATCGCATCGCTCATCTCGCTCCACAGCGCCGGATCGTCGGCAAGACGGGTCTTGAGCTCGTCGACACCCGCGCCGCCGCCGAAATCCAGCTTCACCGCCGGGTCGACAAGCGCGACGAGGCTGTCGACGTTCTGGAACGTGATCGCGCGGCGCAGCTGGCCGCGGAAACTGTCGAAACCGTAAAGCTCGCCGCAATCGTCCTTGGGGGCGAAGGGCCCCTTGGCCGATGCGACGGCCTGCGCCAGCGAGGGCGCTTCTTCGGCGGGTGCGACGGTTTCGGTAACCGGTGCCTCTTCGGCCGGGCTGTCACCGCAAGCCGCAAGAATGAGGGCGAGCGAGCAAAGGCTCGCAATCTGCAATTTCATGGGGGGATTGGTCCGTAAGTCGTTTCAGTCCATGTGCGGAGGCTGCGGCATTGCAGCATTCTCCGCCCGAGGCAAGACGGGCACATCGCTGTTCCCGTAACGCGGCGCGGTCTCGACCTGCGGCACTTCGTCGATCTCTCGCTTTCCGATCTCGATATGCTTGTCCTTCAACCGGCGTCCGGCGGACAACACGTTGCGCTCGAACGAACCGACGAACTTGTTGTAATTATTGACTGCCGTCTCCAATCCCGATCCGACGCGCTTCATGTGCTCGGCCGCGATAGCAAGCCTGTCGTAGAGCTCGCCGCCCATCCGGCCGATCTCCTGCGCCTCCTTGGCAAGGCCGTCCTGCCGCCATACCTGTGCGACGGTCCGTGCAATAGCCACGAGGTTTGTCGGCGTCGCCAGCAGCACCCCCTTCGCAAATGCGAAGTCCCACAAAGTCGGATCCGCCTCGAGCGCGGCAGCGACGAAATGCTCGCCCGGAACGAACATCACCACATAATCGGGCGCTTCCTCGAACTGGCTCTGATACGATTTTGCCGCCAGTTGCTGGACATGGGTGCGCATGGATGAAGCATGCTGGGCGAGCGCGGTCTCGCGCGCCTCGTCATTCTCGGCCTCGAACGCGGACTGATACGCGTTCAGCGACACCTTGGCGTCGATGACCAGCATCTTTTGCCCCGGAATGCGCACGATGGCATCGGGCCGCAGCCGCCCGTCCTCGGTGTCGATCGAATGTTCGAGATGGAAATCCGTATGCTCGGCCAGACCGCAATGTTCGAGCACGTTCTTCAATTGCTGCTCGCCCCACCGGCCCCGCGCCTTGGGCGCATTGCGCAGCGAATTGCCCAGCCTTGCCGCCTCGCGCCGGACGTCTTCCTGCCCCTTGCGCATGCCTTCGATCAGGCCCGACAGCTGGCCGAACGCATCGACGCGCTTCGCCTCCAGTTCCTCGACCTGCTTGCGATAGGTGTCGAGCCGCTCGCCCACCGGCGACAGCAAAGCGCGAATCTTCTCGGCATTGGCCTTTTCGCTTGCCTCGAACCGTTCGTTCGCACGTTCCAGGAAACGGGCCTGCGCGCCTTCCAGCGCCTTGTTGCCCAGCGCCTCGAACTCCTTGCCCAGCGCCTCGCGCGCCTCGGTCAGCAGCTTCTCGCGCTCGGCCAGATTATGCCGGTCGCGCTCGGCCTCGGCGATCCTGACGCGCAGCGCATCGGTTTCCAGCCGGACCGCCCTCAGGTCGCTTTCAAGCGAGGCCGCGCGCTCTGCCCGCTCGCTCATGGTCGCAAGATCGGCGATGGCGGCGCGAAACTTCTCGTCCAGTGCCTTCGCCTCGGCATCGCGCTCGGAATGTCGCGTCCGCCATTCGGCCACGGGCCGGGATCCCAAGAACCATCCAAGACCGGCCCCGACGGCCAGCGCAACGATCACGAGAACAAGGGCAAGCATATCCATCGCCGGAACATAGGCGGAACGCAGCTAGGCGCGCAATATCGCCAGACTGTGATCCGGAACCTATCCCCGACTTTACCGCTGATGGTGTGAAGGAGACGAAGCCATGTCTATCCAGAAGATGATTTCCGAACATCCCGCCGTCGGCAGCGACTATAACGAAAGCCTGGGCCTTGCGGTCAGGCACGCGATGTATTGCGCCGCCATCTGCAACAGCTGCGCCGACGCGTGCAACGCCGAGGAGATGGACATGTCGCGCTGCATCCGCCTGTGCAGCGATTGCAGCGACATCTGCGAGGCGACCTATCGCGTGGCCAGCCGCCGCACGGACGAGAACCGCTCGGTCATTCGCGCGATGCTCGCGCTATGCGTCAAGGCCTGCGAAACCTGCGCCGACGAATGCGAAAAGCACGACAACGCGCACTGCCGCCGCTGCGCCCAGATGTGCCGCGAATGCGCCCGCGACTGCAAGGCCGCGATGGAAGAACTGCACGACGAAGCGGTCGCGTAAGTCCGGCCGACAGCCAGCTGAGGGCGTGCGGATTTCGGCTCAGGCCGGAGCGAAAACCGGTGTGATCGAGAACCGGCGCGCAGCGACCTTTTCGGTCGTGAGCACCGGAAGCGCAGAGAACGCCGGTTTGCAGCCCGGCATGGGCCGAAAGCCGGGCGCCCTCACGCCGCCTTGCGCAGCTTCTCCAGCTTCTTCATCGCCATGTTCCGCTTCAGGCGCGACAGGTGATCGATGAAGACGATGCCGTTCAGATGGTCCATCTCGTGCTGGATGCACACGGCCATCAGACCGTCCATGTCCTCTTCATGGGTCGTCCCTTCCAGATCCTGCCAGCGAACGCGGCAGGTGGCGGGGCGGTCGACCTCGGCGAAGATGTCGGGAACGGACAGGCAGCCTTCCTGATAGGCCTTCACCTCTTCCGATGGATCGAGGATCTCCGGATTGATGAAGACCCGCGGTTCCTTCCTGGTCGGCTGATGCGTGTGTTCGTGCCCGCCATGGTTGCACACCTCGGGCTCGGCATCGGGATCGTCAGGCTGCAGATCGATGACCAGCACGCGCAGCGGCACGCCCACCTGTATCGCGGCCAGCCCGATGCCGGGGGCGTCGTACATCGTTTCGAACATGTCATCGACCAGCTGCTTCAGCTCGTCGTCGAAGGTTTCGACCGGGTCCGACACGCGCTTCAGCAGCGGGTTCGGCACTTCAAGAATCTCGCGTATTGCCATCGCATCGAAATAGTCGCTCGGGCGCGATTCCGCAATATGGCGCGGCCATGACCGCCCTCCCCGCTTGGCCGCCACGGCGCGGCGGTCTAGACGGGCGCCATGCTCGATGCCGTCCATCATGTCGCCCTGATCTGCCGCGACTATGCCCGCTCACGCGCGTTCTACGTCGATCTGCTGGGCCTTGAGGTGGTGCACGAGGTGTTCCGCGAGGAGCGCCAGTCGTGGAAGCTGGACCTGCGCATCGGTCAAGCACAAATCGAACTCTTCTCGTTTCCCGACCCCGCCGAACGCCCGTCCTATCCAGAGGCGACCGGCCTGCGGCACCTCGCCTTTTCGGTGCCGGCACTCGAACCCGTGATCGCGTGGCTGCAATCGGCTGGCGTCGATGTGGAAGCCATCAGGACCCACGAATACACCGGCCAGCGCTTCACCTTCTTTCAGGATCCCGACGGTCTGCCGCTCGAACTCTACGAAACCGGCTGAGTCGATCAGCCGACCGGACGGCGCGCCCTCAGGGCCTGCGCCAGCGTGCCTTCATCGAGATAATCGAGTTCGCCGCCGACCGGCAGTCCATGCGCCAGTTGGGTGATCCGCACTGCGCGGCCCTCAAGCCGCTCCGCGATGTAATGCGCGGTCGTCTGCCCCTCCAGCGTGGCATTCATCGCCAGCACGACCTCGTCGATGCCGATGCCCTCGTCATCCTTGCCGTCGATCCGCGCCAGCAGCGAACCGATCGCCAGATCCTCCGGCCCCACGCCGTCCAGCGCCGACAATCTGCCGCCCAGCACGTGATAGCGCCCCGGAAACAGCTTCGACCGGTCGAGCGCCCACAGGTCCGACACTTCCTCGACCACGCAGAGCGAACGCGCATCGCGGCGCGGATCGCTACAGATGCCGCAGGGATTCTTCGTATCGACATTGCCGCAGATGTCGCATTCGACCAGCAGGTCCTGCACCACCGCCAGCGCTTCCAGCAGGCGCGGCAGGTCGGATTCGCGCCGCTTTACCAGCCACAGCACGGCGCGCCGCGCGGAACGCGGCCCAAGGCCGGGAAGGCGCGCCAATGCGCCGGCGAGTGCTTCGATCTCTTGCGATGCCATGGGTGGGCAGATAGGGACTGCGCCTCTTTCCTGAAAGTCCGAACCCGATGCGCATCATTTTCATGGGAACGCCCGAATTCGCCGTGCCGGTGCTGGAAGCGGTGATCGCTGCCGGGCATCAGGTGATCTGCGCCTATTCCCAGCCCCCGCGCCCGGCGGGCCGCGGCAAGAAGCTGCAGCCCTCGCCCGTGCATCTCGCGGCCGAGGCGCACGGGATCGAAGTGCGCACCCCCGTCAGCCTGAAACCGCAGGAGGAGAAGGACGCCTTCGCCGCGCTGAATGCGGATGTCGCGGTCGTCGCAGCCTATGGCCTGCTGCTCCCCGTCGCCGTGCTTGAGGTGCCGAAACACGGCTGCCTCAACGTCCATGCCTCGATCCTGCCGCGCTGGCGCGGAGCCGCGCCGATCCAGCGCGCAATCCTTGCAGGCGACCCGACGACCGGCGTCACCATCATGCAGATGGAAAAGGGTCTCGACACCGGGCCGATGATCCTGACCCGCACCACCCGCATCGACGACAAGACCGCGGGCGAACTGACCGACGAATTGTCGGCACTGGGCGCGCAATTGATGGTCGAGGTGCTGGAAGACCTGCCCCGCCGCCGCGCCGAGCCGCAGCCCCCGTTCGGTGCGACCCATGCCGCCAAGATCGACAAGGCGGAAGCGCGGCTGGACTTCACCCACGGCGCAGCGCTTCTGGAACGGCAGGTCCGCGCTTTCGCCCCCCGCCCCGGCGCGTTCTTCGAGTATGAGGGCGAGCGCATCCGCGTGCTGGCCGCCGAAGTGATCGGGCGCGAAGGTGTCGCCGGCATGACGCTGGACGACGATCTCACCATCGCCTGCGGCTTCAGCGCGCTGCGCCCCACCATCGTCCAGCGCGCCGGCAAGCCCGCGATGGAAACCGCCGCCATGCTGCGCGGAAAGCCGATCCCCGCCGGTACCGAGATCCGGTGACGCGCTGCCGATGACACGTTTCGCGCTTACCCTGGAATATGACGGCACCGCCTTCTTCGGCTTGCAGCGCCAGGCCGACGGCCCCTCCGTCCAGCAATCGGTGGAGGAGGCCGCGCAGGCGATCACCGGCGAGGAAGTTAGGATGCATGCCGCGGGCCGCACCGATACCGGCGTCCACGCGGCGGCGATGCGCGCACATATCGACGTGGCCAAGGACATCGCCCCCTTCCGCCTGATGGAAGGCATCAATGCCAAGCTGCGCCCCGATCCGGTCGCGGTCACCGCCTGCGAAGCGGTGGACGAGGATTGGCATGCACGCTTTTCCTGCACCGGGCGGCGCTATCTCTACCGCATCGTCAACCGCCGCGCGCCGCTCGCCCTGCTGAAGAACCGCGCATGGCAGGTGCCGCAGGACCTCGACGCCGACGCCATGCACCGCGCGGCGCAGCATCTGGTGGGGCTGCACGATTTCACCACTTTCCGCTCGGCGCACTGCCAGTCGGCCAGCCCGGTGAAGACGCTCGACCGGCTGGATGTCGAGGCGGTAGAGGGCGCATGGGGCCCGGAAATCGCGATCCACGCCGCGGCGCGCAGCTTCCTGCACCATCAGGTCCGGTCGATGGTCGGCTGCCTCGCGCTGGTCGGCATGGGGCGATGGAGCGAGCAGGACATGGCCGATGCGCTGGCGGCGAAGGACCGCGCCGCACTGGGTTACAACGCCCCGCCGCAGGGCCTATATTTCATGGAAGCGATTTATAACGGCCATTGACGACGGCCAACGATCATGGAGAGCAAGCGATGAGTTTCGACGGCAGGCAATTGACGACGCAGCTGGATGCCGATGGCACGCTGACCCTGAAGCTTGCCGAACGAAGCTGGGACGCTCCCACCGGGCGCAATGTGCTGGTCCGGATGGAGGCCGCGCCGATCAATCCCTCGGACCTCGGCCTGCTGTTCGCCTCCGCCGATGTCGAGAATGCCGATTACGGCGATGGCCGGCTGGTCGCGCAAATGCCCGAAAAGGCCACGCGCGCCATGTCCGCGCGCCACGGCAAGGCCATGCCCGCCGGTAACGAGGGCGCGGGCACCGTGGTCGCGGCGGGCGACGATCCTGCGGCGCAGGCGCTGATGGGCAAACGGGTCGCCTGCGTGCCGGGCGCGGCCTATGGCACCTATGCGACATGCGATGCGTCCATGGCCTTCGCGATCGGGGACGACATTACCGCCGAACAGGCCGCATCCAGCTTCGTAAATCCGATGACCGCGCTGGGCTTCACCGAAACCATGAAGGCAGACGGCTATACCGGCATCGTCCATGCCGCTGCCGCGTCAAATCTCGGCCAGATGCTGGTTCGGATATGCACAAACGACGGCATTCCGCTGGTCAATGTGGTGCGCAGCGCGGACCAGGTGAAGCTGCTGAAGGACCTTGGCGCAACCCACGTCATCGACATGACCGAGGACGGCTTCATCAAACGACTGGCCGACGCGGTGGAGGAAACCGGCGCGATGCTGGGCTTTGACCCCATCGGCGGCGGCACGATGGCGAGCGACATGCTGACCGCCATGGAAGCGCAGGCTTCGCGCGGGGCGGAATTCAGCCGCTATGGATCCAGCGCAGACAAAAAGGTCTATATCTACGGCTCGCTCGACACCGGGCCGACCATGCTGTCGCGCGGTTTCGGCTTTACCTGGGATGTCAGCGGCTGGCTGCTGTTCCCCTTCCTGCAGAAGGCTGGAAACGAGGTGCGCAGCCGGATGCAGGACCGCGTATTGAGCGAACTGACCACCACTTTCGCCAGCCATTACAGCGACAGGATCACGCTGGACCAGATGCTGCAGAAGGATTCGGTGATGACCTATAACGCACGGAAAACCGGACAGAAATTCCTGGTGCAGCCAAACGGATAGCGCGGCCTAGGCCCCCGGCACAGCACGCTGCATGAATGCCTTCCAGATGCGTGCCGGGGCATCGCCGCCGGACAGGCCGGTGCGGTCCTTGTCGTCCGCCTCGGCATAGACCCACACGCCCGCGACGATACCGCCCGCCCAGCCGACGAAAACCGCGTTGCGGTTCTGCTGGCTGGTGCCGGTCTTGCCGAAATTGGGGATCTGCAGCTGCGCCGCCCTGCCTGTACCGTCATTGACGGTTTCGCGCAGCATTTCGGCCATTTGCAGACGAACGCGCGGTTCCAGCGTATATTTGCCCGAATGGTCGATCCACTGCCCGTCCGCATCGATCACCGCATAAGGCACCACCGGATATTCGCCCCGCGCCACGCCCGCATAGGCCGCCGTCAGTTCCAGCAGCGACACATCCGCCGTGCCGAGCGGGATCGAGGTGTCATTGGGATCGAGCTGCGCCGAAATGCCGAAACGCTGCGCCAGTTCGACAACCGCCTCGCCGCCGACGCCTTCGTAAAGCCGGGTTGCAGCGACATTGCTGGACTTCGTAAAGGCGCGCTCCAGCGTGATATTACCTTCGTACTTGCCGCCAGAGTTGCGCGGACCGCCTGCCAAAGGCGTGTCGGCCACCATAGTTTCGGGTGTCATCCCCGATTCCAGCGCGGCCAGCCAGACGAAGATCTTGAAAGTCGAACCCGGCTGGCGCCCGGCCAGCGCATGATTGAATTGGTTTTCGTTGTAATCCTTGGACCCCACCATCGCCAGCACCGCGCCGTCGGGGCGCATGGCGACGATGGCGACTTCGGCATCGCCAACGTCCACTGCTTTCACCGCCGCCTCCGCCGCGCGCTGGACCTCGACGTCCAGCGTGGTCGGAATGATCCGCGCATCGGCGTCATAGCCCTGCGCCTCGGCTTCCCGCCGGATCCAGTTGGTGAAATGGGCATAGCGCGGCAAATCGCGTTCACGCGTCAGGCGGAAGGTCGCGGGACCGATGGCGCGCGCTTCGGCGGCCGTGAGATAGCCCGCGGACACCATCGCCTGCTTGACCACTGCCGCCCTCTGGCGCGCAGCCTCGGGGTGGAAGCTGGGCGCGTAATTGCTGGGCGCCTTGGGCAGGCCGGCCAGCACCATGGCCTCTGCCGGGGTCAGCGCCTCGGGTGCCTTGTCGAAATAGCGCAAAGAGGCCGCGCGAATGCCATAGCTGCGGTCCCCAAAATAGATCTTCGACAGGTAACGCTCGAGGATCTCGTCCTTGGTCAGCCATGCCTCCAGCCACAGCGCCGTGGGGATCTCCAGCAGCTTGCGGCCCATCGTCTGGTCGTGGGTGAAATAGGTCACCTTGGCGAGCTGCATGGTTATTGTCGAACCGCCCTGCCGCGTGCCCGAAAACAGGTTCGACACGAAGGCCCGCGCCATGCCGCGCGGGTCGATGCCCCAGTGCGAATAGAACCGGCGATCCTCTGTCGCGATGAAGGCATTCACCACGTGGTCGGGTAGAAGTTCCGCCTCGACCGGAGCGAGCACGACATCGCCGCCGCGCGCGATCGGCTCGCCCTTCTGGCTCACCAGCACATAGGGATCGCCATGCGGCTCAAGCGTTCGCTCGACGGGCTTGGTAAGCGCCAGCCAGCCGATGATGGCCAGCACCGCGACCGCTGCCCCGATCGCCAGCCACTTGATGAAGGCCCAGGCCAGCCGGAAAGGCAGGGCCAGCAGCCACAGGCAGCCCATCCCCGCCCGACCTGCAAGCGAGGGACCGCGGCGTTCGGACAGCGGATCGTCTTCGTCCAGACCGTCCAGTTCGAGGTCGGCGTCGGTCCGGTACCATTCCTCGTCCAGCGCATCCGCGTCTGCGCCGCGATTGCGGCGCGAAGTGGCAAGCAGGTCGCGGGCCTGCGTCAGGAGATCGCGGTTCTTCACGGTCGCGGCACTAGCAGCCGCGATCTTTCGCGGCGATGAGCGGTGGCGGATAGTCGACAGGATGTTGGGGCATCGTGTTCATCGCGGCAGGCTAAACCCCTGACGCGGACGGACAAGTGCCGTTCATCGAGCCATATCGGCAGTTCGTTGGCGCCCTCAGGCGCGTCCGACGACGCTTTCGGGCAGGTCCACGCCGAACACGCGCTGGTAATATTCGGCCACCAGCATGCGCTCGGTCTCGTCGCACTTGTTCAGGAACGACAGGCGAAAGGCAAAGCCCAGATCGCCAAAGATCTGCGTGTTCTGCGCCCAGCTGATGACTGTGCGCGGGCTCATCACCGTGGAAATGTCGCCGTTGATGAAACCCTGCCGCGTCAATTCGGCGGTGCGGACCATCTTGGCCAGCGTCTCGGTCTCCATCGACGGGACCTTGGCGTGGACGATCCTGACCTCAGTCTCTTCGGGCAGATAGTTCAGCCCGACCACGATGTTCCAGCGGTCCATCTGCCCCTGGTTGATCGCCTGCGTGCCGTGATAAAGCCCGCTGGTATCGCCAAGCCCGACCGTGTTGGCAGTCGCGAACAGGCGGAACCAGGGATTGGGGCGGATCACGCGGTTCTGGTCCAGCAGCGTCAGCTTGCCTGCGGTTTCCAGCACACGCTGGATCACGAACATCACGTCGGGACGGCCCGCGTCATATTCGTCGAACACCAGCGCGGTCGGCGTCTGCAACGCCCAAGGCAGCAGCCCTTCGCGGAATTCGGTGACCTGCAGCCCGTCGCGCAGCACGATCGCGTCGCGCCCGACAAGGTCGATGCGGCTGATATGCGCGTCGAGATTGATCCGCACGCAGGGCCAGTTCAGCCGCGCGGCGACCTGCTCGATATGGGTCGACTTGCCGGTGCCGTGATAGCCCTGAACCATCACGCGGCGATTGTGTGCAAAGCCCGCCAGGATCGCCAGCGTGGTGTCCGGATCGAACACATAGGCTTCGTCGGTATCGGGCACACGCTCGTCCGCCTTGGAAAAGGCGGGCACCTTCATGTCAATATCGATGCCGAAGGTGTCGCGCACGTCGACTTCGGTATCGGGCGCCTGCATCAGCGTTTCGTGGCTATTGGTGTTCTGGATCATCTCGTTCATCGCGCCGATGGGTTATACATGGGCGGGCGTTGCTGCAACCGCGATTAGCAATCTGCGGTCACGCCTTCGGGGCAATCTTCGGGGGGAGGCTGAAAATATCGGCGAAGCGCAAGGCCGCGTCTTGGTCGCCTTCGATCCTAAGCCCGGTGGCGGCCATGACCTTATCGGCGTCGCGCTTGCCATAGAACAGCGGCAGGATCGCGCTGGCGGCGGGCGCGCGGAATATCGCCTCCGCGCCTGCCAGTTCCTCGTCGCGGCGGATGTCCAGCACCCCTTCGCAGAGATCGGCCAGAAAACGGTCGCTACCGAAATCGAACCCTATCCGCGCCTTTCGCCCCTCCGCCTTTCGGTGATCCATCATGGTGCGCAGCGACAGCATGGCCGATACGGGCGTCAGCGGCAGCGTCGGATCATGCAGCGGAGAGCGCACCGACCAGCGGCCCAGTTCCTGCATAACCGGTTCGGCCATGTAGCCCCATTCGGTCAGTTCATAGATCTGGCTGGCCGCCGGGGGTGGCAGCCTGCGCCGCGTCAGCACGCCCAGTTCCTCCAGCCGCGCGAGGCGTTCGGTCAGCACCTTGGCGCTGATTCCGGGCAGCGCGGCGCGAATGTCGGAGAAGCGCCGGCCCCCAAGCATCAACTCTCGCATTACGTGGAGCGACCAGCGTTCGCCTAGCAGTTCGAACGCAAAGCTGGCGGCGCATGCATCCTCATACCAGCGTCCATGCGCGCGACGACCAGGCTCCACCGATCCAGTATTGCTTTTATTTTGAAACTTCATAGTTGCTTTTTGTAACTGAAGGGCACACGACTCGCAAGCGCAGCCCGCGAGTCGGTCGCGCGACGAATGCCGGTCTGCACCGTGAAAAAGCAGGAGACGCTTCGATGCCCATCACCGCCGATGCCGATATCGAGATCACCGGTTACAACTGGGTCCCCCCGTTCGCCGAAGGCTTCGTGCGCGATCTGCGCGCCAGATGGTTCTGCGAAGAGGCAGGTCTCCCCTATCGCGAACGGCTGATCAGCGCGGTGAAAAAGCCCCCAGGATGGCGCAGCGAACAGCCCTTCGGGCAAGTACCGGTTCTGCGCGACGGCAATATCCATCTGTTCGAAAGCGGCGCGATCCTGATCCATCTGGCGGAAAAGAACGGCAAGCTGCTGCCCGCGGGCGGACAGGCCCGCGCGGATGTCCTGTCATGGCTGCTCGCCGCCTATAACAGTGTCGAGCCGGTGCAGAACGAACTGGCGAATATCGAGATGTTCAATGCGGACGAGGACTGGGCGAAGCTGCGCAGGCCCGTGGCGCTCGACAATCTGGACAGGCGTCATAGATCGCTCGACCATGCGCTGAAGGATCGCGAGTGGTTCGCCGGCGAATTCTCGATCGCCGACATCGCCATGGTCTCGGTCCTGCGGTCCAGCGTGGCGATGGGGACGCTGACCGAGCATCCGACCCTTGCCGCCTATGTGGATCGCGGGACCGAACGCCCGGCATTCCAGCAGGCGCTTGCGGATCAGCTAGCCGGTTTCGACCCCAGCCACGCCCCCGGCATGGAGCACGCGTGATGTATATCCAAGGCTTCGTCGTCCCCGTGCCCGCGGACAACAAGGCGGCCTATCTCAAGGTCGCGGAGCGTTTCGATCGCTGGCTGATAGACCATGGCGCAATCGAGGTGGTCGAGGCGTGGGAAGAACGCATCGAGGATGGCAAACACACCGATTTCCGCCGCGCGGTCGCTGCCGAACCCGGCGAGAAGATCGTCTTCTCGTGGGTTATCTGGCCCGACCGCGCCGCCGCCGAAGCGGCCGAAAAGGCGATGGAGGGCGATCCGATCATGTCCGAAATGGGCGACATGCCCTTCGATGGTAGACGCATGATCTATGGCGGCTTTTCGCCCATTCTCGAACTTGGCCGGAAATAACCACGGAAAGGAGCAAGCCATGGCAAACCCGCAAGGCGAGCCGATCTGGTACGAGCTGATGTGCCGAGACATGGCAACCGCATCGCGCTTTTATGAAGCGGTTCTCGGGTGGCAGATCACCGGATCGGACATGGGCGGCGTTCCCGACTACCGCTTCATCAAGCATGGGTCTGGCGAATTCGACATGGTGGGCGGCGCGATGCAGCTGACCGGGGAAATGCTGTCTGGCGGGGCACGGCCGATGTGGGCGGTCTATTTCTGCGTCGAGGATGTCGACGCTGCCGTTCAGCGTGTCACCGCCAATGGAGGCCGCATACTGATGCCCGCCTTCGATATCGAGAATGTCGGGCGCATGGCCTTTGTCACCGATCCGCAGGGCAATCCGTTCTACGTCATGCGCGGCTTTTCCGACATGGACAGCCATGTGTTCGCCGCCGACGCCAGCGGCACCGGTCGATGCGGCTGGAACGAGCTGATCACGCCCGAACTGGAAACCACGCTTGGCTTCTACCGCGATGTGTTCGGTTACGACACCGGCGAGCGCATGAACATGGCGCCCGAGATGGGCGACTACGTCTTCCTGAAGGCGGGCGACAAGACCATCGGCGCGGCGATGAATGCGATGCCGGGAAGTTCCCCATGCTGGCGTTTCTATTTCCGCGTGGCCGATATCGACACTGCCCATGCGGCCGTGGAAACGAATGGCGGAACCATCGTGTTCGGTCCTGAGGACGTACCGGGCGACGAAGTCATATTGATGGCGCACGATCCGGAAGGCACGATCTTCGGCCTTCTCGCTCCCAGGAAAGGCTGAACCGTGGCAGACATCACCTTCTTCCATAATCCGATGAGCAGGGGCCAGATCGCCCATTGGGCGCTGCACGAGACAGGCGCCGATTTCGAAACGATCATCGTCGACTGGAACGACAAGCCCGAAGCGCTGATGGCGGCGAACCCGATGGGCAAGATCCCCACCATCATTCACCACGCATCAGACGGCGACATCGTGGTCAGCGAAGCGCCTGCGATCTGCCATTATCTTGCCGAGATTGCGTCGGGACAGACCCTGCTGCCGACCCCGCGCGAGAGGGGCGACTATTTCCGCTGGCTGTTCTTTGCCGCGGGGCCCGTCGAACAGGCGATCACCGGCAAGTCGATGGGTTGGGAAGTGCCCGAAAACCGCATTGGCATGGTCGGTTTCGGCAGCTTTGACCTGACCATCGACACGCTGGACTGGTGGCTGTCAGACCGTGACTATGTCTGCGGAAAACGGTTCACCATGGCCGATGTCTATGTCGGTTCGACCGTCGATTGGGGGCTGGCCTTCGGAACGATGCCCGAGCGTCCATCCTTTGCCGCCTATGCCGAGCGCATCCGTGCCCGCGACGCTTATCGCGCGGCGAAGGAGAAGGACAATGCGATGATCGCGCAGGCGCAGAATGGCTGAAGGCGGCGCAGAACCGGCTGCCGACAAGGCCATCGTCTGCCTGTGGTACGATGGCGATGCCGAGGACGCGGCGCAATTCTATGCCGACACCTTGCCCGACAGCACGATCACACATGTTCAGCGCTCCCCGATCGATTACCCTGCCGGCAAGGCGGGCGACGTGCTGGTCGTGATGATGACGATCGTCGGAATCCCCTATATCCTCATGAACGGGGGTCCGGAGTTCAAGCCGAACCTGACCTATTCGCTGCAGATCCATACCGATACGCAGGAAGAGACAGACCGGCTGTGGAACGCCATCACAGGTAACGGCGGCACGCCCAACGAATGCGGATGGTGCAAGGACCGCTGGGGGTATAGCTGGCAGATCACGCCCCGCGCGCTGACCCGCGGCATGGCGGACCCTGATCCTGCCGTTGCCAGACGCGTGATGGAAGCGATGATGACGATGGGCAAGATCGATATCGCCGCGATCGAAGCCGCACAGCGCGGCCCTTGAGCGGATGAAGCTCTACGGCCATCCCTTCTCAAGCTATACGTGGAAGGCGCGCATTGCGCTGCTGGCGGCGCGGCTGGAGCATGAATTTGTACAGCTCGGTCCCGACCAGCCAGCGGAGCGCAACGCCGTCGTCGCGGGAGCGGGTCCGCTTGGCCGCTTTCCGGTGCTGGACGACGAAGGAAGGCTGGTCTTCGAGGCCAGCTGCATCGTCGAGCATCTTGCCATCCATTATCCGCAGGCCCGCTTCCTCATACCGGAGGACGAAACCGCGGCGCTCGCCATCCGGAAACTTGACCGGATCTTCGACCTCTACGTCATGGCCGAGGCGCAAGCGGTGGTGAACGAATATCTGCGCGCGCCCGCAGCGCCCGACACGGCGCGTGTGGACGAGGCGAAGGAAAAGCTGTCTCGCATTTACGGCTGGCTGGAGCAGCATTTGCCCGAACGCGGCCATGGTCCGCTGACCCTGGCGGACTGCGCCGCCGCGCCTTCCCTGTTCTATGCCGATTGGATCGAGGAGATCGGCGCGGACCGCTCGCATCTTGCTGCCTATCGCGCATGGCTGCTGGCGCAGAACGAAGTGGCATTCTGCGTCGACGAGGCGCGGCCTTGGCGCTCTTGGTTTCCGCCGGGTGCACCGGACCGTGACTGATTTTGCAAGAAAGGCATTCCCGATGCGCGAATTGAAAATCTCCCGCCATATTGCCGCCCCGCCCGCCGCCGTGTGGGAGGTCATGGCCAACCGGCAGGAAGAATGGTGGTGCCCCGCCCCGTGGTCGGTAACGATGGTCGCGCAGGAACGCCGCCCCGGCGGCCGGTGCGAAATGGTCATGCACGGCCCCGATGGCGAGGAAATGCCGCAGCATGGCATCTACCTGGAATGGATCGAGGGCGTTCGTTTTACATCGACCGACGCGGTCCGGATGGATCCGGGCAGCGGCCGTCTTGTCCCTGCCGAGCCCTTCATGATCGGCTGCTGGGAAATCGCACCCGATGGCGATGGCACGCTTTATACTGCCAGCGCCCTGCACTGGAGCGAGAAGGCGATGAAAAGCCACGCCGAAATGGGTTTCGAACCGGGCTGGAGCGCGGTTGCCGACCAGCTCGCGGCGATCTGCGAGGGTTGGACCGTCAAGGCCTGAAGATCAGGCGAACCGCCGCGCCTTGCGCAAGTGCTGATAGGCGTCCACGACGTTCTGCAACCGCTGTTCATGACTACGGTCGCCGCCGTTGCGGTCGGGGTGATAGCGCCGCACCAGTTCCGAATAGCGTCGCCGCAGCGCGGGCCGGTCGGCGTCATGCGAAAGGCCCAGCACGTTCATCGCCTCGCGGTCGGCGCCGGACAATCCGGCATCGCGGGCCTGTGCCTCGCGCTCCCAGCCCTGCCTTGCGCGGCTTTTGATATTGCGCGCACGGGCGGAGATCGCGTCGAGCGGATCGTCGAAATCGGCCCAGCGCGGCATGCCGTCGATGCCCGCCGTCGCCGAGAATGCATTGCGCCCCTTTGACGACCCCGCGCCCCAGCCATAGGCAGGCGACTGGGCGTCGAGTATCTCGTCCGCGCTCATCCCTTCGAAGAAATCATAGCCCGCGTTGAATGCGCGCACATGGTCGAGGCAGAACCAGCGCCAGTCGCCGGGCCCGTCGAATCCCGACGCGCGGCGGCCCGGTGCGCGGAATTCGCCTGCCTCTCTACAACCCGGCGCATCGCATGCGCGCCCCTCATTCTCGAATCGTCCGTGGAACCTGTCGTGCTTCATCGCCCTTGAGATGATGGCAGCGCGCCCCAAATGGAACCCCCGCAGACCACACGAAAGCCAGCCCATGCCCGAATCCGGACCGATCGAAGGCGAAATCCGCCAGCTTCTGACCGATGCGTTCCATCCCGAAACGCTGGTCGTGTCGAACGACAGCGCGATGCATTCGGGCCATGCGGGCGACGACGGCAGCGGCGAATCGCATTTCTCGGTCATCATCCGCGCCGCCGCGTTCGAGGGCGTCAGCCGCCTGCAGCGCCAGCGCAAGGTGCTGGCCGCGCTGGGCGACATTCCCGGCCAGCGGGTCCATGCCTTCGCGATCAAGGCGCTGGCCCCTACCGACCCACTGCCGGAGCGCGCATGATGGCCTATCGCCTGTTCTACTGGCCGGGCCTGCCCGGACGCGGCGAATTCGTCCGCATGGCGCTGGAAGCGGCGGAGATCCCCTATAGCGAACCCGCCCGCGACGACGGCGTGGAAGCGCTGCTTTCCGACATGGAAAAGCGCGAGGAGGCTGGCGGCTTCGCGCCTTTCGCACCGCCCTATCTTGTCGATGGCGATGTTGCGGTGGCGCAGGTGGCGCATATACTGACATGGCTGGCCGACAGGCACGGGCTGGGCGGCGATGATCTGAAGACCGATCTCGGCCTGATCCAGCTGCAATTGACGATTACCGACATCGTGGCCGAGGTGCACAATGTGCATCACCCGGTCGGCAGTGGCGCCTATTACGACGACCAGAAGGACGAGGCGAAACGCGCCGCCGCGCAGTTCCGCGAGGATCGCATCCCCAAGTTCCTCGGCCATTTCGAGCGCGCCGCCGCGCTTCATGACGGGCCCTTCGTGCTGGGCGGGAAATGGACCCATGTCGACAGCTCGCTCGCGCTGCTGATCGACGGGCTGCATTACATGTTCCCCAAGCGCATGGCGGCGGTGAAGGGGGACTATCCGAAACTGCACGCGCTGCGCGATGCCTTCGTGGATTTGCCCGCGATTAACGCCTATCGTGTGTCGGACCGATGCCAGAACTTCAACGAAGACGGCATCTTTCGCCACTATCCGGAGCTGGACGCAGCATGAGCGAGCTTAACCCCGAAACCGCCATCGCCCTTACAGTCGATCCCGTCAGCCACGATCTGGGCGCGTTCGAAGTGCGCCGAGCGGTCCCGCAGGCGGCCTGCCGCATGGTCGGCCCCTTCGTCTTCATCGACCAGTTCGGCCCCGCGCAGTACGACATCGGCAATGGCATGGACGTGCGGCCCCACCCGCATATCGGCCTGTCGACAGTCACCTATCTGATGCAGGGCGCGATCGACCACCGCGATTCGCTGGGCAGTTTCGCCACCATCCGTCCCGGCGCGGTAAACCTGATGACGGCGGGCAGCGGGATCGTCCATTCCGAACGCTCCCCCCAGTCGGAGCGCGAAGCGGGCGGCAGGATATTCGGGACGCAGACATGGCTTGCCCTGCCCGAGGCGAAGGAGGAGATCGACGCGGACTTCGAAAGCGTATTGGCGGACGACCTGCCCATCGTCGAGGATACATGTGCCAAGGCCCGTGTGATCATGGGCAGCCTGTGGGGCGCCACCGCGCCGACCACTTGCCATGCCGCCACGATCAATGCCGACATTATCCTCGCTGCGGGCGGCGCGATGCCGATCGAGGCCGAAGCCGACGAACGCGCCCTGCTGCTGGTCGAGGGCGAAGCCGAGGTGGGCGGCGAGAGGCTGGAGATGTTCAAGCTGGCCGTCCTGCGACCCGGCCGAGCCATGACCCTGCGTTCGGAAAAAGGCGCGCGAGTCGTGCTGATGGGCGGAGAGGCGATGACCCGCCGGCACGTATGGTGGAACTTCGTGTCGTCCTCGCGCGAGCGGATCAACCAGGCCAAGGAAGACTGGCGCGCGGGCAAGTTCGCCAAGGTGCCGGGCGACGAGAAGGAATTCATCCCCTTGCCGGACCATCCAAAGACTGTCAGCTATCCCTGAAAGAAGACAGGGTATGGAGCTGACGCATGAAAAAGGTGGATCTGGGCAATAATATCGAATTGCAGGTTCGTGACGAGGGGCCGCAGGACGCACCCGCGCTGATATTTCTGCACGGCTTTCCCGAATCGCACCGCACGTGGCGGCACCAGTTTCCGCATTTTGCCGATCGCTATCGCTGCATCGCGCCCGACCAGCGCGGCTATCGCCACTCGTCCCGACCGCGCGGGCCGGAGAATTACCGCGCCGATCTGCTGGTCGGCGATGTCTTCGCCTTGGCCGATGCGTTGGGCGTGGGGGAGTTCACCGTGGTCGGCCACGACTGGGGCGGCGCGATCGCATGGGGCGTGGCGATGGCGGGCCAGTCCTCGTCGCAGAGCCCTTATGCTGGCCGGGTGACGCGCGCGATCATCGCCAATGCGCCGCATCCCGCAGTGATGCAGCGGCTTCTCTACACCGACCGCGACCAGCGTGCGGCGTCGCAATATATTCGCACCTTCCGCGACACGGACAACGACCCGCTGATACGCGAGGGCGGATTGCTGCCCCTGCTTGCAAAGGCCTTCCCGGACCGCGGATCGTCCACCCAGCCAGAGCCGGAGGAACAGGCCGCGCTGCTGCAGGACTGGTCCGATCCGGACAGCGCGCTGGGCATGATCAACTGGTACCGCGCGTCCACCATCGATGTCCCGCCGATGGATGCCCCCTTTGCCGTGCCAGCCGACGCAAGGCCGATCGAAGTGCCGCCAATCACGATCCCCACGCTCGTCGTCTGGGGCATGGAGGACCACGCGCTGCGCCCCGCCAATCTCGACCGGCTGGGCGATCACGTCAGCGACCTGACAGTGGAGCGGATCGAGGATGCGGGCCATTTCGTCGTCTGGGAACGCGCGGATGCAGTCAACGCCGCGATGGACCGCTTTCTGGACTGCACCCAAGGGTAACGCCCATTGCCAGCCGCAGCCTGCGCGCCTAAGTCGCGGCTGTCATGACCCAGCCGCTCACTTTCGCCGTGCCCAAGGGGCGCATCCTCGACGAAGCCCTGCCCGTGATGGCGCAGGCCGGAATCGTGCCCGAGGCGGGCTTCCACGACAAGAAGAACCGCTCGCTGTCCTTCGCGTGCGAGGATCCGTCGATCCGCCTGATCCGGGTGCGCGCCTTCGACGTCGCCACCTTCGTCGCGCATGGGGCGGCGCAGGCGGGGATCGTCGGTTCCGACGTGATCGAGGAGTTCGACTATGCCGACCTCTATGCGCCGGTGGACCTGGGCATCGGCCATTGCCGCCTCTCCATCGCCGAACCGAAAGACGCGCCGCCGACAGAGATCCGCAGCGCCAGCCATTTGCGGGTCGCGACCAAATATCCCAATCTCACCCGCCGCTGGTTCGAGGCGCGCGGCATCCAGGCCGAATGCGTCAAGCTGAACGGCGCGATGGAGCTTGCGCCGATGCTGGGTCTTGCCAACCGGATCGTCGACCTCGTCTCCACCGGCAAGACGCTGAAGGAAAACGGGCTGGTCGAAACCGCCGAATTGCTACCCGTCTCGGCGCGGCTGATCGTCAATCGCGCCGCTCTCAAGACCGATAGCGCGCGGCTTGGCCCGCTGATCGACAAGTTCCGCGCCTTGGCAGCGCAGCCGATGCCAGAAACCGTCGGGGCCGCCTGAATGAAGCGCCTGAAATCAAGCGACCCCGGCTTTGCCAAGGCCTTCGCCCGCATCGTCGCCGACCGGCGCGAGGCGGATGACGATGTCAGCCGCGATGTCGCCAATATCATCGACCGGGTAAAGGCCGACGGCGACGCGGCGCTGGCCGACTACACCACGCGCTTCGACAAATGGACACCCGTCGGCGAGGACGACTGGCGCATATCGAAGGGCGCCTGCGAGGCGGCGTTCCACGCGCTCGCCCTTGAATTGCGGCAGGCGCTGGAGACCGCGGCGGACCGCATCGCGGCCTATCACCGCGAGCAATTGCCCGCGCGCCGCGACTATCGCGATGATCAGGGCGTGCGGCTGGGCGCGATCTGGCGGCCGGTCGATGCGGCGGGGCTGTATGTGCCGGGCGGACGCGCGGCCTATCCCTCCTCGCTGCTGATGAATGCGATCCCTGCCCGCGTGGCAGGCGTCGAACGACTGGTGATCGCAACCCCCACGCCCGGCGGGCAGGTCAACGATCTGGTGCTGGCCGCTGCGCATCTGGCGGGCGTGGACGAGATCTGGCGTATAGGCGGCGCGCAGGCGATCGCCGCACTGGCCCACGGGACGAAGCGCATTGCGCCGGTCGATGTCGTCACCGGCCCCGGCAATGCCTGGGTAGCAGAGGCCAAGCGCCAGCTTTACGGCACCGTGGGCATCGACATGGTCGCGGGGCCGAGCGAGATTCTGGTCATCGCGGATAAGGACAATCGCGCGCGCCACATCGCCGCCGACCTGCTCAGCCAGGCCGAGCATGACCCGCTGGCGCAGGCGATCCTGATTACCGACAACAATGATTTCGCCGACCGCGTCGCCGATGCGGTCGGCGTCGAGCTTGCGCAATTGCCGACCCGCCGCGTGGCCGAAGCCAGCTGGCGCGACCACGGCGTGATAATAGAGGTCGCCTCGCTGGACGAAGCGCCCGCGCTCGCCAACGCGCTGGCGGCGGAGCATGTCGAACTGGCCGTCGCCGATCCCGAACCGATGCTGGAAGCGATCCGGCACGCGGGCAGCGTCTTCATCGGCCGCCACGCGCCCGAAGCGGTCGGCGATTACGTCGCGGGGCCCAACCACGTCCTGCCCACCGGCCGCCGCGCACGCTTCGCCAGCGGCTTGTCGGTGCTCGACTTCATGAAACGCACCAGCTTTATCGAACTTGACGAGGCCGCGCTGGCCGCGATCGGCCCCGCCGCCGTGGCGCTGGCCGAGGCGGAGGGGCTCTACGCTCACGCCCGCTCGGTATCGCTGCGCCTGCAAGGAAACGCGAAATGACCCTGTCCCTTCACGCCGCCACCATTCCCGGCTTCCTGCGCATGCTCGCCAACATGGACCATCTGATCGGCAAGGCCGAGGCATGGTGCGCCGAGCAGGGCCGCAGCGAGGAGGATGTCTGCAGCGCGCGCATCACGCCCGACATGCTGGACTTCGCCTATCAGGTGAAATCGACCGTTTCGCACTCGGTCGGCGCCGTCGCGGGCATCCGCGCTGGCGTGTTCTCGCCCGACCGCAGCGAGCCGCCGCGCGGTTTCGCCGCGATGCGCGCGATGCTGGCGGACGCACGCGAAGAACTGGGCGAGTTGACCGAGGCCGACATGGAAACCGTGGGCACCGCCGAGATGGAGTTCCGCATGGGCGAGCAATTCGTCGTGCCATTCACGGGGCAGAATTTCCTGCTCAATTTCTCCATCCCCAATTTCTATTTTCACGCCACCACCGCCTATGACATCCTGCGCCAGCTGGGCGTTCCGATCGGCAAGCGCGACTATCTGGGACCGGACTGGACCAAGCAATGACCGCCAAATCGCAATCCCGCTCCGCCGCCCGCCTCGCCGCGGTGCAGGCGCTGTACCAGATGGACATGGAGAAGACGCCGCTCGCGCGCCTGCTCGACGAATTCCACCAGCACCGGCTGGGCAAGGAGATTGAGGAAGAGCAATATGCCGATGCCGAAGTCGCCTTCTTCGACGATGTCGTAAAGGGCGTCGATGCGCGCCGGGATGAAATCGACCTGCTGATCAGCGAGAAACTGGCTCAGGGCTGGTCACTGGCGCGGCTGGACAAGACCATGGTGCAGATCCTGCGCTGCGGCACCTATGAGCTGCTGGCCCGGCCCGACGTGCCAAAGGCGGCGGCAATCACCGAATATGTCGATGTCGCCCATGCCTTTTTCGAACCGCGCGAGGCGAAATTCGTGAACGGCCTGCTCGACGCCATCGCCAGGGAGGTGCGGGCCTGAGCGGACCCGCGCCTTCGTCTGGCGAGGAAGCGTTCATCGCGGCGCTGCGCCAACTGGCGCACGATCCGGCGGCGCGCGGACTTTCCGACGATGCGGCCGTGCTGCGTCTGAACGGCGCACTGGTTGCGACGCACGACACCATGGTCGAGGGCGTGCACTGGCTGCCCGGTCAGGACCCCGCCGATGTCGCGTGGAAGCTGGTCGCGTCGAACCTGTCCGACCTTGCCGCCAAGACATGCCGCCCGGTCGGCCTGCTGCTAAGCTTCATGCTGGGCGACGAGGCCTGGAACACCCGCTTCGCCGCCGGGCTTGGCGAGGCGCTGGCCGCGTTCGATGCGCCGCTGCTGGGCGGCGATACGGTTTCCGCCCCTTCCCCCGATGCGCCCAAGGTCATTGGCCTGACCGCGCTGGGTCAGCCGCGGCGTGATCCGCCCCCGTCCCGCGCCGACGCGGCGCCGGGACAGGCCCTGTGGATCACCGGCCAGTGCGGCGCCGCGCTCGCCGGGTTCGAGGCGCTGCAGGCGGGCAGCGACGACCAAACGCTGACCGCCCCCTATCGCCGCCCCGTACCGCGCGTTGCCGAAGGGCAGGCGCTGGCCCCCGTGGCCGGCGCGATGATGGACCTGTCCGACGGGCTGCTCCTCGACGCGGCGCGCATGGCCGAAGCCAGCGGCACCACCATCTCCATCGAAACGTGCCTCGTGCCCGTCCACCCCGCCCTCACCCGCCGCAAGCGCGAGGCGATGAGCTGGGGTGACGATTACGAACTGCTGTTCACCCTGCCCGAAGGCGCTGCCTGCCCGGTCGAAGCCGTTCGCATAGGCAGCGTCCAGCCGCGCGGGGCGCATGCGCTGCTGCTCGACGGATCGCCGCCGCTGGCAGGCCAGTCCCTCGGTTACCGGCACGGCATCTGATCTTGCGGTGATCGGGCGAAAAGCTTTCGCCCAGCTGAACAATGCCTGCTTGCGCCAGATCGTTTAGCGTGTAGCTTCCCCGTCACGACGCCCGAAAAGGGCGCGAGCATTATTGGAGGGGAAGCGAAGTGAGTCTTGTCACGGTCGCAATTGCACTTGGCCTTCTGGCCATCATCTACGGATTCGTCACCAGCAGGCAAGTACTCGGCGCGGATGCCGGGTCGGAACGCATGCGGGAAATCGCCGGTGCCATCCAGGAAGGCGCACAGGCCTATCTGAAGCGGCAATACACCACCATTGCCATCGTCGGTGTCGTCGTTGCGGTGATCGTGGGCGTGGCCCTCGGTGCACTCAGCGCAATCGGCTTCGTGATCGGCGCGGTGCTGTCGGGCGTGGCGGGCTTTATCGGGATGAACATTTCGGTCCGCTCGAACGTGCGCACGGCGGCGGCGGCGCAGAAGGGCCTGCAGGAAGGGTTGACGCTGGCGTTCCGCGCGGGCGCAATCACCGGCATGCTGGTGGCGGGCCTCGCCCTGCTCGCGATCGCGGTGTTCTATTGGTACCTGACCGCCGTGGCCGGATATGGCGTGGGCGGAGAGGACCGCACCGTGGTGGACGCGCTGGTGGCGCTGGCCTTCGGTGCGTCGCTGATCTCGATCTTCGCGCGGCTGGGCGGTGGCATCTTCACCAAGGCGGCAGACGTGGGCGCGGACCTCGTCGGCAAGGTTGAGGCGGGCATCCCTGAGGACGATCCGCGCAACCCCGCGGTGATCGCCGATAACGTCGGCGACAATGTCGGCGACTGCGCGGGCATGGCCGCGGATCTGTTCGAAACCTATGTCGTCACCGTCGGTGCGACCATGGTTCTGACCGCGCTGCTGCTCGCCGATACGGCGGGTTTGCTGCTGGGCAATCTGATGGTGCTGCCGCTGCTGATCGGCGGGGCCTGTATTTTGACCTCCATCGTCGGCACCTATTTCGTGCGACTGGGAGGCGGCACCAACATCATGGGTGCGATGTACAAGGGCTTTCTTGTTACCGCCGCCCTGTCCGTGCCCGCGATCTGGTTCGTGATGCAGCTGGTACTGGGCGACATGAACACGCTGATCGGCGGCGAACCCATCGGCGATGTCGTGCAGATCGTCGACGGCAGCAATATCGCCGAGGAGGGACTGTCGGCCCAGATCACCGCCTTCACCGGCTGGGACCTGTTCTGGTGCTGCATGCTGGGTCTGGTCATCACCGGGCTGATCATCTGGATCACCGAATATTACACCGGCACCAATTTCCGCCCGGTGCGCTCCATCGCCAAGGCTTCGGAAACCGGCCACGGCACCAATGTGATTCAGGGCCTTGCGATCAGCCTTGAGGCGACCGCGCTGCCCACGCTGGTGATCGTGGCGGGCATCATCATCGCCTATCAGCTGGCAGGCCTGATCGGCATCGCCTATGCGGCGACCGCGATGCTGGCGCTGGCCGGCATGGTCGTGGCGCTGGACGCATACGGGCCGGTTACCGACAATGCGGGCGGCATTGCCGAAATGGCGGGGCTGGACGATGCAGTGCGTGAAAAGACCGATGCGCTGGACGCGGTGGGCAATACCACCAAGGCGGTGACCAAGGGTTATGCGATCGGCTCTGCGGGTCTGGCCGCGCTGGTCTTGTTCGCGGCCTATACAACCGATCTGGCGCATTTCTTCCCCACGCTGGACGTCGATTTCAGTCTTGAGAACCCATATGTCATCGTTGGCCTGCTGCTGGGCGCGCTGCTGCCCTATCTGTTCGGCGCGATGGGCATGACCGCGGTGGGCCGCGCGGCGGGCGACGTGGTCAAGGACGTGCGCGACCAGTTCGCCGCCGATCCCGGCATCATGGCGGGTACGTCGAAACCGAACTACGCCAAGACGGTCGACCTCGTCACCAAGGCGGCGATCAAGGAGATGATCGTTCCCTCGCTGCTGCCCGTGGTGACGCCGGTGGCGGTCTATTTCGTCATCACCCTCGTCGCGGGCCAGCAGAACGGCTTTGCGGCGCTGGGCGCGTTGCTGCTGGGCGTCATCGTGGGCGGATTGTTCGTCGCGCTGTCGATGACCAGCGGCGGCGGCGCGTGGGACAATGCCAAGAAATATATCGAGGACGGCAATCACGGCGGCAAGGGTAGCGAGGCCCACAAGGCCGCAGTGACCGGCGATACGGTCGGCGATCCCTACAAGGACACGGCGGGTCCTGCGGTGAACCCGATGATCAAGATCACCAATATCGTCGCCTTGCTGCTGCTGGCGGCTCTGGCGGGCTGATCGCTGACATCAGCAAAACCCTCGTCCGGCATCGTCCGGACGGGGGTTCTTTGTGCCAGCGGCGATTGACGGGGGGCGCGGGGACGGCCATTCGCGTTCGCATGGAAGACGACGAAAACCCCATGCCCGACACGATGAGCGACCCCGAAAAGGTTGCCGCCACCGTGCGCCTGCTGACGCTGGACAAGCAGACTGAAAATCATTTCCTCGGCCATCGCAAGCCGGGCGGCATCGGCCGCATCTATGGCGGCCAGGTCGTCGCCCAGGCATTGGCGGCGGCGCAGAACACCGTCGATCCCGCACGCCGACCCCATTCGCTGCATGCCTATTTCCTGCGCGGCGGGGACGAGGATTATCGCATCGAATTCTCGGTCGCGCGCGATTTCGACGGCGGCAGCTTTTCGAACCGCCGCGTTATCGCGGCGCAGAACGGCGTGCCGATCCTGAACCTCACCGCCTCGTTTCATCGGCAAGAGGATGGGCTTTCGCACCAAATGCCGATGCCCGAAGTGCTGATGCCCGAGGATCTGGAAACCGAGGACGAGGTGATGAAGCGCCTCGGCCGCCCGATAAAGGCAATGGCCGCGTTCCGCCGCAACCGCTCCTATGAAATCCGCATGCCGCCCATTTCGCCGGACGGCAGGCTGAACGATCGCGGGCACGCCTATTTCTGGTTCCGGATGAAGGCGCCGCTGCCCGCCGATACAGCGATGCACCGGTTGGTGCTTGCCTATATCTCGGATTACGGCCTGCTTTCTGCGCCCATGGCCATGCATGGACGGGCGTGGTGGCGCGGAGGGTTTCGGGCCGCCAGCCTCGATCATGCGATCTGGTTCCACGCTGATGCGCGGATCGACGACTGGGTGCTTTACGCGCTCGATTCCCCGTGGTCGGGCGATGCACGCGGCTTTGGGCGCGGCCTGTTCTTTACGCGCGACGGCCAGCTGATTGCCTCCACCGCGCAGGAGGGGCTGATGCGGGTGGTCGAGGAGAAGTCTGAATAAGAAAGGGGCGCTGCCGGTTTAGCAGCGCCCCGTTTTCAGAGGAATTGGACCCGATCAATCGGCCTTGGCAAGGCGGGCCTTGTTCGGGACCGATTTGCCGCTTGGCCCATTGCCGCCCGCCTGCGCGATCGGAATGCAGCCATTGCCGCTGGCCTTGACGGCCGAGCACATGGCGTTCGCACCCTGGCGATCGAAACCGCCCGCAGCCACGCGCCAGTAATCCTTGCCGTCGACATTGGCCTTGGTAATCACCGGCTGGCTACCCTTCAGATTGGCATAGCGGCTCTGGAACACCTTCCACCCGGCCTCGGCTGCCTCGGGGCTGGCATAGGAGCCGAGCTGCGCGATATGCGTGCCGTTCGCGGCAGGCACGGGCAGCGGCGGCTTTGCCGCCGGTTTGGAAGCCGGCTTGGCGGCAGGCTTCGGCTCCGCCTTGGGCGCCGCAGCCACTTTGACCGGCGCAGGTGCGGGCTGAACTGCCGGTTTCGCGGCAACCGCGGGCTTGCTGTCGGCCGGTGCTGCCGAACGCGCCGCCGAACTGGCGGGCAGCGAAGCCACCACGACCGCCTTGGGCGCAGTGCGAGACGACGGTATCGGGGCCGGCTTCGGTTCCGCGGCAGGAGCCGGCTGGACCACCGCGAGCGAAACGGTCGAGGGCTCAGGCGCGGCCCTTACCGCCGTGTCCGCCTTCACCGGCGGTAGTTCGGCCTCGGCGGTCGGCGCTGCCGCCACGAGCACTTGCTCGCGAGCTGGAGCCGGTGCGGGCGCAGCTGCCATCCGGGGCTTCGGTTCGGGGGCCGCCATCACCGGGGCCGAATTGGCCAGCGCAAGCTGCTGCGGCATGCCGCGATCCTCGACGGCTTCTGCGCCCATCAGAGCGGCGACGCGCTGGGCATAAAGGTCGGGGCGGGCGGTGCTGGCCCATTCGGTCATCCGTTCACCGATCTCGTTCGCGGGCACGTCCTGCGCGGCCATGGCGCGCGCCTCGCGCCAGCGACCGTCGAGCGCGAACGCATAGGCCAGGTTCTGACGCGATTTGGGCGTGTTGTTGCCCGCGCGAATGTCGGACGCGATGATCTCAACCCCTCGCGCGGTTTCGCCCGCAAGCGCCAGCGCAAGACCGCGATCGGCCGCCGGAATCGCGCTGCCCTGCATATTGATCGTACCAACGGCAAGACGAGGCTCGCCCGCACCCGTTTGCGCCAGTGCCAGCATCAGCGCCGTGCGCGGGCTGGCATCGCCCAGCTCGACCGCCGCCGCCAGCGAATCGCGCGCCGAAATCATGCGGCCCGCCTTCAGATAGGCCTGGCCCAGCAGCACGCGGGTTTCCGGATCGCGCGGATTTTCCAGCACGGCCCGCTCGGCATAGGAGACGGCCTTGTCGGCATTTTCCTTGGCCAGCGCGGCCTCGGCCTTTTCGGCATTGTCGCGGGCCGGTGCCGCGGCGGGAAGCGCCATGGCGCTCGCGCCGATCAATGCGATCATCAGGGCCTTGTGGCGGATACGGATATTCATGATTGGCGTCCTTGCATATCGCTCGCAGTCAGGCGTTGCCCATGACATGCGAGGAAGTGAAGCCGCTTTTCGGCGCGGGATCGACATAGCGCAGGATCGCGCGCTCGGCGATATCGACCTCGCTGCAACCCTCGCGGGCGGCGGCATTGGCGATCTTTTCGCGCATGGCATGGTCCGGATGGACCACCAGCACGGGACCGCGGCCGAAGATCATGGCGAACAGATGGGCGAACATCGCGCGGACATGGCCGAACAGGCCAACCGGTGCTTGCCCGGCCTGTTCCGCATATGCCTGTTCGTCATATGCGGAAGGCTGCTCGAACGACGGCGCATGGCTGGCGACATAGTCCGGCGCTGGCGTGGCCGCTTCGCGCAGCCGGTTCTGCATCGCGCCGACGGGATTGGCGGCGGCGACGGGCTTCGAAGCGGCGACCGGCGCCGGAGTCCAGCCGGGTTCGGCCCGCTGGTCTTCGTCATAGCCTTCGGCTTCGTCCCAGTCCTCGCCATTCGAATGCAGATAGAGCGAATCGGGCTTGTCGCTGACAGGTGTAAGGCCGATCACGCTTCCGGCCGGATCGTGCGCGGGCGTGTCGCCCATGTCGTTCCAGCCGCAATCGTCCTCGGCACCGGTCAGCCAGCCGGACATGCCGGCCATGCTGCTGCCCGCTCCGAAACCGGTCTGCTGGACCGGGGACTGGCGCCGCATGGCGGGCTTTGCCGCGCCCTTCTTGGCCAGCAATCCGGCGGGCATGGCGTTCATGGTGATACCGTTCATCATCGCCTCCCGATCAGGATCCGGCCGCGCGGCGACCGAAACCGCCGCCCGTGCGAGGAGCGCCAACGGCAGGCGCTGCGCCCTGCTGTCCGGCGAAAACATTGCGGCGGAAATTCTTTTCCAGACGTTCCGCAAGGAAGGCCCAGAGCTGTTCCATCTCTTGCGCCGAACGGCCGTGCGGATCGATTTCCATGACGGTGCGGCCATCGATCATCGATGCCGCGAAATCGGTGCGGTGATGCAGGACGACGGGCGCGACCGTGCCATATTGCGCAAGCGCGGCGGCGGCTTCCGAGGTGATGCGCGCCTTGGACAGCGCGGAGTTCACCACGAAGACCAGCGGCTTGTTGGCGCGGGCGCAGATGTCGACGGTGGCACCGACAGCGCGCAGGTCATGCGGGCTGGGACGAGTCGGCACGACCACCAGTTCGGCGACCGAGATCACCGACTGGATCGCCATGGTGATGGCGGGCGGCGTGTCGATCACGGCCAGCTTGAAACCCTGCTGCCGCAGCGTGGCAAGGTCGTTTGCAAGACGGGCGACGGCAGTCTGGGCAAAGGCGGGAAATTCGTCCTCCCGCTCGTTCCACCAGTCCGCCAGCGATCCCTGAGGGTCGATGTCGATAAGCACGACGGGGCCGGCGCCGGCACGCTGAGCCTGAACGGCCAGATGGCCGGACAGCGTGGTCTTGCCGGACCCACCCTTTTGTGAAGCCAATGCGAGAACGCGCACCAAGAATCCCCCTGAACATTTCGGTCGACCTCCAATCTTGCGGTTCAAACCTAATTTTGGGTTAATCGCTGATAATATTCTACAAGCACCGCTTTCAATTCCCTCGTCCCTCAGAGCCACGAGACAGGCCAAAAAGCTGCTCTTGCAATTCAGTCGCAAACGTATTGCTTTTGAGAGCGCCTCGCATTAGAACGTGATTCGACAGGATTGAGAGGGTTCTTTTCCGATGATCATCTGCATCTGCAACGCCGTACGCGAAGGGGACCTCAGGGCCGCGGCCCGTTGCTGTTCGGGCGATGCGGAAGAGGTGTATCGCTGCATGGGGGTCGAGCCGCAATGCCGCCAGTGCCTGGAAGAGGCCGCCGACATTTGCATGGAAGAACGCGCCTGCGCCGCCTGAACCTTTCTGCAGCCGTGCTTTTCGAAAACTGCTAATTCAAACCTCTCGCATCAGGCTTTATTGCTTGCATGCGCCGCCCTGCTTCGCGATGAGCGGGTGCGACCGGCCATTTGAATGCAAGGACAGTTTCGATGAAAAGCGATCCCAAAGTCGTCGAGTACCTGAACAAGGCGCTCACCAACGAGCTGACGGCGATCAACCAGTACTGGCTGCACTATCGCACCTTGCACCATTGGGGCGTCCGCAAGCTGGCGGATTACGAACGCCACGAATCGATCGACGAGATGAAGCATGCCGACGTTCTGGCCGAACGCGTGCTGTTCCTTGACGGACTTCCCAATTTCCAGGCGATCCACAAGCTGAAGGTGGGCGAAACGGTCGAGGAAATCCTCAAGGCCGATCTCGCGCTGGAAATGGAGGCGATCCCGCTGCTGCGCGATGCCATCGAATATTGTGAGAAGGTGCGCGACTATGTCAGCCGCGAGATCTTCGAGCGCATCCTCGAAAGCGAGGAAGAGCATGTCGATTTCCTCGAAACGCAGTTCGACATGATCGAACGCATGGGCCTGCATAATTACGTACAGCTGCAAAGCAGGCCGGCAGGCGACGACGAGGAATAGGCGCTACGGGCGTGGCCGGCCGGAGGGCGACGTGACAGCAATCGGAGAGCCGCTGAAAAGCCGCCGCCAGAGCCGGTTCAAGGGCGCGATGATCCTTGCCATGGGCCTGCTGGCGATCACGATGGTGGTCGCGATCTGGCTGGCCTTCACCGCTGACGCGCCGACCGAGATCACCACCAACCCCGCAACCGGCGCGCTTGTCGTCAGTGGACCGGAGCAGGATTTCGTCGGGCGCGTCGATGGGCGCATCGATGGACAGGACATCTCCGTGCTTGGCCTGCCCGCATATCACGAACTGGCCGACAATGCGGAGGCACTGGCCATGGTCTGCGCCTTGCGGGCCGATCCGACTGCGCAATGGTCCGAAGGCAGCGAGACCTTGCGCGCGCATCTCAATTCGCCGGAGATGACGCGCTATTGCACGAACGGCCCGTGACGATTTTGACCGCGCCTCAGTCCTTGTTGGCGTAGGGGTTTTTCGCGCTACGCAGCATCAGCCGGACCGGCACCGCGCCAAAACCAAGCTCGCGCCTGATGCCATTCACCAGATAGCGGCGATAGCTTTCGGGCAGTTCGTCCAGCCTGGTGCCGAATATCACGAAACGCGGCGGGCGCGCGCCGACCTGTGTGATATAACGCAGCTTGATCCGCTTGCCGCCGGGTGCGGGCGGCGGATTGGCGGCCATCGCATCGTCGAACCACCGATTGAGCCCTGCGGTCGGGACGCGGCGGTTCCATTGATCGCGAATGTCGAAGGCGGCCTGCAGCAACTGGTCGGTGCCCTTGCCGGTCTTGGCCGACACGGCGACCAGCGGCACGCCGCGCACCTGCGCCAGCCCTTCGTCCAGCGCAGCGCGTATCCCGTTGAACAGCGACGAAGGCTCTGCCGCCACGTCCCATTTGTTGATCGCGACGATCAGCGCGCGGCCTTCCTCGACCGCATGGGCGGCGATCTTCAGATCCTGATGCTCCAGCCCCAGCGTCGCGTCGAGCAGCAGCACCACCACCTCGGCAAAATCGACCGCGTGGCGCGCGTCTGCCACCGCCATGCGCTCAAGCTTGTCGGTCACGCGGGCGCGCTTGCGCATGCCGGCGGTGTCGATCAGCTTCACTTCGCGCGGCTCGTCGGTGCGCGGATCGGTCCAGTGCCAGTCGATCGTGATCGAATCGCGCGTGATCCCCGCCTCGGGCCCGGTCAGCAGCCGGTCTTCCTGCAGCAGGCGATTGATCAGCGTCGACTTGCCCGCATTGGGGCGGCCCACGATGGCCAGCTTGAGCGGACCCAGCGGCTTTTCCTCGCCGTCGTCCTCGACCGGCAGTTCCTGTTCGGGCTGCAAGGGATCGAGGATCGGCAGGATCGCCTCGAAGAGATCGGCCACGCCCTCGCCATGTTCGGCGGACAGCGCGACCGGATCGCCAAAGCCCAGCGCGAAACTCTCGTAAAGACCCGCGTCACCCGCCTTGCCCTCGGCCTTGTTGGCGACGAGCACGACCGGCACGCTCTGTCCGCGGAGCCAGCGGGCGATTTCCTCGTCCAGCGGCGTCACGCCTGCGCGCGAATCGATCACGAACAGCGCCATCGCCGCGCCGACCAGCGCCGCCTCGGTCTGGGTGCGCATCCGGCCCGGCAGGCTGGCGGGATCGTCGTCCTCCCAGCCGGCGGTGTCTACGATCTGGAACTTTAGCCCCAAGAGCTCGGCATCGCCGAAACGGCGGTCGCGCGTCACCCCCGGCTGGTCGTCGACCAGCGCGAGCTTCTTGCCGACCAGCCTGTTCCACAGGGTCGACTTGCCCACATTGGGGCGTCCGATGATCACGACTTGGGGTAGCATGGCTGTCAGGTGGCGCTTATCACGCCGCCTTGCAACACAATTGCGCAGGCGCTGTGCCGGTCAGCCGGCTTTCGCGACCGGAGCGTCCTCGCCCAGATCCTCGAACCATGCCTCGACCGGACCGTTCAGCTTTATCGTCAGCGGACGGCCCTTGCGGTCCATCGTCTTGCCAGCCTGCACGCGCACCCAGCCCTCGGAAATGCAATATTCCTCGATATTGGTGCGCTGCGTGCCCTTGAAGCGGATACCCACGCCGCGGCGCAGGACATCCGCATCGAAATGCTTGCTGCGCGGATCGATCGCCAGATGATCGGGCGGCACGTCGGGTCCCGAGGTTGCGGGCGCGGTTTCGGGTGAGCTGTTCTCTTCGGTCATGAGGACGGGGCCTCTACCCGGAACGGGGTGCTTGTCAACGGCTTCACGCTCTGGCAAAGGCGCGCCTCTGCCGACGCAAGGATGATTCTTCTCCTGCAATGACGTCAGCGGGCGCGTAGCTCAGTGGTAGAGCACACCCTTCACACGGGTGGGGTCGCAAGTTCAATCCTTGCCGCGCCCACCACTTTTCAAAGACTTACGGCGCGACTCGTCATTTGTATGAAACGAGTATGAAAAAACACGTCGGGCATTCCTCCGTAACCGGGACCCACGCACAATAGGCCTTGTTCGCGGTGCGAACATCCAAGCTGCGCTAGAATCTCGAAGCGGGGGACTTTGCGGCCCACGCGAGGCTTGCGTAGCGATTCCTGCCAATGGCTTTTCATGGGCCGGTTGCAGACTGTCTGCTATCGGCAATCAGATCGCAAAAAGCTGCCATTCGGCTAGCGACCCAGTTGCGGATACATGTTTATCCAGCCTAAGGTTCCTGCGATGACGGTTGACGAGAACACTGTTGCTCGAGGTGGATGCCCTCGCTGTCAGACGACGATACCATTAAAGCGCTGTTTGTTGCGTCGAGGCCATCCTTTCAAATGCCGTAGATGCGGAACATCGATCGTCGTTCCGAAGACAAGCGTCCGCCTAGCGATCTCGTTGTTCGTTTTATTTTCAGCAACACTCAAAGAAGCGCCTTACTGGTTCGTAGCAAGTATCATCGTTTGTTTAATAATAATGGGATGGATGTTATCAAAAGTTACCATATACAAAGGCGAGGTAAACACGGCTACTTGATTTACGGGCAGCTTTCCACCCCACTTCCTGCCGTCTAAGCTTGCGTAGCGGCCTCTCAAAAGCTGCCACGCGTTCAAGTTGCAGTTCTTCGGCTGCAATTGGGCCGGTTGCTGACTGTCTGCTTTGGGCAGGCAACCAATGC
>CEOS01101887.1_pt1 | contig 55169 bp, 47 predicted proteins | sample 530601 | NCBI WGS metagenome assembly CEOS01 (sample SAMEA2620666, study PRJEB7988) | marine metagenome | biome: marine biome (ENVO:00000447); feature: mesopelagic zone (ENVO:00000213); material: "saline water (ENVO:00002010), including plankton (ENVO:xxxxxxxx)" | depth 1000 m
CACCGTCGACTTTCCGACGCCTCACGGCGTCCGAAACTCTAAACGATTGCGGAACGTCCGCTTTAGGATTGGCGCACCGCGAAAGCGGACGCGGCCCCAATTCTACTGCTTAAGTCCAGAAAACAGGGCGTCCATCGCTTCATCGGAAAATTCTTCGTTATACAAACTTGAAGATGAGAAGCTTGGAGAGGTCGAGGACGTAGTCTCGTGTTCCTCAATTTCAGCAATCCGCTCCTGGATCATGTCCAATGCTGAGGAAAGGCTCCAATCCGGAATACCGGCACGCTGCCCAAGCACTTTCATTGCCTCAGCCTGATCGGAGAGATGGGAACTAGAGTCCTGATCCCGACAATAGTTATCTACATTGTCGATCTCAGTTACAATCGCCGCTTTCAATGCGCTTTGGATTTCCAGACTAACCCCTTGTGTCTCTTCGACGGTATCGGAAACAGTTTTCAGATCTTCTGCCCACATTCCTTGTTCGAGCAGCGTGACAATGGCCCCCTCAATCTGGGCCTTAAGCTCAGGCATGTCCGAATGGGCTCCGAAGTAGTCGCCGTCATCGATCTTAACAACCAATTCCAATAGGGCGTTGGTATCTCTCCAAGCGTCAAAACCTTGCGGAGGATCACGAACAAGATCGGCGGCCGCCTTGAAGAATGTCTCGTTGGAAGTTTCAGACCACCATTCCAGCAATAGCTCTACGCGAGCTGAGTTACTGGAATCGGCGAAAACTATCCGATTACCATCGACAAGCCTTTGATATGGTCGCGACTTCAGAACTTCAGTTACGCCATGAAACTCTCTGGCGATGATCTCCTTCGCGGGCGACAGGAGAAATTTTTTCTTGGTGAACTCCCAAACGGCAGATGCGAAGCTGACGGATTGCGAACTAGATGCGGCCGCTGCGAGAAGCCCGGCATCGATAAGAAAGTTGGCAAGAAAGTCTCGCACAGAGGGATTTATGAAGTTGACTGTCGTGTCTTGGATGTCGACGAAACTACCTTCGAGAGTGCGAAGGGAATCTTCGAAATCTTGCAAGCCCCGCGGCAGACCAAGTTTGGAGCAAAGGGTCCCATGAAGAGCGTCGAAGGTCTTACGGAGCTCCGCAATTTCCTCACCGAATGACCCGGAAAAGAAGAGCACGATCAATAAGTGACGGCAGGCATCGTTGATATGGCTCTTGAAAGCCACTTCCCATATTTTCTGCGGATTGGCGAGTGCGTGAAGAAATGCCTTAGGGTAGTCCGCCCCTTCGAAGCTTCCGATTTGAATGGCATCAGTCATCCATTCTACAATACGTGGATTGTAGTTCTTATGATCAACAATCTGAGGAATCTGGCCGCTATCGACCAGTGCATTGATGTGGGTTTGGGGCGTATTTCCGACAAGAAGGTGGTTGTAGAGGATCCGGGCACGAATAGCGCGTGTGTACGATTCGAGATCAAGAACATACGTGCTGATTTCAACGCGATCATCTGCCAATCGGTCCGATATACTCCGCGCCTCATTGAGAATGTAAGCCCTGGTCGTCAAAACAAAACGCGCATTCGGGCTTTTGCGTACGCGGTTCATGAATTTGGCTAGGGCAGAGTCATTTGCTGCGAGTGATTGGCGATCCAAGGCGATGGTGCCGAGAAAATCGTCAAAGAAGAAGATTTGCTTCTGCGAGTCCTTTATCCGAGCGAACCCATCCTCGAGGCTACGGATAGCGATGAACTCCCAACCGTCCCCGATATGCGCATATGCCAGCATCTCAGCTAGTGTGGTCTTGCCAACACCCGGAGGGCCAGAGACAATTAGGACATGGTTCTTCTCAAGTGTTGATTGCGCATCAGCAAGGCTAGGATTTTGTGCGTAGACTCTGACCTTTGCTTCAATTTCGACCTCCGTGGTCGCGCTAAAGGCATGTGAACTGGCATTGACGACGGAATCAAGGACGTGGCTGCTAGACAACCAGAGTTTGAGATGGGCACGTTCGACTTCACCGTGGTCTTTTAAGGAGGCGTTGAGTTCGTCCGGCCCTACAATATCGCTCAGCGATAGAAGTCTTGGTCCAATAATCTCTGCGAGCTCATCCTTTCGATTAGGCGTCAGTGGGCAGGAGGTCGCGAGAATGTATCGATCCGGTTCCAGCGCATCGATCGAAGCGCGTTCCTTTTTCATCTTCGATTTTAGGGCGGAGTATCCGGAATTAATGTAGTGTTTTGCTTGGAGAATTGTTTTGGCTTCACTTGTAGCGTGACGACCATCAACTCCGCCATCGGGCCCCTTGGCAAAAGCCTCGAAACGGATGCCGAGGCTCTTGCCGATGAGGTCGCGGGAAAAGTCTTCGAAGTCTGCCGGAAGAAGGGTGCGAAAATCGTAGGTCAAGTTTTTCTCAATCAGCCACGCTGTGTCAGCTAGTGGGTTTGCCTTTTCTACACTTCTAATAATGGTAATGCTTCAAGCACATATAATATTCTTGCGGCTAGGTTTGGAAACCGAGAGAATAGCGAGCAGTTCGATCAGGTAACGCGATCTCGAATAGCTTCCATCCACCCCCTAATTTCGCCCTGCCCATCTTGCTGCTCAAGGTCGGCGACAGACATCCGGTCCATCACGACCGAATTGAGCCGCTTCTTCGCTCTACTTTCCTTTTTCCCCTGTAACTCCTCGGACAGTACAGCCCATGCATTCGGCGAGCCAGATTGAATATGAACTTGCTCCGCGAACAGCATGGGCACGTCACTCCAATCCGTACATTCCAATGCAACTCCGAGTTCATCTTGTATGGCAGTTGGGTGCAGGTAGTTTTCCATTTCTCGCTTATTGGTCAGAAAGGCGACAGAATTGTCTCCTCTAGCATTAACGTCATCTACCTGGGCTTGGTACTTAGGATCGTTCTGATCGTCTCGGTCATAGATGTGCACTTCGACCAATTGGACATTTGCAAGGTATCGCTTGTCGACCCAGTGCTTCAAGTTTCCGCCGCCGGTAACAACCCACGCGATACGATGATCCTTTTCAAGGTCGATCAATGTCGGATCAGTCTGGCGCAGTTTCTCGCTCGCTCGAACGAGAAACTCATAGTCGTGAGGCCCCTCAATATAGATCGCAACTTGCGCACGCTTGTCGGGAAGCAAGCCAAGAGATTCGACAGCTTTCTCATAGGCGTCTTCAGTTCCTTGCTCGATAACCGGATACCCATCTTGATGGCGGGTGACCAACCGGACGCTTTCAACTGGAATCTGAGCAGCAACAGCAGGAACGTGCGTGGTTAGGAGCACTTGGGTATTTGGGTCGATGCTGAGCTCCAACAATGCCCGTATAAGCATCGTTTGATTGTCTGGATGTTGGGAGCTTTCAGGTTCCTCAATTGCGTAAATCACTCGCCGAGAATCCGCTGTCTCCCTACGGCGTTCAGCTTCCGCCCGGAAGAAGTTGAGCAGGATGAGCCGCCTTACCCCACTACCCCTCTTGTTGATGGGGATGTCATTGTCGCCTGTGAGGGTGAGCTTGAATCCGTCCCACTTCGGCTCCGCTTTGAATGTGGGATTGAGCTGACCAGCTAGCTCGCTGTCCATTTCGGTAAGTTTAGCTATGGTGCGTTGCGCCACTTCCATGACACTGAGCCGGACTTTCTCTCGAACCGCTTCCAACTCATCTTCGATATCCTTGATCGCAGCCTGAACGGCGATCTTCATCGGGTCAGAGACCTCCGGATCGTCGTCCTTGCTTGGACGATCGGCTTGGAAGAGCGCGAATACGGGCAATCCTTTTTGAATCTGATCCCACACCTTCTTTCCGTCATCTTCCTTGAGCGGTATCTCGCGTTCAGCAAGAGCAAGATCACCAAGTGAATCTCGGATGGCTTGTCGCAATGATACATTCGATCTTTTATCAATCTCGGCTAGGTCGGCTCCCAGTTCGCCGGCACGAGTTTTGAGCTGCGCATTCTTAAGTTGGAGCAGGTCGGCAGCTCCTTCCATTGTTGGATGATGAGCCCTCGCAAAAATCTCGGCTTTGGGGGCTGTCCGCAATCCACAGTTGTATCGTTTGAGGATTTCTAGATCGCCATCAGCGTTCAGCAGATGTTCCTCAGACCAAGTCGTCTCGGCATGGGCGTCAATCGTCAGCGTTGTGGGTAGGCTGTCGAAGATGCATGCAATCTCTACGAATTTGTCGTCATTAGCCGCGTGCACACAGCAGTCGCCAGAATCTGGCTTTACCAGCTCGGAATTGAAGAAAATTTCCAACGCTTCAAGCAAACAGCTTTTGCCGACATCATTCCGCCCGAGGATGGCCGTTAAGTCGTCCAAGAAGAGCGTCGTTTCGACTTGGTACGCTCGAAAATTTCTGATTTTTACTGCCTTGAGTCTCATAATAACGTCGCTGCTCCAAAAAATGATCATTGGAATAGCATGTTGAAATTGGCTGCAGAAGTCCCACCGCGCTAGTAGCGACACTTCGCGCCAATCGATTCCCTCAGATGATCAGCAAACTCGCTAGTCATGCCTGAGAAGCGCAACGGCATTTGAAGGCAGCTTCCAGGCGATTGCTGAGCTCGCGTGTATGTCCGAGATGAGGGCGCAAAGCTGACCTAGCGCAAAATGTCAGCAATCGGGTCGGAAGCCGAAGGTCTGCTTTCAGCAAGCCATCTCGACAAGCTGCGCCTCGGCGACCGCTGAGCCTACTGCTTATCCGGGCGCGCCCTTGCTTCAGCTTTGAGCTTTTCAATCCGTTCCGAGCACACCTCGTGCACAACCCTACCAAGCTCCTCTACCTGTTCTCCGAGCCATTCGAGCTCTTCCTTTGTGATGCGGTAGTGCTTCGAGTAGCGCGCCTTAACGTAGGCCTCCTTGAGCTTCTCGAAGCGGGCGCGGTCGCGTCGGGTGTCGCGCGGCCATACATAGGTTAGCCGAGCGTCAATCCGCTCGGCCTGAGTGCGGAGGAAACCAAGATTGTGCACGTGGGGCGTATAGAAGGTGCAGACCAGTAGGACACAGTGATACAAACTCTCTGCAGCTTGATGCATCAAGAACGCAGCTCGCTTGTACCTTCCTTTGCTCATTAGGTGAGTGGCACTGTCCACAAAGTCGTTCGCGCCGGGCATCCACTCGTCGAAATACTCTTGCGCCATGGCGACCGCCTGCGTCGGCGTCTTGGGCTTCGGTGTGTGCAGTTCAGTGTCGTCCGACTGGTACAGCGCTATCCCGTCGTCCTTGACGTCCATGAAGAAGTAGCGCCCATGGGCGAGCCCGTCGTTCACCTCCTGCAGGGTGTGGACGATGAAATTGACCGGGGTCTTGAGCCCTTTCGTGACGCCGTACTCTCGCATCAGACGATCATCGAGCTTCGACCAGTACTTCACTCGGTCGACCAGCCGCTTGTCATTGACGATGATCAGCAGGTCATAGTCCGACTGGTAGCCCTTGGCGGTGTGCGGTTCATCAACCCAGGTACCGCGCGCGTAGCTTCCGTAGAGGATGACCTTGAGGATGCGTCCGGCCTTCTTCCACTCGTGCTTTGCAAGCGCGAACGCATCGTCGAATTCCTCGAAGATCAGCTGCACCACGCGTTCAATCTCGCGCTGCTTTTGCGGTGGCAGATGATCGAGGTCGGTCTTCATCATTCGACACCTAGCAAGGTGCTGGAATGGTTGCACCTGTCGATCAGATTTCGTCCGCAATGTCTTCTCATTGGACTCGTTGAGTCAGCATGAGACTAGTGCGTCAATACCAAGAACTGGGGAGGGCAGTCGCAAAGCCACTTCTGAGTTGAGAAATGCACGAACGCGGACGCGTAAGGATTGGTGTCTTGAGCAATCGAATGAACACATCGCAATGTGCTGGAAGCCACTGTAGGTCACGAGATTGCGACGAATCATCTCCGCGCTGCGCGGCACTACGCCAACGTTTCCAAAGGTTTCCCTCTACAGTGCGAGGGCACTTGATTACGTGGTGATTAAACGGGCCTCGACACCCCTTTGGTAGGGATGTATACTCTGGCCTAAGTCTTTGAGAAGTTTGGTGGACGCACTAGGGTTCGAACCTAGGACCCGCTGATTAAGAGTCAGCTGCTCTACCAACTGAGCTATGCGTCCACATCGCCGATTTCAGACGATTGCGGCAAATGCGAGAAGTGCGATTCGCCGCGGGAGGCCTCCCTATACGGATTGCGCGGCGCGATGGAAGGGAAAATTTCACCTTTCCGAAAATTTCTCGCGCAGCGCTAGGCGAAGCTGCCCGGTTCACGCGTGTTCCAGCGCTCGACTGCCATGATAAGGCCTACGCAAATCATGATCGTCAGCATCGACGACCCGCCGTGGCTCATGAAGGGAAGGGGGATGCCCACCACCGGTGCCAGGCCCATCACCATCATCAGATTGATCGCGGCATAGAAAAAGATCGTCGCGGTAAGTCCCGCCGCCATCAGCTGACCAAAGCGGTCGCGCGTGCCCATCGCGACCTTGATGCCCCAGCGCAGTAACAGGCCAAACACGGTCAGTACGAAAAGGCCGCCCATCATGCCCCATTCCTCCGCCATGGTGGCAAAGACGAAGTCCGTGTGCGGCTCGGGCAGGTAATTGAGGTGGCTCTGCGATCCGTTTCCAAAGCCCTTGCCGAACAGGCCGCCGGACCCGATCGCGATCTTGGACTGGGTGATATGGTATCCCGCCCCAAGCGGATCGCTCTCAGGATCGAGGAACGTCAAAACGCGGCGCTGCTGATAGTCGTGAAGCGCAAAGAAGAATGCCAGCGGTATGGCGGCAAGCCCCGCCACGCCGACCGTGATGAACCAGCTGAGCGGCAGGCCCGCCAGGAACATGACCAGTCCTGCGCCGAATACGATGGCAAGGCTGGTGCCAAGATCCGGCTGCATCAGCACCAGCCCGAACGGCAACCCGATCAGCACGCCCGGCACGATCAGCGAGGAAAACTCGCGCGTCGCCGCGGGTGGCAGCATGTCGTAGAAACGGGCGAGAATGATGACGATCGCGGGCTTCATAAGTTCGGAAGGCTGCAAGGTCATGAAGCCCAGGTCGAGCCAGCGCTGGCTGCCCCCGCCGACGAACCCCATGGCCTCCACCGCCATCAGCATCAGCAGCAGGATGACATAGACCGGCAATGCCATAAGCCTGATGAAATCGCGCGACATGCCGGCAATGACGATGGCCATGATGAGGAAAACGACAAAGCGCACCACATGCAGCAAGGCCCATGGCATCAGGCTGCCACCCGCCGCGGAATAGAGAACGGCCGCACCAAAGCAGACCAGAAGCAGCAAGGGGATGATGATGCCCCACGGCTGAACCGCGATGATGCGGGGCAGGAACTTGCGGTTCACTGGCCTTGCTCCGCCAAATTCGCACCATTCGCAGCCGGAGGCGTGACCGAGGCGGCCTCGGCCGATGCGGCGTCTGGCCCTGACTGCTCCTGCAAACTGTCGCCTTCGGCAGCACGCTGCGCTTGGGCGGAGTTCAGCGGGGGCGGAGCGGTAGCACTGTCACCGGACGCCGCGTCGTCGATATCGGTCGATTCGGGCTTTGGCGCATTGCCGCCATAGGCCGCTTCGTAGGCGCCATATTTGCGCGCGAGCCTTTCCTGCGCCGTGCCGCCCCATTGCTTTTCATAATCGTGCAGGACTTCCAGCGCCTTGTCGGGGTCGAACAGGAACGTCATGACGTCGCGCGCCACCGGATAGGCCGAGGAGGAGCCGGCGCCGTGCTCGATAGCGACGGCGCAGGCATATCGCGGGTTCTCATACGGGGCAAAGCTGATGAAATGGCCGTGATCGCGATACTTCCACGGCACGTCCCGTCCACCGCGCCCATAGGCCAGCGACACGACCTGCGCCGTGCCGGTCTTGCCCGAAAGCTCGATACCGGGGATCGGCAGGCGCGCGCGGCCCGCAGTGCCAGCGCCGTTAACGACTTCCCACATGGCGTGGCGCACGATCTCGAGATGCTCGTCCGGGATGTCGAGGTGCGGTGCGGGTTTGGGATCATTCGTCAGCAACAGGCGCGGCTGCAATCGCCGACCACTGGCGATGCGCGAGGTCATCACCGCCTGCTGCAGCGGATTGACGAGCATGTAGCCCTGTCCGATCGTCGCGTTGACGGTATCGAACGTCTGCCAGTCGCTGTCGTATTTCTTTTTCTTCCAGGCCGGATCGGGCACGGTGCCATAGGACTGGCTTTCGACGGGAAGCGGGTATTTCCACCCCATGCCCAGCCTGCGCGCCATATCCGCGATGGGCTGCATCCCGACGCGCTGCGCGAAATAATAGAAATAGACGTCGCAGCTCTGATAGATGCCCTTGGCCATGTTGACCGTACCGTGGCCACCGCGCTTCCAGCAACGGAACACGCGATTGCCGACCCGCAATCCGCCGCCGCAGAACACGGTTTCCTCCGGGTCTATCCCTTCCTTCAGGAATGCAAGCGAGACATAGGGCTTGACCGTCGAACCGGGCGGATAGAGCCCCGACAGCACCTTGTTCCGAAGGGGAACGTGGTCGTCTTCGGACAGCATCTTCCATTCCAGACGTCCGATGCCGTCCGAAAAGCTGTTGGGATCGAAACTGGGCATCGACGACATGGCAAGAAGGTCGCCTTGCCGCAGATCCATCACCACGACCGAACCCGATTCCTGACCCAGCCGGCGCGCCGCATAGTCCTGAAGCGGGCCGTCGATGGTCAGCTGGACCGGATCGCCCTGAACGTCCTCGCGCATTTCAAGGTCGCGCACGATCTTGCCGCTTGCGGTGACTTCCGCCCGTCGCGCGCCGGGTTCGCCGCGAAGGCGCTTTTCGAAATATTTTTCAACGCCATCCTTGCCAATCTTGAAACCGGGTGTGATGAGCAGGGGGTTCTTTTCCTCCTCATATTCCTCGGCCGAGACGGTGCCGACATAGCCAAGCAGATGGCCGACCGAAGGACCCGTCGGGTAATAGCGCGAGAAGCCGCGCTGCGGGACCACGCCCGGCAGATCGGGCAGGCGGACGGAGAGCGCAGCGAACTGCTCCCAATCGACGCCGGTGGCGACTTCGACGGGACGGAAACCGCGGACCTCGTTCAGCTTGTCGCGCAGATCGGTGATCGCGGCCGGTGACAGTTCCAGAACTTCGCCCAGAACGGCCAAGGTCCGTTCCTGATCCACGATCCGTTCGGGGACCAGATCGACGCGAAAGTCGGCGCGGTTGGAGGCCAGCGGAACGCCGTGCCGATCGAGAATCCAGCCGCGACGCGGCGGAATCAACGTAAGATCGACGCGATTGCTTTCTGAGGCGAGCTGGTATTTCTCATTCTGCTCAACCGACAGCCACGCCATCCTTCCGGCCAGCAAAAGGCCCACGCCGCCTTGCAGCCCGGCCAGCACGAATGTCCGCCGATCGAAGGCATTGTGCAATTCGCCCGCGCTGACCCGTTTGGGCGCGCGATTCCGCCGGCGCCAGGAAAGGGTGACCATTAACCCAGCACCTTGATGCGGGCGCGGCGCAGGACATCAAGAATGGCGACGAGACGGGTGAACAGGGGAAACGACAACACGGAAATCAACAATTGGGGAAGGAGGAGCGAGGGATACCATATCGTACCGGCCATGACCGCAATCATGTGCGCCAATGCCAGATAGATCGCAATCAACACGATGGCCACGGCCCAGTCCTGCCAAAAGCTGCGCCAGCGTTGCCAATTATCCAATGCTTCCAGTGCGATCATGGTGATGGACCACAATAGCACGGCACTGCCGATTGGTTGACCGGAAAATAGATCGTCGACAAATCCAAGCGGCGCGCCAGCCCACAGGGGCAGCATCCCCGGACGAAACAGGCGCCACGCGATCAGCAGCATGAAGGCGAGCGGGGGGAGAACCGGCGCAGACGCGATGATCGGCGACAGCGGGGCGAGGGACAACAACGCGATCGAAAGCCACGGAACGATCGTCGCCAGAACGGGGGAGGGCGCCCGGTTCAGCTTGCGCTGGAACATGTCCTCGCCAGGAAGGCGATCGCCTTTCAGAGCCATGGCTGGGCGCCCCATCGCTGAGTTCCGCGCCGCCCATTGATCATGGCGGCGTCTCCCCGTCGACAGGCTGAAGTTCTGTCATCGGTTGCCATACCGGCTCTACCATGACGAAGTCGGTGGCCGCCGGATCGGAAATGATCCGTGCGACCGCGCCGTCGCGGGTAACATTCTCGACAATGGCAACGGGGACATTCGGACGATAGAGACCGCCAGAGCCGGACGTGACCAGCAAATCACCTTTTTCTAGGGGGTTGATGCCCATTTCTATCAGGCGGACGATCAAGGTGCCATCCGCCTGCCCCTGCGCGAAACCGGCGACATTTCCCTTGATGCGGCGCACGGGAACGATGCTCTGGCCATCGGTGATAAGCAGGACGCGCGCGGTCCGCCGTCCCGTTTCAAGGACGCGCCCGACCAGTCCGGTGGCCGAACGCACCGGCTGGCCCACCACCACCCCATCCGATGCGCCTGCGCCGATCAGGGCGAAACGGCGTGTGCTGGACGGGCTCGATCCGATAAGGCGCGCGCTTGCGACCGGGCGAATTTCCTTCTCTCGCAGCGACAGCAACTGCTTGAGCCGGCGGTTTTCATCCTGGATCGCTTCGGCCTCGGCCAGCTTCGCCCTCGCAAGCCGAAGCTCTTCCTGAAGGCGGGCATTCTTGCTGCCCGCCTCGATATAGCCGGTGATGACGTCGATGATCGACCGGCTGCCATTGCGCGCGACGGCGGAAACCTCACCCACCGGGCGCGCGGCATCGCTGGCAGCATTGCGCGCGAACGCAAAACTGCCGGGGCTGAACAGCGACACGAGCAGCAACACGACGCCAAGCACGATTCCGCCCGTGGCGACGACATAGCTCGTGAAGATCGAGATATGCGCCCTCTTGGAAAAGCCGGGACGTCGCTCCGCCGACGCCATGATGCACTACTCCCCTTCGGCCCGTCGGCCGTTACGCGATATCGGGGCGCACGCGATGCGCCCCGATATCGGCCGAAAATGTCGCGCGGCCCCGTCCGGACCGGCGAAATGGATCAGGCCGTCATCAATACGCCGCGGAACACCGGCTCTTCAAGCGCGCGCCCTGTGCCCAGCGCGACGCAGGACAGCGGATCTTCCGCCACCGTCACGGGAAGGCCCGTTTCCTCGCGCAGATGCTCGTCCAGCCCCTTGATCAGCGCGCCGCCGCCCGTCAGCACGATGCCCTGGTCGACGATATCGGCCGCCAGTTCCGGAGCAGTGTTTTCCAGCGCGATGCGGACGCTTTCGACGATGGCGCCGATCGGTTCGGACAATGCCTCGGCAATATTGGCCTGGGTGATCGTGATTTCCTTGGGAACGCCGTTCACCAGATCGCGTCCGCGCAGATGGATCGTTTCGCCCACGCCGTCGGCAGGCGGGATCGCGATGGCGTAATCCTGCTTGATCCGCTCTGCCGTGGATTCGCCGATCAGCAGGTTGTGGTGGCGGCGGACATAGGAAACGATGGCTTCGTCCATCTTGTCGCCGCCGACGCGCACGCTGGTGGTATAGGCAAGACCGCGCAGCGACAGCACCGCCACCTCGGTCGTGCCGCCGCCGATGTCGACCACCATCGAACCGACCGGTTCGGTCACCGGCATGTCCGCGCCGATTGCGGCGGCCATCGGTTCAAGGATGAGATAGACCTGGCTGGCGCCCGCATTGCTGGCCGCGTCGCGAATGGCGCGGCGTTCGACCGATGTCGAGCCCGAGGGCACGCAGATCACGATTTCGGGATGGCGCAGGATGCTGCGCTTGCCGTGCACCTTCTTGATGAAATATTTGATCATGTGCTCGGCGACTTCGATGTCGGCGATCACGCCGTCGCGCAAAGGCCGGATCGCCTCGATGCTGTCGGGGGTCTTGCCCATCATCATCTTGGCGTCGTCGCCGACGGCGCGCACGCGCTTGATGCCGTTCTCGGTCTCGATCGCGACGACCGAGGGTTCGTTCAACACGATCCCGCGCCCTTCCACATACACGAGCGTGTTCGCCGTGCCGAGGTCGATCGCCATGTTCTGCGAGCCGAGCTGGAAAAGACGCGAAAAGAAATTTGCCATTGTAGGTATCGTCCCTCACCGGAGCCGCGAAAACCCATGCGTCAGGCATGACGCGAGCTGCGGTCCGTAAGTAGTTGCTGGTCCCTCGGTGTGCCTAGCCCAATCCTGCGCCCTTTGGAAAAAAAATTGATGGGGTTCAGTCGGCTTTTCCACATGGACCCGACATCACTGATCTCGAAAATCGGGCCACTCGGCGCTAGCGTCCGCGAATGCCCGTCATACGCCGACTTCCCGAAGCGCTGGTTAACCGCATTGCCGCGGGCGAGGTGGTCGAGCGTCCGGCTGCCGCGCTCAAGGAAATCGTCGAGAATGCCATCGATTCAGGCGCGGGCGAGATTGCAGTCGCGCTGACGGACGGCGGGCTGGACTCGATCGAGGTGATCGACGACGGCTGCGGCATGCTGCCCGAAGAGATCGCGCTGGCGCTGGAACGCCATGCGACATCCAAGCTGCCGGTCGATCTGGTCGGCGAGGAAGGAGCTATAGAGCAGGTCGCGACTCTGGGTTTCCGGGGCGAGGCGCTGCCCTCCATCGCCAGCGTGGCGCGTCTGACCATCGAATCGCGCCCGGCAGAGGCGGCGCAGGGCTGGAAGCGCGTGACCGATCACGGCGAGACCCTGTCCGAAGGCCCCGCCGCCTTGCCGCCCGGCACCCGCATTCGCGTCGAGGACGTGTTTGCCCGCGTGCCTGCCCGCCGCAAGTTCCTGCGCACGCCGCGCAGCGAATACATGGCCTGCCACGACGTCATGCGCCGGCTTGCGATGGCGCGGCCCGATGTGGGGTTTCGCTTTTCGAACGACGGGCGGCGAATCTTCGCGGTGCAGGCGGGGGAAATGCTGGAAACGCGCGTATCCCGGCTGGTTGCGCGCGAACTGGCGGATAATGCCGTCAGCATCGATTGCACCCGCGGGCCGCTGGATGCGCCGATCCGTCTGACTGGCATCGCCGGGCTGCCGACCTATAACCGGGGCGTGGCGGATCATCAGTACCTGTTCGTCAATGGCAGGCCGGTCAAGGATCGCCTGCTGACCGGCGCGGTGAGGGGCGCCTATGCCGACATGCTGGCGCGTGATCGCCATGCAGTGCTGGCGCTGTTCCTGACCGTGCCGCCCAGCGAAGTCGACGTGAACGTCCATCCCGCCAAGACCGAGGTGCGGTTTCGCGATGCTGCCGCAGTCCGCTCGCTGATCGTGGGCGGATTGCGCGACGCGCTGTCGGCGGGAGACCGGCGTTCGGCGCAGCAACCTTCGGCGCAGGCGATGGCGGCATGGCAGGCCGAACCGGTTGCGCCCATGGGCGGCGCATTGCCGCTGACGCTGCGCGAACAGCGTCCGATGTTCGCGGCCCATCCTGCGGGGCGGATGCAGCACAGCCCTTCGCAAGACTCGTTTCGCGCGATGGAATCGGCCATTCTCGAACCCTCCGCCCGGGCCGAAGAGGCCGAGGCGCAGGCCCCCGATGCGGATGAATTCCCGATGGGAGCGGCCCGCGGGCAAATCGCGGAAACCTATATCGTCGCCGAGGCGGCCGACGGACTGGTCATCGTCGACCAGCATGCCGCGCATGAGCGGCTTACTCTCGAACGCCTGCGGGCAGCCGGGGCCGACACGGGCGTCTCGCGGGCGCAGGCCCTGCTGATGCCCGAGGTCGTCGAGATGGACGAGAGCGATTGCGACCGCATCGAAAGCGCCGCGGACCGGCTTGCCGGGCTTGGGCTGGCGGTGGAACGTTTCGGGCCGGATGCCGTGCTGGTCCGCTCTTTGCCCGCGGCCCTGTCGGGCGCGAATTGCCAGGCATTGATGCAGGATATCGCCGACGACATCGCCAATAACGGCGAAGCGCTTCTGCTGGGGGAGAAACTCGACCTCGTGCTGGCGACGATGGCCTGCCACGGTTCGGTCAGGGCAGGGCGGCGGCTTTCGGTGGCGGAAATGAATGCCCTGCTCCGCGAGATGGAGCGCACGCCGCGTTCCGGGCAGTGCAATCACGGCCGCCCCACATGGGTAAAGCTGTCCATGAACGACGTCGAGAAACTGTTCGGCCGTAAATAGCGGCGTGATGGAGAGAGTGATGAAGGCGACCCTGACCATGCTGGCGATCCCGGCGCTGATGCTGGCCGCATGCGGCGGCGAGGAACGCGACCCGGCTGCCGATGCTGCCGATGTGGCCAAAGTGCGCGCGATGCACGACAATCCCCCCGCCGTACCGATCGAGCCGCAGCGTATATCCTATAGCGATATCGAGAGGAACGATCTGTTCGGCGCAGGCTGCGGTTTCGCGCCTGCCAACAGCCTGTCGGTGATCGCGCTGGCGCAGCCCGAGCGCGGCTTTCTGAAGCTGGACGGGAAAATCGTGACCCTGTCGCCCGACAAGGGGGGCGCTTCGCTTCCGCTGGACAGCTGGCAGGATTATGCGGGCAGCGATTACGCGTTCACGCTGATGCGAACCGGCGAGGACGGTGAGGATACCGGCATGGAAAACACCAGCTGGCCGGGCTCGCTCTCCATCACCGACGTTAAGGGAAAGACCGTCTACGAGGCCGAAGGCACATTGCAGTGCGGTTCGTGATGGCCTCGTAAACGGTCTTGCGCATCCAATCAGGCGCGGAACGCCGGCGTACTGCCCGATGCATCCATGTCCGGGATGATGCGATAGCGCGCCAGCACGAAGCTGAAGAGCCCGAACAGCAGCAGCCCGATGGCGGTCAGCGTGAACCAGATGCCATCGTCGGCAAGGCTGGCGACCGCATTGCCGAGTGTCTTCACGTTGCCGCTGCTTGAGAACCAGCCCGAGCGGATCAGTGACCAGCCGATCACGACGAACACAACGGCCCGCGCCAGATAGCCTGCACCGCCCAGCCAGCGTGTGGCCGAAGGAGCCCGCGCGCTGATGCGGTTCATGAAACTGCCGGTGATGCCCTTCTTGGCCTGGAACACCGCCGTCGCAAGGAACGCTACGCCAAGCAGGCCGAGCAGGATGTCGCCCAGCGGAAGCGACAGAACGCCGGAGGCCGCTTCCTGCGCGCCGTCGCCCGAACCGCCGCTGGAACTGGTCGCGAATTTATAGGCCGAATAGGCAAGCGCGAAATGGCCGATCGCGCTGCCGGCGTGACCGATCCGCTGCGCGATGCCCTTCTTGTCGCTGCCGTGGTTTTCGATGTCGAAGAATGTCGAAGCCAGACGGAACAGACCATAAGCCGTCAGTCCGACAACCAGCAGCCACAGTATGAACATGCCGCCGGGAAAATCCTCGATCGCGCGGAAAACGCCGTTTGTGCCCTGCTGGATACTGCCGACGCTGGTCAGCGCGATCAGGCCGATCAGCGTGTAGAGAATGGCGCGAGACAGATAGCCGACCCTGACCAGCCAACGGAATTTTTCGGACTTGTCCACCACGTGATTGTTCCCCCGGTATAAATGATATGTGCCGAGGGAACGGGCGGAACGCCGAAAAGTGCCCGATCGGGCAGGGCGCTTCGCGTCAGACGTTGAACTTGAAGTGCATTACGTCGCCGTCCTGCACGACATATTCCTTGCCTTCCTGCCGCAATTTGCCCGCCTCGCGCGCGGCACTTTCGCCGCCGAGGGTGACATAATCGTTGTAGGCGATGGTCTCGGCGCGGATGAAACCGCGTTCGAAATCGGTGTGGATTTCACCTGCAGCCTGCGGAGCCTTGGATCCGGATGGGAACGTCCATGCGCGCGTTTCCTTGGGCCCGGCGGTGAAGAAGGTCTTCAGCTGCAGCAGGTCGTAGCCGGCGCGGATCACGCGGGCGAGGCCGCTTTCCTCAAGGCCGATGGCTTCGAGGAATTCGGCGCGGTCCTCCGGTGCCATGGCGACGATCTCGCTCTCGATCGCGGCGGACACGACGACGGCCTGCGCACCCTCGGCAGCGGCCTTTTCGAACACCTTGGCCGACAGCGCATTGCCCTCGGCGGCGTCTTCCTCGGCCACGTTGCAGACATAGAGCACCGGCTTGGCCGTCAGCAGCTGGGCCTGCGCGAACACGCGGGCTTCCTCGTCGTCCCTCGGCTCGGTCAGCCGCGCAGGCTTGCCTTCGCGCAGCAGTTCCAGCGCCTGCCCCAGCACGCTGGCCGCGATCTTGGCTTCCTTGTCGCCGCCGGTCGCGCGCTTGGCGGCGGCGGGCACGCGTTTTTCCAGGCTTTCCAGATCGCTCATCAGCAATTCGGTTTCCACCACCTCGGCATCGGCGATGGGGTCGACCTTGTTGGCGACATGCTGAATGTCGTCGTCCTCAAAGCAGCGCAGGACGTGCACGATGGCATCGACCTCGCGGATATTGCCGAGGAACTGGTTGCCAAGCCCTTCGCCCTTGGACGCGCCCTTTACCAGACCCGCGATATCAACGAAGGCCAGCTGGGTGGGGATGATCTTTTCGGATTTGGCGATGGCGGCGATCTTGTCCAGCCGCTCATCGGGAACGCCGACCTGCCCGACATTGGGCTCGATCGTGCAGAAAGGGTAATTCGCGGCCTGTGCGGCCTGCGTCTCTGTCAGCGCGTTGAAAAGCGTCGACTTGCCGACATTGGGAAGGCCGACGATGCCGCAACGAAAACCCATCATGAACTCCGATCTCTAATCTGGCAGGCCCGATAGGCGGTGACGCCCGAAATAGCCAGTGTGAGTTTGCCAGCAGGAGCTTGAGTTTTCGCGCGGCCGTCGCCGGCCATACCCGTGTTATCAGCCTTCCGAGGGGATGGCTGCCTCGATCTGCGCCAGCGTCGCGAGGACGATCACGCTGCCGCTGTTGTCGAGCGCGAACATGTCCTTGCCCAGCGTGATCTTCTGCGGCGTTTCGCCGGCAAGAGCCAGAACGACGCTTTCGCCTTCGACGGTGTCGATGGTGCCAAGCGTCTGCGCATCGGCGGTGCCGACCGAAGCGCCGGCCACCATGGCGGCGTCGAGCGCGGCCTTGGCTTCGGCCATCTGCTTGGCGAAGGTCGCGTCCAGTTCGGTCTTGGTGATGTTCAGCGTCAGGCCGCTTTCGGCCTTGCCGAACGCATTCAGCGGCAGCGGGATCTTGTGCATGCCGGTGTCCACGATCGCCGCATCTGCCGAAACCTGCGAAACGGTGCCGATCGGATTGCCGTCATTGCCGGTAACCGATGCGCCCTGCGTCACTTCGACCGCTGCGGGGGCTGCGGCGGGAGCGGCTTCCTGCGCATGGGCGGTGGCGGGCACGATAGCGAGCGCCGCGGCAGCGGCGGCGAGCTTGGCAAATTTCATTCGTTCAGTCCTTTGTCTTTAGAAACATCTGTTCAAAACGATACGGCGCTGTCCGGCGGAGGCCGGACAATAGATTGCCGATGCCTGAATTGCGCCAGAGGTTCACGAACCTGCGATTGACGCGTTTCCCGAAGGGGGAGGCCCATTCAAGCAAGTCGGGCCGGATAGTGCAAGGGGCCGGATGACCCATGGCCTTGCGAATAGAGGTCAACTAGATCTCGCGGTTCGGTCACGACATCTGCGTATATATCGCATATCCGCGCTGAACGCCCGCTGACCGGCCTGCTATTGCTGGCGCAGCGCGACATCGTTCATGAAACGCACGTCATCCCCTTTCGCAAGCCATTCGGCTTCCGATGCGATGGCGCCCAGCATGGTGACCAGATCGTCCTGCTCCGCCTTGGCATAATTGCCGAGGACATGGCCGGTAACCCGATCCTTGTGGCCGGGATGGCCGATACCGATCCGGATGCGGCGGAAATCACGGCCCATGTGCTGGTCGATGCTGCGCAGACCGTTGTGACCGGCGGTGCCGCCGCCCTGCTTGACCTTCACCTTCATGGGCGCAAGGTCCAGCTCGTCGTGGAATACGGTCAGATCGTCCGGGGTAAGCCTGTAGAAACGCAGCGCCTCGCCGACGCTGCGCCCGCTTTCGTTCATGAAGGTCGCGGGTTTCAGCAGCAGAATTTTTTCGCCGCCGATCCGCCCCTCGGACAGCCAGCCCTGGAATTTCTTCTGCGGCGGCGCAAAGCCATGCACCTCGGCGATCGTGTCGCATGCCATATAGCCGACATTATGCCGGTTGAGCGCGTATTTCCCGCCCGGATTCCCAAGACCTACCCAAAGCTGCATGGCAAGGGCCGTTAGCGCCTATTGGCGCAAAAGAAAACGCCGGCCCCGCATGAACGGGACCGGCGCTTCGTGTTTTCTGCCGAAAACGGTAAGGATCAATCCTCGCCGTTCTGCTCCGTTGCGGGGACTTCTTCCGCATCGGCTTCGTCGGCATTGGCTTCCGCGCCTTCGCTCTTCTTGAGAGCCGAGGGAGCGACCAGCGTGGCGATGGTGAAGTCACGGTCGGTGATCGCGCTTTCCGAGCCCGCGGGCAGCGAGACGTGGCTGATGTGGATCGAATCGCCGACATCCTTGCCGGTCACGTCGATCTCGATCTGATCGGGGATCTTGTCCGCTTCGCAGACCAGTTCAAGCTCGTGGCGCACGATGTTCAGAACACCGCCGCGCTTCAGGCCGGGCGATGCTTCCTCGTTCACGAAGACGACCGGCACGGCGACGTCGACCTTGGCGTTCTTGCCAAGGCGCAGGAAGTCGACATGCAGCGGGCGGCTGCTCACGGGATGGAACGCGACGTCCTTGGGAAGGGTGCGGACCGACTTGCCGCCGACATCGACCATCACGATCGAGTTGGAGAAGTGGCCGGTGCCGAGCAGCTTCACAAGGGCGCGCTCCTCGACGTGAATGGTGGTGGGTTCTTCCTTGCCGCCGTAGATCACAGCGGGGACACGGCCGTCACGACGCAGTGCGCGGGAGGCTCCCTTGCCTGCCTTGTCGCGCGTCTCGGCCGCCAGGGTCATCTGATCGCTCATTACCTTGGACCTTTATGAATAAATCGGGTTCAACAAATCCCGCGCCGAACGCCTCCAGGGATGACCATGCGGTGCGGGAAGGGCGCGCCCATAGGCTGGATAGGGCGCAAAGGCAAGGCGAAAGCGGGCTATCGGACGCGCGTGACGGTCCAGCCTTCGCCCTCAAGAAGCGCGATCAGGCCGTCGCTTCCCCCGACATGGCCGGCCCCGACGGCCACGAAGGGCCTGTCACCGCGCTCCATGGCCGCGACGATGGGTCCGATCCAGCTCCGGTTCCGGTCGGTCAGCAAGGCCTTGCGCAGCGACAGCTCGCTCTCGCCGTCGCCAAGACCCAGATCCATCAGGCCGGCGAGGGCGTCGGTATCGCCGGCCAGCCATGCACTCGTCATCTCGGACGGATCCTGGTCTTCGGTTTCCAGCAGAGATTCAAGCAGGTCCTGCTGCGCCGCCGCGTCAAGCCGGTCGAAGATCGCGAACTGCCCTTCCACGGTTTCGAGGCCAGATACGGGGCGGGGCGCATAATCCGCTATCAACGCACGGTCGACGCCTTCACCGGCATCCATGCCTGACTTTCCCTGCATCAGCGCGGATAGCGAAATGGCGGCCGCCCAGCTTTCGACATGCCGGAACTGACGCGCATTCACGCCCGCCTCGTCCAGCAATTCCTCAAGCTCATCCCTGTATTCGGGAGCGACCCTTTGTTCCAGCGGCGGCAGGGCCGTGTCGATCGACAACCTTGCGAATGTATCCCGCACCTTCGCGGGGTCGAGGTCGGCAATCTCCACGATCAGCACGCCCGATTGCGCAAGCGCCTTTTCAATGGCCGGTCTGCGCCACTGCGTGCCTTCCGGCAGGGCATGGATCGTCCCGAACAGCCAGCCTGCCGCTTGTGCATCGGGCGCGGCACCGGGCCGGTCGATCCGGTACAGCGCGGGATCGCCGCCCGGCGCCTCTGCCTGCTGGCACGCCGCCGCCACAAGGGCCAGCGGTGCAAGCAGCAGAAGCCTGATCAGCAGGAACGGATGCATCAATATTCGACGCGCTGGACCGTCAGACCGCGCTGGGCAAGGACGGCCTGCACGCTGTCGGGACCGGCCAGATGACCCGCGCCCACCGCGACGAATACGTTTCCGGGCTGCCCCATGCGCTGTTCGATCCAGTCGGCCCAGTTGCGGTTGCGCCGGGCGATCAGCACGTCATAGACGTCGGGCGTTTCCTCCAGCCCGTCATTGATCAGCTTTTCGGTCGCGGCGATGTCGCCTGCGCCCCACGCCCTCTCCGACTCGGCATAGACCTCTTCCGCTTCGGCCAGCGAACTGGCCGATTCCATCAGGAAGGCGATCTGCTGTTCCTCGGGCAGGCTGGAGAAGAAACCCATCTGCTGCTCGAAAGTCTCAAGCCCCTTGATCGTCTTGCCCTGTTCGCGCGCAGAACCCTGAAGCACGGCCTCGGCACCCGACTTGGGATCATAACCCAGCTTGGCGAGCGGCGCTGCGGAGAGGGTGACGGCAGCAAACCACGGCTTCATACGGTCAATGGCCTGCATCGGTATGCCCAGCGTCGCGGCGCTTTCGGCCACCAGCGTGCGCTGTTCAGCGCTGAGTCGTTCGGACAGGGTGCTGCCATCGGCATACAAGGCGCTCGACCCCACGACCTGCTGCATCGTCGCCATGTCGGGCTCCAGCATCTCGATCACCAGCTCTTCCGAACCGGAAAACGCCTCGCTGACGGCATCGTCGAACCACACCAGATCGGGTTTCAGCGCGTGCATCGTGCCGAACAGCCAGACGGTGGTGTCGTCGTCCGACAGCTTCCACAGCGCCGGATCGGCGTCGGACCGGTCCAGTTCGACCACGTCCTCGGCCATGGCGACCGATGGAGACGCCAGCAGGCCGATGCCCGCAAGCGGCGCGGCAAGGCGCATGAACCGTTTTCGAAAGGCCGAAGCGACCCGTTTGATATTCACCTTGCGATCATCCTTCCAGTTCGATCAGCCCCGTCGTCGGCACAGCCATGCGAACGACAGTTGACGCATTCCTAGCGCTTCGCCATTGCCGCGACGATGAACGAAAGCGCCTCCAAAGCCGTCCTGTCGTTTCAGGACATGATCCTCACGCTCCACGATTTCTGGAGCGCCAAGGGATGCCTGATCCTTCAGCCCTATGATATGCGCATGGGCGCGGGCACTTTCCACCCCGCCACGACACTGCGCGCATTGGGGCCGCAGCCGTGGAACGCCGCCTTCGTCCAGCCGTGCCGCCGCCCGACCGATGGCCGCTATGGCGAAAATCCGAACCGGCTGCAGCACTATTACCAGTATCAGGTGGTCCTGAAGCCCAGTCCGCCGCAGATCCAGGACTGGTATCTCGACAGCCTGCGCGTGATCGGCGTCGATCCGCTGAAGCACGACATCCGCTTCGTCGAGGATGACTGGGAAAGCCCCACGCTGGGCGCCTGGGGGCTGGGCTGGGAAGTCTGGTGTGACGGGATGGAGGTGACGCAGTTCACCTATTTCCAGCAGATGGGCGGCTATGACTGCAAGCCGGTGGCGGGCGAACTGACCTACGGGCTCGAACGGCTGGCGATGTATATCCAAGGCGTCGACAACGTCTATGACCTTGCGTTCAATTCGCAGGGCGTGACCTATGGCGACGTGTTCCTTGAAAACGAACGCCAGATGAGCACCTGGAATTTCGAGATCGCCGACACCGACGCGCTGTTCGACCTGTTCCGCAAGGCGGCTGCCGAATGCCGCCTGTGCCTCGACAAGGGCCTGCCGATCCCCGCATACGAGCAGGCGATCGAGACGAGCCATATCTTCAACCTGCTGCAGGCGCGCGGCGTGATCAGCGTGCAGGAGCGTGCCAGCTATATGGGACAGGTCCGCGACCTCGCGCGCGGATCGTGCGAGGCCTATATGGCGAAATACGCCGACCAGTGGGCCGCGGACTATCCGGAGTGGGCGGCATGAGCGACTTTCTGCTTGAACTCCTTTGCGAGGAAATCCCCGCGCGCATGCAGGCAGGCGCCCGCGCCGATCTGGAACGGCTGTTCAGGGCCGAGATGGACGGGGCCGGTGTCGAGACCGGTGCCATCACCGTCTGGAGCACGCCGCGCCGCCTTGCGCTGATCGCCGCCGATCTCCCCGAACAGACCGAAGCCGTTAGCGAGGAAGCCAAGGGTCCGCCCGAAGGCGCGCCCGATGCGGCGATCGACGGGTTCTGCAAGAAGAACGGCGTCACGCGTGATCAGCTGGAACTGCGCGAGGTGAAAGGCCGCAACACCTGGTTCGCGGTGAGGAACGTGCCGGGGCGCAAGGTCGCCGATGTGCTTGCCGAAGCCATTCCCGCGATCATCCGCGCCTTCCCATGGCCGAAGTCGATGCGCTGGGGGAAGGCCTCCATCAGCACCGAAAGCCTGCGCTGGGTCCGCCCGCTGCAGGGCATCGTTGCCATACTGGGCGAGGATCTTGTGCCTTGCGAAGTGGGCGGCGTCGCCTCTGGTTTTGCCACGGTCGGGCACCGCTTCCACCACAGCGGCGAGGTGACGATCGGCGGCGCCTCCGATTACGCTGAAAAGCTGCGCGCCTGCCATGTCATCGTCGATCACGCGGAACGACAGGACATCATCCGGACCAAGGCGAAAGAGGCTGCGGAAGCGGTTGGCCTGACGCTGGTCGAGGACGAGGGTCTGGTCATCGAGAATGCGGGCCTGACCGAATGGCCCGAACCCTTGCTCGGCCGGTTCGACGAGGCGTTTCTGGATGTGCCGCCCGAAGTCATCCAGCTGACCGCGCGGGTGAACCAGAAATATTTCGTGTGCGAGGACTGTGCCGGTAATCTGGCCAATGCGTTCGTTTGCACCGCAAACATCAGAGCAAGCGATCCCGCCGTGGTGGTCGACGGCAACCGCAAGGTGCTGGCCGCACGCCTGTCCGATGCGCGCTTCTTCTGGGACACCGACCGCAAGGTGCCGCTGGAACAGCAGGCCAGAAAGCTGGAGCGGATCACCTTCCACGAGAAACTCGGCACCGTCGCCGACAAGGTGGAGCGCGTCGCGACGCTGGCTCGCTGGCTGGCGGAGGAAGGCATCGTGCCCGGTGCCGATCCCGCGCTGGCGGAGCAGGCCGCGCGGCTGGCCAAGGCCGATCTGGTCACCGAAATGGTCGGGGAATTTCCTGAATTGCAGGGCCTTATGGGCGGATATTACGCCCGAGCCGAGGGTTTGCCAGACGCCGTATCGGACGCCATCCGCGATCATTACAAGCCGGTGGGGCAGGGCGATGACGTTCCCACCGCGCCGGTGACCGTGACGGTGTCGCTGGCCGACAAGCTGGATAACTTGCGCAGCTTTTTCGCCATTGATGAAAAGCCGACCGGTTCGAAGGATCCGTTCGCCTTGCGCCGCGCGGCGCTGGGCGTCATTCGCACCGTGACCCGGAACGGTCTGCGCCTGTCCATCGCGGAAGGCGATCTGCTCGATTTCTTCGCCGACCGCCTCAAGGTCCAGCAGCGCGAGGCGGGTGTTCGCCATGACCTGATCGATGCAGTCTTTGCATTGGGCGGAGAGGACGATCTCGTCCGCCTGCTCGCCCGCGTTCACGCGCTGCAAAGTTTCATGGAAAGCGAGGACGGGGCGAACCTGCTTGCCGGCTACAAGCGCGCGGCCAATATTTTGAAGAAGGAAGGCTACGAGGGCAGCGGCAACCGCATCGCACGCACAGGCGAGGAAGACCCGCTTGCGCTGGTTGACGACCCCGAACTGGGCTCAATCGTGGCGCAGCGTGGTCATGTACGGCCCGATTACGACACCGAACCGGCCGAATCCGCGCTGATCGAGGCGCTGAACAGGGCCGAACCCGCGGCCAGCAGCGCTATTGCAGACGAACGTTTCGAGGAGGCCATGGCCGCGCTTGCGTCGCTGCGGGGGCCGATCGATGCGTTCTTCGACAATGTCACGGTGAACGATCCGGACCCGGCAAAGCGCGAGGCGCGACTTGCCTTGCTCGATCATTTCCGTGCTGCAGTGCACAAGGTGGCGGATTTCGCGCGGATCGAGAGCTGACGCCATGCATTTAAGCAACATTGCCTTGTCCTGTTGCAAAGCGGTCCACCCTAAACGGGCGACTTGCTAACGACCTGCTGCAGCGCAACATACATGCCATTAACGGTCGGGGAGCTTGAGACCAGATGACGCAATATGTTTACACCTTCGGCGGAGGTGCGGAAACGGACGATCCGCGCGCCAAGGACAAGACCATCACGGGTGGCAAGGGCGCAAACCTTGCCGAGATGGCGTCGATTGGGCTGCCGGTTCCTCCGGGCTTCACCATCACCACCGAAATGTGCGTCAAATATCTGGCAGAGGGCGCCAATTTCGACGACCAGCTTCGCGCCGATGTCGCCAGTGCGCTGACCCATATCGAGCGGACGGTGGGCAAATCCTTCGGCGACGCCGCCGATCCGCTGCTCGTGTCGGTCCGGTCCGGCGCGCGCGTTTCCATGCCCGGCATGATGGACACTGTGCTGAACCTCGGCCTGAATGACGAGACGGTGCAGGGGCTGGCATCGGTCTCGGGTGACGAGCGTTTCGCATGGGACAGCTATCGCCGTTTCATCCAGATGTATTCGGACGTTGTGCTCGGCCTCGATCATGGATTGTTTGAGGAAGCGCTGGAGATCGCCAAGGAAGACAACGGCTATTCCGCCGATATCGAACTGACCGCCGCCGACTGGAAAGCATTGGTCGCGCAATACAAGACCATTGCCGAAGACGAGCTTGGCCGCCCGTTCCCGATGGACGTCAACGATCAGCTATGGGGCGCGATTGCCGCCGTCTTTGGCAGCTGGGACAGCGAACGCGCCAAGATCTATCGCCGTCTGAACGGCATTCCCGGCGGATGGGGCACCGCGGTCAATATTCAGGCGATGGTGTTCGGAAACATGGGTGACACCAGCGCTACGGGCGTCGCCTTCACCCGCGATCCGGCGACGGGCGAAAAGGCCTATTACGGCGAATATCTGATCAATGCCCAAGGCGAGGACGTCGTCGCGGGGATCCGCACGCCGCAATATCTGACCAAGGCTGCGCGCGAGGAAGCGGGAGCGCAGCTCCCCTCGATGGAAGAGTCCATGCCGCAGGCCTATGCGGAACTGGCGCGCGTGTTCGATCTACTCGAAAACCATTACCGCGACATGCAGGATATCGAGTTCACCGTGCAGCAGGGCAAGCTGTGGATGCTGCAAACCCGCACGGGCAAGCGCACCGCCAAGGCCGCGCTCAAGATGGCGGTCGACATGGTGGCCGAAGGCCTGATCTCCGAGGCGGATGCCGTGAAGCGCATCGATCCGATGGCGCTCGACCAGTTGCTGCACCCGACACTCGATCCCGACGCTCCGCGCGAAGTGATGACGGTCGGTCTGCCCGCCTCGCCCGGCGCCGCGTCGGGCGCGGTCGTGTTCGATGCCGATACCGCCGAACAGATGGCGGAGCGGGGCGAGGCGGTCATCCTCGTACGCGTGGAAACCAGCCCCGAGGATATTCACGGCATGCATGCTGCCAAGGGCATCCTGACGGCGCGCGGCGGCATGACCAGCCACGCCGCAGTGGTGGCGCGCGGCATGGGCCGTCCTTGCGTATCCGGCGCGTCCGCCCTGTCGATCGACCGCCGGACCAAGATCGCGCGCATCGGCGGCGTGGAGCTCAGCGAGGGCGATATCATCACGCTCGACGGCGGGACCGGCGAAGTGATGAAGGGCGCGGTGCCGACGATCGAGCCGGAACTGGTCGGCGATTTCGCCACGTTGATGGAGTGGGCCGACGCGATGCGGCGCATGAAAGTACGTGCGAACGCCGAAACGCCCGCCGATTGCCGCATGGCACGCCAGTTCGGCGCCGAGGGCGTCGGGCTATGCCGGACCGAGCACATGTTCTTCGACGCCTCGCGCATTTCCAGTGTTCGGGAAATGATCCTGGCCGAGGACGAGGCGGGCCGCCGCAAGCCGCTCGCCAAGCTGCTTCCCGAGCAGCGCAGCGACTTCAAGTCGATCTTCACCGAAATGGCCGGTCTTCCGGTCACCATCCGGCTGCTCGATCCGCCGCTTCACGAATTCCTGCCGCATGGCGACGATGAATTCGTGGAACTGGCCGAAGCCACGGGATATGGCGTCGATCACCTCAAGCGCCGTGCGGGTGAGCTTCACGAGCTGAATCCGATGCTGGGCCATCGCGGTTGCCGGCTGGGGATCACCTTCCCCGAAATCTACGAAATGCAGGTTCGCGCCATTTTTGAGGCCGCCTGTGAAGTCGCCGAGGAAAGCGGCGACGCACCCGTGCCGGAAGTGATGATCCCGCTGGTGGCGACCAAGCGCGAGCTGGAAATCCTGCGCGCGCTTGTCGACCGGGTGGCGAAGCAGGTGTTCGGGGACAAGGGGCGTACGCTGGAATATCTGGTCGGCACGATGATCGAACTGCCCCGCGCCGCGCTCATGGCCGATGCGATTGCCGAGGAGGGCGAATTCTTCTCGTTCGGCACCAATGATTTGACCCAGACAACCCTGGGCGTCAGCCGCGACGATGCCGGGCGCTTCCTGACGCCCTATGTCGACAAGGGTATCTACCCCCGCGATCCGTTCGTCAGCCTAGACATCGAAGGGGTCGGACAACTGGTCGAGATGGCCGCCGAGCGAGGCCGCAAGACACGGCCTGATATCAAGCTCGGCATTTGTGGAGAGCATGGCGGCGACCCGGCATCGATCGCTTTCTGCGAAAAGACCGGTCTCGATTACGTATCCGCATCACCCTACCGCGTGCCGATCGCCCGGCTGGCCGCGGCGCAGGCAACGCTGGCGGACTAATACGGTACGTGCGGGACGGGGTTCCGTCCCGTAAGCGTCACGAATTCGAAGCGTTCGCGGATCAGCCCGTCGGGGTCCCGCGACGCTTCGAATCGGGCCTTGGCAGCGGCCAGGCCCGTGCGGGTCAGGGGCGGCCCGGCATTGTTCAGCACATTACCCATCGCCTGCGCGCGCAGATCTGACACAGCCTGCTCGAAACTGTCGAAACCGACGTCGAAGCCCCAGCCGTCGACCACGGGGTCGGCAAATCCGATACGGGTGAGCAATTGTCCCGCCGCGCGCACGTCGACCTGCGGATGAATGCGCGGGGCTGGGCGGTCGCCGTCCGCTTCCAGCATTGCGCCGCGCAGGATCGGCAGGCTGCCCGCCGCCGCGAAACTTGCGATCATCAGGCCGCCCGGCCTGAGCGCGCGGCGCATCAGCACCAGCGCACCCGGCAGATCGTTCACCGTATCGAGCATTCCCAGCGTGGCGATCAGCGCATAGGGCCCGTCCGGCAATGGCGCCTCTTCATCGACAGCAAGCAGACCGGGCAGGGGAGCGGGATCGGCCGCGGTAACCTTGGTACCTTCGGCTTCAAGATGGCTGATCAGACTGCCCGTCCGGTCGCCCAGTACCAAGGCCGTATCGAAATCCTCTCGCAGGAAACCGATCCGGTCGACGACATCCTCTGCCAATTCCCGAGCGACCGTCATCACCCCGCCGCCCTTCATCCGCAGGCTCTCCATGCGTAGGCGCGCCGCGATTCGGCGCGATTTCGAGAAGATGCGGGGCGGAGAAGGCGGGATATCCATCGCCCGCCTGTTGCAGCCGCGAGCGTATCGGCGCAAGCTTGGCGCGGCGAGATAGAGGAAATTTCAACGCAATCCATGCATGGCTCTTCCCGATGATCCTTCGCCAAGCCCTTGCCCCGATTGTCGATTTCGCCTTTCCGCCGCGCTGCCCCTGCTGCGGCGGCGAAGTCATCGGGAGCATGAGTGATTTCGACGAGCGCCTGTGTGGAACCTGCTGGCCGAAACTGGGATTGCCCGGCCAGCCCGCCTGTCGCCTCTGCCAGATACCCTTGGCGAGCGATGAGAGCACGCCCGAGCAGCTTTGCGGCCGATGCGCATTGCAGGCGCCCCTGCATGACGGCATTGCCGCCGCGTCGATCTATGGCGCTGTCTCGAGAGAGCTATTGCTGGCATTGAAGCATGGCGGCAAATTCGCACAGGCCGGGCCGATGGGACGATTTATGGCTTTGCGCTTTTCCGCCGCAGCGATTGCGGAACCGGAGGACCCGCTCGTCATCCCGGTACCATTGCATTTCACCCGAATGTGGAAACGGGGATATAACCAGTCCGCCCTGCTGGCCAAGGCCTTCGCCGCGCAGAAGCACTGGGATATTGCGCCCGACGCACTGCGGCGGATCAGAAAGACGCCGTCGCTCGACGGGCTGGGCAGCGCGGAACGGCGTGAGGCATTGGAGGGTGCGATCATCGTCTCGCCCAAAGCGCGATTCGATATCGAAGGACGCGACATTGTTCTGATCGATGACGTGGTGACAAGCGGTGCCACGACCGATGCCTGTGTTGCCGCCCTAAAGAAAGCGGGCGCGGCGCGCGTCGTGATCGCCTGCTACGCACGCGTACCGCTCGAAAGGATGGCCGTAACCTTGGAAGCGGATCACGAATCGCCATAAAAAGTTGGCGCCCGGGACCGAAGCCCCGAGCGCCAGCGTGACGTTCGGCCGAAATGCGCATCAGGGACCTAGGTCCCGAGCGGCTGTTCCGGCCGTTGGTCCGGCGCGCCCCCCGGCACGCCGTTTTCCCTGAACGCTGACCGCTATAGCAACCTGCTCTGCGACAACGTCGACCGCTGCTTCGAGCGGGTCCGGCTCCCTCAAGCCGTGATTGCGTTGTCGCGTGTAGAGTGCGATTTGAAAAGTAGAATCCCGCAGCAATCATGGAAATCATGCAACGCTGTGTTTCTTTTGCAACATTTGTGCGCGCGATCATGCGCGTACACCAAGGACATTACCCCATGGGCGATCAGGCCGCCGATACCACTTTGCAATTCCGCCCACGGTTCGATGAGGACGGGCTCATCACCGCGATCTGCGTCGATAAGCAGGACAATGCGATCCTGATGGTCGCCTATATGAACAGTGAAGCGCTCGATCTGACGCGCAAGACGGGGCTCGCCCATTTCTGGTCGAGGTCGCGCAACAGGCTTTGGAAGAAGGGCGAGACGTCGGGCAATATGCTGGAAGTGTCGGAGATCCTGGTCGACTGCGATCAGGATTGCCTCTTGTTTCGGGTGGCGCCTGCAGGCCCCGCCTGTCACACGGGCAGGCGAAGCTGTTTCTATCGCCGGGTGACGAACGAAGGGCTGGAAATGATCGAAGAATAAGACCAAAGGCCATATAAATTGACATAACTGTCAGTAACTAGAGAGGAGCGGGCCACCATGGCCGATTACACCGCGCCGCTGCGCGATACGATTTTCAATCTCGAACATGTGTTGAGGCTGCCGGATCATGCCGCGAAGCCGGGTTTCGAAGCGCTCGATGCCGACATGATCGAACCGATCCTGTCGGAGGCCGGAAAGTTCGCGGCGGAGGTTTTTGCCCCGCTGAACGAGGTGGGCGACCGGCAGGGCTGCACGCGGCACGAAGACGGCTCCGTGACCGTGCCGGAGGGCTTTGCCAACGCCTATCGCCAGATGTGCGAGGGCGGGTGGACCACGCTGACCGCGCCCGAGGCCTATGGCGGGCAGGCCCTGCCGCATGCCATCGGCGTGGCGGTCGAGGAATTCCTGTCGGGTGCCAATATGTCGCTCGCCATGTATCCGGGCCTCACCGATGGCGCCATCCGCGCCGTCGTCGCGCGCGGCAGCGACGAGCAGAAGGCGACCTATCTCGCCAAGCTGACGTCGGGCGAGTGGACCGGCACGATGAACCTGACCGAACCGCATGCCGGCACCGATCTGGGACTTCTTCGGACGCGCGCGGAGCCGAACGGCGACGGCAGCTTTGCGATCACCGGCACCAAGATCTTCATCTCGTGCGGTGAGCATGACATGGCGGGCAATATCGTCCACCTCGTCCTTGCCCGCCTGCCCGATGCGCCGAAGGGTTCGAAGGGCATCTCGATGTTCATCGTGCCCAAGTTCATCCCCGACGAGAACGGCGAACCCGGCGAGCGGAATAGCCTGTCGTGCGGCTCCATCGAGGAAAAGATGGGCATCCACGGCAGCTGCACCTGCGTCATGAACTATGACGGCGCAAAGGGCTGGCTGATCGGCGGCGAGCATCAGGGTCTGGCCGCCATGTTCATCATGATGAATGCGGCGCGGCTGTGGGTTGGGCTGCAGGGCCTCGGGCAGGCAGAGGTGGCGTATCAGAACGGCGCTTCCTATGCCCTCGACCGACGTCAGGGCAGGGCACTCACAGGCCCGCAGGAGCCGGAGCAGAGCGCCGACCTGCTGGTCGTCCATCCCGACGTTCGCCGCCTGCTGATGGATGCGCGTGCCAAGACCGAAGGACTGCGCGCGCTGATCCTGTGGACCGGCCTGCTGACCGATCTGGCGCACCATGCCGAGAGCGAGGACGAGCGGGTTCAGGCCGACGATCTGATCCAGTTGCTCACCCCGGTGGTGAAGGCCGTCGGAACGGACTGGGGCTATGAAGTCTCGACCCAGATGCAGCAGGTCTGGGGCGGCCATGGCTATATCGCCGAGAACGGCATGGAGCAGTTCGTCCGCGATGCCCGGATCGCGATGATCTACGAAGGCGCGAACGGCATTCAGGCCATGGACCTCGTCGGACGCAAATTGCCAATGAAAGGCGGCAGGGCGATCCAGTCGTTCCTTGCGCTGGTCGACGGCGAAATCGCCGAAGCGGGCTCTGAGCCTGCCGCCGCGGAAATCGCCGAAGCGCTCGGCAAGGCGAATGGCGAATTGAAGGCGGCGGCGATGTGGCTGATGCAGAATGCACCGGAAAACCCAGATAACGCCGGGGCCGCGGCCTATATGCTGATGGACATTTTGGGGCTCGTCGCGGTCGGGCTGATGTGGCTCCGCATGGCGAAGGCCGCTGCCGCCGCGCTGGAGGCCGGCGAGAGCGACAAGGCTTTCATGGAGGCCAAGCTGCTATGCGCGCGCCATTTCGCGCAGGGCCATCTTCCCGACGCGGGGGCCCTGCGGCGCAAGCTGCAGGCCGGGGCTGAAGTCATCATGGCCATGCCTGCCGAGAGCTTTCTGCGGGCATGACAAAAAGGTCGGCGGGACAAATCAGCCCGCCGACCTTTTTCTAACCGATCAAATCGGACTTCAATCCGGCAGGAAATCCGGAACCGAGAGATAGCGTTCGCCCGTATCGTAGTTGAAGCCAAGCACCCGCATGCCCTTTTCCAGTTCGGGCAGCTTTTTCGCGATGGCTGCCAGCGTCGCACCGGAACTCAGTCCGACCAGCAAGCCTTCCATCGCGGCGGATTTGCGGGCCATGTCCTTGGCCTCGTCCGCGTCGACCGAGATGGCGCCGTCGATCGAGCGCGTATGCAGGTTCTCCGGAATAAACCCTGCACCGATACCCTGTAGCGGGTGAGGCCCCGGCTGGCCGCCGGAGATCACCGGCGAAAGTGCAGGTTCGACCGCATAGGCCTTCATCGTCGGCCAGACGGCTTTCATCTCTTCGGCGCAGCCCGTCAGATGACCGCCGGTTCCGACGCCCGTGATCATCACATCGATCGGGCTGTCCGAAAAATCCGCAATGATTTCGCGCGCGGTCGTTCTGGCATGGATCTCGGGATTGGCGTCATTCTCGAACTGCTGCGGCATCCAGGCGCCCGGCGTCTCGTCGATCAACTCGCGCGCCCGTTCCAGCGCGCCCTTCATGCCCTTTTCCTTGGGCGTCAGGTCGAAAGTCGCGCCATAGGCCAGCATCAGGCGGCGGCGCTCGATCGACATGCTTTCGGGCATGACAAGAACTAGCTTGTAGCCCTTGACCGCGGCAACCATCGCAAGGCCGATACCGGTGTTGCCGGACGTCGGCTCAATGATCGTGCCGCCTTCCTTCAGCGCGCCGCTCTTCTCGGCCGCTTCGACCATGGCCAGCGCGATACGGTCCTTGATCGAACCGCCGGGATTGGCGCGTTCGGACTTTATCCAGACCTCGTGGTCCGGAAACAGGCGCGAAAGGCGGATATGCGGCGTGTTGCCGATCGTGGCGAGGACATTGTCGGCCTTCATGTGGTGGCTCCTTCCTGCTCTTTTGTGCTCTTGCCATCGGCGGTGACGCGATAGGCTGGCGCGAACGTCCGGGCGTTCCTGAGTTCAGGATAGGCATACGCCCAGATGACGACCACCAATATCGCCCCGACTCCGCCGAAAACAACCGCCCCCGTCGCCCCGATCAGCGCGGCGGCCACGCCCGATTGCAACTCGCCCAGCTCGTTCGATGCCGATATCGCAAGGCCCGAGATCGAGGACACGCGCCCGCGCATGTGGTCCGGCGTGTTGAGCTGCACCAGCGATCCGCGCACGAAAACCGATATCATGTCCGCCGCGCCCAGCACGACCAGCATCGCCAGGCTGAGCAGCAATTCGCGCGAGACGCCGAACAGGGCCGTCATCAGGCCATAGATCCCGACCGCCCAGAGCATCTTGACTCCGACATTGCGTTCAAGCGGTTTCCAGGCCAGCCACAGCGCCACGATCCCCGCGCCAAAGGCCGGAGCCGCACGCATCCAGCCCAGACCGATAGGCCCCACCTGAAGGATGTCGCGCGCAAACACGGGCAGCAGCGCCGTGACCCCGCCCAGCAACACGGCAAACAGGTCGAGCGAAATCGCGCCCAGCAGGAAACGGTCGTTCCAGACGAAACGCAAGCCATCGGTCACTTGCCGGATGGGATGGACCTTGCGGTCGACGTCGGGTTGCCGCAGCGGCTTGATCAGTGCGACAAGCAATGCGCCGAGCGCCAGCAGGAAAACCGACACGATATAGGGAAAGCTGGGAAAAACGGCATAGAGCATGCCGCCCGCCGCCGGACCCAGCACCGTGGCGAATTGCCAGGCGATGGCATTGGTCGCGATGGCGCGCGGGATCATCTTTGCAGGGACGATATTGGGCGCCAATGCGTTCATCGCGGGGCCAAAGAAAACGCGCGCGGTTCCGTGCAAACCCGCCAGAAGAAACAGCAAGGGCAGCGTCAGATGACCATGCCAAGTCGCAAAACCCAGCGCGGCCGCGATCAGCATGTCGAGCAGCATCGCAGTGACCGCCACCTTGCGCCGGTCGAACCGGTCGGCGGCAAAGCCCGCGAAAGGCGTCAGAAGGAACAGCGGCACAAATTGCGCCGCGCCCAGCAGCCCAAGCTGAAACGCGGCGAGCGAGCGACTCATCCCGTAATCGCTGCGCGCTATGTCATAGACCTGCCAGCCAAGCACAACGACCATCGACAGCGTCGCGATGACCCCGGCGAAGCGCGCGACCCAGAACAGCCGGTAATCGTGAATCTGCAGCGGATGGCGCGGTTCGGCCGCGCCAGGCTCTGTCCTCATGACTTAGGTCAGCGGACGGGATTGAACTTGCCGGAACCTTCGTCGAGCCAGTGGAGGATACCGTCGGAAATCGCGAAGAAAGCGCCGCGCAGGCGAAGCGTGCCCTTGGCTTCCTTGGCATTGACGCAAGGGAACGTGCGAAGGTTCTCGATCGAAACCCTGACGGCGGCCAGCTCCATCTCGCGCTCTGCCTCTCGCGTTTCGGTGCCATGCTTGTGCGCCACCTCGTCGCGGGCGTCGTCGAGCAGTTCGATCCAATCGGCGATGAAACCGCCGCGCCCCGGTTCCGCGCCATGCATCGATTGCGTAAGCGCCGCCTTGCAGCCGCCGCACATGCCGTGGCCCAGCACCAGCACTTCCTCGACCTCCAGCACCTGCACCGCGAATTCCAGCGCCGCCGACACGCCGTGATGGCCGGGCGTCGTTTCGAAGGGAGGAACCATCGCGGCGACATTGCGGACCACGAATATCTCGCCCGGGTCGACGTCAAAGATCTGGCTGGGATCGACCCGGCTGTCGGAACAGGCGATCACCATCACCTTGGGAGACTGCCCTTCCTTAAGCTGCATCCAGCGATCGCGCTGCGGATGCCAGCTCTTTTCACGAAATCGTAGATAGCCTTGGGTGAGGGCGGACTGGACAGGTGAATCGGTCATGATGCGTTCTTTGCATCCGCGTCCTGCACCTTGCAAGCAGCATGATGTTGCGGCCCGGCACCGGTCGGCTTATGTGACCATCATGAACGAGATCACCAAACCTGCCGATATGCGTCCCCCGATCCAGCGCAAGCCCGACTGGATTCGCGTGAAGGCGCCGACCAGCAAGGGTTACGCCGAAACGCGGCGCCTGATGCGCGACCTCAAGCTGAACACGGTGTGCGAGGAAGCGGCCTGCCCGAACATTGGCGAGTGCTGGACCAAGAAACACGCGACGGTGATGATCCTGGGCGACGTGTGCACGCGCGCCTGCGCGTTCTGCAACGTCAAGACCGGCATGCCGCGCATGGTCGATCCGATGGAGCCGGTGAACGTCGCCGTCGCCGCCGGCGAGATGGGGCTTGAACATATCGTCATCACCTCGGTCGACCGCGACGACCTGCCCGACGGCGGTGCGGGTCATTTCGTCAAGGTGATCGAGGAACTGCGCAAGCGTGCGCCCAACACCACGATCGAGATTCTGACGCCCGATTTCCGCGGCAAGATGAAGCCCGCGATCAAGGCGATCTGCGAGGCGCGGCCGGATGTGTTCAATCATAATCTGGAAACCGTGCCGCGGCTCTATCCCACGATCCGTCCCGGCGCCCGCTATTATGCGTCGCTGCGGCTGCTGGAGGAGGTGAAGGCGAACGATCCGTCGATCTTTACCAAGTCGGGCATCATGCTGGGTCTGGGTGAGCAGCGTCTGGAAATTCATCAGGTGATGGACGACATGCGCAGCGCCGACATCGATTTCCTGACCATGGGCCAGTATCTGCAGCCGACACCCAAGCACGCCAAGGTCGTCGATTTCGTAACCCCGCAGCAATTCAGCGCGCTGGGTTCGATCGCCCGCGCCAAGGGCTTCCTGCAGGTGGCCTCAAGCCCGCTAACGCGCTCGAGCTATCACGCGGGCGATGATTTCGCCGAGATGAAAGCCGCGCGCGAAGCGCAGCTGGCGAAGCAGGGAAGCGAACCCGTCAAGGTGCCCGGCAAGAAGCAATGGGTGCGCGACGAGACGGCGTCCGCCGAATAAGCCGGATCCGATCGATGCCAAGCATTCGCGAAACGCGCGAACTCGACTATTCCGCCGAACAGATGTTCGATCTTGTCGCCGATGTCGCCAGCTACCCGCAGTTCCTGCCCTGGGTCGTCGCCACCCGCGTGCGATCGGACAGCGAGACGGAGATGGTCGCGGACATGATGGTGGGCTTCAAGGCCCTGCGCGAACGCTTCACGTCCAAAGTTCACAAGCATCGGCCCGACAGGATCGTCGTCGAATATGTCGATGGCCCGCTATCCAACCTTGAGAACATCTGGCGGTTCGAACCGCTGGACGAGGGGCGGTGCCGCATCCATTTCTGCGTCGAATTCACCTTCCGCAACAGGGTGTTCGAGGCGCTGGCCGGCCAGTACCTCGACCGTGCATTTCGCAAGATGGTCGGCGCATTCGAAACGCGCGCTCAGGACCTTTACGGCAGCAATAATTCCAGCGCGCACAGCGCCGCCTGAAGGCGGACGTGCGCGCGGCCCGTGCATTCGAAATGCCTCAGCTCCGCTGAAGGCTCTTCACCTTCGTCGCGGTCGCGCTTTGCGCGTGCGAAGACCACGGTGCCGACAGGCTTCAGATCGGTGCCGCCGTCGGGGCCCGCGATACCGGTGATCGCGACGGCGACATCTGCATCGGAACTTTTGATCGCGCCCGTCGCCATCGACCAGGCAACCGCGACCGAAACCGCTCCGAAGGTTTCGATCAAGTCGCTCGGGACGGCGAGCTCTTCCATCTTGGCCTGATTGGAATAGGTTACGAATCCCCGATCGAGCACTTTGGACGAGCCCGGGATTTCCGTCAGCGCCGAACAGACAAGCCCGCCGGTGCAGCTTTCGGCCACGGCAATCGTGGTGCCTGCGTCCATGTGTGCCGCCACGACTTTCGCCGCGAGATCGGTCAGTTCCTTGGGGAGGTTGCTGTCCATGTCATTTCCGAAAAGTGGGGGGGTGGTCGAGGCCGTCATGCGGTCCTCGTCAGCAAAATCTGCGCCTGCGCGGCGATGCCTTCGCCGCGACCGGTAAAGCCCAGACGCTCGGTGGTGGTCGCCTTGACCGAAATGACACTCATGTCAACAGCAAGCAGTTCGGCCAGTCTTGCGCGCATCGCTTCGCGGTGCGGGCCGACCTTGGGTGCTTCGCAGATGATGGTCAGGTCGCAGTTCGCGATTGCATAGCCCTCGCGCGCCGCCAGTGAAGCGGCGTGCGATAGAAATATATGAGAGGCCGCGCCCTTCCACTGCGGATCGCTTGGCGGGAAATGATCGCCGATGTCCCCCGCCGCAATCGCGCCGAGAATCGCATCGGTCAGTGCATGGAGAGCGACATCGGCATCGCTGTGGCCCGACAGGCCCTTGTCGTGGTCGATCCTGATCCCGCACAGCCAGATATGATCGCCCGGGACCAGGCAATGCACGTCATATCCGCTCCCGACTCTAAATGATGGCGGGGGCGCGGCGTTCATGGCGAAATCCTCTCTGAAAGTCAGCTTGGCGAGCCTTGCATCGCCGTCCACCAATGCGATTTCGAGACCTGCCTTTCGCAGCACCTGCGCGTCGTCTCCGGCAATCGGATCGCCTTGCCAGTCGCGGTGGGCCGCAAGAATGTCAGCAAAGCGAAAGGCCTGCGGCGTTTGAACGCGCCTGAGGTTTTCACGCCTGGCGGGCGCGGCCATGATGTTTCCGCTGGCTTCGACCATGCTGTCCACAACAGGTAGAACGGGAATGGCGCCCGGAATATCCCGCAGCGCCGCGATCAGCCGCTCTGCAACTTCGCGGGGCAGGTCGGGACGGGCCGCATCGTGGATCAGCACAATCCCGGGCGGACACGGCGCCGAGGCCAGGCGTTCGAGGCCAGCCCGCACCGATTCCTGCCGCGTCGCGCCGCCTGTGACAAAGGATACGCCGTCGCAGTCGCCAATGGCGCTGCGGGCCTGCCCTTCGTCCCCGCCCGGAATGACGACGAGGATCGGTCCGGTAATCGCGCTGCGAAATCGCTCGACAGCATGCCCGAGAACCGTTGTGCGGCCATAGGAGGCATATTGCTTTGGAGTGCCCATGCCCGCCCGCGACCCGCTGCCTGCCGCGACGATAATGCCTGCGACATCGCCTGCCGCAGTTTCGGTACCTGATCGATCAGCATGGTCCGCCATCGCGCGTCCCGCTACAGGCTTGATGGGGATTGAGCAATCGACTATGCGCTCTGCTTAATTTTTAGGCAGACCATGAACGCAGATACGACCCTTCCGCCCGCGCCAAGGCTCGCGCCGATCCGCATCGGACCGGTGACCGTGGCCACGCCCGTCGTCCTCGCGCCGATGACCGGCGTGACCGACATGCCGTTCCGCACGCTCGTCCGCCGGTTCGGATCGGGCCTGAACGTGACCGAGATGATCGCCAGCCAGGCGATGATCCGCGAAACGCGCCAGTCCATCCAGAAGGCCGAATGGCACCCCAGCGAGGATCCCGTGTCGATGCAGCTTGTGGGCTGCGACCCGGTCTCGATGGGAGAGGCGGCCCGCCTGAACGAGGATCGCGGCGCGGCGATCATCGACATCAATTTCGGCTGCCCGGTTCGCAAGGTGACCAACGGTTTCGCCGGATCGGCCCTGATGCGCGACATTCCGCTCGCGTCAAAGCTGATGGCCGAAACGATCAAGGCGGTTTCGGTTCCTGTCACGGTCAAGATGCGGATGGGCTGGGATCATGCCTCTCTCAACGCGCCCGAACTGGCCCGTATCGCGCAGGACCTTGGCGCGGCCATGGTGACGGTGCACGGCCGCACGCGCAACCAGATGTACAAGGGCAGCGCCGACTGGGCCTTCGTGCGCAAGGTGAAGGACGCGGTGTCGATCCCCGTCATCGTCAATGGCGACATTTGCAGCATCGAAGACGCGGCCACCGCGCTTCAGCAGAGCGGAGCGGACGGGCTGATGATCGGCCGCGGTGCCTATGGACGGCCGTGGCTGCTTGGACAGGTTATGGACTGGCTGGAAGGCCGCGACGTGCGTCCGGATCCCTCGCTTCCCGATCAATATGCGTTGGTGACCGAGCATTATCGCGCCATGCTGGACCATTACGGCGGCGATACGGGGGTCAAGATGGCGCGCAAGCACCTGGGTTGGTACACCAAGGGGCTGAAGGGATCGGCGGAATTTCGCAACAAGGTGAATTTCATCGACGATGCCGACGATGTGCTGGCCGCCTTGCGTGAATTCTATTTGCCGCTGTTCGATTCCGGACCGAAGGCCGTCGCCGCGTGACGATCGGGGGCGCGATCAGCGAAGCGGTCAGGCCATCTCCCGATCACGCCCGGTTGATCGCCAGCCTACCCTATGCCGTCATCATGCTGAGGCCGGGCCTGCGCGTCGCTGCCGTCAACTCCGCGGGCGAGCATCTTTTCGGCCAAAGCGCGCGGCGGCTGGTGGGCAAGCCGCTGAAGACGCTCGTCGATTTTGGCGAAGCACGTCTGATGCCCATGCTGGAGGACGGGGATGTCCAGATCAACGCGCGGGACATGACCGCGCGGATCGGCAAGGAAAGCGCGCGCCGCGTGAATGTCATCGCCTCACCGATCGCCGGGTGGGAAGGCTGGCAGACGCTCACCCTGATGGAAGCCGCCGAGGTCGAGGGTTTCGAGGAATCGGGGCTTGCCGGTCACGAGGAATCCGGTCTCAGGGCGCCCGAGATACTCGCTCATGAAATCAAGAACCCGCTGGCCGGCATTCGGGGCGCCGCACAGTTGCTGGGCCGCAAGGCAAAGCCTTCGGATCGCGCTCTTACCACGCTGATCGCAGAGGAAGTGGACAGGATCGCTGCGTTGATCGACCAGATGCAGACCTTGTCGAGCCGTTCCGCCGCTCCGGCAACGCCGCTGAACCTGCATGTGGCCATCCGGCGCGCGCGGGCCGTTCTGGAAGCGGGCGGCCATGACCGGATCCGTATTCGCGAGGATTTCGATCCTTCGCTGCCTATGGTGCTGGTGAATTCGGATTCGCTTCTGCAGGTGCTACTAAACCTACTGACCAATGCGGCCGAGGCGTGTTCGGCACAGGAGTCTCCCGAGATTACACTGCACACGCGCTTTGCCAGCGGGATCATGCTTCGCCAGGCCGGTAACGCGCAGCCGATCCGCCTGCCGATCGAGATTTGCGTGACCGACAATGGTCCGGGCGTCGACCCCGAGTTGCGCGACCATATTTTCGAACCCTTCGTCTCTTCGAAAAAGCAGGGCCAAGGCCTGGGACTGGCTCTTGTGCGCAAGCTGGTGCGAGACATGAACGGGCGTATCCATCATGAGCGCGACGAATTGCGCGGTCTGACCCATTTCCGCGTACGCTTTCCCATGGCCGAATCGCGCCGGGACGCGGGGCTCGGCGACCGGGCAGAGGAAGCGCTGACATGACCGCGCCCGTTCTGCTGGTCGAGGACGATATCTCGATCGCGCTGGTCATCACCACAGCGCTTGAAGAAGAAGGTCTGAAGGTGATCCGCTGCGACACGATCGCAGAACGTGACCGCTTGCTGGCTACCGAGAATTATGCGGCCCTGATCACCGACGTAATGCTCAAGGATGGCGACGGGATCGAGACACTCGACGATGTGCGGCAGTGTCAGCCCGACCTGCCCGTCATCGTCGTGTCCGCGCAGAACACGCTGGATACAGCCGTAAGGGCGAGCGACACCGGCGCCTTCGAATATCTCCCCAAGCCTTTCGACCTTGATGAACTCGTCCGCGCCGTTACGGCAGCCATCGGCAATGCCGAGGCAGAGGCGAAGCCGCTTGAGGAAGGCGATCCTGCCTTGCCACTCGTCGGGCGGTCGAGTGCGATGCAGGCGGTCTATCGCATGATCACCCGCGTGCTGCGGAACGATCTGACCGTCCTGATCCTCGGTGAATCCGGCACGGGCAAAGAACTGGTCGCCGAAGCGATCCACAAGCTGGGCCAGCGTTCGCGCGGACCATTCGTTGCCGTGAACACCGCGGCGATTCCCGCCGATCTGATCGAATCCGAACTGTTCGGCCATGAAAAGGGCGCCTTCACCGGAGCCTTCGCTCGGCACGTCGGCAAATTCGAGCAGGCGCGCGGCGGTACGCTGTTTCTGGACGAGATCGGCGACATGCCGATGCAGGCGCAGACCCGCCTGCTTCGCGCGCTTCAGTCGGGCACGATCCTGCGGGTCGGCGGGCGCGAGGAGGTGCCCATCGATGCCCGCATCGTTGCGGCGACCAACAAGGACCTTGCCCCGCTGATCGAAACCGGACGGTTTCGCGAGGACCTCTATTATCGGCTCAATGTCGTGCCTATCCAGCTTCCTCCGCTGCGCGAGCGTGGCGACGATGTCGATTCGCTGGCGCACCATTTTCTGGCTCAGGCCGCGCGAGAGGGGTTGCCGCGCCGCAATCTCAGCCGCGAAGCTGCCGCCTTGTTGCGGGTTCAACCGTGGCGCGGAAACGTGCGCGAATTGAAGAACTTCATCTATCGGCTGGCCCTGCTTGCGCGCGAGGAGATCGTGGACCGGGCCGCCGTGCAACTGCTGCTGGCGGACGAGACGGCGACTGCTGCGCCCGCATCGCCGCGCCCGGTGGGCGAGGGGGCAGGCGGGGCCAACGATCTCGACAGCGCGCTTGCCCGCTGGCTTGCCGCCAATGCGCCCGAACCTGGGCAGATCTATGCCAAGGCCATCGCGGCGTTCGAGCGCCCCTTGCTGTCGCATATGCTGGACACGACAGGCGGGAACCAGCTTCGCGCAGCACGAATGTTGGGGATCAACCGCAACACCTTGCGCAAGCGGCTGGATGAATTGCACATCGATCCGGAACAATTCACCCAGCGCGCAGGCGACTGAAAACGGCCTGAACATCGCGTGGCAGCGGTTCGTCGCGTTTTCGCGATCATTTATCCACGCAGCGGCAATGCCCTCTTGAGTTTGGGCAACAGCCCTGTTGTATTCCCGCAACGATGAAGCCCGACCGCCCCCTGTCTGCATCGCCTCCCGATGCCGCCACCGAAAATGGGGCTGAGCGGCTATTCGCTACCGGATCGGCGGGTCGCGACTGGCAGCGACTTTTGCGCCGGGTCAACATTCTTTGGCATCGATCCAACGGGTTCGCCATTCTCGAAATTGCGTGTGTTGCCGCGATTGTCGCGACCATCGTGTTCGGATGGCTGACGCTTGACGGGCGGTCGCAGGGTGCCCTGTTGCCAACGGCCACCACAACAACGCTGCTGGTCGTGACGCTGGTTCCGGGCATGGGCCTCATGGTCCTGATTGGCCGGCGCCTTGCCTTGCGCAGGGCAAGGCGGCTTACCGGGTCGACCGGGCGCATGCATGTCCGCCTCGTCTTCTTTTTCTCGCTGCTGGCGGCGGTTCCGACATTGCTGGTCGTGGTCTTTGCGTCCTTCCTGTTCCAGTCCGGCGTCGAGTTCTGGTTCTCCGACCGGTCCCGCGGTTTGCTGGAGGATGCGAACGAGCTGGCGCGCGGTTATTACGAGCAGAATTTCCGCGACATCGGCGACAATGCGATCGCCATGGCGGACGATATTCGGTTCTATCTCGACCGAGCGCCGATCACGAGCCCCGAGTTCGCCGAGGCCTATACAAGACAGGTCATCCTGCGCGAGTTCGACAGTTCGGCCATCGTCGAGCGGGACAGCGACGGAACCGTGCGAACCGCGGCCATCGTCGATCCCGAAAGCGATTTCGGTCCCTCGAACATCGAACCCGAGATTTTTGACAAGCTCGCCGCCGGTTCGCGTGTCGAGGTTACTGCCGTTGCCGAGCGAACCGAAGCGATTGCACCTCTCGACCTTGGGGCGGGCATCTTCCTCTATACCTCGCGCGAATCCGATCCGCTAGCGCTCAGCCAGTGGCAGCGCGCGCAAAGCGTGCTCGCCAATTACGACGTGCTGACCGACAATGTCCGGTCGCTGCAATTGCGGTTCAACATCGCGCTGCTCGTGGTGTCGCTGGCGCTGGTCGGACTGGCGGTGTGGTTCGCGCTGCGTTTTGCCGACAGGCAGGTGGGGCCGCTGGCCGAGCTGGTCGATGCGGCGCGCGATGTGGGTGCGGGCAATTTCTCCAGTCGTGTCAGCGGGCGCACGGGGTCCGACGAAATCGGCCTGCTCAATCGCGCCTTCAACCGCATGACCTCGCAGATCGAACGGCAGACCGCAGCGCTGTTGTCGGCCAATGAGCAATTGCACGAACGCCGCGCCTTTATCGAGGCCGTCCTCGATTCAGCGACGGCCGGTATCGTGTCCATCGACACCAAGGGACGTGTCCTGCTGATCAATGGATCGGCGCAGACGCTGCTGGTCGGGGAAGGGGAGGATTCACCGATCGGTCGATCACTCAAGGAGATCGCGCCGGGGCTTGCCGCATTGGTTGAGGATGGAAAGGGCAGCGGCATCGTGCAGCTTCCGCGCGGCGGGGACATGCGAACCATGGCCGTGAAGCGGGCGCGGACCACGCATGGCCATGTGCTGACATTCGAAGACATCACGCGCCAGCTGCTCGACCAGCGGCGTGCGGCCTGGTCGGATGTGGCGCGGCGTATCGCGCATGAAATCAAGAACCCGCTGACGCCCATCCAGCTGGCGACCGAACGGCTCAACCGGCGCTATCGCCGCCAGATCGAGACTGATGGCGAGCTGTTCGACGAGTTGACGCAGACGATCATCCGGCAGGTCGGCGACCTGCGCAAGATGGTCGACGAGTTCTCTAGTTTTGCGCGGATGCCCAAGCCCAGCTTCCGGCGCGAAGATATTTCCGACCTCGTGCGGCAATCGATGTTCCTGCAGGAAGTCGGCCATCCCGGCATCGGCTATCGCTTTCATGCCGAACCCGGCGACACGGGGATTGACTGCGACCGCCATCAGGTGGGGCAGGCAATGACCAATGTGCTCAAGAACGCTGCAGAGGCCATAGAGGCACGCAAGCTTGCCGAGGGCGAGTCCTATCGCGGTCATATCGAAGTCGCGCTTCAGCCCGATCGCGACGGGGTGACGATCACGGTCACCGATAACGGCAGCGGTTTGCCCCAACAGGGCGAACGCATCGTCGAACCCTATATGACCACACGCGAAAAAGGGACCGGGCTGGGGCTGGCGATCGTGCAGAAGATCCTGGGCGAACACGGCGGTCATATCGGTTTCGATCCGGCGCCGGATGGCGGCACGACCGTGCGCATGCGTTTCGCCCGCGATCCCCTGGCCGAGGAAGCGGGCGCAAGATCGGTCGATGCCGCGGAAGACAAGGGGCAGCAGGCGGCAGAATGAAGCATATGAATCAAAAAAGGCAGGACTGGCTCTGATGGCACTCGATATCTTGATCGTGGACGATGAGCGGGACATCCGCGAACTTGTCGCAGGCGTGCTTTCCGACGAAGGATACGAATGCCGCACGGCCGGCGACAGCACAGCCGCACTGCGGGCGATCGACGAAAGGCGGCCGTCGCTGGTTCTGCTAGACGTCTGGCTCCATGGCTCACCGATGGACGGGCTCGAAGTGCTCGACGCGGTGAAGCAGCGCGAGCCCGACCTGCCGGTGATCGTGTTCTCGGGCCATGGCAATATCGACACCGCCGTCTCGGCCATCAGTCGCGGCGCCGTGGATTTCATCGAAAAGCCGTTCGAGGCGGAGCGCCTGCTCCTGATGGTCGAACGGGCCACAGAAACCGAACGCCTGCGCCGCGAAAACGCGCAGTTGCGCAATGACGGCGGAGCGGGTTTCGAGGAATTCAACGGCAACTCTGCTGCGATCAACGCCGTTCGTGCGACCCTGAAGCGCGTTGCCAATACGGGAAGCCGCGTTCTCATCACCGGTCCCGCGGGCGCGGGCAAGGAGATGGCGGCGCGGCTCCTCCATCACTGGAGCGCCCGGGCGGAAAAGCCTTTCGTCACCGTCAATTCGGCCCGGATCACGCCCGAGCGGTTCGAACAGGAATTGTTCGGCGAGGAATCGGGCGGCCGGCTCGTGCGTGCGGGCCTGCTTGAGATGGCCGATGGCGGCACGCTGTATCTCGACGAAGTGGCCGACATGCCGGAATCGACTCAGGCGCGTATATTGCGTGTCCTGACGGACCAGGCCTTCGTTCGTGTCGGCGGCAACCGCCAGATCCGCGTCGATGTCAGGGTGGCTTCCTCCAGCTCGCAGGATCTGTCCGAAGCGATTGCCGATCGCCGCTTTCGCGAGGATCTGTATTATCGGCTGAACGTCGTGCCGGTCGGCGTGCCGGGACTGGCGGAGAGGCGCGGCGATATTCCCGTTCTCGCGAACCATTTCTTCGCGCGCTATGCCCGCAGTCAGGGCTATTCCCCGCCCGAGATCAGCGATGAGGCGGTAGCCGTCCTGCAAAGCTATGAATGGCCGGGGAACGTGCGTCAGCTGCGTAATGTGGTGGAACGCACCTTGATTCTCGCTCCGCGCGAGCGGCTGACCACGATCGAGGCGGACATGCTTCCGGCGGAGATCACACAGGAATCGACGGGCGACAGCGCCGGCATCACCGCGATGATGGGAATCCCGCTTCGCGAGGCGCGCGAACAGTTTGAGCGGGAGTATTTGCGAGTCCAGATCCGCCGGTTTTCCGGCAATATTTCGCGCACGGCCTCCTTTATCGGGATGGAGCGGTCGGCCTTGCACCGCAAGCTGAAGACGCTGGGCCTTTCGGAAAAGCGCGACGAACCTGCCTGAGCGCGTTGCTACCAGATCATAGCAAAGCATCGCTAAACGATTGCGCTGCACTGCAGCAATTAGTAGGAGTCTTCAAACCGGCGTGATATAACGTCCGGTATCGGTGCCATTAGCAGGCGCCAGAACGCCACGCGACGAGGAGCGCGTGTGCCAACAACAGGAGACCAATAATGGCCGGAAAGACGCTCAGCATCCGCACAAAGGCGGAAGAGCCAGCGCCGGAACGGGTCGATGAACCCGCCGAAACCGAAGCTGCACCCAAGAAGACCACCACGCGCAAGGCGCCTGCGAAGGCGTCGGCTGCAAAGGCTGCGACTCCCAAGCCTGCCGCCGGCAAGGGGCAGAATCTTCAGGACATCTTTCTCAATCACCTGCGCAAGCAGAAGACGCCGGTCACCATGTTCCTGGTAAAGGGCGTGAAGCTGCAGGGCATCGTGACCTGGTTCGACAATTTCTCGATCCTGCTGCGCCGTGACGGCCAGACCCAGCTTGTCTACAAGCATGCGATCAGCACCATCATGCCAACGCAGCCGGTCGATGCCGCGATGTTCGAAATGGGCGACGAGCAAAAGGGCAAGCGCATGTTGCAGGACGTGTTCCTCGCATCGGTCCGCGACGCGGGCGCGCAGGTCACCATGTTCCTGATCAACGGCGTGATGCTGCAGGGCCGAATTGCGGCCTATGATCTGTTCTGCATGCTGCTTGAGCGCGAGGGCTATGTGCAGCTGGCCTATAAACATGCTATCTCGACCGTACAGCCGATCACCCATGTCGACCTGAGCGGCGACTGGGCTGGCGAAGAATAACGGAGAACGCCCCTGGGCGAGGATATTTTCGGTAACGACGATGTAAGCGGCGAGGTGACACGCGGTGCGCGGGCCATCGTCGTGCTGCCTGACATTCGCAAGGAGAACCTTCCCGATCCCTCGGCCCGGCTCGAGGAGGGAAGGGGGCTGGCGCTCGCCATCGGGATCGAGGTGGTCGACAGCTTTGTAATCCCGGTGCGCGACGTGCGCCCCGGCACACTGTTCGGTTCGGGTCAGATCGAGAATATTCGCGCCGCCTGCGAGATGGAAGACGCCGAGCTGCTGATCGTCGATGGCGCGCTGTCGGCGATCCAGCAACGCAATCTGGAAGATTCGCTCAAGCGAAAGGTGATCGACCGGACTGGCCTGATCCTCGAGATCTTTGGCGAACGGGCGGCAACGGCCGAAGGCCGGTTGCAGGTCGAGCTTGCGCATCTCGATTATCAGGCTGGCCGTCTTGTGCGCAGCTGGACGCACCTTGAACGGCAGCGCGGCGGCTTTGGCTTCCTGGGCGGCCCGGGCGAAACGCAGATCGAGGCCGACCGTCGGATGATCCGCGACCGCATGGCGCGGCTGCGGCGCGAATTGGAACAGGTACGCCGCACGCGTGCGCTTCACAGGGCGCGCCGGGGAAGGGCGCCCTGGCCGGTGGTCGCGCTGGTCGGTTATACGAACGCCGGCAAATCGACGCTTTTCAATCGCCTGACAGGGGCCGAAGTGATGGCGGAGGATTTGCTTTTCGCCACGCTGGATCCCACCATGCGCGCAATCGGCCTGCCCGGCGTCGAGAAGGCGATCCTGTCAGATACGGTCGGGTTCATTTCGGACCTCCCGACCCAGCTGGTGGCCGCGTTCCGGGCCACGCTGGAGGAAGTGACCGGCGCCGACATCATCGTCCATGTACGCGACATGTCGAGCGCGATGGCGGATGAGCAAAAGGCGGAAGTCGTCCAGATTCTCAAGGATCTGGACATCAATACCGGCGAAGAGGATGCCATCGATATCCCGCTGATCGAAGCGTGGAACAAGTGGGATGCGATCGAGGGAGAGCGCCGGAAAGAGTTGGCCGAGCAGGCGGAACGTTCGGAAGAGCCCGTCGTGCCCATTTCGGCGCTGGACGGTTTCGGAACTGACGCGCTGGAACGCGCGATAGCCGCTATTCTGACGCGCGATGCCCGCGTGCACGACATCGTGCTTCCCAGTCATGACGGCAAGCGAATTGCCTGGCTCCATGCCCATGGCGAAGTGCTGAGCGAAGAAGAGATCAAGGACGAGATCGAAGGCGAAGAGCCCCAGATCCGTATGACCGTACGCATCGAGGACCGCGAATTCGGTCGCTTCGTGTCACTGACCGACAGTTAGGTTGCGCGGCCTTTTTCCCCGGCCTTGACGCGGTTCCACAATTCGTCCTGTGCCTGCAGGTCGAGCGCTGAAAACTCGCGGTCTTCGCTTGCGGCAAGGGTTTCCATGCCGGCGAAGCGGCGCTCGAACTTCAGATTGGCAACGCGCAACGCTTCCTCGGCCGAGACGCCGTTCTTGCGAAGGAAATTGACCGCCGCGAACAACAGGTCGCCGCCTTCCTCGACCCGCTCTTCTTCGGTGTCGGCGGAGGCGAACTCCGCTATTTCCTCGTGCAACTTATCCGCCGCGCCAACCGTGTCCGGCCAATCGAAACCGACCCGGGCAGCACGTTTCTGCAGTTTTTCGGCACGCATCAGGGCAGGATAAGCCAGTGCCACGCCATCCAACGCGCCTGTCTGGGACTTCTCGGCGCGTTCCTCGGCCTTCAACCGCTCCCAATTGGCCTTGATGGTTTGGGTTCCGTCGGCTTGCTGGCCCGCGAAGATATGCGGATGACGCCGCTCCATCTTGTCGGCGATCGACGCTGCGACATCGGCAAAGTCAAACGCGCCGGCTTCCTCGGCCATTCGTGCATGAAAAACGACCTGGAGAAGAAGGTCGCCCAATTCGTCCCGCAGATCGGCCAAGTCGCTGCGCGCAATCGCGTCGGCGACTTCGTAGGCTTCCTCGATCGTATAGGGCGCAATCGATGAGAAGTTTTGAGCGACATCCCATTCGCATCCATTCACCGGGTCACGAAGGCGCGCCATGATGGCGAGCAGGCGGGCGACGGGTTCGGTCGTGGACATGCGAAAACCTCAGGGACGATAATCTATATTATGTAAAATTACTCGCGACATGGCCGTGGACGATCAGGACGTAATCAGCCCCATCACCAGCGTGATCGCCAAAAATATGCCGACCCAGATCAACACCATTCGGATTGTCGCGGAGCGACTGACTCGGTGCGAACGCCACGAACCGATCATCAGCACAAGCCACCCAAGAAGGCTGATTAGCGAGACGAGCGCCAGCGTCGTCATGGCCTTATCTGCATACCGTCGTAGCCAACCTCGACATTGCGCGGCAAATCTTCACCCAGCGTTCGATAATCCATGCTCTTGTCGAGATGCGTCAGGACGACCTTGCCAGCTTTGACCCGTTCGGCCAGTTCCAGCGCCATGCCCAGGTGCGCATGCGTCGGATGCGGATCCCTTCTGAGGCAATCAACCACCAGCAGGTCACAGCCATCCATCAGCGATACCATGTCCGTCGTTATTTCGCTGAAGTCCGTCGCATAAACCACTGACTTATCGAAACTATCGAAGCGAAATGCGGTACTCTTCACCGGTCCGTGCGGCATTTCGCACCAAGCAACCGACAAGCCGCAAATCATCCGCAACCGGTCCAGTGGCTCAAGATTGACAATCGTGGGATAGCCGAACTGGCCGGCGAAGACATAGTCGAACCGGCGCCGCAGACGCTGCACCGTCACCTCGCTCGCGAAACCCGGAATGGGTCCGCCGCGACCATATCGCAGGACGCGCATATCGTCGATTCCGTGACAATGATCGGCATGATCATGGGTCCAGAAAACCGCGTCGATCCGGTCTATGTCGTTGGAGAGCAATTGCTGCCGCAGATCGGGCGACGTATCGATCAGGATGCGCTGGCCGTCATCGGTCTCGATCGCGACGGAAACCCGGCTACGCCTGTTCCGTGGTTCCTCAGGGTCGCAATCGCCCCAGTCATTGCCGATGCGAGGAACACCGGTCGACGTGCCCGATCCCAGTATTGTCAGCTTCACAGCGCCGCCTTGCTGAACAGGCGCTTGAAATTATCCGTCGTCGTTTGTGCCAATTGCTCCGTTCTCACACCCCTGAGGCGCGCCACGAATTCAGCCGTATCCACGACAAACGCCGGCTCGCATGTGCTTCCCCGGTGCGGGACGGGCGCCAGAAAAGGCGCATCGGTTTCCACCAGCAAACGGTCTGCCGGGACGGACTTCACGGTTTCCTGCAAGTCGGCCGCGTTCTTGAACGTCACGATACCCGAAATGGAAATGGTGAGGCCCAGTTCCAGAACCTGTTCGCCGAACTCACGCGACGCGGTGAAGCAATGGATGAGGGCCGGAAACGCCCCCTTCCCCATCTCGTCCTTCAAGATACCGAGCGTGTCTTCCTCTGCGTCCCGCGTATGGATGATGACCGGCAAGCCCGTTTTGCGAGCGACATCGATATGCATGCGGAAAAGACGGCGCTGGGCGTCACGATCCGAATGGTCGTAATAATAATCCAGCCCGGTTTCGCCGATTGCGATCACACGCTCGTGGTCCGTTGCCGCCAGCAGTTGGTCCGCGCTCAGATCGGCATGTTTGTCCGCCTCATGCGGATGGATGCCCACGCTGGCCCAGACATCGGCTTCCCGCTCGGCCGTCGCGATCACGTCGCCCCATTCGCTCTGCCGGGTCGAGATGTTGAGGAAGCCACCGATACCGCGCGCACGCGCTTGTGCCAGCACGTCAGCCTGGCGTTCGATCAGCCCCTTGTAGTTCAGATGACAATGGGAATCGATGAGCATCAAACGGCGTCCTCCGTTTGCGGAAGCTCGACCCTTGGGAACACGCCTTCCGGTTTGTCCACCTTGAACCCGCTTTCGGCCAGACGTTCGAACCATGTCTGGTCATCGAGCGCCGAAAAATCTCGCTCGCTGTCTGGAACACCCATCTGGTCGAGCAGCCTGTCGATCGAACCGGGGACGACCGGGCGAACGGCGATGGCAAGATCGCGCACGCAGCGGAACAGGATGTTGAGTACGACCGCCATCCGATCCGGATCCGTCTTGCGCAGCGCCCACGGCGCCATTTCGTCGACATAGGCGTTGCAGGCAAAAACGGCCTTGATCCAGGCTTCGAGACCTTCGCTGAAGGACAGCTTTTCGAAGGCGGTGCGCAATCCGGCGATACCCTCGCGCACATTGGCGAGCAATGCGGCATCGGCATCGTTTTCCTGTATTCCGGCATCAATAGCGCCATCCAGATTCTTAAATATCATGGATAATGTACGCTGCGCCAGATTGCCGAAGCTGTTCGCCAGCTCTGCATTGGAACGCGTCACGATAGCCTCGGGCGAATAGCTGCCGTCCTGTCCGAACGCGATCTCGCGCATCAGGAAATAGCGCAAAGGATCGACCCCGAACTGCTCGATCAGCATCACCGGATCGGTCACATTGCCGAGCGACTTCGATTCCTTCTTCCCGCGGTTCAGCAGGAAGCCGTGTCCGAACACCTGCTTTGGCACGGGCAGGCCCGCGCTCATCAGAAAGGCCGGCCAGTACACCGCGTGAAAGCGCACGATGTCCTTGCCGATCAGATGAAGGTCGGCAGGCCAGAATTTATCCAGATCAGGCGTCTCATCCGGATAGCCCAGACCGGTGAGATAGTTGGTCAGCGCATCGACCCAGACGTACATCACATGCTCGTCGGCCCCGGGCACCTTCACGCCCCAATCGAAACTGGTGCGAGACACCGACAAATCCCTGAGGCCGCCCTCGACAAAGCGCATCACTTCGTTGCGGCGGCTGTCGGGTTGGATGAAACCGGGGTTGTCGCGGTAAAGTGCCAGCAGCGGCTCGGCATATTTCGACAGGCGGAAGAACCAGCTTTCCTCGACCGTCCACTCGACGGGCGTTCCCTGGGGCGACAGCTTTACGCCGCCCTCGCCCTCGCTCAGCTCGCTTTCGTCGTAATAGGCTTCGTCGCGGATGGAATACCATCCTTCGTATCGGTCAAGATACAGGTCGCCGTTCGTTTCCATCGCCTGCCAAAGAGCTTGGCTGGCGCGATGATGCGAAGAGTCCGTCGTGCGAATGAAATTGTCGTATGAAATATCAAGACGTCCAAACAAGTCACGGAAATGCGTCGACATTTCATCGCAAAGGTCCCGCGGAGTGACTTGCAGTTCACGGGCCTTTTGCGCCATTTTCAGGCCATGTTCGTCGGTTCCGGTCTGGAAGCGGACTTCGCGCCCCGACGCACGCTGGAAACGGGCGATGACATCGGCGGCGATGGTCTCATACGCGTGGCCGATATGCGGCTTGCCATTCGGATAGTGAATGGCGGTCGTGATGTAATAAGGATCGGCCATTTGGCCCCTGACTTTCTCAACTGGATAGATCGCGCGAAACCCGCCCTTGCGGGCTCGCGATTTTCGCTAACCCTTAGGTGTCGCAGCGCCTGCCAGCAACCCGCCAATTTCCACGACGGTCAGTCCGGGATCGAAATTCGCATAGGGAATTTCGCGGCCGAGGTTGAGCAGTCGGTCGTGGGCATCGATCAGCGCGGCACGCTTCTCGCGGGGCGCTTGCCGCGCATGTCCGGCACACAAATTGCGGGCAAGGCGCACGCTGGCGAGCAGACGCTCGCGATCCGGGCGCGTTCCGATCGCGGCGGCCAAGGCACCTCTCCGGGCGAAATCCGTGTCACCATTCACGATGATGCTGCGAAGCTCTTTCGCAATCGGGGCCAATTCGTCATCGATGAAAGAAAGCGCGGCACCGGGTGAGCCTTGCGCGGCTTCGATGGCCGCGCTCATGAGGTCAGGCGACAGCGAGGGCTCGTGTTCCGTCAGGATCCTCTCCAGATCGCTGTCTCTCAGCCCATGGAAACGCAGCTGGCGGCAGCGCGACCGGACCGTCGGCAACAAGCCTCCCGGTCGATGCGCGACGAGCAGAAAGATCGTGCCAACGGGCGGCTCTTCGAGGCTCTTGAGCAAGGCGTTTACGCCAGACTTCTCGAGATCGTCGGCAGAATCGATAATTACTGCCCGGCGAGGGCCCAGGGTCGGGCGGGTCGTCAAACGGCGCTGCATGGCGCGGATCTGGTCGACGCTGATGCTGCGCTTGCGCGTATAGGGCTTGCCTTCCTGCCGCTTCTTTTCCTCGTCGCTGCTGGAAGGCAGGGTTTCGAGCACGAGTATATCCGGATGCGCGTCAACTTCGGGCTGGGGCACGCCCCGCTGCGCGACCATTTCCGATGCGGCCTGTTTCGCGAAGCTGGCCTTGCCAAGACCCCGCCGGCCCGAAAGCAGCCAGGCATGATGCATGCGCTCCCCATGCATCGCCGCACGCCAGCTTTCCCAAGCTGCCTCGTGGCCGAGCATTCTCGATGCCTCGATCATGCTTCCTCCACAAGCGGCACGATGGCCTGCATGATCCGGGCATGCACATCGCCCGGATCGCCCGATCCGTCGATCCGAACAAACCGGTTCGCGGCGTCGGTGGCAATCAGTTCGAACCGCTCGCGCACTGCTGCATGATAGGCCTCGTCCTTGGCGCCGATTCGGTCCGAGGCGTTTCCGTCTCGGATCTTCGCGCGTTTGGCGGATTCCGCAGGAGCAAGGTCGATCAATATGGTCAGGTCGGGCAGCAGGCCGCCGCTGCCGATGGCATGAAGCGCAAGAACATCATCGTCATCAACGCCGCCCGCCCCGCCCTGATAGGCACGGCTGGAATCGAGGAACCGGTCACAGATAACCCATTGCCCGGCAGCCAGCGCCGGTTCGATCAGCTTTTCGACATGATCGCTACGCGCTGCCGCAAACAGCAGTGCCTCGGCCCGCGCACCCCAATCCAGTTCGGGATCCAGAAGCAGACCGCGAAGCGCCTCTGCACCCGGCGTTCCGCCCGGTTCGCGCGTCGTCAGCGCCGCTATACCAAGCCGTTCGAGAGCATCGGCAAGCAAGCGCGACTGGGTCGTCTTTCCGGCCCCCTCCCCGCCTTCGAAGGCAATAAACCGCCCTCTCGAAGCCGGTGCGCTCACCCGAACAGCCCCAGCAGACCGTTGCGAAGCCGCTGCATCGCATTCGCCTCGCCTACCTCTTCGGTCGCGACGAGGTCGAAGCGCGCCGGGGACAGGCCTTCGCGCGTTACGACAAGCTCGCCGACGCGCTGTCCCTTGCTGATCGGCGCGGCGACGGGACCGTTATAGCGCATGATAACGTCAACATCGCCCTTTTCGCCGTGCGGGACCGAGATGTTCACGGGACCGGCGGGAGCCACCGCGACATGCCGGCTTGCGCCGCCCTGAACGTCGACCTGACCGACCGGCTGGCCCTTGCCGTAAATGCGCTGGGCGTCCCAGGCGGCGAAGCCCCATTCGATGAAATCGCGGGCAACCTGCTTGCGCTGACTGCTCGATTCCGCGCCGCCCAGCACCATGATCAGGCGTCTTCCGTCACGCTCTGCCGATCCCACGAAGCCATAGCCCGCCTCGTTGGTGAAACCGGTCTTCAGCCCGTCCGCGCCCTCGACATAGCCCAGGATCGGATTGCGGTTTTTCTGCGTGATCTTGTTATAGCTGAACGAGGGCAAGGCAAAATAGCGGCGATAGAGATCGCCATGTTCCATCAGCAAGGCGCGCGTCAGCGTCGCCAGATCGCGCGCGCTGGTATAGGTACGCCCCTCGTCCATCCAGCCGTTCGGCGTGTTGAAATGGCTGTCGTCCATGCCAAGCTTTTCGGCATTGGCATTCATCAGGGCCGTCCAACCCTCGATACTGCCGGCAGCGCCTTCGGCCAGAATGACGCAGCCGTCGTTGGCGGATACCGTCAAAATGGCCTTGAGCAGCGTATCCACCGACAAGGACGTGTTCGCGACCGAGAACATGGTCGATCCCTTGCCGCTCCACTCCCGTGCGATGCGGGGGGATACGGGCATGCGCTGTTCAGGCCGCAGCCGTCCCTGCTCCAGCAGTTCGAACGCGGTGTACACCGTCATCAACTTGGTCAGCGAGGCTGGAATGAAGCGCCGGTCGGCGTCCTTGGCGTAGAAGGCCGTCCCTGCCTCGGCATCCATGATCAGCGCGATGGGCACCTGCTGGATCGGAGGCGCCGCGGGATCGAGCGTCTGCGCCGACACCGCATTGCCGCGACCGGACTGGGCCATGGGCATTGCGGGCGCAAACGCCAGGGCAATGCCGGCCGAAGCGCCCACGAGGCGCTGTCCCATACGAAAATTCATGTCTGCTCCTGCCGGCAAAGCGCGCGGTTCAGCGGATTGCGTCTGCCAGAAGACCTACCGAAAGTGCGTAATAGTTGGAACAGTTGTAGTCCAGTATCACCCGGTAATTGCTGGTCAGAAGATAGGCGGTTGCCCCCGGCCCATCAGGTTCGAACAGGAACGCGAACGTGTCGTCGGCGATCCGGCCCTGCGGCCTGATCCCCAGGGCCTTCCATTCGGCGACGGTCTTCCATTGACCGTGCCGTTCGAACACCCGTTCGCAGCGCGGGGCATTGAGCCGGCTGACATTGCCCGATCGATTGAAATTGCCCGGCACATAGGCAGGCACGCCCCATGGCTCTCCGCGGCGCCATCCGGCGTTCACGAAGTAATTCGCGATCGATGCCAGCGTGTCCGCACGGCTGTTCCAAATGTCACGCGTGCCATTGTTGTCGCCGTCCTGCGCCACCCTCAGCCACACGCTGGGCAGGAACTGCGGATTGCCGATGGCCCCGGCCCAGCTGCCCGTCAGCTGCTGCCGCGTCACGCCGCGGTCCAGCATCTTAAGCGCCGCGATCAGTTCGGCCTCGAACAGGTCCCGCCTGCGTCCTTCATAGGCCAGCGTCGCCAGCGAACGGATCGTATCGAAAGTGCCGGTATAGCTTCCGTAATTCGTCTCGTGCCCCCAGATCGCTATCAGGATCTCGCCCGGCACGCCGTATCGCTGCTCGATCGACGGTAGCAGCGAGGCGCTGGCCGCATAGGTGCGCTTTCCGCCATTGATGCGCGCGGCGTCGACATGGCGCTCACGATAGGGCGCGAAAGGCGGATAGGACGATCCCGGCGGATCGGGCGCCTGCGGGCGGTCGAGTTCAACGACCCGCGTGTTGATCGTCAATCCCGACAGCCCCTGCTGGATGGCGCGATCGGATACGCCCTGTGCTCTTGCCCTGCTGGCAACTTCGGCCAGATAGGTTTCGAATCCGGCCTGCGTATAGACCTGCCCAAAAGCGGTCTGGGTCGTCAGAAGTGCGGCAAATGCCGCGGCGATGGCAGTCAAGCGGGTAACGATCGTCATGGCCGGGGTCATGGCATAGGCAAAGCCGCGTGTGAATTGCCTCTATGCGATCATTCGACCAATGGATGACAGATCAAGCCGCAGTGCAGAGGTGACAAGCGCCAAAGAAGGCGCTAGCGGCGCTTTTCACGGACAGGTGGCCGAGTGGTTTAAGGCAGCGGTCTTGAAAACCGC
>CEOS01043000.1_pt1 | contig 55108 bp, 35 predicted proteins | sample 530601 | NCBI WGS metagenome assembly CEOS01 (sample SAMEA2620666, study PRJEB7988) | marine metagenome | biome: marine biome (ENVO:00000447); feature: mesopelagic zone (ENVO:00000213); material: "saline water (ENVO:00002010), including plankton (ENVO:xxxxxxxx)" | depth 1000 m
TTCCGCCTAGAAATACTCTAAATAAACCTTGTCTATAAATAAAGGATTTTATATATGCTCGACCTGATGCTCAAGGATGCACAATCAAATTCACTTGAGGAAAAATTGGCAGGATAAAATTTTACACTTTTACGGACGATTGTTGGTAAAAGAATTATTATTAGCTATTTCAAAAAACTCTCAAAGTCTTCTTCATCTTTAATAGCTTTCGGAAGAAAATCCTTAGCTATTTTTAAAATCTCTTCCCAATGCTGTAGAGTAAATTCTGTTGTTGTTTTTGAACCATAGATTTTGAAAGACAACTCTTTATCATCAGTTATTGAAATTTCCATAAGCGGCTCTCTTTCTTTTTCAAAACAAACCTCTACAAAAGGATATTTTGAAGATATATCTCCTACTTTTTCAAATCTTAGTTTTTTCATAATATTTATTTTACACCTCTAAATCCAATAAATTCTCCACTTGATCTCCAACTTGCAGCATTCCCATTCTTCAGTGTATAAGTTACCCAGCCTTCGGGAAATCTACCACCTGCTCCTGTTGTTCTTACTCCATTTCTCAAAATGTTTTTCAAACTTTCAGAACCTAACTTATTAAGAGCTTGAGGGCTATTATACACCTTCATTAGAGCTTCTGCTGATTCAAACCCAAAATATTCTGGATGTTTGGTCGTTGCTCTTCCAGCATTCGAAAGAAGTGTTTTTTTTAATTGAGAAATTCCTGATTTAAATAATAATTTGGCTTCAGGACCAGCAGGACCTGCCAACCATTCTAAACCACCTGACGAACCCAAAGGCTCGATTACATTTAACTTTGGTTTATTAAAAGCATAATCCCATAGGTTTGCCAAAGATGCCCCATCATAATAATTATGCTCATTATAAAATTCGGTATATGCATCTGCCATTTCACGGCTAAAAAAACCAAGAGATACACTCCCGTCATTAAGATCTTCCCTAGGGTTAATTAGGCTTGCCCAAGCTTTAGCTTCTTGAAAGTCACTATCGTTTACTACTAAAGTTTTATTTATATTATCTTTTACTTCAACTGTCTCCACCGTATCGGCATTCTCATATATGGTTTCCGGTACCATACCTGTTGGATCCACCATATTGATGGGGTTGTTCATCGTGTAAGCATATGGACTCCACCCGGGATATTTCTCCGCCAAGGGGTCAACACTTAACCAAACACTCCATTTCGAGTTATAGTACCTCGCCCCATAGTAATAGTTACCTGTTTCTTGGTCCAGTTCTTTCCCGTTAAACTTATAGGGTAAGCGTGGTCCCGGGGCATCGCTGTACTGCTCGGCAAGGGTTTCGCCAAAGTGAAAGTTTACTATAATATTGAATTATTAAAATTTTAAATAGAGGTTTTTCTGCTTAATAAACTGATAATCTCTTTTACCTGAAAACTTAATTGCTAAATTATTATTAGAATCTAAGTACATTTTTTGTATTATAGAGTCTCTAGAATTTATTAGATAAGAAAAGTCTATCATATATTTGAAATTAGACGTATCAATAGTTTGTTGAAATTCTTGTGATTTAGAATTCATTAAACTAAGCCATATTTTAAACTCTACTTTAGACCTTTTCAGTTTTGTTCTAAATTCTATATTTTTCTTTTTTTCTATATCTTTTATTCCAAGAATTTTAATTTGTTCATATAATTTATTATTTATTGTATCAAACCTTTTATTATTATAACTGAGTTTTTTTAAATATAGATAAAGATCTTTATATCTCTTGGATATTGGCTCTTCACTAATATCAAATTCATATCTTTTATTATTAAAAATAAAAGATATTGAACAAACAGATTCATATTCACTTTGCTTTTTATTAGACGAAACTAACTTATTATTTACTAATGAATTTAAAATGAATTTAATGGAATCTAATTCTTTTGTATCTAAAATTGTAAATTCCAATTTATTATATAAAGAGTTGTACTTGTTTCTATTTTTAAAAAGGGTATCGTTCTTTATATAAAGATTTAGTTCTCCCATCTTATTAGGAGAAGTGAAAAATTCATTATAGTAGAACTCTGAAAATTGATTTTTTTCGGAGCAACCAACTGAAAATAGAATTAAAAATATGAATGAATATTTAAAATTTATGTTTTTCATATTAGTTATTTAGCTTTTCATTAAAAGGTTTGCCATATTTACTATAAAGTGATCTATAACGTAGGTTTCTTCTTATATCTATACCTATATTTTGACCATAATTATATAAATGATTTAAGTGAAAACCTTTAAAATTATCAGTAGTAAATTTAAATTGAGGATTATCAATTTGCATTTTAAAAATCTTGAAATGCCCTTTTGTATCATTAAATGTTCCAGAAGTTATATGACCATAGGCTTCATGAACTTTAATTAAATTTCTTAAATTTTCTACTGTTGGCTTAAACCATTCATCTGCTACACTTTTACCATTTTTATGAACACCTCTTTTTATAAGTAGATTATCAGGAGTGCCATCTTTAGCATTATATAAACCTCCCAAAGCATCTACAATGTGTCGTTTTATAGTTATCTTTCCATTATTATTTAGACCATCATTAAGGTTATAATTTGCAATATGAGTTTCTACTCTATCTCTTGAACCAGGGAAAAGATAATTGAAAATTTCATTACTTAGATATTTTCCTCCATTGTCATCAACCAACTCATTTTTACTCATATTAGAAAAATCTTTATCGCCGTCATAAATGATAGGTTCTCCCGTAAAACCTTCTTCTGTATCTCCTCTATAACAACCTTTTGAATCATAAACAGGATTTTCTTCCACTACCATCCCCGTAGGATCGGTAAAATTGACCGGGTTTTGCAAAGTATAATTATATGGTGACCACCCAGGGTATTTCTCCGCCATTGGGTCAACACTTAGCCAAACACTCCATTTCGGGTCGTAGTAACGTGCTCCATAGTAATAGTTACCTGTTTCTTGGTCCAGTTCTTTCCCGTTAAACTTATAGGGTAAGCGTGGTCCCGGGGCATCGCTGTACTGCTCGGCAAGGGTTTCGCCAAAAGGTAAATTTACAAAAAATTGATAAGGATTCCCATCTATACTGGTAATGCCTGTGTTAGAACCTAAGTGGTTGGCATGGTAGTAATAGACTGGTAATGCTTGTGGGGCTGCTGCTATTTGAAGGTTACTTTCTATAGGGGCTGGCCTACTGGTATTATTCGTTGTAGCGGTATCTTTGCTCGCTTCATATTTTTTAAAAGTGACACTCCCTTTGCCTGCTTTTTGCGCATATAGTTGCAAGTCTGCAATTTGTTGTTGTTGCAGTTCTTTTGGTTTTAGTTGGTTACTTTCTTGTGTTGCCGCCGCCTGCGGGCTTCTTTCTGTTGCTGCTGTTGGTGACGTTTCAAACATACTAGGATCGCCGTTTCCTATGGCTGTGGCTATTCTTTTTGAACCATTAAAGTAATGCTTGGTATAGGAGCCTTGCGGGTGTATTACTATAAATGGGTTAGGATAGGTGGTATAAGGGTTAAACTGTATGGAGCTTTGGTTAGCTAAGGTTCCGTTTTCATAAACCTGTTCTAAATTGGAGGAGGCTTTTAGTACCCGCTCTCCGGTATAGTCATAGATATAATGGTGCATCACATGGTTCTCTTCTAATACCCTTAACCTATTGCTCTCATCCCAATACATTTTTGTTTCTACCTCTTGGGGGTTCATAATGTATTTTAGGTTTCCATTTAAATCGTAGGAAAAATATTTTTCTGTTTGTGTAGCTTCATCTATAATCGCTTCTATTTTATGGGTGCCATCTACGTATTTGTAAACATTTTTATAGGTGTTATTATTGTCTATACTTCCATTCTTGTTATGTTTCTGGGTTTTATTTAAAATGCTATGTGCATTTGTGTATCTTAATTCTGATTCATAATTCGCGTTAATATCACTGTAGCTATTTTGAAATTCACTTTCAAATATACCTTTGCTGCTGGCTAATCTGTTTATTTTATCGTAAGCATAACGAAATTCGTATTTTCCCCCCATTTTATTGGGATCCATCGCAACATCGTTTGCTACACTTACTACATTATTCATTTTATCGTAGTCATACTTTAAATTCAGGAGTTTATCTCCATTCTGTAGCTTTACACTATATCCATTTACATTGCGCAAAGCATTGGTATAGTCGTACTCTGTAACGGTATTATTACCATGTATAATTAACCTGGGACTTTCAAAAAATGTATAATAGGCTTCTTTTATATAAGTATAATCTCCTATAATGGAGAAGAGGTTCCCTCCCTCGTCATAAGAATAGACTACGTTTTCTCCATCGGGGTACTCTATATTTTTTATTCTGTTCCAAGAGTCGTAATTAAAGTTGGTGGTAAAATACCGGGTGGGTATATTGGGGCCTACTACAATTCTGGTATTGCTGGTTATTTCTCCCATATTACCATACTTAAAAGACTGTGATCCTGTCGCATCGGTTACATATACAAGTTTTCCTGTTTGGTTACCTTCTCCCGCTGATCCATATTTGTAAGTTACATTACTAATATTGCTGCCATTGGGCATATTGGGGTAATTTTCTTCTATGAGCCTATTATATTCATAATTATAAGTAATTTCTTCACTGTCTTGAGCTAAATTAGCAGTAACCAAGCTTATTAGGTTTCCGGCTCTATCGTATGTATAGGAAGTCATTCCTTTATCTGGATTGGTGTAAGCTATTTTTCTGCCGGCAAAATCATATTCGTAGGAAGAGGTAATATTATCTCCATCTGTATATGACAACAGTTCTCCTATAGCATTATAGGTGAATTTGGTTAAAATATCGCCATTGTCGCCTATCGTTTTTTCTTTTACCACTCTGCCTCGTACATCGGTAAATTTTTCAGAAATTACCTGACTGGAGTTGTTTTGCTCTATAATGGTTTTTGTTTTAAAAAGGTTATCTTCAATACCCGGGATATTAAATGTAGCATTATCTTCGGCATTGGTGAGTTTTATGGTTCTGTCTAGTTCGTCATATTTAATAATGGAAAAATAAGAAGGTGAAGGTAAATCTGCTTTTATAAAGTAATTTTCTATACCTTCTCCTTCTGCTGTCGATTGGTGTTGGTTTACTACCCTTGAAAACTCATCGTACACTTTCCAACCTGAAATATGAACAATGTTACCCCCCCACGTCTTTTTTAGTTTGCCTTACTCTTCCTAAACCATCCATAATGGTATAGGTTTTAATAGGGTTGTTGGGATGCTCGTAATCGTAATGAGAGGTTAATGCCACAGGAAGAAATTCTTCTCCTGAGGGGATAGATATAGTTTGACTTAAATCTTGTTCTCTTGGATAGTAATCAAATTTTATGGTATAGGGTTTATTGGCCTCTTGTTCTTTTGGACCTAATACGGTAGATAACCTGCCAAAATCGTCATAGGTATAATTCATCTCATTACCACTAATGTCTGTTTCTTTGGTGATGGCATCATACAAATAATCATATTCGGTAGAAGATTGGTAGCCAAATACATCTTCAACTTCTGTTAAAAATTTATGCTCTATATTATCGTAGGTGTACGTATAAGACATATTCTCTCCATTTAGGTTTCCAGGATAAAAGATTTCTATAAGGTTTCCATACTGGTCATAATCCATTATTGTTTGAGCCCATTGACCTTGTTGATTTAACTTTACACCGATTTTTTTAATGGCTCCTGTATTAACATCTACTTCGTTTATATTACGATCTCTTTTTTGATTGCCGTTATTATCGAATACTTGAATTCTCGTAGGTATGTTGAGGATGTTATTTTGTTCTAGGGTAGGGTTTTCAAAATATCCTATTTCGCTATAATAGTTATCACTAGTATTAGAAACATCTCCATTGTCGTAATATTTTGTAATACGACCTAAACCATCATATTCCATAACTATTTCACTTACAATGGGAGAATTGGTTAATTCATAATTCTCAGTAGTGGTTTTTTCTAATAGTACTGCAGCTCTTTTTCTTCCTTCAGTACCTCCAACGTCGTAATTTTCATCTAAATCAGAATTCACAATTATTAATCCATCATTTCCAATTTCTTTTAAACCATATTCATGTATAGTTCTTACAAAAATATTATTGGGATTGTTTTCGTCCCATTCGCCCCTTACTACTATAGATTCTTTGAGTTTACCTTTTAAAAAGTAGTTTTGGTTATGAAATTTATTTACTTTGGTTCTAAAAACATCTTCTGAGATGTCTCCGTTGGCATCAGCTAAATATTCTACGGTTTTTACGGTTTCAAATCCGTAGGACAGTCTTTCTCTTCTGTCATAATAAGCATTTTCATATTCATAAAATTTTGAGTAATTGGAATAACCTGTATTGGGAAGGTCGTAACCATCTTCAAGAGTGGTCTTGCTCAATACCCATGTCGCTTTTGGATTATTATAGGTTTTTCCTTGTGCTTTATAATCTAGGGTTACTTTTCCTCCTAAGGGATTGTTTACAGATTTTAGTTTGTTGGTTCTTCCTATCGCTGAGTAATTTACATTAATTTCGTCATTTGAATATTGAACAATATAATCGGCAAACCCATCACCGTTTAAATCTCTAAAATCTTTGGTTTGAACGGTTACGTTTTCACTTACATTTCCTCCTAAATTTACACCGAACTTTACGTGAATAACAGGAACCAACCAGCAACATATGGGGAAACCAAAAAATATTCCTACATCGCCGTCTGCACCAATAATTACATCTTGATAGTTTCTTTTTAAATTTACAATAGAACTAGCTGCAGTTAAGGAATAATCTTGATCAGCAAATTTATTTCCGTAATTAAATTTTACAGAACTAGAGCTACCTTCTAGGTTACCATCACTTTCTATGATATCGATTAATCCATCTCCATTTATGTCTTGAAATGCGGTTTTGGTATTGGTTTGCGATTCAGATATACCAGCATTTAAACTTGCTCCTACATTTGGAAATAATGAAGGGAAACTTAATCCTCCTCCTATACTGCTACTTGTTAACGTTGGAAAGGATTCACTATAGGTGAGATTTTTAAATATTTCAAAATTGTTATTATTCTGATGTTGTCCTTTATTTAGTTGATATAAATAACTTCCATTTATCTCTTTAATCCTATCGGGTAGCCCATCTCCATTTAAATCTAAGAAAAATTGTTCTTCTTTGTTTTGCCCAGCAACATTTACTGTAATCCCTATCTGGCTGGTAGCATTCCCTATAGAAAACTTATTACTTTTAGTAGAAGAAGCGTCTGTTCCTTCAGCCGAAGAAGATGAGTAAAGGGTATAGGCATCGCTACCTGTTGCAGAGGCTGCTATTCCCCAATTATTGTAAGAATTTAAAACTCCAAAATTGTGATCACCAGAAGGGTTGTTTAAACCTCCTGTCATATTCGATAAAACTAGGTTGTCTGCATACCAAATATCGGGGTAACCATCTCCATTCCAGTCCATAAATCCGGTAAGGGTATTGCTGTAACCGGGTGTAAAGCTAGATATTGCAAGCGGATTATACCCTGCGGACATTGTTCTTCTTGAACTTTTGCGTTTTATTTTAATAGCTTTCATTCCAGTGATATTGTTAGAAGGTAAACTTGGACCTTCCGTATCATTATCACTAATCTCTCCTGCAACGCTTCCGATACTTGAACCTCCAGAACTTCCAGTAGAAGATGGATCTATATTTCCTATGGTTATCTCTGTTATTCTGTCGAAATATTGATTTTCTGGATCGATTCCTACCCATCTATCTTCGTCTAAAGTACCATTACTTTTTGCATTTGCAGGCATAAAAGATATTTCTGGAATATATCCTGCCGGATTATTATTCATCCAAGCTTCCAAATTATTTATAACATCTTCTACCGCATTGGGGTCGGAGAAATCGGTATTTTCATTGGGCAAATTCATCTGATCTGCAATTGATTGTTGGGCGCAATCTTCAAAATCACTACTTTCTTCATCACAATTAATAGTAATTAAATCGAAATTATAATTATTGGACGTATTTACCAGAAGGTCATGATTGATTAGCTTTCCAATGTTATCTTCAGGAATGTTACTATCGTCATAGTTATCATTGTAATAAAATTGGCCAAAATTACCGTGCATTGATCCATAGTTGGAAAGATCGTTAAAATAGGAAACAGCATTAATTTTTAAAGAATTCCCCTGCCAGTTATAGCCTAATAATACTCCTTTAGTATTACCTACAGACAAAAGGTATTTTTGATATACTTCTTTATTAGTGTTTCCTGTTACATAATAGCTAAAATAAATTTTCCCTGACCAGTTGCCGAGGGGACCATTATGAACACTAATAGGCGAATCATCAGGTAAAATTATTTGTCCGTCTTTAATCTGAACTTTTCTTTTTCCAATAGGGATTCCTCCTTTTTTCACTACTAATAAGAATTCTCCATTATCACTACTACTAAGATTTCCAGAGTTAATGATTTCTGTGTTTGGTTTAACTCCAAAATTTTGTGAAGAATTGTTCCAATTTGTATAGTTGCTTAAGTCTTGACTATATTTATCCTTGTTGTTAGAGGCATAAAAAATAGAATAGTCGGGAACAGGGTGGAACTCCTGAGTTACATTAGGTACTTGTTGGTTATCTTGAGCATCTTGATCTGGTGCATAAGTTACTACAGGTTGCCAATTTATATCTTCCCAAAGAACATTAGAGTCTGAATATACTTCAAATTTAAAACTAAGTGGCAAATCATTTTGCTGATATAATTGATTGTTTAAGTTGTTAGATACTGTAGTGGTAGCTCCTGCAGGACAGTATTGTTGATAAATAATGTTTTCATTTTCACCACTAACTTCATAAATTCTTACATATACATCATCGGTTGGTTTATTGATGGAGAAATCTGGCCAATTAATATTCACCATTCCCGATCCCGGAATTCTAATCACTCCATTACTAGTTAAGTGAAAATAGTCTTTGTAAGTATATTCATTAACCTTTTTTCCATTTTCATCTCTATCAGAAACATTTAGATAATAAATTTTGGGCCTGGCACTATAATACGAATATCCTTGATTGGGTTTATGATATCTAAAATATATCTCTTGTCCTTTTATTACTTTAATGGGTGAATTATTACCTAAACCTAGATCTTGAACTCCCAATGGGGGATTGTTTCCGAAATAATTTTGTAAGCTGAACTCTCCGTTAACTCCTGGAGAATATTGATCCCTAAAAATTCTAAATGGTTTATTTGAGTATGTCTCACTTGTTGTTTCTATAGTGTGATTGAAGGGGGAAGAGCCTATATATACTTTTATTTCATTATCAACCTGAATAGTTCCTGTAAATGGAGCTTTCCAGACCTGTACTGCATCAAAATCTAAAAAGTCATCCTGCATTTGCTCTTGCTCTAGCTCTTCTTGCTCCTCTTCTTGGGTTTCAGTAGGATCTTGCCAGTTTGAAATTGGCGCCCCCGATGTTAATACGAGGTTTTCGGTTAATCCGCTATCTGTCGTAAAGTTAGGCTCTCCATTTTCATCTAAATAATTAAAATAAACTTCATTTCCTTTCACAATATCTATAAGACCATCTTGGTTCCCGTCTGTAAAAAACACCGAGGTTTCAGATTCGGTTTTATAGCGACTTGTTGCAGCATAAAATCCTGACGCATATACCGACCACGACTCTGCAAACATTTTTTTTGTTCTTGAATCATTACGGTAAAAATCATTCACGTGATGTACCGATTTACTTGTATTCTCAAAACTATTAATTAAATCATTGGAGTCGTTGTCAGAATTAACGCTATTGGGATAAAATTGTAATCCGCTATTATTCCTAAAAACAATGTCGTCAAGTCCATCACCATTCATGTCAATTAAGCTTATTTTACCTTTGCTTTTAGTATTGTTTTCGCCAAAATCTGCTCCAATGGTTACTGTTCTTGACTTATTATTGGAATGCACCGGAATTCTTATTTCCATTCCTGCAGAAGGTCTTATATCAAATCCTTTTTGAATATTTTCATTAGTACTGATTATAGATTCTCCATTAATAGCACCTGCTAAACCACTTAATGAATAGCTTGGATCTACATCGGGTAAAGAAATAGTCTGTGCCGGCTTAAAAAGATTTCCTCCATTTTCGGCTATATCATCATAATACTCAAAACTATGTCTATAAAACTCATTACCGTTTTTATTTTTTTCTACAACATAATCCAATAATGTCTTCTTAAAATTACCTTCAATATATCCTAATTCGTAGGATCTTATGGTTTGGTTTTGATAATATACCTGTATATCCGATAAAAGATATGGCGATACTTGTTTTAGTCCTAAGCGACCATTGATTGTGATGCTTGGTTTTATTTGATTTTCATTATAGTTAAATTCAATCTTATAGTTACCGTTTTGATTATTATAGCCTGTATAAAAAACTCTCTTTGGATAGAAATAATGGCCTCCGTTTAAATTTTGATTATCGCCAGAAAGATTTGACAAAGTCCCCTTTTTATATTCATATTTAATATTATTGCCAAAAGGATCAATTGATTTTTTTAGACTCCATTGGATAATATTATTGTCTTCATTTCTTATAACCGTATTTTCAGAAAGTCCATTTTCATCTCCTCCATACCAATTAATTTTACCGTCAGTATTTGTTACTTTCCAATAATAATTTGTTGGGTTAGTACCTATTCTTTCAATCTTGACATAACTCTCCTGATTTCTTAAAGAGAACTCTTTTATACTCCCAGATCTAGCTTGTGTTGTAATTGAATAGTTATTTGGCGCGTTCCCACTATGCCTATGTGGCAAAAAGTTTTCTGGATACACTAATTGGGCACCATCTAGATTATATAGTTCTGTTTCATTATTAGGGTCAAAATCTGGAATGCCCCATTTGGAATTGATGTTAATTGAAGAGAATCCTAAATCCCAACCATAACCAGCAATACCAGATTGCTTTTCACTATTATAACTTAAAGTTACACTTGGAGACATTCCTTTTCTACCTGTAGGGGTTTTTATAGGATATTTTAAATTTGCTTCTCCTGTTTGTGAAGGTCGAGGAGCAGCTATTATTGAAATATTGGAGGAAGGGTTAGCAATCTCAATATCACTTATTTTAGTAGATGTAAAAGCATTGGTTTGAGGGCTCTCGGGAGTTTGAATGACACCGTTTATGTAATCGCCTGAACCATATTTAGTTGATGAATAAATAATGCCTTTATTTATATTTATGGAGTCTTTTTCTACAGGAATCCAACTCTTAGAGTTTTTATCAAAAAAAAGTGTAAAAACATCCTTCTCTGAGTAACCTTTTGGTATAGCTCTTGGATTATATTTGATACCAAATGAAAATTCTTCGTTCACCAATGAATCTTGTAATAAAATATTGCAGCCTTCGTATTCATCGGTTACATTTAATACCCCAGATTGTAAAGAAGCTAAATCATTAAAACGTAATGGGGTTATCAATGCATGATTTGAATTGTTTTTAAAGTATAACTGAACAATTTTACTTTTAAATTGATTTTCTTTAGATAATGATACTGATTCATATTTAGGCTGAAAAGAAAACTTATGCTCAGCTGTATTAATAGCTGTTATGTCTAATTTTGATTGTTCAATTAATTTATTTTCATCGTTGAATAGTTGAACATCTAAAGTATTTTTATTTTCAGGAATTCTAACAAATCCTTCAAATTGATTGTTTACGAGATTTAACGTGGTATTTTCAACTTTCACTTTATAATTGCCAAAAGTGTTTTTAGTAGGGAATTCTCCTAAAAATCCTCTTATATAGGTTTCATCTCCAAATTTTAATAAGTTAGTTGAAGAGGCAATTACTATTTTTGAACTAGAATTTGTATTCTGATTGACAACTATTCTTAAGTTTTTAATTAAATAACTAAAATTGGACCTTTGGGGCATTCCAAATAGTAAGTGATTCTTTCCTTTTTTTAAAAGAGAAGGGTCTAGCTCTTCTCTTTGAGAACTCCACTTTTTGTTTCTTTTTATTAAATAACCACCGACTGCCTGAGTACTATTTATTTTCTTACTAATCCCATCACTACTAGTCACTCCATATAAGTCATATTCTAAATAGACTTTAGATTGATTTTTTGGAAGCTCGTCTATAGAAAAAACAAAAAGGTTGTCAATTGGATTGTCAATTGGCTTTTTTTCTGAAGTTCCTATGAATCCATGTTGGATATCTGGATAATAAAAAACAGATTCAGAATCTTTTGAAAGTATGTTGATGTTATCATTGTTTTTTTGCTTATTTATGGTTCGGATTGATTTTCCTGTTTTATTATTATGATTTACTTCTCTAAGATTATTTATTAATGGCATAGCGGGGCTTACAAAGGACCAATGCAAGCTTATGATTAATAATAATTTTGAAATTATAGACTTTATAAGCGCTCTTTTTTTACTTTGAGATTTTAACTTTATCATCTTGTTTATGGGAAGGTTGATTATTGGATAATTAGCTTTTTAACGGTAGTTTCATTACGTGAAGTAATAAATATAAGATAGGTGCCTGAAGTATTGAGGCTATTAGAATATTTGTAACCATTACTGCCCTCAAAATTTTTCTGGAGAATCAGTCTGCCGATAGGATCTCTAATTTCAATTTGTACTGAGGTTTCTTTCAAGAAATTTAAAGAAATATTGAATGTTGAATTATTTTTAACTGGATTGGGATATATTGAGATATCACCATTTTCGTTAAGTTTTTTTCGTTTTACAGAAAAGGGGATAATTTTCTTACAACCTTCTTTAGTATTAATCTTTAATTGGTAATCGCCTTTTTTTAATAGAGTAATTCTAGAATCTGTACCAATGACTTTATTCTCTTCTATATTGATCCATTCAAATTTAAGTTCATTTTTACTGATGCCAAAAATCTTTGGTTCAACAAGTATATCACTGTTTTCGAGGTAATAGGCTTCTTCCATGGCAACCTCAATCTTACTTTCTTTAATATATATGGTATCTAATTGAGAATTTCCATTAGAGTCGTGTAATTTAATATGTATTTTGCCTTTTGGAAGATCTGTTATTCGAAATAATTTATCATCAAATGAAAAGTTCTTTTCGTAATCTTTTTGTGACAAATTTATGCTGTAAGGGGATACGCCCTGTATCACCTCTATTTCAAGAGGAGATTCAGTTATAGTTTCTGTAAAACATTTATGTTCGTGATGATATTCAACTAAAAGCTTTGGCGCCTTGATCAAAGTTATATAGAAACTTTCATTAAATGCAGTAATATCAATATTATCGTAATAGTAATAAGAGCTATCTTCTTTACTTAGAGGAATCAAATTTTCCTCTTTTAAGTTGTTTTTTATATCGTACAAAGGGCTAACTGCTAAATATAAGCCTTCGTCGGTTTTTATAGAATCTTTTAAGAATTTCATTTTCTCCTTTAGAAATTTGAGTTGTATTTTCAAACTATCCTGAGAATTATTTATTGATTTAAATTTCCATATCTTACTTAGTGTTTGAAAGTTTTTATCTTTTTCTAATTTAGAAAAAATGGTTTCCCTATTATTTTCGCCCCATATTAAATAAGTTTTATTAGTAACATTAGAATTGTTTAATTTATTAAAAGGTTTAATCTCATTAAAACCTGCTTCTAGATCACCTTTAGAATTAAAAGACTGTAATTGTTTAAAATTTAGCAAATTAATATCAAAACCTATTCCTGTGACGTTTTGATTAAAACCAACATTTTTTTTAGGATTCCATATGGTATCATTTTCAGAATTAACATATATTTTGTCTGAAGATAGGCTTATTCCGTGTTTAAGTGATAAATATGTTTCAACTTTAGACTTATCTAAATCACTAAGTTTTTTAGGGTAATATAAAATCTCTAAGAATTTTATAGAATCTTTCTCTTTAATTATTTTGTCACCTAAAATTTTAACATAGTTTTCTTTTTGGGTAAGACTTGAAAATAAATTATAATTTAAAATCACTCCGTTCTTAGGATTGATTTCAACGAATTTTTTATTGTTTTTTAAAATTCCGCTGGTTGTTATTCTTCGTTTCTCTCCATCTATCGAAATATCTGCTATTGTGATTTCATCTTTTTTATCACTCTCAAAGACCAAAAAAATAGAGGAAAATCTATCTAATCCAAGCTCTAAATCTTTTTTCTTACCTAATTTTTCAGAATTTAAGATTGGATTGAAATTAAATGTGCTAATATTTAAACTATCACTGTAATTTATAATGTCACTTTTTAACCAAAGATCAGGGTGTGTTATCGTTTCTGAAAAATGTTGTTGACTAAAACTTATAAATGAAATTAAGAAGGAGAATAAAAAGAGGGAGTAATTATTTTTCAAGTGGCCAAGTATTAAAAATTCACAAAAAAGTATTAAAAACAAATAATAATAAGTTAAATTATTTTAATTGTTATTCAAAAATATAAATATTTAACGCTTTTGTATGTTTTTATATGTTAAAATTTTAATTAATTCTATATTTAATAAAGGGTTGTTTTATAGATAAATTAAGAAGTGTATTTGAAAGAAGTGCTATAATAGATAAGCAATTATTAATTAGTTTTGTTTTAAAACATATTTAATGCAGTTAGCTTCTGTTTATAAATATAAACAAGTAAGAAAGGGTAGTTTGTATAAATTATTATTTTTGGAATATAAGATGAAATTTACCAAATAATTCTAATACTATTTTTAGTAAATCAGGATAAATGCGTAGTTCTATAAGAAATAAAAATACTTTTATCTCTTTCACTAATATTTTTTGTGAAAATAGAAAGTAATCGTTTTTAGCTAGAAATTATTTTGCGGAAAGACTTTTATAATTTCGGCTCGTGGGTGCAATTATTAGGTGATCTTTTTTCTGGATTTTGCCAAGTGTTGAATACAGAATAAAAAATGATTTTTTCTTCTATAAGCTCGTAAATAATCAAAAAAAGAAAGGGGTTTATAAATGCTTCTCGGTGGGGTTCTCTTTTTTGGGGAAATGTTTGGGATGTTTAGGAATCCTTTTAAAATAAATGTCTAAATGTTCTAAAAACTCTTCTCCAATTCCTTTTTTTATCTTCATAATAAAGATTAGCTTCATTTTTGACCTCTTTCCAATCTAAGACATCATCAGGATTGTTTTTGTAGCTTTTCAGTCGTTTATCAAGTTCTTTCTTGTGTTCTGCTGGGACATCTTGATGGCTTCTTTTTCACGCTTTAAAACACGCTCCAAGGTATCTATAATGCTTTCCTTTATCAAATGATATTTCCGTGCTTCTAAATCCATAACCGCTCTTTTGCTTTATTTTAAAAATACAATTTTTGTCTTAATAGTTGGAGGTGTGATTGGGTATTCAATGATGAATTTTCTGATAAAGCCGACTCTGTAATTTTCAGTAGAAAATAGAATCTATAATTATTTGTGTCTATAGACTTCAATTTTAAGACAAATAAGATATGTGGCTGAATTGACACTTCGTCCTTAGTTTATCCTGGGCAAAGTAGAAGGGCTCAACTTGACCAGTTGATAGAAATTTTTTAAATCTATTTAATATCCAACCAATGGTAGCTTCGATACAAAATCTTTTAGAAGATTTCACTCAGCCACCATTGGTGAATTAGCTATTGTTTTTCAATGGAAATGGCAACGCCGCCACCTCTCGCTAGTGAAGCTTGATATACGCTGGTTGAATTTACTTCTAGTTCTTCAATTTCGTAGGCAGAAGGATTTTTTTCAAAATCAGCATCTTTCGCATCTTTATAAATCGTGGCTTTGTAGGAAGCCCCTTGGTCTAAAAAGTCCATCGGAATTTCTAGGTTTCTGGCTTTTTCATCAGTTACACTTCCTATAAACCAATTGTCACTATCGCGTTGTTTTCTTGCGATAGTTAGGTAATCACCAATCTTTGCGTGAATAACTTTGGTGGTTTCCCAATCGACCGCTACGTCTTCTATAAACCGGAAAGCATCTTCGTATTTGGCATAATTCTCAGGTAAATCGGCTGCCATTTGCATCGGGCTATACAATACCACATATAAAGCCAATTGGTTGGCTAATGTAGATTGAATGGCTTGGCCTTCTCGGTATTCAGCTAAATCAATCTGAAAGATTCCCGGCGTATAATCTACCGGACCGCTCAAAATTCGGGTAAAGGGTAAAATGGTGGTGTGGGAGGGAGGATTTTCATCTGCCCAACCATTAAATTCCATTCCACGAACCCCTTCACGGGTCATAAAATTAGGATAGGTTCTGCGTAAGCCGGTAGCTTTAATCGGTTCATGGGCATCGATAGCCAGCTGGTGCTTTGCTGCTGTTTCAATTACTTTTTGATGATGACGAACCATATATTGTCCGTGATGAAACTCCCCTTTAGGGACTAATCCACCGGCATAACCGGTTTTAATCGCATGAATGCCTAAATCTTCGTAAAACTGAAAGGCTTTTTCCATTCGGTTTTCGTAATTGTGAGCATCCCCGGAAGTTTCGTGATGACCAATAATGTCAACACCATTTTCTTTTGCGATATGCACTACTTTTTTGATATCGAAATCGTCATAAGTGGTTACAAAATCGAAGAATCCTATGGTGTCTTGCGCTCCCCAGTATTCCCAACCGGTATTCCAGCCTTCTATTAATAAGCCTTTGATATGGTGTTTTTTGTTGAAGTCGATATATTTCATCGCGTTTTCGGTCGTAGCACCATGCGTGGTGTAATTTCCTTCCGCATCTTTTCTTCCCCAAGTACTTTTTCCTAAATGCATTTCCCACCAAATTCCGGTGTACTTCATGGGTTGCGCATAGGAAGTTACGTTTTCTAATTTATTGGGTTCGTTGAGGTTTAGAATTAGGTAATTGGTTACTAAATCTTTGGCTTCTTCGTTAATCATAATGGTTCGCCAAGGAGAAACAAAAGGGGCTTTTGTTCTTACTTTATCACCGTTTTCCCATGGAACCAATTCTGTATTCAACGTGTTGTGTTCAGTTACACCAAGCGTCATTCCGGCGTAATCGGTAAGATTAGCTTCGTGAATGCTTAGGTATAAACCGGCTTCGGTTTCCATGGTGATGGGGGTATTCACCGCATGAAAATTGGTGATGTTTCTGTCATGACGTTGGGCATAACCTGCTTTTTGGGCATCGATTTCTGATAATTTGGTTTCTGAATAGTTGTATTCATAACTATCATAATCGGCAGGAATCCACCAAGACTTATGGTCGTGGGTAAGTTTGAATTGAGTGATTTCATCAGAGATCACTACATCACCGGTTAAATTTTCCTGCTCAGGAATATCGTACCGAAAGCCTATTCCATCATCAAAAACCCTGAAAATAATATTCAGCTTTCTAGGCTTTTCAGTGGTTTCTTCTAAGCTAACTTGAAGTTGTTTATGATGATCTTTAATCACACGTTGTTCTCCCCAAGGTTGTTCCCAAGTTTCATTGAGTTCAGTTTCTTCTACCTTAGAAATCTTAAAGTTCTTGGTCAACTCAGGTTGATTTTTAAACTTGAACCCTAGATAGGAGGTGTCAATTACGCTGCTGTTATTTTTCTGAACCGTGTAAAAAGGTTTTCCGTTTTTATCAAGTTGAAGACTAACTTCTATATTCCCGTTTGGGGAAGTGATGGAAGCTTTTGTTTGGTCTTGTTGTTGAGGTTCTTCAGCACATCCCGATAGAAGCAGGATGATGCTGATGAAACTGACTAATTTTTTCACGATTTATGTTTTTTAATCCAAAGTTGACGTACGTCTTTTAAGTCGCGGCCTTTGGTTTCTGGTACAAATTTCCAGACAAATAAAGACATGGCGATACAACTTACTCCGTAAATCCAGTAGGGGAAAGTTCCATTACTCATTTCAAAAACGGCACTTTCTTTATCCATCATCATCGGGAAGGTTTGCGATACTAAATAGTTAAATAACCATTGCGAGGCTACAGCAATTCCCATCGCAATTCCTCTAATTCTGTCCGGGAAAATTTCTGATAACAATACCCAAGTTACCGGTCCCCAAGTCATCGCAAAACCTGCAATAAATAGTAAAATACCTACTACGGCGATTAAGCTGAATTGTTGCGTGTAAATATCATAGGTGAGTAAGGCCAGTGCAGTTGCCATAATGAACCCTCCTAAGATTAAGAGCGGTTTTCTTCCCCACTTATCTACAGAGAAAATAGCAATAATCGTAAAGGCGAAGTTGACGACGGCGATTAAAATATTTTGGAAGATCGCACTCTCGGCTGTATTTCCTAAAGCTTCAAAAATAGAAGACCCGTAATACAATATAGCATTGATTCCTGTTAGCTGTTGAAAGATAGACAACATCACCCCCACAAAAACGGCAAAGCCCATGCCTTTAAAAGCCGCCCAACTGCTGCTTTCCTTTTTTTCCAATGAATCTTCAATTTCTTTTACTTTTTGTTGTGCCACTTCATTACTGTATCCCAGTTTTTCTAAAGCGACAATAGCGTGGTTGTGCTTTTCTTTAATGACAAACCAACGGGGAGAACCGGGTACAAAAAATAAAAGGATAAAGAATAAAACCGCCGGTATAATTTCTAAACCGAACATATATCGCCAGCCTTCATCAATATTCCATTGACTTAAGCTTTCTGTACTCACCTCTCCGGTAACCATAGAGGCTGAAAGGTGGTTTCCTACCCAATAATTGGCAAAGAAAACTACTAAGAATCCGGTAACAATGGCCATTTGGTTAAGAGAAACCATCGCACCACGTTTTTCTTTAGGAGAAACTTCAGAAATGTACATGGGGGAAAGTAAGGATGCTAAACCAATACCAATACCTCCTAAAATCCTATAAATCGAGAGGTTGAATAAAGAGTCTGCAAATGCACTTCCTATGGCTGAAATAGAGAATAAAAATGCGGCCAATAATAGTGATTTTTTTCTACCGATGGCTTCGGCTAAAATTCCGGCTCCAAGTCCGCCAAAAATACATCCGATTAATGCGGAACCTACGGCCCAGCCTTGCTCTGCAGTAGAGAAATCGAAATAGTCTTTAAAATAAAGCTGTGCTCCGTTAATTACCCCTGTATCATAACCAAATAGGAAACCTCCTAAGGTAGAAATGATAATAGGTAAAATTAATTTTCTGCTCATAATGATGATTGTGTTTGTGTAATAAGTTTGAACACGTAAATATAGGAGTTAAAATACTCTTAATTGCTTCACCTAATAAAAAAATCTATTGCTCATTTAAGTTGAATTTGAACCTACTAAACTTTTGAAATTATGATTTATTATGAAATAAATGGGAGACTGAAAAGTGATCATCTCCCATTTTTAGTAATATACTATCTATTAGTTTACGCTACTTATTTTATAATAAGCTTTTTGGTTTGAGTTGAACGGTCTGTGCTTATTTTTAAAATATATATTCCTGAAGCTAAGGATGCATTTTGGTTTTGGCTGTTCAGCGTTTTGTTTATTTTACCTGCAGGAACTTGTTCGTTCATGAAAGTGCTTATTAATTGCCCTTTAAGATTATATAGTTGAACTTTTAGAAGAGAAGCTTCCGTTAAATTCAAAGACAGCTCAAATTGGTCTTCTACAGGGTTAGGATAGATGCTTATAGTGTTCATAAAAGATTTGTTTTCTACAGCCATGGATGTAGTTTCGGTAATTTTAATAGCACCGATATAAGCATAACCAGCACCATTTTCGTTGTTTGGTCCTTTTTGAACTGTAAGTACAATATTTCCTGCACCATCTGGTTGAATGTTTTCAATAATTGCAGTTTCTGAAGTATTGCTGGAAGGATTTAAATAACCGACGCCACTATTTGCCCCAACTAAGTCATATTGTGTTTCTCTATTTTCAGTAGCTCCATCTCTAGAAGCAAAAATTTCGAAAGTATAGAAGTTAGAAGGATTTAAACCAGAAAAAGTAAAGGCTCCGGTATTATTATCACCATCTTGAACATAATAACTGTCATTAGTCGCTGTGGCCGGAAAGCCTAAATTGGAATCCGGATTCGTAATACCAGAGCCATTTCCTGCAACAAAATTATCGGTTACCGCAAATGAATAGGTAGATGCATTCCCTTGATCGTCGATAAAATTAGAGATTACCGCTTCCCAGTCTGATGAATAGTGGTTATTCCAGTTACCTTCAGTAGGATATTGATCATCCGTATTGTAATTTAAATCAAAATTATAAATGGTTTGGGAGTAACCCCCAAGGCTTACTAAAGCCCCTGCAATGAACAATAAAAATTTTTGAGTAATTGTTTTCATAATAAATTAATTTAAAATTAAACGTCTTGTTGTTTGTAAGTTATTGTTGGTAATTAATAGAAAGTATATTCCGTTTTCTAGTGCATTTCTAGACCAAGTAGCTTCTTGATTGTGAAGTTCTAATACCTTATTGTATACTTTTGATCCTAGGATATTGTACACCTCAATGGTTAGTTGGTTTCCAGAAAATTGATTGCTTCTAATGGTACAGGTGTTTTTTACCGGGTTGGGGTAAATTTTTAAATCATTATTAAGAGATAATGTTTCCACTTTTAGGACGGCATCCCTTACTTCGGTATGAATATCCATTCCTATAACCCGCTCAAATAATATTTCGTGGGCAGCATCATTCATGTGAATTCCGTCACCGGCATCATAAGCTGGTAAAATTCCATTATTGTTAGAGGTTCCAAATCCTGTCCAAAAATCGATGGTATGATCTCCAAACATGGTGTAAGTTTCATCTAACATATCTAACTGAATATTTAGTTTTGTTGTGTTAGAGCCAAAATCACGTGGTTGTGGAGTTGTGACCCAAAGCATGATGTTTTCTGAAGCAGCTGCATTTGCGATAAGCGTATAATTGTTTAATTGATCGGCAACCGGATAACCACTGGCAGCATCGTTAGATGGAAGGTTAATAATAATTCCTGTAGGATCTAAACTTATCGCTTTGGTAATATTTCTATTTACATCAATGCTTCGGTTAACACCTGAAGGAATTGTGGTGCCTGTTGGCAAAATGTTATACGTTGCAAAACCACCTTGGGCTAGGTTAATAACTTCGTACCTGGTATCCATTTCTGTTAAATAGGTATTGTACCTCGCTACCCAAGCATTGTTTGCATCTGAAGGGCCTGTTCCTGCAGCAGTAGATGAACCTAAAATTACGATTCTATAAACTTCTCCTTCATCGGCAATGACTTCAAAAGTACTATCGCTGGTATCGGTTTCACCTTCACCGGAAATTCTGACTAATGCATTGGTTGTAATTTCGTTAGGAACTACCATATCGTAATATTGAGAATTACCTGAAGTGGTAGCAATGGTAGACCAATTAGAACCATTGTCAGAAGAAAATTCAATTAACATATTAGGAACAGAGATACTTTCCCATTTAATTCTTACAGTTTTTCCTGCTTCCCAAATATGACCTCCATTAGGATAGGTTAACGTTAATTCAGGATCTGGATTGGTATTTGAAATAGGGCTGTCACTTTCTGTTAATTGTAAAGCACCTAAGTAATAAAAGCCAAAGTCGTTATTATTATTAGGGCCGGGTTCTGCTGTAAAAGTTATTTCACCATTACTAGTTGGCTGAATATTTAAAATATCTGCCGTATTGGAGGTGTTGTTTGAAGGGTTTAAAGCTTCTGAACCCGTCGTGGAGCCTTCTACAGTATATAAAGTTTCCCGGTTATCTGAAACTCCGGTCCTTGAACTAAATACTGAAAAAGAATAGTATTTGTTAGGATCTAAGTTAGATAATGTAAAACCTCCGGTAGGGTTTATATTTCCATTAAACCCATCATCGGTAGCTCCAAAAAAACTATCTCTTGAGGCGGTTCCTGTAAATGGTAATGCTCCATTGGGAGACGTGGTTCCGTTGTTGTTAATATGATCAAAAGAATCAGTAAGTGTAAAAACTATACCCATACTAGCTCCTGAAGAATTAATTAAATTCTCGGTGACTCCGGTCTCGTTTTGATTACTAACAACAATATTGTTCCAGTTTCCGGGGGTCGTGTGGGAAGAGCCTCCGAAATCGATGTAGGCATATTCTTGGCCAAAGGATATAAGGCCGGTAAATAATGCAAAAATGAGTAATAGTTTCTTCATAATTTATGTTTGTTTTAGTTAATAATCATAGAACATCATCTTTAGTTTAAGGTGAATGAGTTTGAAAATTTAAAATCTGAACTTGGTGCAATCCCAACTTCAAATTCTCCCGGTTCTGCAACGAATTCTAAACTACTGTTATAGAACTTTAAATCTTCAGCAGTAATCTTGAATTCTACCGTAGTTGATTCTCCTTTTTTTAAGTTGATTTTTTGGAAGCCAATCAGTTGCTTTTGCGGTGGCGTTATACTTCTTACTTTATCGTGAATGTATAATTGAACTACCTCTTCACCATCATAATCGCCGGTGTTCTTAATGGTAGTGCTCACGGTAATTGAACCATCCATATTCATTTCTTTAGAAGAAAGTGTTGTATCACCATATTCAAATTCAGTATAACTTAAGCCGTAACCAAACGGGAATAGTGGCGAGTTATCTACATCTAAATATTTAGATTTAAATTTTTCGAAGCCTTCTTTAGTTCCGGGTCTTCCCGTAGTTTTCATAGAATAATAAACCGGTACTTGCCCTACATTTCTTGGCCAAGATGCCGTAAGTTTTCCAGAAGGATTGTAGTCTCCAAAAATCACGTCTCCAATTGCATTACCGGCTTCTACACCCGAATGCCAAACCTGAAGAATATCTATAGGTAGTTGTGCTTCTTCTGAAATGTTTAATGGGCGGCCACTCATGAGCACCAATACCATACGTTTTCCGGTCTTCGCTAATTCACGGATTAGTTTTTTCTGACTCTCCGGAATTAATAAATCGGTTTTACTAGAGGCTTCCCCACTCATTTCTGAAGCTTCTCCCACAGCAGCCACAATTACATCGGCATCTTTAGCTACTTTTAAAGCTTGTTCCAATAGCTCTTCAGGAGATTCTTTGCTAATTTCTACTTTAGGACCAAATACATTTACGTTTTTAGCCATTTGCTCATCATTGGTGATGTTGGCTCCTTTAGCATAAGTAATGCTAGCTTTTGGCGCGACATTTTTTAAACCTTCTAATACTGGAATGGCATTTTTAAAGTCTCCGGTAGGAGCCCAAGTTCCAGGCATATTAGATTGGTTATTTCCTAGTGGACCGATTAAAGCAATTTTCGCTTTTTTATCGATAGGAAGTACATTCTGGTCTTTTTTTAATAAAACAAAAGATCGGGCTGCTGCTTTTCTGGCTAAGGCTCGATGTTCTTTCGTAAGAATATCTTTTTTAACTCTTTTCTTATCCAAGTATTTATAAGGATCTTCGAAAAGCCCCAACTTGTATTTTGCTTCTAAAATTCTTCTAGCAGCGGTGGTGATTTCTTCTTCGGTAACTTTTCCTTCCTCTAAAGATTTTTTCAAGGTAGAGACAAAACCTTCACCTACCATATCCATATCTAAACCGGCTTTTAAAGCTAAGGCAGACACGTCCTGTAAATCTCCCATTCCGTGGGCAATCATTTCATTTACAGAAGTGTAATCAGAAACTACAAAACCTTTAAATCCCCAACGTTTCCGTAATAAATCGGTTAATAACCATTTGTTTCCCGTTGCCGGAACTCCATCTACATCGTTAAAAGAACTCATGACACTCGCTACACCGGCATCTACAGCTGCTTTATAAGGAGGTAAATATTGATTGAACATTTTTACGCGGCTCATATCTACGGTGTTGTAATCTCTACCTGCTTCCGGTGCTCCGTATAAAGCAAAATGTTTCACGGTAGCCAACATGGTATTGGTGAGGGTAAGATCATTACCTTGGTATCCTTCTACCATCGCACGTGCAATTTGAGAACCTAAATAGGCATCTTCTCCAGCTCCTTCAGCCACACGACCCCAACGCGGATCACGGGAAATATCGACCATAGGAGAGAAGTTCCAGTTAATACCATCGGCAGTAGCTTCTTTGGCAGCTACTTGTGCCGTTTTTTTGAGCAATTCCATATCCCAACTAGAAGCTGAAGCTAAGGGAATAGGGAAGGTGGTTTTGTACCCATGAATCACATCAGAACCAATTAATAACGGAATTCCTAATCGGGTGTCGTTGACCGCATATTCTTGAGCAATTCTAATTTTCTCGGGACCGGAAACCCCAAATAAACCTCCAACTTTTCCGTCTTTGATTTTTTGCTGAACATTATCACTCACTACTGCTCCTGTGGCAACACCTCCTCCGGGGGTTAGTAAGTTTAACTGCCCTATTTTTTCTTCAATGGTCATTTTATCCAATAGCGCATTGACTTTTTGGTCCATTTCAGAGGTATTGATTTTTGGACCGGTATAGGTGTTTTCTTTTTGTTGTGCGCTAAGTGTGAGACTAAAAATACTTAACGAAAGTACTGTGATTGTTTTCTTGATCATAAGTGTAGGTTTATTTTATTGGAGTTCCTCTTAGTCGTTCAAAATTTTTATAAGCTTGATTTACTTTTTCTTTGGGGGTAGTTTCAAACTCTTTTTCGGTTACTTTATAATACTTTTGAACGGAATCTAATTTTTGATGCATCATTTGTATTTCATCTTGATATTCTTCAGAATTAATCAAGTTGTTTTGTTCTTTAGGGTCTTTTTCTAAATCGTAAAACTCCCAAGTGTCGATATCGTCATAAAAATGGATGAGTTTATAACGATTGGTTTTAATTCCATATTGGCGTTTCACCATATGAAAAGCAGGGAAGTCGTAGTAATGATAGTAAATAACATCCCTTCCTAGCTTAGCTTCTTCTCCATAGAGTACTTTTTTAAAGGAAATTCCTTGCATATCTTGAGGAATATCAATGCCCGCCATATCTAAAAAGGTAGAGGCGAAATCTAGGTTTTGTGTCATTTCTGAAACTTCAGAACCAGCTTCGATTTCTTTGGGATATTGCATTAATAAAGGCATTCTAAACGAAGTTTCGTACATAAAACGTTTATCGAACCAGCCGTTTTCCCCTAAATAAAAACCTTGGTCGGAAGTGTAAACTACTAAAGTGTTTTCATCTAGTCCTTGGGCTTCCAGATAATCTAAAATGCGTCCTACGCCTTCATCTACCGAAGCAATGGTAGCCATATATTCTTTAAGGTAACGTTGCCCTTTCCATTTGGCCAATTCTTTACCGTGAAGGTCTTTTTCCCAGAAAGCATCATTTTTAGGGCGGTAAGCAGCATTCCATTTTTCCTTTTGCTCGGCATTCATTCGTTCAAAATCATCTTTCCAAGGGTTGGCAGCTAGCGAATCGGTACCTTTATGTTTACTCAATTTCAGGTCGTGACCTTCATACATATCTTCATAAATGGTTTGCAGTTGCTCTTCAGCCGCTAGCTGATTTTCAAAATCGGGAAAATAGCTATCGGGTAAAGGGAATTCAACCGAATCATAAAGATTGGTATGTCGCAATGCAGGCATCCAATTGCGATGTGGCGCTTTGTGATGTACCATCAAAAAGAAAGGTTTTTCCTGATCTCTTTGTTGCATCCATTCAATGGAATAATCGGTGATTAAATCTTGTGCATAACCAGTCACACGGGTAGTGTCTTCTGCCGTAATAAAATCGGGATTATAATATTTTCCTTGATCATCGAGTATTTTCCAATAATCGAAGCCGGTGGGATTATCGGATAAATGCCATTTTCCTATGACAGCGGTTTGATAACCATTCTGTTGAAGAATTTTCGGTAAGGTTTGCTGTGTATTATCGAATTGCTCGCCATTCATTCTAAAACCATTTTCATGACTGTGTTTTCCGGTAAGGATTACGGCACGACTTGGGCCACAAAGGGAGTTGGTGTTGTAATTTTGATGAAAAATAGCTCCGTTTTTTGCAATCCGATCTATGTTCGGGGTTGGGGTCAGCTTTCCTATTTCACTTCCATAGGCACTAATCGCTTTTACAGCATGGTCGTCGGCCATAATAAATACAATATTCGGCTTTTGGTTTTCTTCTGTCTTTTTTGAATTTTTTTCTGCGGAAGAATGATCTTTACAACCGATAAGAACCGATAGTAAAATAAGTGATGCTATGTGGAAAGTTTTATTCATCGCAATTTACTTTGAATAGGTAAATCCAAGTTTATCTAATCCTTGTTGAACTTCTGGAGCTTGCATGAACAATTCCCAGATCAATCCGGTTCTATAGTTTTCAATCATTACAATCATCGGGCCTTGATCGATAGCTAAATATTTTTTAGCTGCCCATTCACCATTGTCTAAACTGAAGGCATCGTAAAAACCTGCGGGTCCCCAAACCAACTCATTTAAATCGGTATAAAAATGGCGAATGGCTCTCATAGATTCTTTCGGAGTATAAGGTAAAGAACTTACTGCTGCTGTAGGCGAAACTACACCACGATCGTCATCGGGAGAATGTGCGGCATAGCCGGTAGAACCATCTTTATTCTTGGTATAACTAGCGGTTAATCCCCAAGAGTCTTTGCCATAGGTTTTTGAGTGATTTGGATTTTCTTGGCAGTATTCGTAATTAATTTTTGAATGATTTACGTTTAAATCCCAGTAATTAGCGTATTGGTCTTCTAGACCTTTTGGGTTTAAGCCTAAATAAGAATAATGTGCCCAAAATAAAGGTCCGCCTTTATCGCCAAGCGTATTGTGTTTTAAAATTAAAGGAATTCCATAGGCTTTTTTATCGGTAGTGATGTTTCCTCCACGTGCCCAACCTTCGTGGTAAACTTCCGGTTTGATGCTGTGGTTAGGTGAAGATGCAGCCATAATATAGGTGATCAAACATTCATTGTAACCTTCGATCATAAAATTCTTTTCGAACTCATAATCGGGTGACCAATGCCAGAAAATACCATTTTTGTTATTAGTGTACCAATCCCATTCGATACCATTCCAAAGCTTATCGAATTTTTTAGCTACTTCTTTTTCCTTTTCGTTACCGTTTTTGAGGTATTCCCTCACAACAATAAAACCTTGGGCTAAGAAAGAGGTCTCTACAATATCGCCGCCATTATCTTTACTGTCGGAACCGAAATTTTTAGTTTTTCCGGTTTCGCCGTTGATCCAATGTGGCCAAGCTCCGTGGTAACGAGGTGTTTTTGCTAAGAAATCGGCAATTTTATCTAATCGATTTACTGCTTCTTCTCTGTTGATGAAGTTTCTATCCATCCCCACCACAATTCCCATTAAACCAAAACCGGAACCACCGGTGGTCACAATGTTAGGGTCGTTTTTAGGATAATTTCCATCTGGATGAAAACGCTCTCTTCCTAATCCTGAGTTAGGTTCGGCATAGTCCCAAAAATATTTTAAGGTTTGCTTTTGTACAAGGTCTAAGAGCTCTTCATCACTTAATTGAGTTGAATCTTTAGAAATAGATTGAGTTTCTTTTTCGGCAGTATTAGTATCTTTATTAGGCTTGTGTTTACAAGCAAAAAAGAAAATTATGGTGAATAGGGATAATATAGTTAAGGTTAATTTTTTCATTTTTAATTTTGTTTCTTTTGGCTGAGTAACCACTCATAAAATTTGGGATTGTTGTAGGTTTCTGTCCAACTGTTATGATTGGCAAACGGATAAACAGTATAGTTTACATTTTTGTTTCCTGCTTGCTGCAATGCAATGACCATTTTATTACTGTTTTCCGGGAGGACCACATCATCTAAAGCACCGTGAAAAATCCAAATAGGCATGTCTTTTAAGTGTTGGGCATTTCTATAAATAGGTCGGTAAATAGCACCACATACAGGAGCCATTGCAGCAAAGAGTTCAGGGTATTCTCCTCCTACTGCCCAAGTACCGTAACCACCCATACTTAAACCGGTGAGGTAAACCCTGTTTTCATCAATATTATATTTTTTAATGATAGATTTTACTAAACCAGCTACTTGGTGAGGTTGCCAATAGGTTTCGTTTGGGCATTGGGGAGCTAAAATTACAGCGTCAATTTTATTCCCTTTTTCCATATAATTAAAAGGACCGTGCATTTTTACTTTATCTAAGTCGGTACCTCTTTCTCCCGCACCGTGAAGAAAAACGATAAGCGGATAATCTTTTTTGGAAGTTTTATAGTCTTCCGGGGTATAAAGTAAATAGCCTAATTCGGTTTCTAATTCTACTTTTTCTTTAAAATGCTTTTTTTCAATTTGTGCAAAAGAAGCATTAGAAATCAAAGAAAGAAAGAATAGTATAAGCGCTAATTTTTTCATGTTAGTTTTTTAATAGGTAAATCCTAAAGTGTCAAGTCCGTTTTGAATTTCGGGGGCTTGCATAAATAAGTCCCAGATTAATCCGGTTCTATAATTTTCGATCATGACTATCATAGGTCCTTGATCGATGGCTAAATAGCGTTTGGCAGACCAGTTGCTTCCTACTAAACTAATGGCATCGTAAAAGCCTGCAGGTCCCCAGCTTAAACTGTTATGATTTTCATAGATGTTATGCATGAATGCTAACGACTCATCTGGTGTATAAGGTATGGAGCTTACTGCTGCCGTTGGTGAAACTATCCCTCGATCATTGGAAGGAGAGTGTGCAGTGTAACCAATAGAGCCATCTGAATTTTTAGTATAACTAGCGGTTAAACCCCAAAAGTTTTCTCCGTAACCTGAGAAATTATGAGGGTTTTCTACACAATACTTATAATTAATTAAGGTTTGGTTTTTATTTAATTGCCAGTAATTGGCATATTGATCTGATAAATTTGTTGGGTTTAAACCTAAGTAGGAATAATGTGCCCAAAATAAAGGACCTCCATATTGTTGGTGACCATTATGTTTTAAAATAAGTGGTAATCCATAAGTTGAATTACTTGCAACAATGTTTCCGTTTCTGGCCCATCCTTGATGATAAGCTTGCGGGTCTATGGCATGATCCGGAGAGGAAGCGGCAAGAATATAAGTAATTAAACATTCGTTGTAGCCTTCTATGGGAAGGTTCATCTGAAAGTCGTAATTAGGAGACCAATGCCAGTATAATACATTTTCACCATTGGTGTACCAATCCCATTCTACACCTTTCCATAGTTCATCGTATTTTTGTGCGATCGCTAGTTCTTCTTCCGTTCCGTTTTTTAGGTATTCGCGAACCACAATCATTCCTTGTACCAAAAAGGAGGTTTCTACTAAATCACCTCCATCATCCATTTGGCTAAAGGGTTGTACTTGTCCGGTTTCTCCATTAATCCAATGTGACCAAGCACCATGAAAAGTAGTGGTGTTGGCTAAAAAGTCTGCGATATGATCTAAACGCTGAACGGCTTCACTTCTAGAAATAAAACCTCTTTCTATTCCTACAATAAGGGCCATAAGACCAAATCCTGAACCTCCTGTGGTGACTATGGGATCGTTACCTTCGTTAGGATGGTAGCGTTCTCTGGCCATTTGTGAGTTAGGTTCGGCATATTCCCAGAAATAGTTTAAGGTTTCACTTTGAACAATATCTAAAAGTTCTTCGTCGCTTACGGGGTCTATGCTGTCACCACCATCATCATCATTGTTATCGTCTGGTGGATTTTCGGTTACCGGTGGATTAGAGCTATCATCTGAAGAGTTATCACTACAAGAATTGAAGCATAGACTAAGCAGAATAATTACTAAATATTTTATGTGGTTTTGTATAAGCATAGAAGTGTTATTGAGTTGAAAGATGAACTATACTACCCTTTACGGGTAGTATAGTTTGCTAATTCATCTAACATTATAAAAATTGTTTACCACCCTGGGTTTTGGTTCATCTCAGGGGTTTGAATCAATTGATTCTCAGGAATTGGAAATAATTCGTGTTGTCCTTCAATGAAATCTTTGCCATTTGCAGCCATTGCTTCAGCAGCTTGTCCTGTTCTTATTAAGTCGAACCAACGGTCATGCTCAAAAGCTAATTCTAACCTTCTTTCGTTCCAAATTTTATCTCTTAATTCTGTTTGACTTAAACCTGAAACATTATCAAGATCTACACGACTTCTAACTTGGTTAAGAGCCGAAAGGGCTTCAGAGGTTTGGCCAAGTTCATTTGCGGCTTCAGCTTTAATTAATAAAACTTCAGCATATCTAATTACTCTAATGTTCTTATCACCATCACTTGCCCCAGCATTTGCACTTGAATAGGCTTTTTCGTTATACATGGGGTTCTCTACGGAAGCACTTACTTCACGGCCATCCCAAAGCGTTTCTCCGGCAAAAATAATAGTCGCGTTTTTTCTTATTTCATCGCCTTCGACATCAAAAGCATTTACTAAATTTTCAGTAGGAGTATTAAAACCCCATCCCCAACCACTAGTACCCCGTGCACCTTGGGTTTGTGAATATTGATTTACACCGTGAGCAATAGCTTCACCTCTGGCTTGAATTTCAAAAATGGACTCTGTGCCGTTTTCGGTATATTCTCTCCAAATTTCAGCATAATCTGTTTCTAGGCCATATTCTCCTGAGTTGATTACTGCATTAGCATATTGTAATGCTTCTGTATATTCTTTTTGGTATAAATGTACCTTAGCAAGTAATGCTTGTGCAGCGCCTTTGGTAGCTCTCCCTAAGTCTTTTGGAGCATATTCACTTTTTAAGGGTAAAGCATCGATAGCATCCAATAAATCTTGCTCTATATATGCATAGACTTCTTCTTTTGGATTACGTGTAGATAAATCTGCTTCTTGGTCTATGATAGCTTCTCCATCGATGATAGTAATATCTCCTTGTAATGGAACATCTCCAAAAGATCTTACTAAATAAAAGTAAGTTAATGCTCTTAAAAATTTAGCTTCTCCAACTAATCTATTGCTGTAGCTTTCGTCTTCTAAACCATAATCTCTAGTGAATGCTATCGAGTAACTGGCTCTACCTATTGTTTTATACCAACGCGTCCACATAGATCTTACCGATGGCGCAGTACTTGTAAAGGTTAAATTGTCCAGTAAGTTTTTGTCTGCACCAGTATCGGTGGGAGAGCTTCCTTTATCGGCGTTATCAGAAATAATTTCTGTTATTCCTAACCAAGCAAAAGCATAATCCCAATCGGTATACATTCCATAAATACCATTTACAAATTGTTCAGGAGTAATGTTTTCATTGCTGTCACTAGCTTCAATGTTCTCACGAGCATCTACTTCTAGATAATCATCGCTACAGCTTATTATAGCTACACCTGCTAGAATACCTATGGCTATTTTTGTATATAATTTGAATTTCATAACAGTCATTTTATAATTCTAAGTTTAATCCCATTAATATTGTTCTTGTATTTGGATAAGCAGAAAGTTCTATTCCCGTAGTTCCATATGGTGCTCCGTCTGAGTTTAATTCTGGGGTGAATCCTGAATAATCAGTAAACAGGAAAGGATTTTGTGCTGAAATATAAATTCTAGCATTTGCTATAAAATCTACTTTCGGTAAGGTATATCCAATAGTGATGTTGTTAATTCTAAAATAATCACCATTTTCTAAATAATAATTAGAAGCTCTTGAATCTCTATTGGCTCCTGGATTAGAATTGGTGCTTCCCGGACCTGTCCAACGACTTTCATAAACATCTACAGGAACATTTTCTCCTCCTAGTCTCGTACTTTTTAAACCATTATAAATTTTGTTACCACCGGCTCCGTAACCAGATACAGTTAAATCAAATTGTTTATAGTTCATTCCTATGTTAATCCCAAAGTTATAAGTAGGAATATAAGATCCGAAATATTTTTTGTCTCTATCATCAATTACTCCATCTTCATTTTGATCTTTGTATCTTAAATGACCAGGCAAAGCTCCACCAATAGAAGCATTATTGTCTATTTCTTCTTGATTTTGCCATACACCATCTGTCTCAAACATCCACCAAGATCCTAAAGGTTCACCTTCTGCTAAACGTTTAGTGATTTCACCATTTGATAAACTACCTCCCAATTGACCATCATAATTATTTTTTATTTCAGTAATTTCATTATGATTGTAGTTATAAGTTACCCCAATATTGTAAGAAAAATCGTCATTTACATGGTCACTCCAATTAATGCCAACTTCCACCCCTTTATTGACAACTTCAGCTCCATGATCATAATAGTTTTGTTCATAGGGAGAATTTAATAAGGGCTGTACACTTAAGATGGTATTGGTGGTTGTTTTTCTATACCAATCAAAACTACCGGAAAGTCTACTGTCTATAAGCTCATAATCTAACCCGGCACTCCATTCGTTTACTCGTTCCCAACTAATAGGTTGAGCAGGAGAGCCTATAGATGCTCCAAAAATTAAAGCCTGATCTGGTCCAAAAACATAATTTTGGTTAGCACTAGCGGGATCAGTAATAATTTGAGTAGAGTTAAAAGGAACATTTGGGTTCCCTAGTTCTCCATAAGAACCTCTAAGCTTTAAAAAGTTTACAAAAGAACTATCTTCTAAGAAAGATTCTTTACTTAAGGTCCATCCTAATCCAACTGATGGGAAATAACCAATATACTCTTCATTGCTTTTAAATACACTAGCCCCGTCTCTTCTAATGGTACCAGTTACATAATATTTTCTATCGAAGTTATATTGTAGCCTTGTAAAATAAGATAAGTAACGAACAGGAGTATAATAATACTGGTTGGTTTGTTTTTCATAAGCGTCTGAAGCATGTTTTATACTCCAATACTGCTCTTTTGAAGGAACATCATAGGCTTGGTCATAATTAAACTCTCCAACTCCCAATTCTTCCTTTGATCCCCCTAAGGTTACATCAAAGTTATGGTTTCCAAAACTTTTTTTATAATTAAGAAAATTATCCCAGTTGTATTTAAAGTTCTCTATTCTAGAAAAGGAAAGAGAATTATTTACCCATTGTGGAGAATCTGGATTTTGTAATTTATTTTCTTCAAATTGTTCTGCAGTTCTTGTAGGGTCTCCGGCAATCCATGATTCTTTGCTAGGTACATAAACCCTTTGTTTGCGGTAGAATTTGCGCATACCTAAACGAGAGGTGAAGGTTAAACCATCCATGATTTCTAATTCGGCAGAAACATTTCCCTGAAGCGTTAAAGTTTTAATGTATTCATTGGTAAAATCTACTTGAGCAACAGGGTTTCCGTGAGAAGTTAATCTTCCTATACTTTCACCTTCTCCAGCTATATATGTTGCTTCTCCTGTAGTCTCGTTGTAAAAAGATTGACCGTATCTGCCATTCGGATAATAAACAGGTATAACAGGGGCTTGCCTATAAGCACTGTTAAACGCAGAAAATGGTTTTGGATTATCTTTAGTAGGAGTAATAGAAAGGTTCTGCTTAATTTTTAAACGATCGTCAAATAGTTTAAAAGTATTATTAGAAGTAATAACAGAACGTTGGTATTTTTGTCCTTCAAGAATTCCATTTTCTTCAAAAAAATCATAACTAAAGAAATAATCTACATAGTCTGATCCTCCCGATACTGAAAATACATTATTATTAATTGAGCCTAGTTGTAATAACTCATCATACCAATCAGTATCATATGGTTGGTTTTGGTTAAGAAAATTTTCTTCTCCTATCGCTGCTGTTTCTTCGTTATAATAGTTCACATACTGGCTTGCATTAGCCATTTCCACTTGGTTTAAAATATCTTTTACTCCATAGTAACTATTAAAAGAGAATTTAGGTTTTCCTTTTTTTCCACTTTTAGTTGTAACAATAACAGCACCATTTGCAGCTCTAACTCCATAGATAGATAACGAAGAAGCGTCTTTTAAGAAATCTATAGATTCGATATTAGATGGACTTATATTCTTAATGTCTGGTACAGGTGTACCATCAACTACATAAAAAGGATCTCTACCTCCTAAAGCAGTTCCCAAACCACGAATGGTAACTGTAGGAGTTGCCCCAGGAGCATCACTATTAATGATGTTTACCCCAGGTACTTTTCCTTGGATGGCTTGAGTAGCGGTAAGCGCAGGTTGTTTCACAATATCTTCTGCTTTAATACTACTTATGGCTCCTGTTAAATCCTGTTTCTCTGCTGTACCATAACCAATTACAACAACCTCACTTAGTGATTCTGTATCTGCTTGTAAAGATACGCTAATTGTTTCTTGGTTTTCTACAGGTATTTCTTGAGTTTGAAAGCCTACATAACTAAATACCAAGGTTTCGCCAGTAGCTACTACGATTTCGTATTTTCCATCAAAATCTGTAGTAGTACCCTGATTGGTACCTTGAACAGATACGTTAGCTCCAGGTAATGGTAACCCATCATCTGCTGAAGATACGGTACCTGTAACCGTCTTTTCTTGTGCAAATAGTGTTAATCCCGTAAATAGGAAAAGCATTGCGAGTAAATTTGTTTTCATGTGTGTTTAAATAGCTTTTAAATTAATAAAGATTATTAACCTCTTAATTTTCAGCAGATATTTTAAACATATGTTAAAAATGCAGCTGAAATATTATCAAATTTATAAAGCTGTTGCATTTGTTGTCAATTTTGAAATATAACTAAACTCATCAAGAAGTAATTAAATTTTAAATTACTGATTTTTAGTTTTTTAAATAAAAAATTGATGTGGGTTAGCGAGTAATAAAAATCTATTTGATGAGTTATTGATGAGTCTTGATTATGTTAATTATAACGTTTTCGTTACAAATGTTTTAATCAATTGAAAGTAAAAACTTAACTAAACTGTCTTTTTTGTCAAGGTTAAGTTTTTTTCTAAGGCGGTAACGATGGAGTTCTACACTTCGGTAAGTAATACCAATTAGAGGAGCGATTTCTTTAGAACTGAGGTTCATTTTTAAATACGCACAAAGTTTTAAGTCTTTTGGGGTGAGTTTGGGGAAATCTTCTTGTAGCTTCTTGAAAAAGTTATCGTGAACTTCATTGAAATTTCTTTCAAATAGCTTCCAGTCATCTTCAGAATGAGATTGTTTTTCTTTAAACTTGTTTAGTCTATCATAAAGTTTACTGTGCTCTTTCTTAATTTCCTCTTTATTGATTTCTTTCTCCAGTTGATTTAAAATTTCTTCTTTTTTAGCCATACTGGCAGCATAAGTAGCAAGTTCCCTTCTTTTAGAATCTAATTGTTCGCGTAGTTGTTTCTTTTCTAACTCTGCAAGGCGTTTATGATTTTCAATTTTTTCCTCTTTTAATTCTAACTCATTTTTATAAGCTAACTCTCTTTCAAAGCGGTTTTGCTTTCTAATATATCTTCTTTTGTTATATAGATGAATGAAGTAGAAAGAAAGGAAAATAAAAAGGATATAACCAATAATGGCTTGAACACTAAAATACCAAGGGGGTAGAATTGTAAATTTATAGGATAAAACTTTACTCTCTTGATTACCGGAAATGTTTTTTACCAATAAGCGGTAGTCTCCTTTAGGCAAATTTTCAAAGGTTATTTTATTGGAATTTGTGATTTCCCAGCACTGGTCGTAGCCCTCTAATTTGTATTTAAAGCTATGTTGGAGGTAATTGGCCGGCTTATGGTTGGTTAACGAAAAGCGAATGGAGTTTTTCTTGTAAGGTATTTTATAAAGACTATCAATTTTTTTTAGTTCCTCGTTGATGCTTAAGCTAGCGATAGAAGGAGCATTTTTATCTTGCACTTCTATGTTTTGATTGCTCATATCTACCAATAGATAACCATCGTCTAAAAAAAGATAGATAGAATCGTTGATCGCTTTAGCAAAGTCAAAATCCTGAACTAGTTTGTTTTCGGTTATTTTAGAAGAAAGTTGAAGCGTTTTGTTAGAAGAAATATCCAGTATATTTATCCGGTTCTCATTTTTTGTTACAATAAATTTATCCTGAAAAGCCATAACCTTATCTAGCGGCATTAACTTTTCGGTTAAAATCTCATCCTTAATAATGGTATCATTAATAATATCATATTTAAAAACCTGTTTTTTTCCGGTTAAAAAAATATCATTATTCAACTGGAAGATATGTTGAAATTTTTCTAAGGGATAGTGTTTATTTTCGATTAAGATTTCTCCATCTTGCTTAAATCTATAAATCCCATTATGAGGGGAAACTATCCAAAAGTTGTTGTTTTTATCTAAAGCCAATTCGCTAACCCGATAATCTGCGTTTTGAAAATGGCTAATTTTCCAACCTGTTTTACTTCTTATAAATTTACTAAGACCCGAATAATTACCTTGAATAAATTCATTTGGGTTTTCTGTAGGGATTAGTCGTGTACCTCCACTAATGGTGCTAAGAAACTCAAAAACGCCATTTTTGATGAGAAATGTTCCATTGTTATGGCCACAAATAATTTCATTACCAATTTGTTTCAAGTTCCATACTTGTCCGTTAGAGTTTTCAATAAAAGAAAGTTTGTTGTTCTCCTTTTTAAATACTCCGTGATTACTCCCCAAGTATTCAAGATCGGGATCTTTTCGGCTTTTTGCGATGGCATAAAGTGTTCCTAACTTTCCGCTCTTGTCATTAAAAGCATATAATGGTGAACTTAAATAAACACAGGCAAACCCATTGTCAAGTCCCAGCCATAAATTACCCGAGGCATCTTCATATTGGCTTAAAACCGTATTATTTAACAAACCGTTGTTGGTGTTAATGGTATATAAAAGTTCTTTTTGCTTATTGAGAATTAATAAACCATTGTTAATGGAGCCTATACAAAGTTTTTGGTCTACAATACTTAGGTTATTAATTTCAATTCCATCAATAATCGGACTGTCTTTATCTAACCATTTACTCAGGATATTGTTTTTATATAAATAAATGCCATTAAGTTGAGTTCCTAATAAAAATCCGCCCTCAAAAGCTACCATCGATTGGATGGTAAAGTCTTGCAAAGGCTTGCTCCACTCTTCATAAACAAATTCATTATTTTTTAATTGATAAACCCCTCCATATTTACTGGCTAAGTAAATAGAATTATTAAAATTATAGGTGAAGATGGCTGAAATATCAGGAAATGGAATTTTTTGTATTTCTCCTTTATTTTTGTTGAAAAGATACATCCCTTTAAACGATTGAAATACAATTTCTTCCTTAAACTTATAGATCTTCCAAATAGCATCATTTTTAAAGAAATCAACAGAAAACTTCTCACTTAAGCTTTTATAAATTAACTCGTTTTTATTGTTGTGGAGCCAATAGCCAAATTCTTGATAAGCCCCGGTAAACAAAGTGTCTTCAATAACTTTAGCAGATCTTATAACAAGGTGCTTAGGTAATTCATACTTTTTCCATTCGTTCCCATTATATTCGAGTAGTTTATAATTGTTGGCGGTATAAATCGTTCCTGATTTATCTTGTGTAATATCCCAGTTAGCATTTTCTCCTTGGTAATCATTTTTGGTATAATTTTTAAAAAAGGGAATGGTTTGCTGAGCTAGCAATAAATGTGAAAAGAAAAATAAGAAGATGAATAAGCCGTGTCTCATCATAACGAAATGGGGTCATTATTTCAAATATAATCAAAACCTATAAAACTAGGTTTGCGTTTTAATTAGTTAAGGTTTCTCTTTTTAAGGAAGAATTTTTTAAGGAGGGTAGAAGCCTCTTTTTCAAGTAAGCCTTCAGTAACTTTAGTTTTTGGATGTAATTTGCCTCCCATTACCCGATAGCCTCGGTGTTCATCTTTGGCGGCGAATACAATTCTAGAAATTTGACTCCAATATAAAGCGCCGGCGCACATTTGGCAAGGTTCCAAAGTCACATATAGGGTACAGTCAATTAAATATTTTCCGCCTAAGTAATTGGCTGCTGCGGTAATGGCTTGCATTTCAGCGTGTGCAGTGACGTCGTTTAGCATTTCCGTTAGGTTATGACCACGGGCAATGACTGTATTGTTACTTACAATAATGGCACCTACCGGGATTTCGTTACGCTCGTAAGCCTCTTGCGCTTCTTCAAGCGCTTTTTTCATGAAATAAGTGTCGTCAAAAGGAGTTAACATGATCCAAAAATACAATTTCAAACTTTACCTTTGTCGTATGACATCAAGATTATTGCAAAATATAAACGCTCCGAAAGATTTGAGAAAGCTCGATAAAAGCGAGTTGTTGCAAGTAGCAAAAGAGCTTCGGGAGTTCATTATCGATATTGTAGCTACCAAAGAAGGGCATTTGGGAGCGAGTTTGGGTGTGGTTGAATTAAGTATTGCTCTGCATTATTATTTTAATACACCGGAAGATGTATTGGTATGGGATGTAGGGCATCAAGCTTATGGACATAAAATTTTAACCGGAAGACGAAGTATTTTTGATACCAATCGAAAATTAAATGGTTTGAGCGGGTTTCCAAAACGCAATGAAAGTGAGTATGATACTTTTGGAGTTGGACATAGTTCTACTTCTATTTCTGCTGCTTTGGGAATGGCCATTGCTTCTCGGTTAAATGGGAATACAGTCAAAAATCATATCGCCGTTATTGGGGATGCTTCTATTGCTAGTGGAATGGCCTTTGAAGGGCTTAATCACGCAGGAGTAACCGATGCTAACCTCTGGGTTATTTTGAATGATAATGCCATAGGGATTGATCTGAGTGTAGGAGCCTTAAAAGAATATTTATCAAAATCAAAAATCGGAATTAAACCGAAACAGGATAATATGATTGAGGCTTTAAACTTTCATTATTCCGGTCCTATTGATGGGCATAATTTTGATTCTATTTTTAAAGCTTTTGAGGAATTAGAAAAAGTGAAAGGGCCTAAGTTTCTTCACTTGATTACAAAAAAAGGAAAAGGACTTCGGCAGGCTGAAGAAAATCAGGTGACTTACCATGCTCCTGGTAAATTTGATAAAAAGACCGGAGAATTACTCCCGAAAAATAATGAACAATTACCTCCCAAATTTCAAGATGTCTTTGGATTGACATTGGTAGAATTGGCCAAAACAAATAAAGAAATTATAGGGATTACCCCGGCAATGCCTACCGGAAGTTCTTTAAAGTATATGATGCAAGAATTTCCCGATCGTGCCTTTGATGTAGGGATTGCAGAGCAACATGCGGTTACACTTGCTGCAGGTATGGCAACCCAAGGGAAAACGGTTTTTTGTACTATATATTCTACCTTTTTGCAGCGTGCTTACGACCAATTAATTCATGATGTGGCTTTGCAAAACTTACCCGTGATTTTCTGTGTAGATCGTGCGGGATTAGTAGGGGAAGACGGGGCTACCCATCATGGTGTTTTTGATATAGCTTATTTGCGTTGCATCCCAAATTTGATAATTGCGACTCCTGCTGATGAAATTGAACTTCGAAATATTCTCTACACCTCTTCTTTAGGTTTAGAAAATCCGATAGCCATTCGCTACCCTAGAGGAAGAGGAACAAAACTCGACTGGCAAAAAGAATTTCAACAGGTAACTATTGGTAAAGGAAAGCAACTTCAACCTGGTAATGATATGGCTATCATTTCTGTAGGAACTATAAAAACAGAAGTTGAAAAAGCCCTTGGGCAACTCCAGCATTCTGAAAAAGTGGCTCACTACGATTTGGGTTTTGTAAAACCCTTGGATGAACAATTATTAACCGAAATTTTTCAGCAATACCAAACCGTAATTACGATAGAAGACGGCGTGATTTCCGGAGGAGCAGGCGAAGCGATTTTGGCATTTGCCCATAGACATCAATTTACTTCAAAAATAATGAACCTAGGTGTTCCTGATGAGTTTATTGAACAGGGAACTACAGAAGAATTAAAAGATTTGGTAGGGATTTCTGCTGAAAAGATAAAGAAAACCCTTCAACAATTATTAACTTAACTTACTGCCTGAAAGCTTTTCAAAAGTTCGAAGCGCATGACCGTCGGTGAGGGAGGCTACCCGAGAACATAATTGTATTAACCATTGATAAATTGATTTTTTTTCTGTTTCAAAATCTTTTAGAAAACTGTTTAAAATAAGCTTGTCGTAATTGGTGAGTTTCCCGTTTACATTATTTTCAATGGCTTGCGTGTAGGTGTCTAAGAGCATCGTGATAATTTTATACCCTGCAATTTCCTTTTCAATTACTTCCTGACTTTGATAAATTTTTTCTACACTCAAACTAATAATATCTTCAATCTGAGCTTTGTAATTGGATTTGTCTAATAAAGATTTGTGAAAGTTTCCTTCTAAAATAGCCTCTTCATTTTCAATAAATACTTTTGTGGCATCCTGAATTAAGGTGTTAATCGCTAGGGACCTTAAATAACTTAATCTACTTTCAGTATTGGTTAAGGCATGGTATTTTTTGGTATTGATGCTGTTTTTTACTAATTTAATTAAATATTCTAGGGCAAAACTTTCATCAATTAAGCCTAAATTAATTCCATCTTCAAAATCAATAATGGTATAGCAAATATCATCGGCTGCTTCCACTAAAAAAGTAAGTGGATGCCGTTTGTAATGAATATCTTCTTTTCTTCCGGAATCTATTAACCCAAGTTCTTGGGCTACATCTTTAAAAATGTCTTTCTCACTTTGAAAATAACCAAATTTCTTATCGGCTATCTCATCGGTAGGTCTATGGGGAAGCGATTCTTTGGGGTATTTGGTGAAAGCGCCTAAGGTGGCGTAAGACAGTCTTAAACCATCCTTGTTTCCGTTTTTGGTTTCTGTTAATAACTTAAAGCCATTGGCATTTCCTTCAAAATGGGTAAGATCGTGATATTCCTTAGGGGTAAGTTGGTTCTTGAAACGTTTGCCGCTCCCATTTTTAAAATATTCTCCAATTGCTTTTTCCCCTGAATGTCCAAAAGGAGGGTTGCCTATATCGTGAGCTAAGGCTGCTGCAGCTACAATGGCACCAAAATCATTAAAATGATATCCATGGGTTGCTGAAAGATGAGGGTGTTTTTCAATAATTTTTTTTCCTACAATCCTACCTAAAGACCTTCCTACTACAGAGACTTCCAGACTATGGGTTAATCTAGTATGAACAAAGTCGGTTTTAGAAAGAGGGATTACCTGTGTTTTGTCTTGTAAACTTCTAAAAGCAGAAGAGAAAATTACCCGGTCGTAATCTACTTCAAAACCTAGTCTTGTTTCATCTTGTTCTGTTCTTAATCTTTTGGTTGTGTCTCCAAAACGTTTTAAAGAAAGTAATTGTTCCCAGTTCATATAGTTAATTTTCCAATTGTAAAAGTAGGTAAAACTTAAGAAAGATAAGTAGGGATATTTTTATTGAACTTGTTTGTAAATTGACAGGATAGTTTTAATAAATCAATCAAAGTTTAAGGTTTTTACAGATTTGACGATAAATACTTTAATTTTTTGTTAATATTGATTAGTTTTACGATAACACCTTATTTTCCAATGAAATAATAATTACTCACCCTTTTGCATTTATGAAAAAGTACTTCACGTTACTTATAGTTTTATGTAGCCTAAACGTTTTTTCTCAAAGCATATCTGTTGATAATTCAACAAGTCAGCAACAATTAGTAGATATGTTATTAAATAATGCTTGTTTAGAAGTCTCCAATATTTCAATTTCTTCGAATGTTTCTGTGGCAAGCTTTGATAATAATAACGGTGATTTTCCTATTTCTGAAGGTGTTATTATTAGAAGTGGAGAGGCTCAATACACGGCGGGAATGTATACAGGAGAGAATATAAGTACACAGCAGAATAGTAATGGAGATGCAGACCTGGAAGAGGTGGCTAATAGTTCTGGTCAAGTTGCAGATATTACCGATGTGGCTTATTTACAGTTTGATTTTGTACCTATATCCAATAAGTTAAGTTTTGATTTTTTGTTGGCTTCAAATGAGTATGGAGAGTTTCAATGTATCTCCAACGATGTTTTAGCATTTGTATTAACTAATTTGAATACTGGAGAAAGCAATAATATTGGGCTTATCCCAGAAACACCTATTCCGGTATCTGTTAAAAATATAAGGGATAATGCTTATAATCCCGAATGTAGTTCTGAATATGAGGAATACTTTGATGTCTATAATGTAGATAATCCTGCTTCATCTACGTTAAATATGAGAGGGCATACAAAAGTATTAAATGCCTCTTCAGGTTTAGAGGTGGGAGCGCCTTACAGAATTAGGTTCATTATTGGTGATTCTAATGATCCAGATTATGATTCTGCAATTTTTTTAGCAGCAGGAAGTTTTGAAACGAAAGTAGATTTAGGAGAAGATTTTACTTTATGTGGAAATGAAAGCTTTACGTTAGATACAGAGATAGATGCCTCTGTGTATTCTCATACTTGGAAGAAGGACGATGAAGTTATACAAGGGGAGACCAGCTCCTCTTATACGGTAACAGAAGGAGGAACCTATTCGGTTACTATTGCAAATAGTGATGGAAGTTGTGTAGTTACCGACGAAATTGTTATTAATCATTTTCTTATTGGACAACCGGCAGATTTGGAGTTTTGTAAAGAAGCTTCTATACAAATTAGATTAAGACAAATATTTACTGATGAAATTGCTTTGGGAGAACCTTTAAGTATCTATGATTATGTATATTATATAGGAGATGAGGATTATGAGAATCAAACAAACCCTGTTGAAGATGAGGATCTTGGGGATACTGGAATATATAATCTAAATGTAGATTTTGAGGTGATCACCATTTATGCAATAATTACAAGTACAGATGATTCCGGTTGCGAAGAAGTTATCTCGTTTGATGTAATTATACATCCACTCCCCGAAGTAGAGGTAGAACAGGAAAGTGTAATTGAATGTACGGAGTATATATTACCTTCATTGCCCGACGGGTATACTTATGAGGGTGGATATGTTGCAGGAGATGCCATTGTAGAAACGGGATCTTATCTAATTATAACTCCCCCCAACCAATACGGGTGTACCAACTATTTAGCTTTTACAGTTCAACTAATTGCAGATTTTATACTACCGGAATTTTCTTGTGGAGAGTTTGTGGTTCCTACTCCTCCAGAAGGAACTAGTTTTTATACAGAAATAGATGGGCCCTATGGAGGTGGAGAAATTATAGAACCAGGAACTATTTATACAGAGGATGTAACCATATACTTTTTTGCTGAAATTGATGGGGAAATCTGCAAAAATGAAGCGATTGTTAAAACCATATTGCCAGCACCAGACTTAGGGCCAGATGAAACCATCATTAACTGTAATAACGAGTCTTATACTTTGCCTAGCTTAGATACTTATGGATTACCAGATAGTAATATTGGCTATTTCTTAGCACCTAATGGAGAAGGTCCGGAGTTGGCCGAAGGAGACATAATAGAGTCTAGTACAATAGTCTATGTGTATGCCCAAGTGGGGAGTTGTACAGATTCTAAAAAAATATTTGTAAGGATTATTCCTGATTATGAAGATGTTGATGCTTGCGGAGAATATACGTTACCCTACTTGCCTGGTAACTTATACTACCACACAGAAGCCGCTGGAGAGGGGCAAGTGATAGAAGCCGATAGTACCTTAACAGTATCTCAAACTATTTATGTTTATTATTTTTCTTCTGCAGAAGAAAACTGTACCGATAATCTTTCTTTTTATTTAGAAGTGAATCAAACTCCGGAAGTAGATTCTTTGCAGAATGCAGGGTTGCAGTGTGATGCAGATACCTATATATTGCCTGCGTTACAGCATGGGAATTATTATACTGAAAGTAACGGGGAAGGAGTGCAGTTAAATGAAGGCGATGTCATTGCGGAACCCCAAACTATCTATATCTACAATGAAGAAGATGGTTGTTCTGATGAAACGTTTTTTGAGGTAATTGATGATCCTCTTCCTCCCATACAGAATTTCGCAGATGAGTATGAATGTAATTCTTATACTCTTCCTGAGCCAACAGGAGGCAATTTTTATACCGCCCCTTTTGGAGGAGGTACTCAATTACAAGCTGGGGAAGAAATAACCGAGACACAACTCATTTATATTTATAATGATGGAGGGCCTGGATCTCCATGCTATAACCAAAAAGAATTCACCGTCAATATTGTTCATGTAGATGTGTTAGGGCAAGTAGAAGATGTGGATGTTTGTGATCAATTTATTTTGCCTACGTTAAATCAAGGAAACTATTATACCGAAAGTGACGCTGGAGGAACCATGCTTTCTTCCGGAACAATTATAACGGAATCTCAGGAAATTTACATTTATGCGCAAGAAAGTAATAATAGAATTACCTGCACTAGTGAAACGAGTTTTACGGTAACTGTATCTCAAACGCCAGACTTGCCCGGTTATAATAATGTGGAAGCTTGTGGAAGTTATACGCTTCCTAACTTACAGGAGATAGCTGACACGAATATCGGTTATTATTGGGAAGCTGGAGGTAATAACCCGATTTCTTCTGATGAAGAGACCTTTTCGACAGCGGGAACTTTTACCGTTTATGTATATGCCGAAGCTGCAAATAACCCGCAATGTTTTGACGAAGAAGAATTTGAAATCACTATTTATCCCCTCTTAGATTTTGAAGTGGAAGGTGGAGTAGTTTGTTTAGATGCAGAAACGGGTGATGTAGTATCTCCATTCCTGTTGCAATCTGGAATAGACCCCACAGAATTTCAAATAGATTGGTATTTAAATGGCAGTTTAGTCCATACCGGTGAAAATTATTATGCAGAAGAACCGGGTGAATATACGGTACAAACTATTAAACTTACGCCGGAAGTAGGAGCAGATTGTAATTATAATCCAACCACAGTTACGGTCATCCCATCCAGTCAACCGGAGGTCAAGGTAAAAGTAAGTGAAGATTTTGCTGAAGTAGCCACTATTAGCGTGGAAGTAGTAGAAGGTTATGGAGAATATATGTATCAACTAGATAATAATTTCTTTCAAACAAGTAATTATTTCTACAATGTTTCTTCAGGTACCCATACAATTACGGTAAAAGGAATAACAGGAGATTGCGGAGAAACTACTGTTGAGGTTGATGTGATTAATTACCCTAGGTTTTTTACGCCTAATCAAGATGGGGTAAACGATACTTGGAACATTTCAGATTTAAAGAATAATAAAGAAGCCGTGATCTATATTCATAACAGGTTCGGTAAACTTTTAACCAGTTTTTCCCCTTCCCGTGGTTTTTGGGATGGCACTTATAACGGAAAACAAATGCCAAGTAACGATTATTGGTTTAAAGTAGAATATGTAAAAGACGGTAAAGAAAAACAGTTTGTGGCTAACTTCACCTTGAAAAGGTAATTACCGCTGTAGGTTCTTAGCAGTTTTTTCAATTTCTAAATACCAATCTTCTCCAAACTTTTTGATAAGGGCTTCTTTTACAAACTTGTAAATTGGGGTCTGTAACTCTTTTCCCAAAGAGCAAGCATCATCACAAATAGGCCAGCGATGATAATTGACGGCTGAAAATTGAGAGTATTCCTGAACCCTAATCGGGTAAAGCTCACAAGAAATAGGCTTTTTCCACTTGATTTCACCAGCCCGGTAGGCAGCTTCAATTCCGCAAAGTGCAGTTCCGCGGTCATCAAAAGTTACATAAGCACATTCGGCTCCATTCACGAGAGGTGTTTCGTACTCACCAAAATCATTTTCTACGTGAGTGCCTTGTGCTTCAATAGCTTCGATGCCTTCTTTTCTTAAAAATGGCTTGACGGTAGGGTACACTTCTTTTAATAAATCTACCTCTTTAGCTTCCACCGGTGCTCCGGCTTCGCCTTCTACACAACAAGCCCCTTTACAAGCAGAAAGATTACACACAAAATCTTTCTCTATAATATCTTCTGAAACGATTGTTTTTCCTATCTGAAACATATTTGCAAAGTTAATAGGATTTTTTTGTAAGCCATAAATTTAACACCGACAATGAGGTAACGAAAAATTAATATAAATTTTTGAATTTAGTTCTTGTAACCTATTCAAAATAAAATACTTTTGCGCGCATTTTAAAAAAAGAAATGTTATGGGATTCGATATTAAAGAAATTTTTACAGCGGGAATGATCTTGTTTGCAGTAATCGATATTGTCGGGAGCATTCCAATTATTGTAGATTTAAGGGAAAAAGTAGGGCATATTCAAAGTGAAAAAGCTTCGATTGTGGCAGCTATCTTAATGGTGATTTTTCTTTTTGTAGGGGAAACTATTTTAACCCTTATTGGGATAGATGTAAACTCCTTTGCCGTTGCCGGTTCTTTTATTCTATTTTTCTTGGCTATTGAAATGATTCTTGGGGTTCAGCTTTATAAAGACGATGCTCCGGAAACAGCTGCTATTGTTCCGTTGGCATTTCCTTTGATTGCCGGAGCGGGAACCATGACCTCTTTACTTTCATTAAGGGCAGAATACCATACCGTGAATATTATCGTTGCGATTTTAATAAATATTGTGATCGTCTATGCCGTGTTAAAATCTTCCGGAAAAATTGAACGTATCTTAGGAAAACAGGGAATTAGTGTGATACGTAAAATTTTTGGTGTAGTTTTGTTAGCCATAGCAGTTAAATTATTTGCAGCGAATATTCAAAACTTATTTTAACCCCATGAAATATCTTATTTACTTCTTAATTGTAAGTGCGGTAGGTCTATTGATTTACAACCTCACGATGATAGATTATAGCGATTTAATGGCGAAAGACAGCAAAGTAGCCGTAGCCTGTGTATTGGCGTCACTTTGTGTTATCGTACTCATGCTCATTTTATTGATTTCTAAAGAAATTAAAAAGAAAACAGAAGCTTAAGAAGGATTTTTCTCCAGTTCCAGAATTTTTTCAATCATCGCATCATCTTGATTGATGATTTTTTCGAAAGCATTAGTGCCAAATAGTTGTTCTGCCATTGTTGCCCTAAGGTACTTTTTCAATAAATAGCGATAATTGGTGGTTTTGAAATCGAAGTTGAATTCGTTGAGGTAAGCAATGTATTCTTCTAAAATTTCTTCTGAAATCATTTCTTCTTCCTCAAATTCCTGCTGACTTATTTGGTTGTAATAACTTCGGTTTTTTTCTAAAATGTTGAAGATAAAACGGTCCATCACTCCACCACGAAGCATATAGGTTAAGCTTTCCTTTTCAAAATCGGTATTTTTAGGGACAAACACATCGGGGATAATCCCGCCACCACCATACACTATTTTTCCTTCCGGGGTTTCATAGCGTAACGAATCGTTTACATGAATAGAATCTTTAGTTTGTAATTCGCCATTTGTATAGCGGTTATGGTATTCATTAAAATATTCTTTATTTCCGGAAGCATAAGGTTTTTGAATAGACCTTCCTGTTGGCGTGTAATACCTAGCTACGGTTAATCGTACAGCACTTCCATCACCTAAATTCATTTCTCGTTGTACCAATCCTTTTCCGTAAGAACGGCGGCCTACAATAATTCCAATATCATTGTCCTGTAAAGCTCCGGCCACCACTTCGCTGGCAGAAGCCGAATTTTCGTTGATAAGTACATACACCTTGGTGTTTTCAAACTTACCTTTATCGGTGGCAAAGGTTTTGTTGATTTCTCCCGATTTATTCTTGGTGAAAACAATCAGTTTTTTCTTGCTGAGAAATTCATCGGCTATTTTTACAGCCTGATCTAAATAGCCACCGCCATTATCCCTTAAATCTAAGGCAAGTTCTGTGGCTCCTTGTTTGATTAGGTTTTCGATGGCCGTTTCAAATTCTTCGTAAGTGGTTTCGGCAAAACGGTTCACTTTTACATACCCCAGTTTATTAGTTAACATATAAGCCGCATCAACACTTTTAATGGGGATCTTGCCTCTTTTTACCTTGAAATTTAAGAGCTTTTCTTCTCCTTTGCGTTGTACTTTTAAATTCACAATGGTATTGATTTCTCCTTTCAACAGAGAAGAAAGGGAATCGGTTCCAATAGTATTTTGGGCGAGTTCAATGCCATCGGCGTATAAAATCCGGTCACCGGCTTTAATTCCAGCTTTTTCGCTGGGTCCGTCAGCAATTGCTCTAATCACAGCAATCGTATCGTTTAAGGTATAAAAACTTACCCCGATGCCCACAAAATCACCTTTCATATTTTCGGCAACAGCATCGTATTTTTTCTTGGGGATATAAGTAGAATGTGGGTCTAAATCTTCTAAAATTTTATTAACGGTAATATCGACAATACTATCGGTGTTCACCTCATCTACATACTCGTAATCTATGTAATCTATTAAGCGGTTTAGCTTTTCTTTTTTAGCATTTTTAGCGAATAAGCCTTCAGAATTATCAGAAAAATCTAGCGAAGAGCCAATGAGAACGCCTATCGCGCAAGCGGCACCAATAATTAAAGGCAAGTATTTTTTAGAGTAAGTATTCACTATACACTATGCTTCTGTTAGTTTAGTTCAGTTATTTGATCAATTTGAACGCCTGCTTTTTGCAAAAAATTCAAACCCGAATCATCTTTATATCCGTTTTGATATACAACACGTTTTATGCCAGCTTGATGAATTAATTTGCTACATTCTTTACATGGCGACATCGTGATGTAGAGCGTGGAGTCTTTACAGGATTGGGTAGAGCCGGCCACTTTTAAAATAGCATTAGCTTCAGCATGTAAAACATACCATTTGGTGAGGCCTTCTTCATCTTCACAACAGTTTTCAAAACCGCTGGGCGTTCCATTGTAACCATCTGAAATAATCATTCGGTCTTTGACAATGATGGCACCCACTTTTTTTCGTTGGCAATGAGAGAGTTTTCCCCATTCTACGGCCATTCGTAAATAAGCTTTATCAAATTTGAGCTGTTTTTCAGCAGACATTGTTCAAGATTTAGATTAGTAACTTGGTATGGTCTATTCTTATTGTAAAAATTAGTCGTTCGGAGTGCTTTTTTGTAACAAAGTAGGGAAAAATTTTCACTCTAATCGAAGAACTTAAAGATTAACATACCAATTAAGTCTAGATGGTAAATTTATAAGAATAATTTTCTTTTTTAGTCTTTAAAAAAACAAGAACGTTTTTTTACCAGATATTATTTTTTATCAACATAGGAATTACAAGCCCAATAACGATGGAAGCAACTACCAATACCCAATCTCTTTTAGAATAGTTAAATAATGACTGAAAGATTAAAGCGAAAATCAAGACACAAATAACAATGATGGCTTGAGCGGCTTCAATGCCTAAAGCAAATTCTAATAGCCAAACCAGTTTATCTGTTCCTGAACCTACAGAGCCAACAAAGAAGGAAGAAAAGCCCAGTCCGTGTATAATTCCAAAGAAAAGGGTGACGGCAAAAAGAATACCCATGCCTCCTTCCTTAGGTGTTTTTCCTGCATTTATTAAATTATAAAGCGCGGTAATAAAAATCGTTACCGGGATAAGAAATTCTACATAGGCAGAATTAACTTTTACCACATCAAAAGTGGCCAGTAATAATGCTACGGTATGACCCAGGGTAAAGGTAGTGACTAACCAAAAAACCCTTTTCCATTCTAAAAAAGTATAAGAAGCCACCAATACAATTAGAAAAAGTACGTGGTCGTAAGCATTCCAATTTAGTACGTGGTTAAGGCCCAGTTTAAAGTAAATCCAAAATTCGCTCATGTAGGGGTATCCGTTTAGTATATCAAACTTACATTTTAAAATTTAGATTTTAAAAAGAATTAATTAATTTGTTTGTCCTTTTAAAACTTGTTTTTGGGGTGGTATAGCCATAGTACTTTTTAAACATCATAATAAAATGCGAAGTGCTTTGGTAACCTAAAACATTGCTGTTTTCATGAACTGAATGACCTTTTTAATAGAGACTATTTTTATTTTTAATGGAATAGCGTGTGCCTAATTGTAATTTCATAAATCTCTTTTAAGTGAGTTCTATGAAAATTTTTAGTCAAATAAGTATTTATTTTTTTGATGCTAAAATTCTATTCTACAATTTTGGCAATCATTTCATTTAATTTTTTTATTTCATCCTGCATCTTCTCGATTTGAGTTTGTTGCTCTTGAATGGCTTTTGTTAAAACAGGAATGAGTTCTGTTTGCTTCATACCTATATATTTCTCATCAAAATCAACAACAATCACTTCATCAGAAATATTGCTATCCTTAAGGGCTTTTTTTACTTCTTGAGCTATAAAGCCATAGGTTTTTTGCTCATCTTTAGCATTGTTATAGATAAACTCAACTGGTTTTAGTTTTGAAACCAAATCTAAGCCTACCGGAATCGTATTTATGTTATGTTTTAAATTTTTATCTGAAATCGTTGTCCAACTCGAAGCATACATTCTGTATACATTGTTATTGCTATTACCAATAGTTACTTCATTATTTGCATCGTTCGCACTTGAAGAAACGTTAGTTCCAATTCCTATATTGTTGTTTCCAGAAGTATGCCTTAGCGCTTTAAATCCAATTGCAATATTATCATTACCAACAGTATTGTTATATAGTGCTTCAAAACCTAAACCAGAATTTTGATTTCCTTCAGTATTTTGAGCTAAGCTGCTCTTTCCAAAAGCGACATTACTACCTCCTACAGTATTTTGAATTAAGCTGCCCGATCCAAAAGCAGCATTATAACTTCCCGTTGTATTTTTAAACATAGCACCATATCCATTAGCTGTATTTTCAGAGCCTGTGGTATTAGCAGTGAGTGTTCTAGCGCCAATACTTGTGTTGTGTTCAGCTGTAGTGTTATGTTCCAAGGAATTTGACCCAATTGCGGTATTGAAAGTCCCAGTAGTGTTTAGCCTCAAAGACCTATATCCAAGCGAAGTATTGCGAACTCCCGTTGTGTTATTATATAATGATTCAGTTCCTACTGCAACATTAAATTTACCCCCATCATCGTTTCCAGTATTTGAATATAAAGCGCGATATCCAATACCAATGTTATCCATTCCAGTAATATTTGAAATCAAAGCTTGATAACCAATACCAACGTTTTGAGACCCTGACGAATTATTTTTAAGGGCATTATAACCTAAGCCTACATTCCTTCTATTATGGCTATCATCATTTATTCCTGCTTCAATACCTAAAAAAATAGACGATCCATTATTACTTCCATCATCATCACTTTTCCCATCGGTTAAATCATTTATTTTTTCATTTATTTTTGTTAATGGCGACCAAGTCTCTGTACTATTTTTCCAATAATAAAAACCAGGAAGATTAGTGTCATTGGTAGTTGTTAGGTATACCAACATGGCATCTTGATCGGCAGTAGGGTTAGTAGCTGGGAATACATCTACTTTTGGGATTAAAATGCCATCTGTGGCCGCTGGTGAACTTTGATTACTGGACCTAATATCTAATACAGATTTGGGGTCTGAAGTGTTTACTCCAACTTGGGCATTTGTTTGAAATAAATTGAATAACAGGATAATACAAATTAAATTCTTCATCTTCTAGATATTTATTTCAGCAGTTAAAAGTATTTAATTCTTCATTAAGCAAAAAAAAATCAAAGAAAACTTGCTTAAAATTTGTTAAAAAGTAAAAAAAATCGTTAAGAGGTTTCTAGTGTAGTTCAAAAACTAGAATTTTATGCTTTTGTATATCGAATTAATTCTGAAATTTTAGGAAAAGAACCTGAATATTATGTCTGTTTATCAGGGGGTTATCGTATGGTCTATGCGGTGGTTATTTGTTAGATTAAAAATTAACTTTTACAGGTATACTGGTTAGCAAAAAATGCTGTTTCGAGGAAAACGTGGAGCGGAAGAAGAGTTTTTAAAATTTCTAATGAAAGAACTTCGTCCTGAAATTAAAGAAGATGGCATTTCTTCTCCAACTACTTTTTTAGGGCATTTTTTTGAAGGGCGAACTGTACTTTAACTTTACTAAATTATCCCGATTATTTTATTGCTTATTAAGCATCGATCCTGGTGTTTGGTGGGTAAATGAATTTCTATTAGGCTTAGCTGAAGGGAAGCTGTTAATGGTAAATTTATCGAATAAGCGCTTGTTTTTCAGCTTTTATGATTATCAAAACCTAGAGGTGACAGAAGGGAAGCCAGTACCCTTATTTAAAAAATTTTAGTCTAAATCCTGTATTGGAGGTTTAAAGACTAACCAGAAGAAAATCACGGTTCTGTGATGTTCCATCGGAATATGACAGATTAAAATTTTTATTTCAGTAACCTCTAGTGTACTTTATTATGTTAACTTCAAGACCGTCAGTTCGAGGAAGAATCTGTTAAGATTTTTGTATCGAGAATAGGGCTTGAAGTTAAATAATTGTTCTCGATAAATTTTTCCTGCACTTTGTTAAGGAAAACCACTCGAACTGACGAAATTAGTTTTTCAGACAGCTTCTTTTAGCGAATATCTATTATAATAAAGTACTCGGGCAAACATAATCTGATGTTTTTACGTCTGTTTCTTTAATGGCTTTAAAACCGCCCAAAACATCTTTAAAATTGTCATAGCCACGTTTTTTTAGCATAGAACTGGCAATCATACTACGGTAACCGCCGGCACAAAAAACAATAAAGGGTTGTTCTTTTGGGATTTCTGCTAAATGTTCGTTTAAGGTATTAAGAGGAATATTGATGCTTCCTTCTACGTGTTCCGAATCGTATTCACTTTTTTTGCGGACATCGATAAGCGTTACCGTTTTTTCATGGAAAATTGTTTCAAATTCTTTTGCGGAAATACGTTCGGTGGTATCTGTTTCTTTTCCGGCCGAAATCCAACTGTTTATACCTCCTTTTAAGTAACCAATAGCATGGTCGTAACCTACCCGCGCTAAACGGGTAATGGCTTCTTCTGCTTTGCCTTCATCGGTGACCAACAGTATCTCTTGATTGATATCTTTGATGAGTTCGCCAACCCAAGGCGCGTAATTTCCGTCTAAGCCAATATTAATGCTATTCGGGATAAAGCCTTTGGAGAAATCGGTAGCGTTTCTAGTGTCTAAAATTAATGCCTGAGAAGCATTAGCAAGCGCTTCAAATTGGTCTGGGGAAAGCGGATTTTCAGCTTTGTGTTTTACCTCGTCAAAACTTTCGTAACCCTGAATGTTCATCAGTACGTTTTTAGGAAAGTAACCCGGAGGTGCAGTTAACCCATCAAGAAGTTCTTTTATAAACTCTTCTTTGGTCATATCGGCACGCAACGCATAATTTGTCTTTTTCTGATTGCCCAAAGTATCGGTGGTTTCTTTGCTCATTTTCTTACCACAAGCAGAGCCGGCGCCGTGATTGGGATATACGATTAAGTCGTCGCTTAAGGGCATGATTTTGTAGCGAAGTGAATCGTAAAGATGTCCGGCCAATTTTTCTTCGGTTAATTCTGAAACCACATGTTGTGCTAGGTCAGGTCTTCCTACATCTCCAATAAATAAAGTGTCTCCGGTGATAATTCCGTGTTCCTTTCCGTTTTCATCGATCAGTAAGTAGCTGGTGCTTTCCATGGTATGACCTGGGGTATGCAGTGCTTTTACTTGGTAATTCCCAACGTTAAAAATTTGGTTGTCCTTTGCAATCGTAGCCTCGTAGTTGGGTTGTGCTCCCGGGCCAAAGACAATTTGTGCTCCGGTTTTCTTTTGTAAATCTAAATGACCACTTACAAAATCGGCATGAAAATGCGTCTCGAACACATACTTGATTTTAGCATTGTCCTTGTTAGCTCGGTTGAGGTATGGCTCTACTTCCCGTAGGGGATCAAAAATGGCTGCTTCGCCGTTATTTTCTATATAATAAGCGGCGTGCGCCAAACATCCGGTATAAATTTGTTCTACTTTCATGATAACTATTTTTTAAAATCCTACTGTAAAACTAATTCTGATTTACAGAAAGTTATGTAACCTCGGTTGCAAAGCTTACACGATAATAGTTCTTAAAAAATGATATTTATCAGGCTTGGGGAGTTGCTTGAAAGGTTGGGGAGGGGTATAGGTTAGAGTTTAGTATTTGCTTCTTTTGTTATAAAATCTCCTTAATTTAATTGATCATCTTGTCAATATTCAAGGGGTAAGCCCAGAAGAAATTATAGTAATCTGTTTAAATAATAAATCAGCTAAGAATATTTTAAGTCATATACGATCTAGTTTGAATAATTTAGAAAATAAGGTACGTTGTATTACACCCGGATTCGTGGAAAGAACAGATTTGTTTAAAGAGAAAGGTAGAGTGGCTCTCGCAACTGCTTTTAGAGCCAAAGAAAATGAAGCTAATTTTTTTAATTAGATGTGATGTTATTCCGCGAGATATTAGAAAGAGAAACTCTGTATTTTTTTCAATAACGCGTTCTCGTGGCTGGACCTATTTAACAGGAACAGGTGATGAAAGTAATATAATAAAATCTGAAATAGATGAAATCGAAAAAATTATTCTGAATTTATATTTCCAAAAGAAAAAGATTACCAAAGAAGGTTTCAAATTATAAGTCGGGAAGATAACAAAGAAAATAGAAGGCTGGAAAGCTCAATGAAAACAATATTTATTTAACCCATGTTTGATTGCTTCAAATTTGTTGAAATCTAAACTAACTTCTATTAAAAAGCCTCAGATAAAAATTTTCTGAGGCTTTTTATTCTTATTTCCAAAATAAGAGCTTCTGAAACCAACTTTTCTTTTTTGGTTCAGGTTTAGACAATTCAACAGAATAACTTAATCCCTCCTCTAAATTTTGTGAGTCTTTATTCTTATAATACTCTTCTCTTTCGGAATCTTCAACTGCTCTGACTTTATGTATAGTTTCGTCAGACCATTTTAATGACCATTTAACCTCGTTGTTAGTAATCCAATAATGAGATTTACAGTCAAAACTCCAGTTACCAACCGATGGTTTTAAACTGATTGCCTCTCCATCATAAATCATTTTCCATCCTGTAGGAGTTAAAGGCGTATTAACTTCACTTCCACAACCACAGGCACATTTATGAATCACACTACCATAATCTAAAGAAATGTACAGAATACCTTCTTCAATTATATCTGGTATAAAGTCAACGAACTTATGCTGAAATCTCATTACTTACTAATTGATTAACATTAATCGAATAAGTGCTGTGATGCTCATTTTCAAGGTCATTTAAAACACCATAAAGCTTGTAAAACTTAATTACAGCAAACGTTGCATTTAAACAGTTCAAAGGAGCAATTTGTATATTGGAAGCATACTCTTCATTTTCTTCATCAGCAAATGAAATACATCCATTCCAGACATGGTCTCTTTTATTTTTAGTACTCGTAGTAGTCCTAATCATTCCTATTAAGGAATCATCAACTCGTTCAACTCCAATTCCTGTATCAATAAATTCGATCCCTTCATCTTCCAGTTTTTTAAATATTAATTCTTTGATTTCACT
>CEOS01115084.1_pt1 | contig 52740 bp, 51 predicted proteins | sample 530601 | NCBI WGS metagenome assembly CEOS01 (sample SAMEA2620666, study PRJEB7988) | marine metagenome | biome: marine biome (ENVO:00000447); feature: mesopelagic zone (ENVO:00000213); material: "saline water (ENVO:00002010), including plankton (ENVO:xxxxxxxx)" | depth 1000 m
GATCATCCCGCGCGGCCGCGCGCTGGGCATGGTGATGCGCCTGCCGGAGCGGGACAGCTACTCCTATCACCGTGACAAGATGCATGCGAACCTTGCGGTCGCGATGGGCGGACGCGTGGCGGAGGAGATCATCTTCGGGCACGACAAGGTGTCGTCGGGTGCGTCTTCCGACATCCAGTACGCGACCGATCTGGCCCGGAACATGGTCACCAAGTGGGGCATGTCGGACAAGCTGGGCCCGCTGCAGTACGAGCAGAGCCAGGAAGGCTATCTTGGCATGGGCCAGACTACGCGCACCTTCGCGGGCGCGGAGACCAACAAGCTGATCGACGCCGAGATCAAGCAGCTGGTCGAGGATGCGCACAGGCGCGCGACCGATGTGCTCAACGATCAGGAAGACAAGCTGCACCTGCTGGCGCAGGCCATGCTGGAATATGAAACGCTGACCGGCGACGAGATCGACCAACTGCTGGAAAATGGCCGGATCGACCGTCCCGATGCGCCGAGCGGTCCTGCGCGGCCGGTTCCGGCAAGCGGCTTTGGCGTTCCCAAGGCCGGCAAGCGCTTCTCGGGCGAAGGACCGCATCCGGCCTGACGGTTAGGGTCAGCGACAAGATCGAGGGCGGGCGGCTTCGGCTTCCCGCCCTTTTTCGTATTTTACGAGTGCAGGTCGAGGTGCAGGAACTGGTTGAAGTCGGTCGCGGTGTAATCGGCGAAAGCCCCGCCGCTTGTAAAACCCCGCTTACGATAGAGCGAAAGCGCCGGTTCGAACGCCTCTCCGCTCCCGGTTTCGAGGCTGAGGCGGCGCAGGCCTTCCTCCCGTGCAAGCGCGATGATGGCTTCTAGCAGCGCCGCAGCCGCGCCTTTTCGCAGGAAATCGGGGTGGGTGCGCATTGACTTGACTTCGGCCTGCCCCCCGCCCGGTCGTTTCTCGCCCAGTCGCTTCATTGCGCCGATCGCTGCCAGCCGCCCGTCCGGCGACCATGCGCCCAGCAAGGTCAGCGCCGGTCCCGATAGTCCGGTGAGGTCGAGCGCATGAACCGATTCGGCGGGCGAATGTTGACGCATCCCTGCCAGATGCAGCGTAAGCAGGTCGAGGAACTGCGGATCGTCCAGCGCCACCGGGCGCACCGCGAAGGGTGCGGCGCTCACCATATGCCCAGCATCAGCAGGATCGCGAGGAACAGCATCAGCACCAGCGAGACGAACACCAGCACGCCCGACGTCCGCACCAGCGCACCCGCGCGGCTGAGGTGATAGCCATAGCGCAACTGCTTGTAGATATGGATCACCGGCACCGCCGTGCAGAGCGTGGTGATCACCCATTCCGGCGCGCCCAGCACCGCGAGCACGCTTGCGGTGAGGAACAGCAGCGACATGAACGCGATCGAATAGGTCACGAACACCGAATGGTCGTACATGCTGAACTGCGGTTTCCAGAAGAACATCAGCCACATGAAGGGCAGCGACAGCGGGATCAGCAGCCACGAGAACTTGTACCCGCTCGACTGCAGCTTGTAGACCATGAGCGAGGGGTTCTCGCGCCACTTCTGCACGCCCTTGTCGAGCTTGGCGACGCCGGTCCGGCCCATTTCGAAAGCAGGGGCTTCTTCGCCGTTCATGTTGCGCAAAACATTGCGGGCGGCCTTCAGATTCTCGACCCTGCGTTCGAGGACGGCATATTCCGCGCTTCCCGGTTCCATTTCGGCAAGGCGGCGCTCTTCGGCGGCAAGCTCGTCCTCGGTCTCGCCGATGACCACGGGGATGTCGCCCTCCACCAGCTCGCCGCGCAGGTCGGTCGGGGCGGAGAGGCCCAGCATCGAGAACACCGCGAACATCGCGAAGACCGAGAACAGGAACAGCGCCATCGGCGACACGTGGCTGCGGCGCTTGCCGTCGATATATTCGCGAGTGAGATGCCCGGGTTTCAGCACCAGCATCGGCAGTGTCCGCCAGATCTTGCCGTCAAGGTGCAGCACCCCGTGCATCAGATCGTGCAGGAACGCGCCGACGGTCCGGTGCAGATGCGCTTCCTGCCCGCAGTGGTGGCAATGCGATCCAACCAGCTGCGCGCCGCAATTGAGGCACTCGCTTTCGTGGAAATGGCCTTTTTCGGTATTCGCGCGGGGCGCACTGCCGCCCCGGCCCGCCGGATTGACCTCGCGCTCTGCCGCGCGGCCATGGGCGCCGCCTTCGACCATCCCGCCGATCCCGTCGGAAATATCGCTCACCAAGACCCCCTCGCTTGCGTCGGTCCAAGTCTATACCCGCTGGCGAGGGTTCGTGAAGGGTTTGCCGCAGTGCAAATGAAAAGGGCCGCCCGATGGCAGCCCTTTCCCTGAATTCGCAAATATACGCGCAGGATCAGCCGTCGTAGTCGGACCCGATCGAGGTGTTGCGCGTGGGCGCGGCGGCGGTGAGGCGCAGCGCCTCTGCCGAGCGCGACAGCGAGCCGACTTCATCGACCTCGTCATCGTCGTCCACGGCGACCTTCTGCATGCCCTGTACCAAAGTTTCCTTGAGGTCCTTGGGCTTCACCGTCTGCTCTGCGATTTCGCGCAGCGCGACGACCGGATTCTTGTCGCGGTCGCGGTCGACGGTCAGCTCGCTGCCGGCCGAGATTTCGCGCGCCCGCTGGGCAGCCAGCAGAACGAGATCGAAACGGTTCGGGATCTTGTCGACGCAATCTTCGACGGTAACGCGCGCCATAGGGCACCTCGGCTAAAAAGTTGGTCCTGTCGGAAAGCGCGGCGAATAGGCAAAAGCCGCCCGCGAGTCAAGAAATGCCGCCTCTTGCACCGCGCTTCGCTTGCCCTGCCCCCTTGCCCTCTCCCTTTCGGCGGGCCATCACCGCGCCATGACCAAGGTAGAGCCGATCAACGCCGGGACGCCGGCCTATCGCGACCCGCCGCCGTTTCACCTGACCGCGCAGGACCACTGTCTGGGCTTCTATCCTGCGGGCAAGGATCGGCTGAAGGCGCTGCTCGCGCTGATCGACGGAGCGCAGGGCACGCTGCGCATGTGTTTTTACATCTTCGCCGAGGACGAGGTGTCGCATCAGGTGCGCGATGCGCTGATCGCGGCGGCGCGGCGCGGGGTGCGGGTGACGCTGATCCTTGACGGGTTCGGCGCCACGGCCAGCGAACAGTTCCTCGAGCCGCTGAATGCCGTCGGCGGGCAGACGGCGCGTTTCAGCGCGCATTGGTCGCAGCGTTACCTGATCCGCAACCACCAGAAGATCGTCGTCGCGGACGAGCGGCTGGCGATGATCGGCGGCTTCAACATCGAGGACGATTATTTCAGCCCGCCCGCGATGAACGGGTGGAACGATCTGGCCGTCACGGTCGAGGGCAAGGCGGTGGCCGATCTGGTGCGCTGGTACGATCGGCTGCTGGACTGGACCAGCCAGCGCAGGCCGCGCTGGTCGGCGATCAGGCGGATCGTGCGGCAGTGGGATGCGGGCAAGGGTCCGGTGCGCCTGCTGGTGGGCGGGCCGACCAAGGGGCTGTCGAGCTGGGCGCGCTGCGTGTCGGAGGATCTGATCGCGGGCGACCGGCTGGACATGATGATGGCCTATTTCTCGCCGCCCAAGCGGCTGCAGCGGCGGATCGCCCGGATCGCGGAAAAGGGCGACACGCGGCTGGTGATGGCGGGCAAGTCCGACAATAATGCCACTATCGGCGCGACGCGGGCGCTGTATCGCTATCTGCTGAAGCGCGATGCGCGGATCTGGGAATTCGGCGCGTGCAAGCTGCACACCAAGCTGATCGTGCTGGACGATGCGGTCTATGTCGGCAGCGCCAATTTCGACATGCGCAGCCTGTATCTGAACCTGGAACTGATGCTGCGGATCGAGGATGCGGCGCTGGCGGACCGCATGCGCGGCTTCGTGAGCCAGCACCTGCCCGCGAGCGAGGCGATCACGCCCGAATTGCACAAAGAGCGATCGACGCTGTGGAACCGGCTGCGTTGGCGGCTGAGCTGGTTTCTGGTCGCGGTGATGGATTATACGGTAACGCGGCGGCTGAACCTGGGGCTGTAACCCGTTCGAAAAGTGACAAAGGTGACACGTCCTACACACCCTGTCCGCCCCTGTTTTTCCCGGAATTCCGCGGCCTGAGGGGCCAAAGGTGACACCGGTGGGTGCGGGGAAAATCTCGACAATCTGAAAGAGCCTTTGCGAAATGCGTCCCTAGCGCCGGATCGCCGTGTAGGACAGCGCGAGCTGACTCGACATCGCAAATAACTCTGCTTGACAGAGCTCTCTGTTCGTATACTCTATGAGGCAGAGTAGATGGAGATGACGCCATGATTTCGCAGCAAGAGGCCAGTTCCGTCCTGCGGGACGTCGAGGCAACCGAGACCCGCACCGTCCGGTCGGGGCTATATGCCGCCGCCAGCCCGCATCTGGTCCTGTGGGGCGCCGTGTGGGCCTGCGGCTATGCGGCGTGCCAGTTCACCGGGCCTGAGCGCTGGGCGCCGATCTGGGGCGCGCTGACGGTGGTCGGCATAGCGCTGGCATTCTGGCTGAGCTGGCGGCAGTCGAGCCGTTCTGCCAGCCGCGATCATTCGGCGGGCACGATCGCGGTGATGACGCTGACGGTCGGCCTGTTCATCATCGCCACGCTGGTGTTGTTCGCGCCGGTCGAACCCATGGCGGCGCTGGCGTTTCCCTCGCTGGTGATGGGGCTGGTCTATGTGATCATGGGCTATAATCTGATGCCGCGGCTGGCGATCGTGGGCGCGGGGATCGCTGCGGTGGTGATGGCGGGATTCCTGCTGGCGCCGGAATGGACCGCGCTGTTCGCGGCACTGGCCGGGGGCGGCGGGCTGATGCTGGGCGGGTTGTGGCTGAGGGACGCGTGATGGAAGGGTTCGACGACATCATCCACCAGCCGCTGCGCCTGCGGATCATGGCGGCGCTGCATGCCGCGCGAAAGTTCGAACCGCTGGAATTCGCGCGGCTGAAGAAGCTGACGGGCGCGACCGACGGCAATCTCGGCAGCCATCTGAACGCGCTGGAAGCGGCAGGCTATGCGGCGATCACCAAGGATTTCGTCGGCAAACGCCCCCGCACCCGCGCCGCCATCACCACGGCAGGCGAGCGCGCCTTTCGCGGCCACACCGATTGCCTGCGCGACCTGATCAACGAGGCGCGGGATTGAGGGCTGGTGTGGGTGATGGGATGATGTCTGCTGTTTGGGCCGTCGCTAGAGGGACCGGGCGGCGGGAATGGGGTGGGAAGCGGACGATAGTCATCCAACTTTCCAACGATAGATAAGGTAGCCGTTCACCATCGCGATAGCACTCACAACTGCGAGAGAAGCAATGACTAAAAATCGCTTTTGCTTTCGCTGAACACTCGTTGTCGATCGGAACTCCATGGCCGCAAAAAGCAGCGAACCGAAAAAAATTAGGGCGCCTACCGCCATATGCCACTTAGCGACCAAAATAACCATCGCGTCGGGCCAGAGCTGAAAAATCCAATCGTAGACTGCGGTCATGGGAGCCTTATTGTTAAGAGGCAGGCAGTCACAAAGACAAAAACGACGAACGTCCGCAATCGGTCGTTAGCGGACATTCTGCTTTTCTTTATAACCCGTACGAATCCGACGACCTTACCTACAGGCTGAACCGGTACCCATAGCCCACGCCCAGCGAAAACTGCACACGCTGGCCTCGTTCTTCGACGAGGGGGGAGTTGGCGGGTTCGCTGCCGAGGTGGTCGACGCTGCCGAAGGCGCTGAGCGCGCTGCGGCGCGAGAGCGGGTGGATCAGGCTGGCGCCGAGGCCATAGGACAATATGCCGCCATCGGCGTCATAGGGCGCTAGGCCGGTGCGCGCCGATTGCCCCTGGTCGATGCCGAAATAGGTGTCCATGAAATCGCCGCTCACGATGTTCAGCCTTGGGCCAAGGCCGATCATGGTGCGGCCCGTGCGCAGCCGGTAGTCGAGCGAGGTATAGGCCACCACGCCGTCGTGCCCGCCAAAGCCCTTGAGCACTTCGGCGCGGGCTTCCCACTGGCCGCGCGCGCCGAACCGCTTTTGCACGAAGCCGCCGATTTCGGCCGAGGGATCGATGTCGCCCATGCCCAGCAGATCATCGCTGCCGCCCGCGATCAGGAAGGGCGATCCGCCATCGCTCTCGTCACGGCCAAAGCGGATCTTGGCGAGCGGGCCGACGGTCCAGCCGTTCGACTTGATCGCATTCCAGCCCAGGCCTTCGGGGATGGAGGCGAAAATCTCGTCCCCGTATTGCACGCGGATATCGGGCAACAATGACAGCGAGATGTCGTCCGAACCCAGCCATGCGGGCGTCACCAGCGCCGCACCGCGCAAGGTGATGGCCCATTCGTCGGGTGCCTCCGCCGGGCGGCCGCGCACTTCGGGGGCGAGCGTTTCCTGTGCGGCGGCGGGGGTGGTCAGCGCCGCAAGCAGCGGCAGGGCAGCGAGCGCCCATCGGGTCAGATCATGCATCGGGCAAGCCTATCAGATTGCTTGCCGTTTCCAAGCCGGTCAGCGAGTCTTGGGTTTCTCCAGCACCTTGTCTTTGTAGCCGCACAGGTCGACCACAGGGCAGCGCCAGCATTCGGGCGTGCGCGCCTTGCAGAGATAGCGGCCGTGCAGGATCAGCCAGTGATGCGCGCCCATGCGGAAGGGTTCGGGGACCTTTTTCTCCAGCTGCGCCTCGACCTTGTCGGGCGTCTTGCCTTTGGCCACGCCGGTGCGGTTGCAGACGCGGAAGACATGGGTGTCGACCGCGAAGGTCGGCTGTCCGAACGCGCAGTTCAGCACGACATTGGCGGTCTTGCGCCCGACGCCGGGCAGCTTGACCAGAGAATCGCGGTCGTCCGGCACGGTGCCGCCGAAGGTGTCGATCAGCATCTGCGACAGGGCGATCACGTTCTTGGCCTTGGAATTGAACAGGCCAATGGTCTTGATGTGCTCCTTCAGCCCGTCCTCGCCCAGCTCGAGCATTTGCTGCGGGGTCTTTACCTCGGCGAACAGTTTCTTCGTCGCCTTGTTGACGCCGACATCGGTGGCCTGCGCCGACAAGGCGACCGCGACGACGAGCTGGTAGTCGTTGCCGAATTCCAGCTCGGTCTGCGGGTCGGGATTATCCTCGGCCAGCAGGCGGAAGAATTCGAAGATCTCCGCCTTGTTCTTCGGCGCGTGGCCTCTTTTTTCCGCCATCAGAGGCCCAGCACGTCGTTCATGGTGTAGCGGCCTGCGGGCTTGCCGATCAGCCATTTGGCACCCTTGACCGCGCCGCGTGCGAAGATCGCGCGATTCTCGGCGCTGTGGGATATGGTGATGCGCTCCTGCTCTCCGGCCAGGATGACGCTGTGTTCGCCCGCGACCGTACCGCCGCGCAGGGCCGCGAAGCCGATGGCGCCGGTGGCCCGCGCGCCGGTGTGGCCGTCGCGGCCGCTTTCGGTGTTGGCGGCAAGATCGATGCCGCGTCCTTTGGCGGCAGCCTCGCCCAGCAGGATCGCGGTGCCCGAGGGGGCGTCGACCTTCATGCGGTGATGCATCTCGACAATCTCGATGTCCCAGTCGTCGCCCAGCCGCGCGGCGGCCTGTTCGACCAATGCGGCCAGCATGGTGACGCCCAGCGATGTATTGCCGGTCTGCAGCACGGGGATGGTCCGCGCCGCCGCGTCGATGGCGGCATGGTTCTCCGCGCTCAGCCCGGTGGTGCCGATCAGCAGCGGGATGCCCGCCTTTACGCAGGCGTCCAGCGTATCCGCCAGCGCGCCCGGCGTGGAGAAATCGACCAGCGCATCGGCCTTGCCCGCCAGCGCGCCGACGTCGTCGCCCCGGTCCGCGCCGCCTGCCTGTGTCTCGCCCGCCTCGTCTATGGCGGCGGCCAAAGCCTGCCCCATGCGCCCTGCCGAGCCGACGATACCGATAGCTGCCATTGCATTCTCCTTGGTCGGCGTGCTTCATGGCGGTCATGGAGCGAGTTCGCAATATCGTGATCCTGACCGGCGCGGGTGTTTCCGCCGAAAGCGGGATCGACACGTTTCGTTCGGAAGGCGGGCTGTGGGAACAGCACCGGGTGGAGGATGTCGCCACGCCCGAGGGCTTTGCCCGCGACCCCGAGCTGGTGCTGCGGTTCTATGACATGCGGCGCGAGGCGATCCAGCAGAAGCAGCCCAACCCGGCGCATGACGCGCTGGCGCGGCTGGACGCGGCTTGGGACGGCGAATTGCTGATCGTGACGCAGAACGTCGACGATCTGCACGAGCGGGCGGGTGCAGCCAATGTGCTGCACATGCATGGCGAGCATCTGAACGCATGGTGCACCGCCTGCGATGTGCGTTCGCCGTGGACCGGTCCGCTGATCACCCGCCCGCCCTGCCCCGAATGCGGCGAGAGCGCGCTGCGCCCCGATGTCGTGTGGTTCGGCGAGATGCCCTATCAGATGGACCGCATCTATCAGGCGCTGGCGGATTGCGACCTGTTCGTGTCGATCGGCACGTCGGGCGCGGTCTATCCCGCCGGGGGCTTCGTGCGCGAGGCAAAGGCGAACGGGGCGCGCACGCTGGAGTTGAACCTCGAACCAAGCAAGGGATCGCGCTTTTTCGACGAGACGCGGCTGGGCCCGGCAAGCGAGCTGGTCCCGGTGTGGGTCGACGAAGTGCTGGGTAACTAGGCGGGTGGAGCCTTCCCGGCATAACGGATCATGCCTGTGCGGCGCGGTTCGCTTTACCGTGAAGGGCGATCTGCCCGCGCCCGACATCTGCCATTGCCGCGCGTGCCGCAAGCAATCGGGCCATAGCTTCGCCTCTGCCGATATTGCCGAGGCGGATCTGTCAATTTCGGGCATGGAATCGCTGGGTTGGTACCAGTCGTCGGCCAAGGTGCGGCGCGGGTTCTGCACGCGCTGCGGATCGACCTTGTTCTGGGATCCGCTGGAACGGGACTGGACCGCCGTCGCCGTGGGCGCCTTCGACGGGCCGACAGGCGCGCGGGCGCACGCCCATATCTTCACCGCCGAAAAGAGCGATTACTACGATATCGCGGACGATCTGCCGCAAAATCTGTGAAGAAGCATCCGTGAAGCGGGAGGGCGCGGCCGGCCTTCCCGCTAATCACGCGCCTCAGCTCAGGACCCCGGCCGCCGCCAGCACCGCCAGCGTCAGCACGTCGGGCGCGATCGCGGTCATCGGGGCGATCTGCACCGGCTTTTCCATGCCGATCATCATCGGGCCGATGGTGGACGCGCCCGCCAGTTCGCGCAGCAGCTTGGCCGACAGGTTCGCCGATTGCAGCCCCGGCATCACCAGCACGTTGGCAGGCGCGGACAGGCGGCTGAACGGATAGAGCTTCATCACCGTCGGATTGAGCGCCGCGTCTGGGGCCATTTCGCCTTCATATTCGAAGTCCACGCCTTCCTCGTCGAGGATGTGGACCGCGTCGCGGATGTTTTCCAGCCATTTGCCCGACGGATTGCCGAAGGTCGAATAGGACAGGAACGCCACGCGCGGATCGTGGCCCAGACGGCGCGCGACCTTGGCGGTCTGACGCGCGATATGCGCCAGCATGGCCGCATCGGGCCGTTCGTTGATCGTGGTGTCGGCAAGGAACACGGTATAGTTCTTGCCGATCATCAGATGGATGCCGAAGGGCACCTCGCCCTCCTTGGGGTCGAGCACGGTAGCCACTTCCTTGGCGGTCTGCGCGAAGGGGCGGGTCAGGCCGGTGATCATCGCATCGCCCGCGTCGATCGCCAGCAGCGCCGAGCCGAAGATGTTGCGATCCTGATTGACCATGCGGCGCACGTCACGCTCGGTATAGCCGCGGCGTTGCAGCCGATTGTAGAGATGCTCGACCATGGCGGGCACGTGGTCGCTGTCGGCGGAATTCTGGATCTCGAAACTGTCGGGATCGTCGACGCCCAGCTGGATCAGCTTGTCGCGCACCGCTTGCGTGCGGCCCACCAGGATCGGGTGGCCATAGCCGAAATCGCGGAACTGGATCGCGGCGCGGATGACAACGTCCTCCTCCGCCTCGGCAAAGACGACGCGCTTGGGGTTCTTCTTCGCATCCTCGTACACCTTGGTCAGGACCGAGGTGGTGGGGTTGAGCCGGGCCTTGAGCGAGAGCTTGTAAGCCTCGAAATCCTCGATGGTGCCCTGCGCCACGCCGGTGTCCATCGCGGCCTTGGCGACCGCGGCGGAGACGCGCTCCATCAGGCGCGGGTCGAACGGGGCGGGGATGATATATTCGCGCCCGAACTGGTGGTCGACGCCGTAGGCCGCCGCGACCTCGTCGGGCACGCGTTCGCGGGCGAGTTCGGCGATGGCCTCGGCGGCGGCGATCTTCATCTCCTCGTTGATGGCGGTGGCGCGCACGTCGAGCGCGCCGCGGAAGATGAAGGGGAAGCCCAGCACGTTGTTGACCTGGTTCGGATAGTCCGAGCGGCCCGTCGCGATGATCGCGCGCGGCTTCACCTTCTTGGCTTCCTCGGGCAGGATTTCCGGGATCGGGTTGGCCATGGCAAAGATGATCGGCTGGTCGTTCATGCCTTCCAGCCATTCGGGCCTCAGCGCGCCCGCCGCCGACAGGCCGAGGAACACGTCCGCACCGACCAGCGCTTCTTCCAGGCTGCGGGCCTTGGTTTCGACCGCATGCGCGCTCTTCCACTGGTCCACGTCGTCGCGGCCCGGATAGATCGGGCCGGAACGGTCGCACATGATGACGTTGTCATGTTTCACGCCCATCGCCTTGATCAGCGCGGTGCAGGCAATGGCCGACGCGCCCGCGCCGTTCACCACCATCTTGATGTCTTCCAGCTTGCGTCCGGTGATGTGGCACGCGTTGATCAGGCCGGCGGCGGCGATGATCGCGGTGCCGTGCTGGTCGTCGTGCATGACCGGGATCTTCATGCGTTCGCGCAGCGCCTGCTCGATGATGAAGCATTCGGGCGCCTTGATGTCCTCGAGGTTGATGCCGCCAAAGGTCGGCTCCATCAGCGCGACCGCGTTGATGAACGCCTCGGGATCCTCGGTCGCCAGCTCGATGTCGATGGAATCGACGTCGGCGAAGCGCTTGAACAGCACCGACTTGCCTTCCATCACCGGCTTGGACGCCAGCGCGCCGAGGTTGCCCATGCCCAGGATCGCGGTGCCGTTGGAAATCACCGCGACAAGGTTGGAACGCGCGGTGTAGCGCGCCGCCATCGACGGATCGTCCGCGATCGCCTGCACCGGGGCGGCAACGCCGGGGGAATAGGCCAGCGAAAGGTCGCGCTGGGTCGCCATCGGCTTGGAGGCGATGATCTCGATCTTACCGGGACGGATCGTCTCGTGATAGAACAGCGCCTCGCGCTCGGTAAAGGAAACGTCGGGCTTGTTGGTACCGTCACTGGTCAAGGTCGGTTGCTCCTCTTGCCCCTCTCCAAGGGCTGCGCGCGATGTGATGCTGGCGCGCCTATAGCCCATTCGCCGCCAAGCGACAGGGGTTTGCATTGCGATTTTCGCCGCTGCCCTTGCGGTAATAGTCGGACAAATCCCGGTCAAGCATGACCCACGCCAAAATGTCGGGGGCCAGAATGTCGGGGGTCAGCATGTCCGGGGATAGCGCCGCGGCGAGGTTTGGCCGAATCGAGCCTGCGTCGCTAACGCTCTCGCCCATGGCAGGCGGAACGGTCACCCCGATGATGGCGCAATATCTGGCGCTGAAGGAGAAGGCGGGCGATTGCCTGCTGTTCTACCGCATGGGCGATTTCTTCGAGCTATTCTTCGAGGATGCGAAGCGGGCCGCGCAGGTGCTGGACATCGCGCTGACATCACGCGGGGAACATGATGGAGCGCCGATCCCGATGTGCGGCGTGCCGGTGCATTCGGCAGAGAGTTACCTTGCGCGCCTGATCCGCGCAGGGCTTCGGGTCGCGATTGCCGAGCAGACCGAGACGCCCGCCGAGGCCAAGGAACGTGCGCGGGCCGAAGGGCGGGCGTCCAAGGCGCTGGTGGCGCGCGACATCGTGCGTTTCGTGACCGCGGGCACGCTGACCGAGGATAATCTGCTGGAAGCGCGGCGGGCCAATGTGCTGGCGGCGATCGCGCCGGTGCGCGGGACGATCGGCATCGCGGCGGTCGATATCTCGACCGGCGAGATGGCGCTGGAAAGCGTGGCGCCCGAGGCTTTAGGCGCGGCGCTGGCGCGCATTGGCGCGGCAGAGATTGTCGCGCCGGAGGATGCCGATCCGCTTCCCGAAGACGCAATCCTGCGCCCTGCCCGCGAATTCGCAAGCGACAAGGGCGAGGCGCGGCTGAAGGAATTGCACGGGGTCGCGACGCTCGACGGGTTCGGCGCGTTCGACCGCGCCGCGCTGGCGGCTGCCGGGGGCCTGATCGCCTATCTCGACCATGTCGGGCGCGGGACATTGCCGCTGCTGCTGCCGCCGCGGGCGCGGTCGGCGGACGGGCATCTGGCGATGGACGAGGCGACGCGGGGATCGCTGGAAATCCTGGTATCCGCAGGCGGGACGCGCAAGGGCAGCCTGATCGATGGCCTCGACCGCTGCCTGACCGGCGCGGGGGCGCGGCTGCTTGCCGAGGATCTGTCGGCGCCGCTCTGCGATGTCGAGGCGATCCGCGCGCGGCTGGCGGCGGTGGGCTGGCTGCACGATGACCCGCTGCTGCGCGAGGCGGTGCGCGATGAACTCCGCGCCCTGCCCGATATCGGGCGCGCACTGGGACGGATCGTGGCGGGGCGTGGCTCTCCGCGCGATCTGGGGCAGCTGCGCGACGGGCTGAACGTGGCGCTTGGCCTGCAGGACCGGCTGGCGCGGCGGGGCGAGATGCCGCCGCTGGTGCAGGCGCTGCTGCCGCGCCTGCAGGGGCACGGCGCGCTGATCGAGCTGTTCAGCCGCGCGCTGGTCGAAACGCCGCCGACCGAGCGGGCGCAGGGCGGCTTCATCGCGGCAGGCTATGACGCCGGGCTGGACGAGCTGCGCGACATTGCGAAGAACGGACGCCGCGCGATCGCGGCGCTGGAGGCGAAATATCGCGAGCAGACCGGCATCGCGACGCTGAAGATCAAGCATAACGGCGTGCTGGGCTATTTCATCGAGGTGCCTGCCCGCCATGCGGATGCGCTGATGGCGGCGGAGAGCGGGTTCACCCACCGCCAGACGATGAAGGACGCGGTGCGCTTCAACGCGCTGGCGCTGCACGAGGAAGCGAGCCGCATCGCCGAGGCGGGCGGTCGCGCTCTGGTGGCCGAGGACGCGCATTTCGAGGAACTGGTGGCGACGGCAGTCGAGGCTCGCGAGGCGATTGCCGCCACCGCTCAGGCATTGGCGCGGATCGACGTGTGTGCCGGCTGGGCCGAGCGCGCGGGCGAACATGCGGGCTGGGTCATGCCCGAGGTGGAGGACAGCCAGACGCTGGACATCCGGGCGGGCCGCCATCCGGTTGTCGAGGACGCGCTGTCCCGCGCGGGCGAGCGGTTCGTCGCCAATGATTGCGAATTGTCGGAAAGGTCGCGGCTGTGGCTGATCGGCGGGCCGAACATGGGCGGCAAGTCGACCTTTCTGCGGCAGAACGCGCTGATCGTGCTGATGGCGCAAGCGGGCGGCTTCGTGCCGGCGGAGGCGGCGCGGATCGGGTTGGTCGACCGGCTGTTCAGCCGCGTGGGCGCGTCGGACAATCTGGCGCGCGGGCGCTCGACCTTCATGGTCGAGATGGTAGAGACCGCCGCAATCCTGTCGCAGGCCACCGACCGCAGTTTCGTGATCCTGGACGAGGTCGGGCGGGGAACGAGCACCTATGACGGGTTGGCGCTGGCATGGGCGGTGGCGGAAAGCGTGCACACGACGCTGAAATCGCGCTGCCTGTTCGCGACGCATTACCACGAGCTCTCGCGCCTTGCCGAGAGCTGCGAGGCCTTGTCGCTGCACCATGTGCGGGCGCGCGAGTGGAAGGGCGATCTGGTGCTGCTGCACGAGCTGGCCGAGGGGCCTGCGGACCGATCCTATGGCCTGTCGGTGGCGCGGCTGGCAGGTCTGCCCGCGCCGGTGATCGCGCGGGCCAAGGCGGTGCTGCAAAAGCTGGAGAAGGGCCGCGCTGAAACCGGCGGGCTGGCGGCGGGGCTGGGCGAATTGCCCTTGTTCGCGGCGGCGGCGGAAGCGGCGGAGGAACAATGCGACACGCTGCGCGAGGCGCTGCGCGATCTGGATGTCGACGCGCTGTCCCCGCGCGAGGCGCTGGACATGCTCTACAGGTTGAAGGCCGAGGCGGGGGACTGACGGGTTCGGAACCCGATCCTTCGTGCGGCGGTTAAGCCTGTATGGCCGAGGACGATCCCTATAACGGCAAGGCCGAAAGCGAAGACAGCGACGATCTTGCCCATGACCGCACCGATATGGCCGAGGACCGCACCGTCATGGCGGTCGAGCGCACGTTCGCGGGCTGGATCCGCACCGCGTTCGGCGCCATCGCGATCGGGCTGGGTTTCAAGGCGCTGTTCGGCGCGGTGGAGCCGTGGTGGGTGGCGCGCGCCATCGCCTCGATCTTCATCGTGCTGGCGGTGGCGCTGGCATTCGTGGCGGCGCATCGCGCGCGCAAAGCGCTGGAGAGGATGAGCGGCCATGCCGTCGATCGCCCCGGCGCGCCGCACCTTCGCTATATCGCGTGGTCGGTCTGCGCCGGGGCGTTGACGTTGATCGGGGCGATCTGGTTCCTGCTGGAAGATTTGCCCGGCGGCTGATCAGCTCTCGGAATTGCCCGGCTCGTCCTTCATGACATTGCGCTTGCCGTATTTCTGTTCGTTGTCGTCCATGTTCGGCTCGCCGCGATAGGCGGACATGTCGATGCCGCCGCGGTCCATCTGCTTGATGTGATCGACAAGGTCTTCCTTGCCGTCGCCGTCGCTGGTGATCGAACCGATGGCCTTTTCGCTATCCTCATCGAGGCCAAAGCTCGACGGGCTGCGGCCCTTTGCCTGTGCGGCGACGGTCTGCGCCTGTGCGTCCTTGTCGACCTGTTCGTCGTTCACCGTTTCGGGCGGAAGGTCGTTGCGGGGATCGGCCATGATAATTGTCCTGTTGCTAGGGGGCTTTGCAGGACAAACGGATGGCGGGGGGCGCTTGTTCCGGGTTCACCGGTTTCCGGCGGGCACCCACATCACGTCGTCGCTGCCGCCGTCATTGGCAAGCCGGGCCAGCACGAACAGCAGGTCGGACAGCCGGTTGATATAGGCGCTGGCGGCGGGATTGACCGGTACTTCTGCGGCCATGGCGACCACGCTGCGTTCGGCGCGGCGCGCGCTGGCGCGGGCGACGTGCAGGCGCGCGGCGGCTTCGCTGCCGCCGGGGAGGATGAAGCTGGTCAGCGGTTCGAGGTTGCCCGTCGCATCGTCGATGGCGCTTTCCAGCCATGCGGTCTGCGATTCCACCATGCGCAGCACCATTTCGGACGGGGCGAAATCCTCGCCCTCTCCCAATGGCGTGGCAAGGTCGGCGCCAAGGTCGAACAGATCGTTCTGAACGCGGCGCAGCGTATCGGCGATGGGATCCCCGGGCAGCGCGACCGCGGCAAGGCCGATGGCGCTATTGGCCTCGTCCACCGCGCCGATGGCTTCCATGCGGGCGTGATGCTTGGGCAGGCGCGATCCGTCGACAAGGCCGGTGGTGCCGTCGTCGCCCGTGCGCGTGTATATCCTGTTCAGCCGGACCATGCGGGATGCGCGCCGCTCAGCGCGCGATCAGCAGCAGCAGCGCGACCACGGCAATGGCGGCGGCCTGGTACTTGATGCGTGCGAACATCGCCTTGTTCTGGCGTTCCTGCATCATTTTCACCCGCTCTTCCCCGCCTTCGAGGTCGAGCCGCGTCGTTTGCAGAAACGCGACGATACCGCGCACCAGCGAGACGACGACCATGACGGCCAGAATGGCAATGACGATGGCGAGGAATGTATTCATGGCTGCCCAGATAGGGACGATGAGGCGATAGTGCCAGTCCCCCCATAGCCCCCTGCCCCTAAGGTCAGGTCGCCCGGAAACACGCCCGCGCGCAACTGCCGCGCCAGCGCCGCGCCGTCCTCACCCGCCAGCCTGCGCTGCGCCAGCGACGGCGATCCGCGCCGCTTCGCCAGCTTGTGCCCATTTGGTTCCAGCAGCAGCCCATGGTGGTGCCACACCGGCACCGGCAGGCCCAGCAGCGCCTGCAGCAGGCGGTGGACATGGGTGGAGGCGAACAGGTCCATGCCCCGCGTGACCACTGTGATGCCGTCCGCCGCATCGTCCAGCGTGACGGCAAGGTGATAGCTGCCCGGCGCATCCTTGCGGCCCAGCACGACATCGCCGAAGATTTCGGGCGCGGCGCGGACCATGCCTGCGATCTCGTCCTGCCATGTCAGCGGTCCGGAACGGCGCAGTGCCTCTGCCATGTCGAGCCGCCATGCGACGGGGCGGTCGGTGGCGATATGCTGTCCGCGGCAGGTGCCGGGATAGACCGGCCCATCCGGACCCATCTGCGTCGCTGCTGCGGCGATTTCGGCGCGGGTGCAGCGGCATGGATAGACGAGGCCCTCGTGCTTCAGCCTTTCCAGCGCCCCGGCATGGGCGGCGATGCGCGAGGACTGGCGGATCGCCTCGCCGTCCCAGTCGAGTCCGAGCCACCGCAGATCCTCCAGCGCGGCCTCTGCGAATTCGCCGCGGCTGCGCGCGCCGTCGATATCCTCGATCCGCAGCAGGAAGCGGCCTTCACTCTCGCGCGCCCGGTCGTGCGCGACGATGGCCGCATAGGCATGGCCAAGGTGCAGCGGGCCGTTGGGGCTGGGCGCGAAGCGGGTGACGATCATCGCGCATGTCTCTGCCGCGCGCGCCTCCTGTGTACAAGCCTGCGGACAGATCGTGGGCAAAATGCGGACAACAGGGGCACAAACACGGCACATCATGTGCACGGACTGTGGAAAGCGGCCCTCGCGCCATCTTGACCCGCAAGGCCGGTCAGGGCAGCAATTGCATTGTCATGCGTCATCATGCGGTCATCCAACCCTGCCAGTCAGCGCCCCGTACCGGCGCTATTGGCAATGTGATGTTCCGGGCAGCCGTGTGGCTGCATACCGCCGTGGCGCACCGTGGGAGGGCTGTCCAAAGGCCTTCCGCTCAAAGGGAGGCGCGGCAAAGGATATGTTTCGGGCTGAGTTGATCGAACAGAAGGCCAGGCTCGCCAGCGCGGACGATGATCCCGTCCGCAAGCTTGCGAGTTGCCCTGCCCTTGTCCTCAACGCCGACTACACGCCGCTTTCCTATTATCCGTTAAGCCTGTGGCCGTGGCAGACCGCGATCAAGGCGGTGTTCCTCGACCGGGTGGCCATCGTCGCCAGCTATGACCGCGAGGTGCATTCCCCCTCACTCGACATGAAGATCCCCAGCGTGATCGCGTTGAAGGAATTCGTGAAGCCGTCGCAGTTCCCGGCCTTCACCCGGTTCAACCTGTTCCTGCGCGACCGGTTCTGCTGCCAATATTGCGGCAGCCCCAAGCAGCTGACCTTCGACCACGTGCTGCCGCGCCGTCTGGGCGGCAAGACCAGCTGGGAGAACATCGTCACCGCCTGCGCGCCGTGCAACATGAAGAAGGGCGGGCGCACGCCGAAGCAGGCGCATATGCACCTGCATGTCGACCCGATCCGCCCGACCAGCTGGCAGCTGCAGGAAAAGGGGCGCGGCTTTCCGCCCAACTATCTGCACGAGACGTGGCGCGACTGGCTGTACTGGGATATCGAGCTGGAGGAATAGCGGCGATCCTGCCGCAAGACGCGAAAACCGCCCCGGACCCCATGATTTCCTTCACCAATCTTCTTGCGCCTACCTATGTGCCTTTGCTGACCAATCTGTCGGCATGGCTCGACAAGGCGAAGGCCGAATTGCCTGCCGATGAAGCGGAGATACTGCTGTCGGCGCGGCTGGCGGACGACATGTTCCCGCTGGCGACGCAGCTGCGCTTTGCCTGCGTGCAGGTGCTCGAGGCGCTGCACAGGCTGCAGGACAAGCCGTTTCCCGAGCGCGTCGCCGCCATCGTCGAACAGGGGCGCGCGGCGGGCGACAATCCCGGCACCATCGCCGATGCGCAGGTGCTGATCGCCGCCACGATTGCCGAGGTGGAGGCGCTGGGGGCGGACACGCTGGACGCCGATCCCGATGGCGCGCTGGCGCATGCATTGCCCAATGGCATGGTGCTGGACCTGACCGCGCAGCAATATGCGCGCGACTGGGCGCTGCCGCAGTTTTATTTCCACCTGATGGCCGCCTATGCGATCCTGCGGCACAAGGGCGTGGCGCTGGGCAAGGCGGATTACTGCGCGAACATGCTGCCCTTCGTGCGGCAGGACGAGCCCGCAGATTGATCGCCCACGCCAAATGAGCGGAGCCGCTAGCCCGGCCTGATCCGGACCGAGTGTGCGTCGTGCGAACCCTCTATCGCGACGAGTGCGCCCGGCGCCGTGTCGATGGGGCTTTCGAACGGATAGAACAAAGGCCGCCAGTGCGACTCGCCGTTTGAAAGCGGATGGTTCTCGTAAGTGTCCGACCCGCCCAGATCGATGCGCAGCCATTGCACCGCGCCATTCGCCGCCCCGCCCGTGCCTTCCAGCAGCACGCGGTTTTCACCCGTTTCAAGCATGTCAGGATCGGCAAAGTCGAAGGTGAACAGCGCCGCCGGATTGCTGCGCAGCGCCAGGTCGCCCTGATCCGCGTTCAGCCTGCGGGTCGCCATCATCAGCGGGTTGATATCGGCCAGATCGAAACCCGACACGCGCTCCAGCGGGGCGAAGCGGGTCCAGTGGCACAGGGCAATCCGCGCTTCGGCGGTTGGCGGCACCATGCGCCCGCCGGGGCGCAGCAGGCGCGAGGCAGCGTCTTTCATCGTCGGCAGCATGCCTTCGTGCAGCACATCATTGCCCAGCACTTCGCCGATGATCACGTCGAAGCTACCGATCGCATCGTCAGCGGGATCGAGATCCTGCGAACTGGCCGCAACGACCCGGATGCGATCCGAAAGCCCGTTGCGCCTGACGATATGGAGCGCCGCATCCGCCAGCAGCGGGTCCTTTTCGCAGGCGACAACTTCGCCCGCACCCGCACGCGCCGCGATCATGGCAAGCAGGCCCGATCCCGTGCCGATGTCGAGCACCCGGTCGCCCGGCCTGACCGCGCGCCGGATCGCGCGTTCGAAGGCCGCATTGCGCGCCTCGTCGCGCAGCATCGACCAGTGCCACGAGGGTATGGCCCCCGCTATCCAGTCACGAATCTCGCGGTGAAGCTTCGATCCCGGCTCGGCGCTGGCCCGCGCACGCAGCAGCAACTGGCGCGACTGTACCCACAGCCCAAGCCGCTCCGCGCTTTTCGCAAGGCCTAGCAGCCGCCGCGGATCGTCGCCTGCGCGCTGCACGAAACCGCCGAAATGCGTCCGTAATCGCTCCAGATTCTGCGTTTTGCCGTCCATCGACACTCTTCGTTGTCTTTCACCCCGCCGCACGATGATGCCACGGCGGACAGGCCATGGGGAAACTATTCCCCATGATCCCGCTTACTCTTTCGGATGCGGTGTCTTCTTTATGCGATCAGGCCGGGGCGATCAGGCCCAGCCCGACAATTCGCGGCGAACCAGAACCTCGAGCATGTCCATGCCCGCTTCCCCATCGTTCAGGCACGCCAGCGCGGCGAATTGCTCGCCGCCTGCCTGGGTGAACTGGTCGCGGCCCTGCAGCGCCAGTTCCTCCAGCGTTTCGAGGCAATCGGCCGAAAAGCCGGGCGCGGCGACGACCAGCCGTTTGGTGCCTGCCTCGCCCTCTGCCTCCAGCACGGTGTCGGTCGCGGGTTCCAGCCATTTGGCGCGGCCAAAGCGGGACTGGAAGCTGACCTCGACCCGCAGGCCGGGATGGGTTTTGGCCATGGCTTCGGCCAGCAGGCGCGCGGTCTTGCGGCAATGGCAGTGATAGGGATCGCCCAGTTGCAACGTGCGTTCGGGCATGCCGTGGAACGACAGCAGTAGCACCTCCGGCGTCCAGTCCAGCGCCGACACCTGCCGCGCGATATCGGCCTGCAATGCGGCGATATAGGCCGGATCGTCGTGATAGGGCGGCAGGGTGCGGATCGCGGGCTGCCAGCGCATTTTCGCCAGTGCCGCGCCCAGCGCATCGACCGCCGTCGCCGTGGTCGCGCCCGAATATTGCGGATAGAGCGGCGCGAACAATATGCGGTCGAACCCTGCGTCCTTCAGCGCCTGCACCTTGTCGGCAATCGCGGGCCTGCCATAGCGCATCGCCCAATCGACCTTGACCGCCCCCTGTTCGGGATCGCCCAGCCGGTCCTGCAGCGCCTCGGCCTGCTGCCGGGTGATCGCGGCGAGCGGGGAGCCGTCCTTGGTCCACACCTGCGCATAGGCATGGGCGGATTTCGCGGGCCTTGTGTTGAGGATGATGCCGCGCAGGATCGGCTGCCACGCGATGGGCGGGATCTCGACCACGCGGCGGTCGGACAGGAATTCGGCCAGATAGCGCTTTACCGCGCCCTTTTCGGCGGCGTCGGGCGTGCCGAGATTGACCAGCAGCACCGCGCCCCGTCCGGTCGGGGCGGCGGGATGGCCTTCTGGCCGGGGCATGGGCGTGAATCGGTTCATTGGGCGATGGTTCCATCGGGCAGTTCGACCGGCTCGTCATAGTCCGGCGGCGCGGCGTCGGGGGCGACTTCATCGGCCGCCGGTTCCGGGGCGGCCTCGGCAGCATTGACGTCGGCGGTGTCCTGCTGGGGGGTGGCGGGCTGCATCTGGCTGATCCGGATCGGCATGGAGCGATAGCGGCTGCCGGTCGCGGCGCGCAAGGCATTGGCGATCGCGGGGGGCGCGGCGACCACGCCGATCTCGCCCGGATCGAAGGGCGGGGCGTCGTTCTCGGCAAAACCGACGTTGATTTCGGGCATGCGGGCCAGGCCGGGCAGGTTCAGCGCCGCCAGCGTGCGTTCGCGCGGCAGGCCCCGGTCGAATCCCGCCGCCATGCCCAGCGCCAGCGACATGCCATAGATCAGCCCGCCCTCGATCTGCTGAAGCGCGAGGTCGTAATCGACGATCCGCCCGATATCGACATAGGCCGACAGGCTGGACACCTCGACTCCGCCTCCTGTCTCGCTGGACCCCAGCCGCGCATCGGCGATGACCGCGATATAGCCGCCGCCATCCGCGCGGCCCGCCGGGTCCGCCATCTGCCAGCAGGCCAGCCCCTCGCTGCTGCCGTCCACGCCGCCGTCCCAGCCCGCCAGCTGCGCCGCGCCCTGCAGGCAGGCGAACAGGCGCGGGTTGTTGCCCAGCATGGCGATGCGGAACGACAGCGGCTCCTCGCCATTGGCGCGGGCGACCTCGTCCACGAAGCTCTCGGTCGCGAAACACGGATGAATCTCGCCATTGCCGCGCAGCCGTCCCACCGGAATGCCGACATCGGCGGGGACGCAATCGACCAGCATTTCGGGGATCGCATAGGGCGGCGCATGGCCCATCAGCGCGGGCGGATCGACGAGGCCGGATGCCGCTTCCATCGCGGCTTCCGGGCGAAGGCCGTTTTCCAGCCTTTCGTGCATCTGGCGCGCCGCCGCGGGGGTGGCGATGCGGCTGTGCCATGCGCGGATCGTGCCTTGCTGGCCCACCAGCGCGCGGCAGTCGATGCGAGCGGGCGGCAGCGGAAGGGCGCGCAGATGTTCCTGCCAGCGCGAATAGCTCAGCTGCACCGGCCGTCCGATGGCAAAGGCGATGGCGGCGACTTCGCGCGCGATGGATATGTCGAGCCGTGAATCGAAACTGCCGCCCGCGCCCGTCGGCAGCAGCACGACATCGCTTTCCTGTATGCCAATCGCCTCGGCCGCCGCGCGCCGCGCCGCACCGGGGGCCTGCGCCGCCATCCACAGCGACAGCCGCCCGTCGGCAAAGCGCGCGGTGGCGCTGACCGTCTCGACCGTGCCGTGAAGCTGCGGGGCGAAGCTGTACGATGCCTCGGTCACGCCCATGCCCTGCAGCGCGGGCAGCGGATCGGCCTGCTGGTGGATCACCACCGGATCGCCTTCCGCCATGGCAAGGTCCAGCGCGCCCTCGATCCGCGAATCGTCGGGCAGCGCGCGGCCGGGGCGAAAGCGCGGCTTCATCAGCCCCAGCGCCTTTTCCGCCGCCCACTGGCTGTTGGCGACGCAGGCGAGCCAGCCCTCGCCCTCGACCCGGCCCAGATAGCCGATCACCCGCCGCGCGGCGCTGTCATTGGCGTCGGCATCGAAACTGTCGAGCACGCTGTCCGCCAATGGCCCATGCGCGATGGCGGCATAGACAAGGTCGGGGATGCGGATGTCGGCGGCGAAGGGATAGCTGCCGTCGACCTTGGACGGGCCGTCCAGCCTGCCGAGCCAGCCGCTCTCCATCAGCCCGCCGGTTCCGATCAGGTCGGGCGTCGTCGCGCTGGAAGGATCGGGGCGCAGCGGCACCGGGTCGGGCGGGGTCAGCAAGGCCGCCTCGTCCACCAGCTCGCCGAAGCGCAGGCTCTTGCCTTGATGGGTGATGAAGCCCGCCTCGGCGGTGCATTCCTCGAAATTCACGTCCCAGCGGTCGGCGGCGGCCATGGCGAGAACGGTGCGCACGGCAGCGGCGGCCTCGCGCAGCTTCAGCTCGTACGCCGCGAGGCCGGTGCCATCGGCGGTCGCCATCAGCCGCTCGGTCTCGGCATGGCGCTCGACCAGATAATCGTCCGGATCGTCGGCCAGTCCCAGCCAGTTCGACGACCACAGCCCCGACCAGTGCGCCGCCAGCACCGGATCGGCATAGGCGGCGCTGATCGGCGCAGGCTCGACCGCGACCTGCCGCCAGTCCGCGCCCAGTTCCTGCGCGGCGATGCGCGGCAGCAGCGTGGTGACGCCTTGCCCCATTTCCAGCTGCGGCACGGCCACGGTGACGACCCCGTCGCGCCCGACCTTCAGCCAGGCGTTGAACGCCTGCTCGCCCTCGGTCGCGGGAAGAGGAACCGGATAGTCGCGCGGCATCAGCGCCCAAACCGCGACGATCCCGCCGCCCGCCGCGCCCGCGATCAGCAGGTTGCGGCGGGTCATATGCGGCTGAAGCCCGCGCTTCTTGTCTTCAGCCTCCTTCATCGCACGCCCTCAAGCAGCCGGTCTGCCAGCGCCGCGAAGGAATCGGCGATCGCGCCCTCGCCCGCGGCGGGTGGCTCGCCCTCGTCGCTGGCGGTGCGGATGTCGATGGCCAGCGGAATGCGGCCAAGGAACGGATAGCCCAGCCGCTTCGCCTCGGCCTCTGCGCCGCCGGTGCCGAAGGGATCGCTTGCCTCGCCGCAATGGGGGCAGACATAGCCCGCCATGTTCTCGACCACGCCCAGCACCGGCACGTCGGCCTTTTCGAAAAAGGCGATGGCGCGGGTGGCGTCGATCAGCGCAAGGTCCTGAGGGGTGGAGACGATCACCGCGCCCGCGGGCTTGAACTTCTGGATCATGGTCAGCTGCACGTCGCCGGTGCCGGGCGGCAGGTCGATCACCAGATCGTCGATGTCGCCCCAGTCGGCCTCCATCAATTGTGTCAGCGCGCCTGCCGCCATGGGCCCGCGCCATGCGATCGCCTTGCCCGCCTCGACCAGCTGGCCCATCGACAGCATCTTCACGCCGAACGCGGTCTGCACCGGGATCAGCTGCTTCTCACGCGCCGTGGGTGTCATCCCCTCCGCCGCGAGCAGGCGCGGCTGCGAGGGACCGTAGATGTCGGCATCGACCAGCCCGACCCTGCGCCCCTTGCGCGCCAGCGCGACCGCCAGATTGGCCGAGAGGGTGGACTTGCCCACGCCGCCCTTGCCCGAACCGACCGCGATCAGGCGCGGTCCCTTGGGCGCGGGGGGCTGTGCGCTGCGTTCGGCCATGTGCGCGACGCGAAGCTCATCCACGCCCATATCCGCGAGCGCGCTCCGCACCGCCTGCTCCAGCGCGTCGCGCGCCGCCGCGTCCATGCAGCCGGTTTCCAGCACCAGCGTCACCGCGCCGGTCGCGCCCACGCGCACCCCCGCCAGCCGGTCGCCGGCCACGGGCGCAAGTCGGGACTGGATCGCGGCGGTCTGGTTCTGCGTGTCGTCGGCCATGGCGCATGCACTGGCAGCTTGATGCGCAAAATCCAATGCCACAAAATCGATTTCATCGATCGCTTTCGCCCCGCTCCCCGCCCCGCTCCCTGCCGCACCCGTCCTTTGGGGCGATTTTCGCGCCATGCCCCTGTTTTTATCGGCCCACATACCTATAAGGAGATACATGAAAGACTTGGGCGGGTCCGTGAAGGACGCAATTTTGGGAATGGCCGGTCGCAACCCGTGGGGATCGCCGGGCTCTGGCCACGACGACAGCGGTGACGATGCACCGAATGCGGGCGATGGGGCTTCGGACGATGCGCCGCGCGGCGACAGGCCTGCCGCGGACGACGGAAACCGCCCGCCCAAATCCAAACCGAAAAATCCCTGGCTGCCCGAGGGAGGCGCCGGTGCGTCCGGCGGACCGCGCCGTGCCGCCAATATCGAGGATCTGTTCGGCCGCCGCGGCCAGCGCGGTCCCGGCGGCGGTCCGAGCGGCGGCGGCGGCGGCGGATTCCCGCGCATGCCGCAGGCCCCCGGCGGTAAAAGCTGGGTGCCGCTGCTGGTCATCGCGGTGGTCGCGTTCTGGTTGCTGATCTCCAGCTTTCACATGGTCGATCCCAAGGAACAGGGCATCGTCACCACTTTCGGCAAGTACGAAAGGACGCTGACCCCCGGCGTGTCCTTCACCATGCCCTGGCCGATCCAGCAGGTTGAGATCGAGGACGTGACCTCGATCCGCCGCGACACGATCCCCGAAGGCGAGGGCGAGAAGCTGATGCTGACCGGCGATCAGAACCTGGTCGACCTGTCCTATCTCATTCGCTGGAACATTAAGGACCTCAAGCTCTACAAGTTCCAGCTGGCCGACCCTGACGAGACGGTGAAGGAAGTGGCCGAGGCCGCGATGCGCGCCTCTGTCGCAGAGGTGACGCTGGATCAGGCGCTGTCCGGTTCGGGCCGCGCCGAGATCGAGCGCAGCGTCGCCGCCAACATGCAGGCGCTGCTCGATGCCTATCGCGCGGGCGTCAGCATTCAGGGCGTCGAGATCAAGAAGGCCGACCCGCCCGAGCAGGTGATCGACGCCTTCCGCGAAGTGCTGGCCGCGCAGCAGGATGCGCAATCCGACATCAACCGCGCGCGTGCATGGGCCGAACAGGTCACCGCCCGCGCCGAGGGTGAGGCGCAGGAGTTCAACGAGGTGTACGAGCAATATCGCCTCGCCCCCGAAGTGACCCGCCGCCGCATGTATTACGAGACGATGGAGCGCGTGCTGCGCCAGACCGACAAGACCGTGGTCGAGGCCGATGGCGTCGTCCCCTATCTGCCGCTGCCCGAAGCACGGCGCAGCAGCCCCGCGCCCGCCCCCGCCACCCCGCAGGAGAGCAACTGATGGACGCGATCTGGGAACGCTGGAAACTGGCGATCATCGGCGGGGCCATCGCGCTGGCGGTGATCCTGTCCTCCTTCATCGTGGTGCCCGAGACCATGCAGGCGGTGATCGTCCGCACGGGTGAACCCGTGCGCGTCGCCAACCGTTTCCGCCCCAATGCCGATTTCGGCAGCACCGGCGCGGGCGTCGTGCCGCGCATTCCGATCCTTGAACGCGTCGTGTGGGTGTCGAAGCAGGTGATGGACGTCGACATGCAGCGGCAGGAAGTGCTGAGCCGCGACCAGCGCCGTCTGGAAGTGGACGCCTATGCGCGGTTCCGCATCATCGACCCCGTGCTGATGGTGCAGACCGCGGGCAGCACCGAGCGCGTGGCCGAGGCGTTGCAGCCGATCCTGAACTCCGTGCTTCGCCAGCGGCTGGGCACGCGCAGTTTCCAGGCGCTGCTGACCGCAGAGCGCAGCGCGTCGATGGAGGAAATCCGCGAGGGGCTGGACAAGGAAGCGCGCGAATATGGCGCGCAGGTCATCGACGTGCGCATCAAGCGCGCCGACCTTCCCGCCGGACGCCCGCTTGAAACCGCCTTCACCCGCATGGAAACCGCCAGAAAGCAGGAATCGGACACGATCCGCGCGCAGGGTTCCAAGGAAGCGCAGATCATTCGCGGCGAAGCGCAGGCCGAGGCGTCGCGCACCTATGCGCAGGCGTTCAACCAGGACCCCGACTTCTACGACTTCTACCGCGCGATGCAGAGCTATGACGCGGTGTTTGCCGACGGGAACGTGAACAGCGAAAGCTCGATCATCCTGTCGCCCGAGAACGAATATCTGCGCCAGTTCAGGGGCCGCCGCTGATCCGGCCTGCGGCGGGGTCTGCGGTGGGGCCTGACGGCGCCGCCGCCCCCTTATTCAATCCGGGTTAAGGGCGTTTGTCGTGAAATGTCGCGGTCAATGGAAAATTTCCCCTCCCTCCCCATATTGACCTGAAACCGCCACAAGAATTCATGAAACATTTCAAGAGGACCCAAATCGTGCGCTACGCCTATTCGGTCACCGCCGCGCTGCTTGCTGGCGGCGCAGCCCTCTCCTTCGCAACCGGCTTTCCCGCAGGCGCTCAAGTCGCCCAGAACGACGATGCGTCGATCAATCGCGTCGTGCCCCGTTCGGGCGCGCCCGCCAGCTTTGCCGACCTGACCGCGCAATTGCAGCCGGCGGTCGTCAACATCTCGACCCGCCAGCGCGTGCAGGTGGCCAACAACCCGTTCGCGGGCACCCCGTTCGAAGGGCTGTTCGGTGGACAGGGCCAGAACCAGACGCGCGAGGCGCAGTCGCTGGGCTCGGGCTTCATCATCAGCGCCGATGGCTATGTCGTGACCAACAACCACGTCATTTCCGTGCAGGGCAATGGCGAGCTGGAATCGATCACCGTCACCATGCCTGACGGCACCGAGTACGAGGCCGAGCTGATCGGCAAGGATCCCGAATCCGACCTCGCCGTGCTTAAGATCCAGAGCGACAAGGACTTCCCCTTCGTCGAATTCGGATCGTCGAGCGAGGCGCGCGTGGGCGACTGGATCATCGCGATCGGCAATCCGTTCGGTCTGGGCGGCACGGTCACCAGCGGGATCATTTCCGCCGTGTTCCGCAACACCAATTCGGGCGGCATCTACGACCGCTATCTGCAGACCGATGCCGCGATCAACCGCGGCAATTCGGGCGGGCCGATGTTCGACATGGACGGCAACGTCATCGGCATCAACAATGCCATCTTCTCGCCCACCGGGGGCAGCGTGGGCATTGGTTTTGCCATTCCCGCCGACACCGCCGAACCGATCGTGCGCAAGCTGATCGCGGGCCAGTCGATCGACCGCGGCTATCTTGGCATCCAGATCAACCCGGTGACCGACGATCTTGCCTCCTCGCTCGGCCTGCCGCGCAACCGGGGTGAGTTCGTGCAGTCGGTCGTGCCCGGCGGCGCGGCGGATCAGGCTGGGCTGAAGCCCGGCGATGTGGTCGTCAAGGTCGCGGGCAGGGACATCACCCCCGACCAGACGCTGAGCTATACGGTCGCCAATATCGAACCCGGCACGCGCGTTCCGATCGAGATCATCCGCAACGGCCAGCGCCGCACGCTGACCGCCACGGTCGGCCTGCGCCCCAGCCAGGAAGAGCTGGCCAACAGCTTCGCCAATCCGGATGACGAGGAAGAGGACGGCTTCGCCAATCCCGGCACCGGCGGCGAGCAGGAATATATCGCCGACAAGCTGGGCGTGTCCGCCATCCCGCTGACGCCGGAAATCCGCCGCCAGCTGGGTGTGGGCGCCGACATGCAGGGCATGGTGATCGCGGCCGTCGACGGCAGTTCGGATGCGGGCCAAAAGGGCCTGCGCCGCGGCGATATCATCCTGTCGGCAAACTATCAGGACGTGACCAGCGTCGCCGAACTGGAAAGCGCGGTGCGCGCGGCCGAACGCGACGGGCGCGATGCGGTGCTGCTGCGCGTGCAGCGGCGCGGCCAGCCCGCGATCTACCTGCCGATCCGCCTGTCGCGCGACTGATCCGCGCGACTGATCCGGCAGCTTTAGCCTTATATCACAAAGGGCCGCTTCCCACCCATGGGGAGCGGCCCTTTGCTTTGCCCGGTACCCTCGCCCGCATGCGAAGCTGCGCGGTCAGGGCTGGTACTGGTCCTCGACGCGCTCGAACTCGATCACCTTGGGCGTGACCTGCCGCGCCGGGTCCGCTCGCCGCGCGCCCTGCTGCTGGCCCCCTTGCTGGCCCTGCTGGCCCGATCCGGGCGGGGGATCGCGGCGGAGCGGCTGATCCTGCCGTCCGGTCGCCCCGGTCGCGCGATCGAGGAAGTCCTGGTCGATCCCGCGCGGCGATTCGGGCTGACGCTCCGAAGGCGGCATGGTGCCGTAGCCATCGGGATAGCCGTCGTCGTAATAGCCATCGCGGTAGCCGTCGGCGCCATAAGGCCCGTCCCCGGGACGCCTTCCGTCATCGGGCGGGGCGCGATAGTCGCGGCCATAGGGGTCGATCGGATTGCCCTCTTCGTCGAAGAAGTAATAGTCGCCGCCCTCGCCGCCGAACCATGCCTCTTCGTCGGGTTCCAGCTGCCATTCGGGCAGGGTCAGTTCGGTGGTGAATTCCTCGACCGGGCGCTTTTCGGTGGCGACGCGCATATAGGCCGCCCATGCGCGCGCCGGTGCAGTGCCGCCCTGCAGGCCGGCGACGCGCGCATTGTCGTCGCGGCCCATCCACACGCCGGTGGTGATGCCGCTGGAAAAGCCCATGAACCAGCCGTCCTTGTTCGAACTGGTCGTGCCGGTCTTGCCCGCCGCGGGACGCCCGATCTGCGCCGCGCGGCCCGTGCCGGTGTTGACCGCGGTCTGCAGCAGATCGGTCATCTGCGCCGCGACATAGGGCGCGACCAGCTGGTCCTGCCGCCCGCGCTGGCGTTCGTAGAGCAGTTCGCCGTCCGCCGTGGTGACGCGGGTGATGCCGTAAGGCTCGACCGAGCGTCCCTCTGCCTGCACCGCCGCGAAGGCCGCGGTCAGGTCGATCAGCCGCACTTCCGACGCGCCCAGCACCATCGAGGGATAGGTGCTGATTGGGCTGGTGATGCCGAAGCGGCGCGCCATGCTGGCCACCGTGCCGAAACCGACCGACTGGCCCAGCTGCGCCGCGACCGTGTTCTTGGAATAGGCAAAGGCGGCGCGCACGTCGATCTTGCCCGCATAGGTCCCGCCCGAATTGCGCGGGGTCCAGCCGTCGATGGTGATCTGCCGGTCATAGACGGGCGTGTCGGGGGTATAGCCTGCCTCGAGCGCGGCGAGATAGACGAACAATTTCCACGCCGAGCCCGGCTGGCGCTGCGCCTGCGTGGCGCGGTTGTAATTGGTCTCGACGTAATCGGTACCGCCCACCAGCGCGAGCACTGCGCCGTCGCGGTCGACGCTGACCAGCGCCCCCTGCGCGCCGCCGGGCACGTTGGACTTGATCGCGGTGGTCGCCGCGCGCTGCATGCCGACGTCCAGCGTGGTCCACACCTCGATCGGTTCGAAACTGTCGGGGATCAGGAAGTCGAGCTGCGGCAACACCCAGTCGGTGAAATAGCGCACCGAGTTCTGGCCGTGGTCTTCCTTGAGCTTGACCGTGCTGACGTCGATATTCGCGGCCTCGGACGCGCTGATATAGCCTTCCTGCTCCATCAGGCGCAGCACAATCGCCGCGCGCGACACGGCGGCATCGGCATCGGCGGTGGGCGAATAGCGCGAGGGCGCCTTGACGAGGCCTGCGATGATCGCAGCCTCGGCCGGTTTCAGCTCGGTCGCGGGATGGCTGAAGAACAGGCGGCTGGCGGAATCGACGCCATAGGCGCCGCCGCCGAAATAGACCTTGTTGAGATATAGCTCGAGGATCTGGTCCTTCGAGAATTTCCGTTCGAGCGCCAGCGCGAGGATCGCCTCGCGCACCTTGCGGTCGAAGGTCTTGTTGTTGTTGAGGAAGATGTTGCGCGCCAGCTGCTGCGTGATGGTCGATCCGCCCTGCCGCCAGTATCCCTGCTCCACCCGCACCATGATCGAGCGCAGGACGCCGACCGGATCGACGCCCCAGTGGTCGTAGAAACGGCGATCCTCGACCGCGATCATCGCGTTCTTCATGACATCGGGAATCTCTCGCGCGTCGAGCCATTCGCCATAGCTGGGGCCGATTGACACCAGTTCGCGCCCGTCGCGCGCGCGCACGACGATCATCTGGCCATGCTCGCTGGCCTTCAGCGTGGAATAGCTGGGGAGCGAACGCATGGTGACGAACACCGCCATCACCAGCCCGATCGCGGCCAGCACGCCGATGCCCAGCAGCGTCACCAGTATGCGCAGCCACCAGCGCTTCTTCGGTTGATCTGAATTGCGCGATCGCCTGCCCGAACCCGAGGACCGCCGCTTGCCGTTACTGGCCATTACCCGCCTATCACATCATCGGCACCGCATTGTCCGCGGCCCCGTCCAAACGGACGGCGGCATGCGATATGCGAGCAGAACCCATGCTGAACAGGGTTGCGCATGGCGCAGCCCCGTTCAAGCGGGCGGGCCGATCCATCCTCGGCTTTTTTGGGTTCGGGTAGTAGGGGTTTTCAGGACGTCACGTCGCCGTCGGAACTCTCGGCATCGAAATCCAGCGCCACGCTGTTCATGCAATAGCGCTGTCCGGTCGGCTGCGGACCGTCGGGAAAGACATGGCCCAGGTGCCCGTCGCAGGTGGCGCAGCGGATTTCGGTGCGGATCATGCCATGGCTGGTGTCGCGGATTTCCTTGACCGCATCGGGACTGATCGGCTGGAAAAAGCTGGGCCAGCCCGATCCGCTCTCGTACTTGGTGTCCGAGGTGAACAGCGGCGAATGGCACCCGGCGCAGCGATACAGCCCGTCCTCGTCATTGTGATAGAGCGCGCCGGCAAAGGCCCGCTCGGTCCCGCCTTCGCGCAGGACGTGATATTGTTCGGGGGTCAGCCGGTCGCGCCATTCGCTTTCGGGCAGGTCCAGTTTCTCGGCCATGAGGGGACTTTCCTTTCGCCGCCCGGCCATGCGTCAGGGCAATGCGGGCGGGATGTTCGTGGGTGAACCGGGGATATGGGAAGTGTCCGGCGGGCCGACAAGCAGGACCGCCCCGTCATGCCCCGTCACCACCAGCCGCGTGCCGACCGCCGCATCGTCGCCGCGCGCGATCCATTCGCTGTCGCCGTGGCGCACGCGTCCACTGCCGCCTTCGATCGCGCGGCTGACGACCACGCTTTCGCCCACCAGCCGCCCGCCGCGGTCGTTCATCAGCGGATCGCTGCTCTCGATCGGATAGAGCGACAGCCAGTGCCGCGCGGCCAGCACCGAAAAGCCCGAGAACACCGCGAAGGTCAGGACCTGTATCGCAAAATCGACATCGGCGACCCCCGCCACCAGCGCGGTCGCAAAGGCGGCGAGCCCCAGCCAGATCAGGAAATAGCCCGGCGCGATCAGCTCCGCCGTCAGCATCACCGCGCCGAGGATCAGCCAGAGCCACACATGGTCGATGCCGTCGAAAAAGCCCATCGCCGTTCAGCCCCTAACCCGAACGCGGCACGCTGCCGACATAGGGCGAGCCTGACGACGTGCCGCGTGGTGGTTGCGGCGGGGGAACGTCGGTCTTGACCGTGCCCGCGGGCGGCGTCACCGCGTCTCGCACAAGTTCGCCGATGCCGCCTAGCGTGCCGATCAGCTGCGTCGCCTCGACCGGGAACAGGATGGTCTTGGCATTGGGGCTGGTCGCAAAATCGCTGACCGCCTCGACATATTTCTGCGCGACGAAATAGTTGAGCGCCTGCGTGCCGGATGAGGCGATCGCCTCGGACACCACGCGGGTTGCCTCTGCCTCCGCCATGGCCTGGCGTTCGCGCGCCTCGGCATCGCGGAAGGCGGATTCCTTGCGGCCCTCGGCTTCCAGGATGCGGGATTGCTTCTGCCCCTCGGCGCGCAGGATGGCGCTGGCGCGGTCGCCCTCCGCCTCGAGGATTTCGGCGCGCTTCAGGCGCTCGGCCTTCATCTGGCGGGCCATCGCCTCGGAAATGTCTATCGGTGGGCGGATGTCCTTAATCTCGACCCGCGTGATCTTGATGCCCCAAGGCGACGTCGCGTGATCGACCACCGATAGCAGCTTGGCATTGATGTCGTCGCGCTGCGACAATGTCTCGTCGAGGTCCATCGAGCCCATCACAGTGCGCAGATTGGTGGTGGTCAGCGCCATGATCGCGTTCTGCAGGCCCGACACCTCGTACGCCGCCTTGCCCGCGTCGAGCACCTGGAAGAACACCACCGCGTCGACGCCGACCATGGCGTTGTCCTTGGTGATGATCTCCTGCCCCGGAATGTCGAGCACCTGTTCCATCATGTTGATCTTGTGACCCACGCGGTCGACCAGCGGGACGATCAGGTGCATGCCGGGATGCGCGGGCTTGGTATAGCGGCCCAGCCGTTCGATCGTATAGACATGACCCTGCCGCACGACCCGCACGCTGGTCATCAGCAGCAGGACGATGAACACGATCAGCGCGATCAGAAAAGCTTCCATCCCCGTTCCCCCTTAGACGCAGAGGCCCGCAGCGGGCGTCCGGGGCGTATCATGATGGGCTTTCGCTGCTTTTTCCAGACAATCCGGCGCCTTGGTTGGAAACACAGGCTAAAGATGTCCAACAGATTAACAAAGACTGTATCCCCGCCCGCCCGATGTCGCTAGAAAGGGGTAGCTATGGCGTATGGCGACACCACCCGAGGCCCGACGGCGACCGAACAGGCGGCGTCCGCGAATGAGCGGCAGCGGATACGCGCACTCGCCGACTACGAAGTGCTTGATACTGATGCAGAAGACGCGTTCGACGAGATCGTGTTCATTGCGAAGACGGTCTGCGAAACGCCCATCGCGCTGATCAGCCTGGTCGACAGCGACCGGCAATGGTTCAAGGCACGAATCGGATTCGACGCCTGTCAGACGCCGATCGACCAGTCGGTCTGTTCGCACGGCCTCTACAGCGACGAGATCCTGGTGATCCCCGACCTTGCCGCCGATCCGCGCACGAAGGACAATCCGCTGGTGACCGTGGCGGGCGGCGTGCGGTTCTATGCGGGGGCGCCGCTGGTGACGCCTTCGGGCGCGATCATCGGCATGCTGTGCGTGCTGGACCAGGCGCGGCGGCCCGGCGGGCTGAACCCCACGCAGCGGCGGATCCTGAAATCGCTGGCGAACCAGGCCATCAGCCAGCTGGAACTGCGCAAGACGGTGCGTGCCGCCCAGCGCGAGGCGGAGCGTCACAAATCGCAGACCGAGGTGCTGAAGAACGCCACCGACCGTCTGCGCCTTGCCGAGGAAGCGGGCAATGTCGGCGCGTTCGAGCTCAATTGCGAAACCCGCATGGTCAAGGTCAGCCCCGAGTTCTGCCGGATCTACGGTTTCGACAATGTCGAGACGATCCATGGCAGCATCATCGGAGAGCGCCGCAGGATCCCGGTCGACGTCAGGGTGGAAGAAAGCAGCAAGACCGACCCCGACCACCAGGTCGTGGAGGAATATGAGATCACGCGCGCCAATGACGGCGAGTTGCGCTGGGTCGAGATGCGCGGCCGCTATGTCGAGGGCGAGGATGGCGCGGCACCCGTGCTGGTCGGCATCATCACCGATGTCACCGACCAGCACACGGTGAACGAGGAAATCGCCCACCGGCTGAAGAACACGCTGGCGCTGGTGCAGGCGGTGGCCGGGCACACGCTGCGCGATATTCCCGATCCCGGCCCGGTGCGCGAATTCAACCGCCGTATCGCCGCGATGGCAACGGCGCACGATCTTCTGCTCAGCCGCAGCCGTGCGTCGGGATGCCTGATGGAACTGGCGACGGGCGTGTTTTCAAAGCTGGGCATCGAACAACGCGTGAAGGTCAGCGGGCAGGACTGCGAACTGGCGTCGCGCCCGGTGCTGAACCTGTCGATGATCCTGCACGAGCTGAGCACCAATGCGATGAAATACGGATCGCTGTCGCATCCCGACGGCGAGGTCGAATTGCACGTCCGCCGTCACCGCTGCGAAGAAGGCAAGGAATGGCTGACGCTGGAATGGACCGAACGCGGCGGCCCGCCCGCGGTCCAGCCAAAGGGCAAGGGCCTTGGCACGCGGCTGATCGACCGCGGCCTCGACCCCGAGGGCGAGGTCGAGATGAATTTTGGCGAGAAGGGCTTTTCGCTGAAAATGTCCGCGCCGCTGGCGAACTTGCAGAAGTAATCTCCGGCCACGGCGGTTGCCCAAACGGAAACGGGCCCCGCCGATGGCAGGGCCCGTTCGTTTATCCGGCGATCCGATCGGTCAGGCGCTGCCCGAGGCCGCATCCGTCATCGTCGCCATCACCTTTTCGAGGTTGAAGCTGCCCGCCTTCTGGCTTGGCGGGAATTCCCTGAGCGTTTCAAGGAACTTGGCGATGATGCCCTGCATCGGCACCAAAATGAACGCGCGGTCGAGATACCAGTCCCAATAGGTGTTCAAGGTGACATCCGCGAACTCATACGGGTCGGTGCGCAGGTTGAAGAGCTTGGGTATGCGCCCGGTGACGAAAGGCTCGCCCCAGACCGCCAGCGTGCCCCTGCACCGCTGCTCCATGAACAGCGCCTTCCAGTTGTCGACACGCAGCGCGGCGACCTCGCCCTCGTCGGTCCAGTAGATGAAGCCTTCGCGCGGGGATTTCTCGCCCTTGGTCAGGTGCCCCACCATGGAATGACCGTCGAGATGGACCTTGTACTTGTGGCCATTCATCTCGTGGCCCTTTTTCAGCTTGCCCGTGATGTCGTCGATCCCGGCCATCTCGGCAAAGGTGGGCAGCCAGTCGAGGTGCGAGACGATGTCGTTCGACACCTGCCCCGGTTCGATATGGCCCGGCCACTTGACCATGGCGGGGACGCGATAGGCGCCTTCCCAGCTGGTGTTCTTTTCGCTGCGGAACGGCGTGGTGCCGGCATCCGGCCAGCTGTTGCGGTGCGGGCCGTTGTCGGTCGAATACATCACGAAGGTGTTGTCGGTGACGCCCAGCTCGTCCAGCAGCTTCAGCATCTGGCCGATGGTCTTGTCGTGATCGATCATCACGTCGTGATATTCGCTCTGCCAGCGTCCGGCCTGCCCGCGGCTTTCGGGCTTGCAGTGGGTGCGGAAGTGCATGTGCGTGGTGTTGAACCAGACGAAGAAGGGCACATCGTCTTTCACCGCCTTGCGGATGAAGGCGCTGGCCTTTTCATAGGCCTCGTCGTCAATGGTCTCCATCCGCTTCTTGGTCAGCGGGCCGGTATCCTCGATGGTCTGGCCGCCCTTGCCGTCGGCCTTGCAATGCAGCACGCCGCGCGGGCCATAGTTCTTGCGGAAATTGGGAAAATCCTCGGGCTTGGGATAGTCGGGATTTTCCGGCTCTTCCTCGGCGTTGAGGTGGTAGAGATTGCCGAAGAACTCGTCGAACCCGTGCATCGTGGGCAGATGCTCGTCGCGGTCGCCCAGATGGTTCTTGCCGAACTGCCCGGTCGCGTAACCGGCCGATTTCAGCACGGTCGCGATGGTCGGGTTTTCCTTTTGCATGCCTTCCTTGGCGCCCGGCATGCCGACCTTGGTCAGGCCCGTGCGCACGCCGTTCTGCCCCATGATGAAACTGGCGCGGCCCGCCGTGCAGCTCTGCTCGGCGTAATAGTCGGTGAACGCCATGCCCTGTTCGGCGATGCTGTCGATATTGGGCGTCTTGTAGCCCATCATGCCCTTGGTGAAGAAACTGATGTTCGACTGACCGATATCGTCTCCCCACAGGATGAGGATATTGGGTTGCTTGGCCATTTCATGCTCCTGCTTTCCGTACGGCGGAATTCTGCGTCCGCCGCGAGGGAGCGGCGACGGCAGGAAAGTGGAGCAATTGGGCGCAGCGAATAATCAGCGTTTACCCTGAGGACGGGCAAGGGCGGCTTGGTAGGCGCGCGAATGCCTGCCCGGTCGCCAGCATGAACGGCAAGCCGTTCGCATTCAGAGCATGGTTAGGCCCGCGGCGCCTGACGGCGATAGCTCAGCGCCTCGGCCACATGGGCGCGGCCCGTCGTCTCTGCACCTGCCAGATCGGCGATGGTGCGCGCAACGCGCAGCAGGCGGGTGAAGCCGCGGGCCGACAGGCGCATCTTGTCCGCCGCATCCATCAGCAGCTTGCGCCCCGCCTCGTCCGGCGCGGCGAAGCGGTCCAGCGCCTCTCCGTCAAGCGCGGCATTGTTGCGCATCGGCGTGCCTTCCAGCCTTGCGGTCTGGATCGCGCGCGCAGCCCGGACGCGCGCGGCGACTTCCGCGCTGCCTTCGCCGGGCGGCGGCAGGGCCAGGTCGCGGGCGGACACCGGCTCCACCTCGACATGCAGGTCGATGCGGTCGAGCAGCGGGCCGGAGACGCGGCTCTGGTAATCGGCGGCGCATTTCGGCGCGCGCGAACAGGCCAGCGCGGGATCACCCAGATGGCCGCAGCGACACGGGTTCATCGCCGCCACCAGCTGGACCCGCGCGGGAAAGGTGACATGCGCATTGGCGCGCGCGACGCTGACCTCGCCCGTTTCCAGCGGCTGGCGCAGCGAATCGAGCGCGTTCCGCTGAAATTCGGGCAATTCGTCGAGGAACAGCACGCCCAGATGCGCCAGGCTGACCTCGCCGGGACGGATCTTGAGCCCGCCGCCCGTCAGCGCCGCGATGCTGGCCGAATGATGCGGGCTGCGGAACGGGCGCGCGCGGCTGATGCGGCCGTCTTGCAGCATTCCCGCCACCGATTGCACCATCGAGATTTCGAGCACTTCCTCGGTCGTGAGGTCGGGCAGAATGCCGGGCAGGCAGCTGGCCATCAGCGACTTGCCCGCGCCGGGCGGGCCGACCATCAGCACCTAGTGTGTCTGTGGACCCGAAATAACCCGCACCATTGGCGAGGGAACGTTTCGCCAGCCACAGGAGATCATGAAAATGCAAGCTGCCATCGCGCAAGTTGTTACGCCTTTAGCGGCTATGGAAGCCGCCCCCCGCGTCTATAGCTACACCCGTTTCTCCACCCCTGAGCAGGCCGAGGGCGATAGCCGCCGCCGCCAGTACGACGGGGTGCTGCGCTGGTTGGAGCGAAAGAATATCGAGCGGACGAGAGACGGCCTTGCACCTCTCGCGCTTGATGAGCGCCTCACCCTTAATGACCTCGGGGTCTCCGCCTATCGCGGCGCGAACACCGGGGAAGACAAGGGGCTGGGCGGGTTCCTCACCGCCTGCCGTACCGGCCTCATCCCATCCGGCTCCTTTCTAATCGTCGAGAGCTTGGACCGCGTCAGCCGCATGACACCTCGCCGGGTCTCACGGCTCCTTGACGACATCGTCGACGCAGGCGTCATTGTAGCGACCCTAAGCGACGGGCAGGAATATGACGCCGACCGGCTGGACAACGACCCCACGGCGCTCCTGATTGCCCTCATGGTCTCTTGGCGTGCACACGAAGAAAGCAAGGTGAAGGGACAGCGCCTTTCGGCTGCTTGGGCCGAAAAGCGGCAGCGGGTGCGCGATGGGCGCGACGACAAACTGACGTCAAAAGGCCCCTCTTGGCTCCAATGGACCTCGGAGGGCTGGCGCGAGTTACAGCCGAACGCTGATGCTGTGCGCCGGATCTTTGGCCTGACGCTCGGCGGCATGGGCGAAAACAAGATAGCGCAAACACTCAACGCCGAAGGTATCCCTGTCATGGGGCGGGGTAAGATGTGGCATCGGTCCACTATCGCAAAGATCCTCCGCAGCCCGGCAGTCATTGGCACCCTTGTTCCGGGCCGCATCGATCACAGCGACGGCAAGCGGCTCCGTCGGCTGGAGCAGCCAATCCCTGAAGCCTTCCCGGCGGTCATCTCCGAAGCGGATTGGATGGCGGTCAGGGCCTTGAAGGACGGCAAGGCTCCAGCAGTTCGTGGCAGGGGCGCTAAAGCGCCTCTGACAAATGTCTTTGCCGGATTGGCCCGCTGCCCCGAGTGTGGCTCGTCAATGACACGGGTCAACAAGGGCAAGGGTCCGAAAGGGGGCAAGCCGAAGCTGGTCTGCACGAAGGCTAAGGTCGGCGCTGCCAGTCACGCTTACCGGTCAGTCAACCTCGACGAGGTGCAGGACAAGCTCCTGTCCAACTGGCGATCGCTAATGGTTGACGTTCCGGCTGGAAGCGCGGGCGCGGGATTGGATTGTGACCATCAGGATCTGACAGGGACAATCGACGCGACCGAGCTAGAACTGGACGAGGTTCGGCGTGCATACGAACGGAGCCCCTCTCACGTTCTGAGAGTTCGTCGCCGCGCTCTTGAGGCTGCGCTCGCCTCCTACCGTGCCGACCTTGACGAGGTGGAGCATCAGCGGGCCATGGCAGATCACGGGCTGGTCATTGCCAGACTTGAGGCCCTAGCCGAAGCCATTGAACCTGAGGCGCATGGGTCCGCGGAACCTGTCAACGTCGGTCAGATAAATGCTGCCCTGCGGACACTGTTCGAAAGGGTCACCGTCGATTACCGGACGGGGTTCCTGCGGTTCCATTGGCGGCAAGGCGGTGAAACTGCGATGATGTTCGCTTGGGTTGATTGATCCGCCGGAGGCCAAGAGGTGCCGGGCTGGTCCATGCCATGCCATAGGAAATGACCGCGTCCTGCCGTCATTTTGGACAGGGCTAGCCCGTCCGGCGCCTCCGGTCCCCTTTCGGCCTCGTCTCCAAATTATGACGTCAGGCCATGGTCATTTTAGCGACTGACTTGGAAGCTCCGGCGGTGATGCAAACTGATCAATCGCACTTAGTAGCACTTCCCGGAGCGGTGCGGATCGTACCGCTAACCTTAATCCCAGCGCCATTGGCAAGCTTACAGGAGGTCGCGTCTGTCCCTTCTAGTGGGTCCCCGGTCGGGAGGTTGGAATATGTGCCGCTAGGTGCCGGTGTACCGCTGGTGGCACGATTAGAAGATTCGACTCTCGCCCGCTCCGCATCCGCAGCGGCCTGAGCAGCCTTGGCTTGCTGCTCTTGAATGTCGTATTTTCGCTTCAATAGTTGTTGCATGCTCTGCGCATGAGCCGATGTCGCTAACACGCCTGCAATGGCCACAGACGCCGCGACCAAGTTCATTTTTGAAAGTCTCATGCTTTCCCCCCGTACTGATCGCGTAAGTGTGTCAGCCGCAGCCGATGATGGCAAGCTGCGCGAGTTCGACCTTGATGCCAAAAGCTCGCAAAACTCCTAGCGTTCTAAATGACCCTCACCCATGGACAGAGAAGCGTTTCAGCGGTTCGTCTCCCGCCATTCCGCAATTAACCCATACCCTTGGAGGGTGGAGATACAGGTAAGGGACCATGAGGGATTCCTAAAGGATCCTTCGGGGCACCTGCAGAAGCGAAAGGCTTCGGCCGCTACCGGCCATCCCTGTCTCACCCCCATTCCCGAATAACCCATACCCTTGGACAGAGAAACGTTTCCACGTTCGCTTCTGTCCTCCCTCGGTCTCCAGCAGGAGCGCCGAGCCAGCCCCATGCGGCCTCACGCCGCTGCCCCAACACAATCAGACACGAAAGGCCAATCAATGGCTGATAACGAAACTTCCAGCGACACCGGCATGCGCGCCGTGGTCGATAACATCGGCAACCCGCAGCCCCGCGTCCAGAATGCCGACCCCGAACTGACCCCCTACCTCGACCGGATCTACAAGATGGATCCTTTTGACGACGTACCCGGTCCCGTGAAGGTCGCACCGGGCACCCGCTTTTCGCCTCCGACGGTCAAGGTTCTGCACGAAGACGACCGGCACGAGATCTTGGCCGCTCTCCGCGACCTGCCGCCAGAGCAAAGGGACGAGCAGGAATCTAAGCTCGTCCTCGCGAAGATGCGTGAGGTCGCGGCCCGCCAGCGCGCTTGGGTCGGCGTAAGCGATGACGCTCTGCCGTATCATAAGGAGCAGGCTCTGGTTGCCCGTCAGGTTCTCGACATCGAACGTGAGATGGCGACCTATCAGGAGCAGATTGACCGCGTTGTCTTTCGTACCGAGTACAACGAGGAAACGGGCAAGAACGAGCCTGTGGAAGTCCCCTTCCTGCCCCAGACCCGGCGCGATGCTTATGCCGCCCATATCCGTAGCCTCCGTCGTCACCGGCTCCTGCTGGTCAAGGACGACGGCACCTATGGTGTCGAAGGCATGAAGCGGATGCACGAGGCAGCGCAAGAATCCGCCAAGGCCCTGAAGGCCATCGACGATGCCCGCAAGGATGCAGAAGAGGTCGAAACGCTTGCCCGTCAGATGGTGCGGGAAGACCGGATTAAGGAGCGGGCAAGGTCCAGGGCAAACATTCTGAAGAATGAGGTCCGTTGATGCGAGGCCGAAAGCCCCGGCACATCATGCCGAAGCGGATGAAGACGCCGCCTGCTATCACGGACCCCGACCGCCCCGGCTCCGCCTTCTATGCCGAGCGGCACCGGCAGACCGTTTCGGTGACGCCCGGCGGCATGCGCATCATCTGCAAGGGCGAGCCACTGCGCGTCATTGGTCGGGAAAGCGTTCCGCTCGAGCAGGACGAACCCGTGGCCCCCTCGGTCGCCGCCAGCACCCCGGCAGCTAGCCCCGAACCGGCCAAACCGGCTTCCGTGTCCCCGCCACCCGAAAGGGACTGGCGGAAGGACTACGGACTGATGAAAGGCGGATAGTGGCCAGCCGCTCGCTCCGTGCCTCCATCGACGCCAAATGCCGTGACTGTATCTACGACGATGCAGAACCCGGCGGCTGGCGTCAGCAGGTGGAAGCATGCACCATCACCGCTTGTCCTCTCTACGAGGTCCGGTGCCGGTCGAAAGCAACTGCAGCTAATCGCTGAACGGCCCCGCTAGGGTCCAAAATGACCCCGAAGGGGCGACATTTCCGAAAGGTCTGTCGCTCCCGAGGGTCATCATACCCGCGCCCTATTCCACCTCCAGAAAAAGCCCTGCCAATGACCGATTTTCAGACATGCAAATCATGCGACGAGACCAAGCCGCTGGATGCTTTCGAACGCCAGCATAGAGGCGGCTATCGCCGCAGCTGCAAGGATTGCCGAGCTGCCCAGCGCGCAGCAAAGCTTGAAGCCCAGCAGGCAGAGCGAGGGGAACGGGAGGCATCGGTGCGGGATGACATCTGGGCAGCGATGAAACGCGGAAGGTCCACAAGAGCCTTGCAGGCTGTGAAGTCATCTCCGCAGGGCAGCCACCGCATCCGCGTAAAAGACACCGCAGGGTTCATTTCTATCGGGGAGCTTGCCTGCCGTCATGCCGAACGCGAGGCATGCAGACGCGCTGCCAAGTCCTGCAAGACATATGAAGCCGCCGCCGGTGCTGTCCGCATCCTTGAGCAGGCCACGCCCACTTTCGAACGCACCCGTCAAATGAAGCAGTCATGGCTTACCTTGCCGCCCCCGCGCCCCATTGAGGCCTTGCAGCACCCCGATAGCGAACCCGAGGACGACAATGACGACGCCTTCGGCGAAGCATTCGGCGACTGGTCACCGGCGTGGATGCTGGCGGCCTTAGCGGCCGGTTAGTTTTGCTGCAAAAATCCGAAGCTGCATATCGTACGTTACAAGCCCGCGTGTCCCCCCATGGGGCGGGGGTCCGCCGGGAGCTACCGGAGCCACCGAGGTTGAGCGCCCCATGATCGCGGGCAGCGTTCCCTCGGTTGCTCCGGTGGCGTTTCATTCGGGGGAGGTAGCTACACCCAGCAAGCGGCCTAGCCGTTCATGCACTGCAGCCGCCTTGCCTTCGATTTCATCCGCGTCACGCCTTGCCTGTCGTTCGTTCGTCACGGTCTTCTCTTCGTTTGTGGAGGGGATTGGCTGGCACGGACCCGCGCAGCGATCTATCGGCCAAACGGTACCAATGGCCTGTTTGACTCCAAACGAGTCGTTTCTGCGGTGAATTGATGAAGGGCAGCTTTATCCATCAGCATCACCCCTCCCTCAAAACTTGATCCTTGTGAGGTACGGCCAAACGGCCCTGCACTTTTCCATCACAAGATACCTTGACGCATTGTGAGGCATGCCTCATATGGCGGCGGTAACTTCTGATGGAGACCGCCATATGACCCGCATCGCCTATTACCGCGTCAGCACCGCCGATCAGTCCATTGCGTCCCAGCGGGGTGCCATGGGTGGCACCTTCGACAGGGAGTTCTCCGACGAGGGCGTGAGCGGCGCAACGCTTGCCGCCAACCGTCCCGGCTTCTCCGACCTCCTTGCCTATGTGCGCGAGGGTGACACCGTCTGCGTCTATGCAGTGGACCGGCTGGGCCGCGATGCTCTCGACGTACAGGCCACCGTCCGCCGCCTGCTGGACGCCGGGGTCACCGTAGACATTCATGGCCTTGGGCCGATTGGCAGGGGCGTGGGTGAACTCGTCCTGGCTGTTCTAGCGCAGGTGGCCGACATGGAGCGCCGCCGGATCGCTGAAAGGACCGCAGCGGGACGGGAAGAGGCCCGAAGGTCTCTCGCGGAAACCGGCAAGACCCACAGGGGCAAGGCGAGCCTAGGCCGTCTTCCTGCAGCCGATCCAGTCGAAGTCACTGTGTGGCGCAAAGCCAATGCTGCTAGCATCGCCCAGACCGCGAAGCAGTTCGGGATCTCGACCGCGACCGTCAGCAGGTACTGTCAGAGGGTCTAAGGGACCGAAGCTTGCACGCCCAGCCCTCAGATAGACTGATCTAATCCCGCCAGCCCAACGCTGATGGCTTGGCTTTAGCGGGCGTTGAAGAGGGGCAGTTGTCTGTTGCCCTGCTTTTTTCACGAAAATCGCTCAAGGCTATCTTGCCGGAAGGCCAATCGTTTGAAAAGGCTATCAGTGTTAGCGGAGGATGGGATGAACGTAGAAGTTCCGAAGATTGTTCGAGTTGAAGATTTGCAACCGGGGACGCTCTTTTACCACTTAAATGCCGGTCAGGGCGTCCTGTGTATCTCCGGCGATTCTACGCAGGAGAGAGGTGCCGATCAGCGACAGGTTATTCCGCTGCAATATGACGCATCGCCGGGAAGCGTGGGAGTCGGCATTTACCAGTCGCATTTCCCGGGGTGGGCCCTAATCCTTGAAGATGCAGTGGCTAGAGTAGATGAAACTTCAGCAGCGACAGACGGCGTGGATGCTCGGATTTTCGTAAGCGATGCGGGGCTCTATTGCCCTGTACTCGGAGGCCGAGGTTTCCGTGCTGGATTTATCGATCTCGCCAGTGGGAAGATCTCACCACACGTGTCTAATCTTATCGGTTTTACCCGTTGGGAGATTGTCCGCGCAGGGGATCCTGATAGCGTGATTTGGAGTTCTGAGGGGCAGGCGAATGACGAAAAAAACCAAGGATGACAGAAGCAGTTCGAAAGTCATCATTCAGCGGCTAAATGATGGGGTCAAACTCGAATACAAGCGTGTCAGGAATCAAGCGACAAAAATAACTTCTGAGATCAAGCCACCAGATCGACCTAAGAAGAAATGACGGAAGAAGAGCGACTTGATGAAAGGTATCGCTTGGCGTTTCGTGCTGAATATTCAGCACGCTATCATCGCCGAAGGGCTGCCTTTCTTATCAATTTAGACAAACTCCTGACGGCGCTGGTTCTGGTTTGCGGCGCAGGCGCGTTCGTCGCCCTATTGGATCAGAGCCCGCAATGGCTCGGTCGTGCTGCGGCGCTTTCGGTCACCTTCATCACCATTCTGCAGGTTATCTTCTCGTTCGGCCTTGCCGGTGCGCGACATGGAGAATGGCTTAGAAGATGGGAGCGGCTTGCGACAGACATTCGCGCCCACCCCCTTCCCGAAGATAATAAGCTCAGGGAGTGGGATGAATTAAGGGCAGGCATTGAATCAGAGTGCATCGGCGAACTGCGTGGGTTGGCTATCGACTGTGAAAATGCCGCCCGCCGGTATTTAGGAGTACCCGAGGGTCAAAGACGGATTGGGCGCACTCAGCGCCTCTTCATCCATTTCGGCACGTTCCAACAGGAGTTCAAAATCGTCGACTAATGGGTCTTGTGGCCTACTAAGTTAGCAGGTTGTGACCGCCCGCCGCCGCTATTTCCAATGCGCGCTTGGCGGTTTCCTGGCCCTTCACCTGTTTGAGGTCGGGGCCATGGGCGCGCTCGGCCAGTTCGCCCTTTTCGGGCAGCGGCAATTGCTGGACGCCTTTGAGATGGTTGAGCAGGCTGACGAGATCGGGCGCGGCGACCACGGCGGTCTCGCTCGCCCAGCGTGCCTCGGCCCCTTGCGCGGCGGGGCAGATCAGCGCCTTGTCCTCGCTCGCCGCGTGGATCGCGGCAGGCAGCACGCCGGACGAGGCCACGATGCGACCGTCCAGTGCCAGTTCGCCCACCGCGACGTAATCGACAAGCTGCTCGCCATCGGTGACGCCCATCGCCGCCAGCAGCGCCAATGCGATGGGAAGGTCGAAATGCGATCCCTCCTTGGGCAGGTCGGCGGGCGACATGTTGACGGTGATGCGCTTGGGCGGCAGGGCAAGGCCCATCGCGGCCAGCGCGGCGCGGACGCGTTCGCGGCTTTCGCCCACGGCCTTGTCGGGCAGGCCTACGATCTGGAAAGCGGGAAGCCCCGATGCCAGCTGGCATTGGACTTCCACGCGGCGAACCTCGAGGCCCAGATAGGCCACCGTCTGCACCAGCGCGACCATGATTGATGTATTTCCTTGCGACCCTTTGGCCCATGGCTATGAATCAGCACCGGCGGCGCTGTCCAGCCCGCTTGCCGCTTGACTCACAGCTGCAACGCCAGTAACCGCGCCCCAGCAGAGGCTGCCTCTTGTACGGGCGGCCCTTTTTGTTGGCACTGTGCGGGATATTCCCCTGGCGGTGTCGGAACACAGTTTTCGGATTTGGGAATTTCACCATGAAGCGCACTTTTCAGCCGAGCAATCTCGTGCGTAAGCGCCGCCACGGTTTCCGCACCCGCAGCGCCACCCCCGGTGGCCGCAACGTGCTGCGTGCGCGCCGTGCCCGCGGCCGCAAGAAGCTGAGCGCCTGAGGCTTTCGAGCCTTAGCTCACGCGATTCGCGAGATCAGCAAAGCGCCGGCCGGGTCCGCCCGAGCCGGCGTTTTGCGTTTGCGCTTCGCGGGTTTAAATTCGTGCCCATGCCCCCTGCGCCTGCTCCCAGCGTCATCCGCAAGCGCCGCGACTTTCTGGCGGCGAACAAGGGTCTGCGCGTCGCGCGGCCGGGTTTCGTGCTGCTGGCGCGGCCCAACGGGCTGGACGATTCGCCCATGCGCTTCGGCATTACGGTGACGAAGAAGATCGGCAATGCGGTCGTGCGCAACCGGATGAAGCGGCGCTTTCGCGAATTGCTGCGCGCCGAACTGCCCGTGCACGGCCTTGCCGGTCACGATCACGTGCTGATCGGCCGCGATGGCGGGGTGGAACGCGATTTCACCCAATTGCGCGAGGAACTGCGCGCCGCCCTCACCCGCGCGCGCGAAGGCAAGGGCGATCCGCCGCGCAAGAGAAATCCGGGACGCAAGGGGCCGAAACGGTGAAATATGTTTTCATTGCCCTCGCCCGCGCGTGGCAGCTTGGTCCCTCGATGATCCTGCCGCCCTCGTGCCGCTTTACGCCGTCGTGTTCGGAATATGCGATCCAGGCGCTGCGCAGGCATGGCACGATTAAGGGTGGATGGCTGGCGACGAAGCGACTATTGCGCTGCCACCCTTGGGGCGGGTGTGGCCACGATCCGGTTCCCTGACCGGATCGGCAGGCCTCGAACAGTTTGGACGTGCGCCCGGTTTCGCGGCGCCTGAATTTTAGATCGACTGGATTGGGATTTTGGAAAACCAGCGCAATATCTTGGTCGCACTGGTCCTCGTGGCCTTGCTGCTGTTCGGCTGGGATTCGGCCATGCAGTATTTCTATCCGCAGCCCGCGGTAGAGGCGCAGAATGCCGCGCAGGCCGCCGCCGACGCGGACGAACCTGCGCCCCGCGGCCGCAATCGCGAGGGCGGGCTGACGTCCGCCGCCGATATTGAGGAAGAAGAGCGCGATCTTGAAACCCAGCTAGCCGATGCGGGCCGCGTCGCCATCGCGGCGCCCGCGGTGGAGGGATCGATCAATCCGGTCGGCGCGCGCATCGACGATCTGACGCTGACCCGCCACCGCCAGACGGTCGACAGGGATTCGCCGCCCGTCCGCCTGTTCTCGCCCAATGGCACGCCGGCGCAATACTTCACCCAGTTCGGCTGGGTCGGAGAAGGCGTGTCGGTCCCCGGTCCCGATACCGTGTGGCAATCCGAAGGCGGTCCGCTCACCCCGGACAGCCCGGTGACGCTCAGCTGGAACAACGGTTCGGGCCAGCGTTTCGCGATCCGTTTCGAGGTCGACGACAATTACCTGATCACCGCCACGCAGACGGTGGCGAACACCGGCGACGGGCCAGTCGCGGTACAGCCCTATGGCTTTATCAACCGCACCAGCCGCACCGCCAGCAGCGACATCTGGAACGTGCAGTCCGGCCCCATCGCCGATGTCGACAATTCGGTCGATTTCGGCACCGACTACGACGATCTGGACGAGACCAAGGTGATCCCTGCCGAGGGAAGCTCGGAATGGCTGGGATTTACCGACATCTACTGGCTGTCGGCGCTGGTGCCCGAAGAGACCGCGTCCGCCGACGGATCGTTCCGCGCGCTGGGCGACAAGCATTACCGCGCCGACCTGATCTACGATCCCGTCACCGTCCAGCCGGGCAAGCAGGTGTCGCGCACCACGCGGCTGTTCGCGGGCGCCAAGGAAAGCGACGTTCTGGAGGCCTATGAGGCGCAGGGCATTGACCGCTTCAGCCTGGCGATCGACTGGGGCTGGTTCCGCTGGTTCGAAAAGCCGATCCTGTGGCTTTTGAAGGCGCTGAACAGCGCGGTCGGCAATTTCGGCGTGGCGATCATCCTGCTGACGCTGATCGTGCGCGGCATCATGTTCCCCATCGCGCAGAAGCAGTTCGCAAGCATGGCCGCGATGCGCGCGCTGCAGCCCAAGATGAAGGGCCTGCAGGAGCGGTACAAGGACGACAAGCAGACGCTTCAGCAGGAGATGATGAAGCTCTACAAGGAAGAGAAGGTGAACCCGCTGGCGGGCTGCCTTCCGATGTTCCTGCAGATCCCGGTCTTCTTTGCGCTCTACAAGGTGCTGCTGATCGCCATCGATATGCGCCACCAGCCCTTCGTGCTGTGGATCAAGGATCTGTCCGCGCCCGATCCGCTGCATATCCTGAACCTGTTCGGCCTGCTCGACTTCCAGCCGCCCGGCTTCCTCGCGATCGGCGTGCTGGCGCTGCTGCTGGGCCTGACCATGTTCCTGCAGTTCAAGCTGAACCCCGCGCAGATGGATCCGGCGCAGCAGCAGATCTTCATGATCATGCCCTGGGTGCTGATGTTCGTGATGGCGCCCTTTGCGGCGGGTCTGCTGATCTACTGGATCACCTCCAACACGCTGACCATCGCGCAGCAGAAATATCTCTATTCGCGCCACCCGCAACTGAAGGAGCTGGCGGCGAAGGACGCGGAAGAGAAGAAGCGCAAGGCCGAAGAAGCGAAGGCCAAGGCGTGAGCGAGGATCTGACGCCCGAAGAACAGGACCTCCGCGCCGAATATGAAGAACGCGCGCGCAAGCTGTTCTCGGGCCCCGTCAGTTTCCTGCTCAGCGCGCCGCAGCTGAAGTTCCTGCCCGAACCGACGGTGCCGGAAATCGCCTTTGCGGGGCGATCGAACGTGGGCAAGTCGTCGCTGCTCAACGCGCTGACGGGGCGCAAGGCGATCGCGCGCACATCGGTCACGCCGGGGCGCACGCAGGAATTGAACTATTTCGACGTCGGCGGGGGCGAGAGCGGACCGGTGCAGTTCCGGCTGGTCGACATGCCCGGATACGGCTTTGCCAAGGCGCCGCTGGCGGTCGTGAAGAAATGGCGTTTCCTGGTGAACGACTATCTGCGCGGGCGGCAGGTGCTGAAACGCACGCTGCTGCTGATCGACGCGCGCCACGGCATCAAGCCGGTGGACCACGAGATCATGGAGATGCTCGACACCGCGGCGGTGTCCTATCGCATCGTCCTGACCAAGGCGGACAAGATCAAGGCGAGCGAGCTGGAAGAGGTCACCGCCCGCACCCTGGCCGAAGCGCGCAAGCATTCGGGCGCCTACCCCGAGCTTTCGGTGACCTCCGCCGAAAAGGGCATGGGCATCGCCGAACTGCGCGGCTTTGTGCTGGAGAGCGCGGAGATCTGATCCGCTGCACGTCTGGCGGGCGACGTAGGCGCGTGGGCAAAATTCATTACCGGTTTGACGGCTGAGATCGGGTGAAAGCTGACGTTTGCAAACATCGCTCGCCGATGGCAGCTAACGACCGTATTTGCGGACTTAATCGTCTTTCTTGTAGGGGTCAGGTCCAAACATTATCTCGTTGAGCCGCTCGTAAAGTGTCAAAGCGCCTTGCCAAACAAACCAAAATGGGATCCCACAACCGAACAGTATCAGGCCGGTTTTTGCGTCATTCCAATCGTACCCCAACCCAAACTCCAAGAAGGAGTCAGCGGCAGCAACGATTGCGCCTAGCCCAGCGACTGCCAGCCAAATCGGTATGAAAATTCGACCATAGCCTCGGAGGAAGCGAGCGTTTTTATGAGCGAACGAACCGGGCTTCATCACTTGATCCTAACATCGCAAGCGGCGGCTACCCACCCGATTTCAGACATTGAACCTGTCGAACAATCATAACCGCAATCAGGCCGTCAGCGGACATTCGAATTTGTCCGCACCGCCTAATGGCCGACGTAGCGGCCGGGACGGTGGTTCACCATCAGGATCGAATTGATCGCGAGCGCCGACAGGATCGACACAAAAAACGCGCGCCAGTCCAGTGTGACGAGCGAGGCCGTGACGATCACCGCGTCGCCGATCATCTGTGTGCGGCCCGCGTTCCAGCCCTTCGTCTTCATCAGCGCCAGCGCCACGATGCCCGAACCGCCCACGCCCGCGCCGTGGCGCGCCAGCGACAAGATCCCCAGCCCCGCCATCCAGCCGCCCAGCAGCGCGGCGAACACCGGGTCCACCCTTTCGGTCACGATGCCCCATGGCAAGACCATGCCCAGCACCATGATCGCCACATTGGCGAGCAGCGTCTTAAGCGCAAAGGCGCGCCCCATGACCCGCGCGGCCAAGAAGAAGAACGGGATGTTGATGACGATGAACAGGGTCGTGGCCGGGACCGGCAGCAGATAGGACGCCAGCAGCGCCACGCCAGCCATGCCGCCCGTCACCAGCCCCGCCTGTTTCAGCAGCACCACGGCAAAGGCGATCATGCTGCTGCCGATCACGATGGCATAGCAGTCCTCTGCCAGCGAATGGCGCGTGCCGTCGCGTGCCGCGGGGTGCGAGGCGGGCTGGGCTACGGGGCCGGAAGGCGGGAAACTGGTGTCGGTCGACTGCTGCATGGCGTCCTTCGCATCACGAAACGGCCAGGCATCCTCTTGTCGTGGCCGCCGTGTCGTCGCACGCGGGCCTGCGCGCGGCTTTTGCGTATCGCGGCGCGCGGCGCAAGCCCCAAGCGGCGGCTACTGCGCTGGAAACAATTTCGCTGCGCCCCTATGGTCGCGCCGTCTCCTCCGGAAAAGGATCATCATGTCGCTTGTATTCGCTGCCCTTGCACTCTCCCTTTCGGTCGGCGGCTCCGCCCAGCCCGATGCCCCGCCCGCGCCTTCGGTCATGGCCGAACCGGCTTCTGCCGCTGCCGCGCGGGAATGGCTGGCCCTGATCGACAACGGGCAGTGGGAGGAAAGCTGGCAGCAGGCGGGCCTGTTGTTCCGGTCCGAAATCACCTCGGGCCGATGGACGCATCAGTTGCGGCCGGTGCGCGAGCAGCTAGGCGGCGTCGTTTCGCGCGCGTTTCTAAATGCCGAGCCCGCCGAGAGCCTGCCCGGCGCGCCCGATGGCGACTATGTCGTGCTGCAATTCGCCACGGCGTTCGAGACGATGCCCGAAGCGGTCGAGGTCGTGACGCTTGCGAAGGAAGAAACGGGCTGGGCGGTCATCGGCTATTTCGTCAGATCCGCCTGAACGCGGGAGAAAGCCGGCGGGATCGGGCCGACGGGCTTCTGACCGCTCGACTTAACGAGCGCGCGGGTTTAATCCGCCGTTCATGAAACTCATCATCGGCAACAAGAACTATTCCAGCTGGTCGCTGCGCGGGTGGCTCGCGGCGAAGCAGTCCGGCCTCTCGTTCGAGGAGATCACCGTCAATATCAGCGGTGAGGAATGGGAAGACGCCAAGAAGGGCTGGGCCGACGTTCAGCCGTCCAGCGGCAAGGTGCCGATCCTGTGGGACGGCGAGGTCGTCATCTGGGACAGCCTGGCGATCATGGAATATCTCGACGACAAGGTGCGCGAGCAATGCCGCACCGCCAACAAGGCCGCCGGGGGCGAGAGCCGGTTCTGGCCCAAGGATCCGGTCGCGCGCGGCCTGTGCCGGTCGATGGTCGCCGAAATGCACAGTTCCTATCTGCCGCTGCGGCGCGAGATGCCGATGAACGTGCGCCGCCGGGTCGAAGGGATAGCCCTGGGCGACGAGGCGAGGGGCAATATCGTGCGGATATTGTCGCTATGGGCCGAGGCGCGCTCGCGCTTCGGATCGGGCGGGCCGTTCCTGTTCGGCGGCTATTCGGCTGCGGACATCTTTTACGCGCCGGTTGTCAGCCGTTTCATCACCTATGGCGTCGGCGTTCCGCAGTTTGCCGAGACATACATGGAAGCCTTGTGGGAACACGACTGGATGCAGGAATGGATCGCCGGGGCCGAGGACGAGGAATGGCGGATAGAGGCATTCGAGATGGCGGCCGGGTAAGGCCCTAATCCCCGCGCTGGCCGATGTAGATCAGGACCATCATCGCGATCCCGCCATAGATCCACGACCCCATCATCGGCCCTTCGCCCAGCGGCATCTGCCACAGTTGATAGCCCGCGATCGCGATCCCCTGAAACAGGCCCCACCAGTTCAGCACCGCGCAGCCGAGGCCGATCTTCGCCCATCTCTTGCCGGCTTCGAAGGCGGCAGCATCGGCGCGGCGCAGCGCGAACAGGTGCCACGCGCCATACAGGCACAGCAGACCGGCGGCGATTTCCAGCGTGAAGACCAGCCCCATGGCGATCACGATCACGAACGGCGGCGGCACCGGCAGCAGCGTGACCGGATAGGCCTCTTGGTCCGCGTGGCTGGTGGTGTAGGTGAAGAAATCATAGGCCGCGCCGACATTCGCCAGATTATGCGCGACATAAAGCAGCGCGATAAGTCCGACGATTGCGCTCATCAGCGCCTTCAGAATCCGGTCCGTCATGCTAACAGTCCCCCCAGATCATCCGCGCCCCTGCCGGCGGGATAGCATGGAACAAGCAAAAGGGCGAAAAAGCGTGACGCTGGACGGAATCACCGAAGCGGAAGCCGCGAACGAGTTGATGCGGCTGGCGCGCCAGATCGGCCGGCACAACCGGCTCTATCATGCTGACGATGCGCCCGAGATTTCGGACGCGGAATATGACGCGCTGGTGCGCCGCAATGCCGAGCTGGAGGCGGCGTTCCCGCATCTGGTGCGCGCCGACAGCCCGTCGCAGGAGGTGGGGCACGAAATCGCCGCCTCGCCGCTGTCGAAGGTTCGCCACGAGGTTCGGATGATGAGCCTCGACAATGCGTTCGACGACGAGGAGGTGGCCGATTTCGTGGCGCGGGTGCGCCGGTTCCTGGCGCTGGATGCCGACGAGCCGGTGGCCGTCACCGCCGAGGACAAGATCGACGGACTGTCCTGTTCGCTGCGCTATGAAGGGGGGAGGCTGGTGCGCGCCGCCACGCGCGGCGACGGGCAGGTGGGCGAGGACGTCACCGCCAATGTCGCGCATATCCCTGACATTCCGCAGCAGCTGAAGGGCGATGTGCCTGAATTGTTCGAGGTGCGCGGCGAAGTCTATATGGAACGCGCCGCCTTCACCGCGCTGAACGAAGCGCTGATGGAAGAGGCGCGCAGCAAGGCCGAGGCGAAGGGCGAGACGTTCGACCCCGAAGCCGTCCGCCAGTTCGCCAATCCGCGCAATGCCGCCGCCGGATCGCTGCGCCAGAAGGACGCGAGCGTCACCGCGAAACGCCCCTTGCGCTTCTGGGCGCATGGCTGGGGCGCGGCCAGCGACGTTCCGGGCGAAACGCAGCACGATGTGGTGAAGGCGCTTCAAGGCTGGGGCCTGCCCGTCTCGCCCGATTTCCGCATCTGCCATTCGCTGGACGAGATGCTCGCCGCCTACAACGCGATTGCCGAGGGGCGGGCGGGCCTGCCCTATGAAATCGACGGCGTCGTCTACAAGATCGACCGGCTGGACTGGCAGCAGCGCCTGGGCTTCGTCGCCAAGGCGCCGCGCTGGGCGCTGGCGCGCAAGTTTCCGGCGGAGCGGGCCGAGACGGTGCTGGAAAGCATCGACATACAGGTCGGGCGCACCGGCAAGCTGACTCCGGTGGGCCGCCTTGCCCCGGTGCTGGTCGGCGGCGTCACCGTCACCAATGTCACGCTGCACAACCGGGACGAGATTGCGCGGCTGGGCGTGCGCCCCGGCGACCGCGTGGTGATCCAGCGCGCGGGCGACGTGATCCCGCAGGTGGTCGAGAACC
>CEOS01012921.1_pt1 | contig 52731 bp, 46 predicted proteins | sample 530601 | NCBI WGS metagenome assembly CEOS01 (sample SAMEA2620666, study PRJEB7988) | marine metagenome | biome: marine biome (ENVO:00000447); feature: mesopelagic zone (ENVO:00000213); material: "saline water (ENVO:00002010), including plankton (ENVO:xxxxxxxx)" | depth 1000 m
TCAAAGGACCACGGCGCGCTGATAATACGCATTATGTAAAACCAATCTTTCCTTTTGCGTGCTGGGCGGCGGCCTCTACGCTTTCGCCAAAAAAGACGGACGCCGGACGTAGCTGTCAGAAATCCTCGGTATCGATCGTGCCGCGCATCGCATCGGGATAGCGGTGGCCCGAAACGCTCGCATGGCTCACGATCTCGCCGGCTTGCCTCAGCACCTCGCCGCTGATTTCAGACGCACCGGTTCCGAAATTCTCCGCCAGATGGGCAGGGTTCGTCGTGCCGGGGATCGCATGCAGATGATCGCCGCGCGAGAGTACCCATGCCAACGATAGCTGCCCGGGTGTGACCCCAGCCTCTGCCGCCAGCGCATTGAACGCACGGATCAGCTCCATGTTGCGCGGCCAGTTCGCTTCGCTGAAGCGCGGCATATTGGTGCGGATGTCCTTGTCCTCCAGCAGCAGCGGGTCATCCAGCGCACCTGCCAGAGCACCCCGTGCCACCGGCGAAAAGGCGACGAGCGCGATGCCCAGTTCCTGCGTCGTGTCCAGCACGCCCAGTTCGACATTGCGGGTCCACGGCGAATATTCGGTCTGCACCGCCGCCATCGGATACACGCCATGCGCCTCGCGGATATGGGCGCTGCTCCATTCGGACACGCCGTAGGATCCGATCTTGCCCGCCTGAATCGCATCGGCGAGTGCGCCGACGCTGTCGGTAATGGGCACCTTGGGATCGAAGCGGTGCATGTAGAACAGGTCGATATGGTCGGTCTTCAGCCGCTTCAGGCTATCCTCGATCGACTGCGTCATCGCCGCGGGGCTGCAATCGATCCCGCGGTGCGGGCCGTCAACGACGATGCCGGTCTTGGATGCCAGCAGGAATTCATCCCGCCGGTCCATGATCGCCTCGCCGAGAATCTCTTCCGATACGCCCATCCCATAGATATTGGCGGTGTCGAAATGGTCGTAACCCATGTCGAGCGCCTGCCGGAACAGCCGCACCGCAGCCTCACGCGGGGGCGGCGAGCCATAGGCCCAGGCCACATTCATGCAGCCAAGGCCGATGGCGTTTACATCGCGTCCGGCAAGCTGGCGCCGCATCAAGACCATCCGTCCTGCGCTTCCAGACTGGCAGCCAGTTCGCCGATCACGCGGTAGCAATCCAGCACGTCCGAGACCGAGCTGTTGGGCTGCCGGCCCTCGCGAATGGCGGCGATGAACTCGCGGTCCTGCAATTCGATGCCGTTCATCGACACATCTACCTTCGACACATCAATCGGCTCCTCGCGGCCGGTGACCAGATCGTCATAGCGCGCGATATAGGTGCCGGAGTCTCCGATATAACGGAAGAAGGTGCCGAGCGGACCGTCATTGTTGAACGATAGCGCAAGGGTAAGGATCTGGCCCGCCTCGGTCTTCATCTGGATCGACATATCCATGGCGATGCCAAGCTCGGGGTGCTTTGGACCTTGCAGCACATTTGCGGCGATCACTTTCGAACCGGTCATGTACTGGAAAATGTCGATCGAATGGGCCGAGTGGTGCCACAGCAGGTGGTCCGTCCAGCTGCGCGGCTTACCCTTCGCATTCATATTTTTCCGGCGGAAGAAGAAAGTCTCGATATCCATCGCCTGGATAGTGAACTCGCCTGCATCGATCTTGTTCTTGACCCACTGGTGGCTGGGATTGAAGCGACGCGTGTGGCCGACCATGCAAACCAGGCCGGTTTCCTTGGCCTTCGCTTCTACCGCCAATGCATCGTCCCAGCTATCGGCCAGCGGGATTTCCACCTGCACATGCTTGCCCGCAGCCATGCAGGCAATGGCCTGTTCCGCGTGCATCTGGGTGGGGGTGCAAAGGATCACGGCGTCGACATCGGGCAAAGCCAGCGCATCGGCCAGATCGGTCCCGGAATGCGGCGCGCCATATTTCGCGGCGACTTCCGCAGCATGCTCAGCCGACCGGGAAATGACCGAAACGATCTCGACGCCGTCGATATTTTTGAGGCCGTCGAGGTGCTTTTCGCCAAAGGCGCCTGCACCGACGAGTGCGATTTTCATGGGATATTCTCCTGAATGGGTTCGCGCAGAGATCAGGCGATCAGTGCCTGTGCGGCGGCATTGTTTCCTTCCAGCGTCGGGCTGGGCGGAACGGTTGCGTCCACCGGCTCAAGCACTAGATGGCCCAGCGCGGTATTGCTGACGGGTACGTGGTAATGGCGGTGCAGCGCCTTGGTGCTCTTGCCCAGCGCGCCGCGCATGATCAGCCACATGACCATCTCGATCCCCTCGCTGCCGGTTTCGCGCAGATATTCGATATGGGGAATGTGGCGCAGTTCCTGCGTGTCGCCGATCAGCCCGTCGAGGAACATATTGTCCCACTCCTTGTTGATCAGTCCCGCACGCGGGCCCTGAAGCTGGTGGCTCATGCCACCGGTGCCCCAGATCTGCACCTTAAGATCCTCGTCGAAGCTATTCACGGCGCGGGCAATCGCCTCGCCCAATGCCCAACAGCGATTCCCCGACGGCGGCGGATAGGTGACGACGTTCACGACCAGCGGAATGACTTTCACCGGCCATTTGTCGACATGGCCGTACATCATCGACAGCGGCACGGTCAGCCCGTGATCGACCTCCATCTCGTTGATGATAGTCAGGTCGAATTCGTCGAGGATCAGGCTTTGCGCGATATGCCATGCAAGGTCGGGATGGCCTTCCACCGGCGGCACCGGACGCGCGCCGAAACCTTCGTCGGCGGGCTGATAGGTTTCGCCGCAACCGATGGCGAAGGTCGGGATGATCTTCATGTCGAAGGCCGATGCGTGGTCATTATAGATCAGCACGATCACGTCGGGCTTTTCCTCTTCCATGAACTGGCGGGTCCAGTCGAAACCGTCGAAGGCAGGCTTGAAATAATCCTCGCCCTCCTTGCCGTGGTCGAACGCATAGCCCAGCACGGGAATGTGGCTGCAAGCGATGCCGTGGGTGATGCGGGCCATCAGTTCTTGTCCTTTATCGAGCGGACACCCTTGGGCGAGCGGCCACCAGCCATCATCATGGCCTGGTAATCCTCGACGCTCATACCGGTCATGGTGGAAACGGCCTGCACGAAGGACAGCCCGTCGGATGAAAAGACCTTCGACAGGAAATAGATATTCCCGCCCAGATCGAGCAGCCGGTTATAGTCGCGGTCCAGCACGGCCTGCTTCTGCTCGTCGGTGATCGGCCATTCGTCCAGATAGGCATTCTCGTCCGCGTGGAAACGCTTGCGGTTCTCGTCCTTCATCAGGCTCATGGCGAACTGGTTGAGGTGATAGCCCTGCCGCGCGCGCTTCGCGGTATAGACCCGCGTGCCGGGAATATCGTCGAACTCGGCAAGATATTCGTGAATGTCGGTCACAATCCGCGCTCCTTCAACAGGGCGTCGAGCTTTGGGAAAACCTTGCGCGCATTGCCCTCGAAAATGGCGGCGCGTTCCTTATCGCTGATGTCCAGAGCGTCGATATAGCGCTTGGTGTCGTCGAAATAATGGCCCGTCTGCGGGTCGATCCCACGCACCGCGCCCACCATCTCGCTGCCGAACAGGATGTTCTTGTTGCCGATCACATCGGCCAGCAGGTCGATGCCCGGCTGGTGATAGACGCAAGTGTCGAAGAACACATTGTTCATGATATATTCGTCGAGGCTGGGCTTCTTAAGCATGTCGGCCAGACCGCGGTAGCGCCCCCAGTGATAGGGCACCGCGCCGCCGCCATGCGGGATGATGAAGCGCAGATTGGGGAAACGGCTGAACAGGTCGCCCTGCATCAGTTGCATAAAGGCGACCGTATCGGCGGCGAGATAGAAACCGCCCGTTGCGTGCATCGCCGGATTGCAGCTGCCCGACACGTGGATCATGGCAGGCACGTCCAGCTCTTCCATCGCTTCATAGATGGGGAACCAGTATTCGTCGGTCAGCGGGGGATGTTCGAAATGGCCGCCGCCCGGATCGGGGTTCAGGTTGCAGCCGATAAAGCCCAGTTCCTCCACGCAGCGGCGCAATTCCTTCACGCTGGCGGCCAGGTCGGACTTGGGGCTTTGCGGCAGCATGCAGACGCCTACGAAGGTTTCAGGAAAAAGCTTCGTCACGCGGTAGATCAGGTTGTTGCAGTGATAGGCCCACTCGGCGCTGACCGCCTGATCGCCGACATGATGCGCCATGGCAGATGCGCGCGGGGAAAAGATTGTGAGGTCCGCACCGCGCTCCTTGATCAGACGCAGCTGGTTGTCCTCGATCGTCTGGCGAATCTCGTCGTCCGAAATCTCGGGGTAAGGCGGCGGAGTGGTGGCGTCCTTGAAGGCTTGCTTCTGCGCCTCGCGCCATTGGTCGTGCCCCTTGGGCAGCACCGTATAATGACCGTGGCAGTCGATAATCAGGCTCATGCGGGTTTACTCCTCTCCGCAGGATATATCGTTTCGGCGCCCGCCAATTCGCGCTGGCGGCGCACGGTTCCATTGGTCATCACCGGCTCGACACCCATCCCCGTGAGGGTCTTGGCGCTTTCTTCCATCTCGGCGGCGCGGCGCAGTCCGTGGGTCGTCATGCGCTCCAGATTATAGGCGGCACGCTTTTCCCAGCCCCAGTCCTTCTCACTGGCGTCGAGCGAGGCGAGAACTTCGTCGACAACGTCGGCCTGAGTAGCGGCGAGCATCATTTCGGCGGTCAGCGCTTCGATCCCCTTGACCATGACGGATCGGATCATCTTGATCGCGGAGGCGCGGCCTACTTCGTCTCCCACCCCGCGAATATTGGCAAAACCTGCGCGCGAAAGTGCCTCTGCGGCGTCCTTGGCGGCTCTTCCCGACACCAAAAGGGGCACATTCAGGCGCGCTGGATGCACCGGCGCCATCACCGCCACGTCGGCATATCGCGAGCCCGCCGCCTCGACGGCATCGGCTGCCGCGCGCTTGGTCTGCGGCGCGACCGAATTCATGTCGCAGAACAGCGCGCCATCAGCCAGCAAGGGCGCCGCCAATTTCGCGACATCGAAAGCGGCATCGGCGGTCACCAGCGACAGCACGAGAGAGGCATCCGCTAACGCATGGCCGAGACCGGGGGCGCAGCGCACGCCCAGATCTTGCATCGCGTCGGCACGGTCGGGCGCGATGTCAAAGGCGCAGGCGTCCGCATCCCATCCGGCCGCAGCCGCAAAGCCGGACCCGGCCTCTCCGAAACCGATAAGGGCGATCTTTCCGCTCATGGGCGCTGTCCTGTCTCAGCAGGGCAGGACAGGCTAATGGATTGATTGCCAGACTCATTAGATTTTACGAAAGATCGAGTCGCTCTTTATCGCGCAACAAGTCCAGCATCGCCGCCTGCGGTTCGGTCGGACGCCAGCCGATGCGGGTGGTGATCCCGATCGTGCGAGTGACCGGGACCGGCGGATCGATAATGACCAACAGGCCCGCCTCAAGCTCTACACGCAGCTGGTCGGGCGACGCCATGCTCAACATGTCGCTGGCGATCAGCAATTCGCGGATCGTCAGGATCGAACCGCAAGTGATCTTCACCTCTGGCGCGTCCAGCCGCAGCGTGGTGAACATGTCCTGCCAATAATGCCGCAAGGGCGTATCGGAACCGGGCAGCACCCACTCATGCCGCGTCAGGTCGAGCGGTTGGCAGAGTTTGCTTAGCGGATGGCCCGTGCGGCAGACCAGTCGGGGACGGTCATCGAACACCGGCTCCTGATCGAGATCCTCGACACCGGGACCGTCGCGCAGCGCGCCCAGCAACATATCGACCTCTCCATCGCGCAAGGGCGGCGAAAGATCGGCGTGGCTCCCCTCCAGCACCCTAACGCTGACATCGGGATAGGCCTGCGAGAATTTGAGCAGAACCTGCGGCAACCAGCGCGAGCGGGACAGCGGCATAGCCCCGATCGTGACCAGGCCCGCCGCCTTGCCCTGCCAGCGCGCCACTTCGTCCAATCCGCTGCGCAATTCGGCCCGCGCAAGTCCGAATGCGCGGGCGCGGCGCTGACCGGCCTGCGTCAGCACGATCGTGCGCCCCCGCTTCTCGACCAGCCTTTGCCCCAATACGACCGACAGGTCCGAAACCGCCCGGTGCAGCGAAGCAGCCGCCAAGCCCGTGTCCTCTGCCGCCCCGGCATAGCCCCCAGCCCCTGCCACCGCGAGAAAGGCGCGCAACTGGGTAGAGGTGACGCGCCACGATCCGATCAGCGAAAGGGCTGCTTCGGCCCGCGCGATCAGCAATTCGGCGGGTTCGGTCGGCTTCATCCCGTCCGGCCCGCGTTCGAACAAGGCACAGCCCAGTTCACGCTCAAGCCCCGCAATCGCTTGCGTCAGCGCGGGTTGCGTCAGGTTGATCTGCCGCGCCGCCCGCGTGACGCTGCCCGAACGGGCCGTCGCCACCAGTGCGGCCATGTGGCGGATATTGGGGAACGACCAGTCCATCCATTGACGATTAGCATTAATTTATCTCCTGCGCCAAATTCGGATTGGCCCGTTTCGCTTCCGCGCGCGCATGACGCGGTGCAATTCGAAGAGGAGATCGTGGCATGGGCGGCATCGTCGTGCAGAATATCGAACGCGCCCCGCGCGACATCATCGACGGACTGGCCGAATGCGGCGTCGCGACCGTGCACGAGGCGCAGGGCGGCACGGGCCTGCTCGCCAGCTATATGCGCCCGATCTATGCAGGGGCCCGCATCGCGGGCAGCGCCGTTACGATCAGCGCGGCGCCGGGCGACAACTGGATGGTCCATGTCGCCATCGAACAGCTTCGGGAAAGCGACATCCTGCTGCTCGCCCCCACCTCGCCCTGCGAGGATGGCTATTTCGGTGACCTTCTCGCCACCAGTGCGCAGGCGCGCGGCTGCCGCGGCCTCGTCATCGATGCGGGCGTGCGCGACGTGAAGGACCTGACCGAGATGAACTTTCCCGTCTGGTCCAAGGCGGTTTTCGCGCAAGGCACGGTGAAAAACACGCTGGGCAGCGTGAACGTGCCGGTAGTCTGCGCGGGCGCGGCGGTGAACGCGGGCGATGTAATCGTGGCCGATGACGATGGCGTGGTCTGCGTACGCCGCGAAAAGGCCGCCGAAGTGCTGGCCGCCGCCCGCGCGCGCGAAGCGAACGAAGCGGAGAAGCGTGAGAAGCTGGCCTCGGGCGTGCTCGGCCTCGATATGTACAAGATGCGCGAACGGCTGGAAAAGGAAGGGCTAAAGTACGTTTGATGGCCAATTCCGCACCAGTCATGTGGATGCGCGGGGGAACGTCGAAAGGCGGCTACTTCCTCGCCGGAGACCTGCCCGCCGATCCCGGGACGCGCGATGCCTTTCTGTTGAGCGTGATGGGCAGCCCCGATCCGCGACAGATCGACGGTATGGGAGGCGCCGATCCGCTGACCAGCAAGGTGGCCGTGGTCAGGAAGTCGGATCGAGAAGGCATCGATGTCGACTATCTGTTCCTGCAGGTGTTCGTCGATCAGGCCATCGTGTCAGACGCGCAGAATTGCGGAAACATACTCGCAGGCATCGGCCCATTCGCCATCGAACGCGGGCTTGTCTCGCCGACCGGCGATGAGACGAACGTGTCGATCTATATGGAAAACACAGGGCAGGTCGCGGTCGCCACGGTGGAAACGCCCGGCGGTGTCGTGAATTACAAAGGCGATGCGCGGATCGACGGCGTGCCCGGCGCCCATGCACCCATCCCGCTGGAATTCCGCGATACGGCGGGTTCGTCCTGCGGCGCGCTGCTGCCCACCGGCAATCCGGTCGACGTGATCGAGGGCGTGCCCTGCACCCTCATCGACAATGGCATGCCCTGCATCGTCTTCAAGGCAGAGGATGTCGGCGCCACCGGCTATGAAAGCCGCGAGGAACTGGAAGGCGACGGCTTCGCGCCGATCCGCCAGAAGATAGAGGCGATCCGCCTTGCCGCCGGACCGCTGATGAACCTTGGTGACGTCAAGGCAAAGAGCGTGCCGAAGATGACGCTGGTCGCCCCGCCCCGCAATGGCGGCGCGGTAACAACACGCGTGTTCATCCCCCACCGCGCCCATGCCTCCATCGGAGTGCTGGGCGCGGTTACCGCCGCCACTGCGTGCCTGGTCGAAGGCTCGCCCGCTTCCGAAGTGGCCGTCATCCCTGAAGGACGCCGCAAGACGCTCTCCATCGAACATCCCAGCGGGGAAATGAGCTGCGTCCTTGAAGTGGACGAAGGCGGCAATGTCGTTTCAAGCGCCCTGCTCCGCACCGCGCGCAAGCTTATGGACGGAACCGTGTATGTCTGATCGTATCACCTCGTGGCATCCGGCTCCGTCGAAGCCTGCCTATGTCCCCCCGCCCGGCGCGGTTGACGCACATTGCCATGTCTTTGGGCCGATGGCTGAATTTCCCTTTAGCGCGAAGGCCAAGTACCTGCCGGAAGATGCAGGTCCCGAATTGCTGTTCGCGCTGCGCGACCATCTGGGATTTGCCCGCAATGTGATCGTGCAGGCCAGTTGCCACGGCACCGACAATGCCGCGACCGTCGATGCCATCGCCAAGTCCGGCGGAAAGGCGCGCGGCGTGGCGGTGGTCGATCCCGACATCTCCGATGCGGAGCTGGCAGCGCTGCACGAAGCGGGCATTCGCGGCATCCGTTTCAACTTCCTGAAGCGGCTGGTCGACAATGCGCCCAAGGACAAGTTTCTGCAGGTTGCCGCGCGCCTGCCCGCAGGCTGGCACGTGGTGATCTATTTCGAGGCGGATATTCTGGAAGAAATGCGCCCCTTCATCGCCGCCATTCCGGTGCCGGTGGTGATCGACCACATGGGCCGCCCCGATGTCACGCAGGGTCCGAAGGGGGCAGATATGCAGGCTTTCCGGGCGTTGCTCGACAGCCGAGAGGACATCTGGTTCAAGGCCACCTGCCCCGAACGACTGGATGCGAAGAAAGAGGGCGGCATGGGCGATCCGTGGGACAATTTCGCCGCCGCGGTCGCGCCGTTGGTGGCCGATTATCCCGATCGGGTGATCTGGGGCACCGACTGGCCCCATCCCAACATGCAGGACGAGATTTCCGATGATGGCCATATCGTCGACATGATCCCCCGCATCGCACCGACCGCGGAATTGCAGCAGAAGCTGCTCGTCACCAATCCGATGCGGCTCTACTGGCCCGAGAAGCTTTGACCGCCCCTCAGACCGGCAGTCCGATGTAGTTTTCCGCGATCGAGGTCTGCGCCGCGCGGCTCATCTTGACATTCGCCAGGTCAACTCCCGACCCGTCCGCCTTCACGCGCGGCGATACGTTGTAGTCAATTACACGCTTTATCGGGACTAGCGCTTTCGTTTTCATAACGGGATTTTCCCTTACCTCCATCAATGCGCATAGTCACCAAACCATCGCGCCCTTCAATACGAGAACATCTTGAAAATGGCTTATCATCAGTCAATTGGCCGTTTCCGTCGTCAGAACATTTGACACAGAACCGGTCGCTCCCTTGATGAGTGCTGGCCTCGTCCGGTGGGTTAATCTTACCCACCAGTATTTCAGCCTGCCCGAGCATAAGCGGATCATGGAGTCATGCGACGCGCGCGTTTCGATTGAACAGGCAGTTCCAGCGGCTCGGCTGGATTTTGCGAGCGACAACTCTTCGCCGCATCGCCGTGCGCTTAGCAGCCAATGCCAAATGCCCGGTCAGTCTTCAGGTGCAATCGTAACACGCAGCCCATTCAATTCGCTTGATAGTGGAATCTGGCAGGAAAGCCGCGAATTGGCCTGTCGGTGATCTGAACTATCGAGCAGATCGTTTTCGTCATCCGTCATTTCGGGCAGGTCTGAGAGAAATACGTCGTCGACATAGACATGGCAGGTTGCGCAGGAGCAACATCCGCCGCACAGGGCCAGGAGTTCGTCGAAGTTATTTTCTCGGATGACCTCCATCACGCTGATGCCGGGGTCGGCTTCGACGGTAGTTTCGATGCCATTGCGTCCGGTTACCAATATTTTCATTTTTCAATCCTCACGAATCCTGCGTCGCCAGTCATCGTCGCGGAAACCGTTTGACAACGAATTCAACCTGCCCGGTCAGACAATTGGATGTTGACCCACGATCGAAAGCCCAAAGCCGTCGAGAGCTACTGCGGATTGGGGTGTATTGGTCAGCAAGATCTGAAGCAAAATCACCGAATGATGCAGGAATCGGTGCAGATCATGGAAATGGTCTGGAAGGGCGAAGCCTTTGATTACAAGGGCGAGTTCTGGAGCGCCAGCCTGCCTGAAGGCGACGAGGCCCACCCGATCCGCGACCAGCGCCCGTGGGGCGATCACATGCCGATGGCGATGACGGGCCTCAGCCCCAATTCACCCTCGATCCGCTATGCCGGGGCACATGGTTACTCGCCGGCATCCGTGTTCTCCAGCAATTCGGCGCTGATCGATCATTTCGACATCTATCGCAAATCATCTGAAGAGGCCGGGCGCGTCGGCAATCGCAGCATGCACCGCGTGGTGCGCGACGTGTTCATCGCCGATACCGATGCCGAGGCGCGCAAGCTGGCGCTGGAAGGTGGCATGGGGCTGGCGTGGAAGGAATATCTGCTGCCCACCTATCACGCCTTTGGCATTGCAGAGGCGATGGTGGAAGGCACCGACCTTTCGGTGTCGGATGTGACGCTGGAATTCCTGGCCGATAATTTCTGGATCGTGGGTTCGCCAGAAACGGTTCGCGAAAAATTCGAGGCATGGATGGACGGACTTGACGGCGGCTTCGGCACGCTGCTGACCTATAGCTATGACTATATCGACAATCCCACCCCGTGGGAGGAATCGATGAATCGTCTGGCGCAGGAAATCGTGCCCGCCCTTCCCACCGATGCCTTTACGATGGAGCCAGCGAAATGACCGAGACCACGCTGGCCAATCTCGAACCCACCGCCGAACTCGCCACTCCGCCCGCTGGCCTTGCCAAGGACCGGATCGTCGATTTCGACATCTACAACCCGTTCACCGACAGCAACGATCTGCACCGGACATGGATGGACCTGCAGGCATCGACCGATCACAAGATCGTGTGGACCCCCCATAACGGCGGCCACTGGATCGCGCTCGATTCCGATCTGATCGTGCAGGTCTATGCCGATCACGAACGCTTCTCCAGCTTCAACGTGCTGGTACCCAAGGACACCGCGGGCGAAGCCTATCGGTTCATCCCGCTCTCGCTCAACCCGCCCGAGCATCAGCCCTATCGCAAGATCCTGAACGAGAACCTTTATTCGTCCTCGATCAAGAAGCTGGAGCCGGGCATCCGCGAACTGACGGCAGAACTGATCGACGGCTTCGTGGATAACGGCCAGTGCAATTTCGTCGAGGAATTCGCTGAGCAATTGCCGCTGCGCATCTTCATGCAGCTGGTCGATCTGGACGTCGAACATCTGCCCAAGCTGAAACATCTGGCCGACGAGTTCACCCGGCCCGACGGTTCGATGACTCCACAGGAAGCAACCGCGGAATTCATCCGCTTTACCACGCCAATCCTGCAGGAAAGGCGCGGATCGGACCGATCCGACCTTCTGACCGCAATCACGCGCGGCGAAGTGTTCGGCAGGCCGCTGACCGACGAGGAAGCGCTGCGCATGGCGATCCAGGTGATGGTCGGCGGGCTGGATACGGTGGTCAATTTCATGGGCTTTACCGTGCAATTGCTGGCCCAGTCGCCAGATGTGCAGGCGCGCATCGCGGCCGACCGCAAGCTGATCACACCTACAGTGAACGAGGCTTTGCGCCGCCTGCCGCTGGTCGCATCGGGTCGGGAGATCGTGCACGATACCGAAGTCGACGGGGTAACGCTGCGCAAGGGCGACATGGTGATCTCTCCGACCGAGCTGGTCGCGCTGGATCCCGACATGAACGACGATCCGCTGCGCTTCGACCTTGACCGGAAACAGCGCAAACACGCGATTTTCGGCAGCGGACCGCATACCTGCCCGGGGCAGTTTCTTGCTCGGTCCGAGATGAAGATCTTCCTTGAGGAATGGTTCGACCGGATCCCGTCCTTCGAACTGGTACCCGGACAGAACCTGCGCCACCGCGGCGGTATCGTCGGAGGGGTCGAACCCTTCATGATCCGCTGGCCCGCGCAAAGCGGCTGAACCCGGACCGACCAACGCGATCAAGGCGGCCAACGCTTGCGCGGCCGCCTTGATTTGCCCTTTCCCCGCGATCAATTCGCCCAATCGAAATAGCGGCGAAACAGCTGACTGGATTTTTTCATGGACGCCCTCACCCGCTCAGACAGTCCCACTATTTCGGACGGCACCCTGCGCAATGACTGGACGCGCGAGGAAATCGCTTCGATCTTCGACCTGCCCATTACCGAACTGCTGTTCCGGGCCGCGACCATCCACCGCGAATATCACAACCCTGACGAGGTGCAGCTATGCACGCTCCTGTCGATCAAGACCGGCGGCTGCGCCGAGGACTGCGGCTATTGCTCGCAAAGCGTTTCGGCAAACAGCGGGGTCAAGGCGACCAAGCTGATGGAAGTACAACAAGTCTTGCAACGCGCGGCGCAGGCCAAGGATGCGGGCAGCCAGCGTTTCTGCATGGGCGCGGCATGGCGCAATCCCAAGGACCGGGACATGGACACGATCATATCAATCGTCGAAGGTGTACGCGACATGGGAATGGAAACCTGCATGACGCTGGGTATGCTAACCCCGGCACAGGCGAACCGGCTGGCCGAAGCTGGCCTCGATTATTACAACCATAACATCGATACGGGCCCCGATTACTACGACCGGGTCATCACCACCCGCACGCTGGACGACCGGCTTGAAACGCTGGACCATGTGCGCGGCGCGGGCATTAATGTCTGTTCGGGCGGGATTGTCGGAATGGGCGAGACGCGCGATGATCGCGTCGATTTCATCGGCACGCTGGCATGCCTGCCGCGCCATCCCGAAAGCGTGCCGGTCAACGCGCTGGTGCCGGTAAAGGGCACGGTTCTTGGCGACATGCTGAAAGACACGCCGATGGCCGAGATCGACGATATCGAGTTCGTCCGCACTGTCGCCGCAGCCCGCATCACCATGCCCCGGAGCATGGTCCGCCTGTCGGCCGGCCGCGAAAGCATGAGCGATTCGACGCAGGCGCTGTGCTTCATGGCAGGCGCGAATTCAATCTTCACTGGTGACAAGCTGCTGACCGCACCCAATGCCGGGGAAGATAAGGATGCCGCCCTGCTAAAAATGCTGAGAATGAAGCCTATGCGCGCCACGAACAGACAGCCAGGCAATGCGCATTTGTAAACTCAGGACGCAGCTGTTAGGCTGACGCCGACTTCTCTCCACTTGCGGCGCTGCACCGCCCAGCACTGTCCGTCGTCAGAACATTTGGCACAGATCTGGTCGCTCGCCTGATGAGTGTTGGCCTCGTCTGGAGGGTTGATCTTAAGCGGCGATCTTGCGGTGCTGCAAGCGCCGATGGGCGATGGTCTTTCGTTTGATCCTTCGGCGCCGATCCAGAACGGCAGAAGCCCTGCCGAAGTAGGCATCCGCGGGCGTCACATTATCCAGGCTCTCATGGTAGCGCTGGTGGTTGTAGTGTTCGATGAAGGCCTCGATCTGGCATTCGAGGTCACCGGGCAGGAAATAGTTTTCCAGTAGCACGCGGTTCTTCAGCGTCTGGTGCCAGCGCTCGATCTTGCCTTAGGTCTGGGGATGGAACGGCGCGCCGCGGACATGGGCCATGATCTTGGTGTCCAAATAATCGGCCAGCTCGTTCGCGATGTAGCTCGGCCCATTGTCCGATAGGAGGCGGGGCTTGTGCAGCACGGTAGCATGATCGCAACCTGACGCCTCCAGCGCGAGGTCGAGCGTATCGGTGACGTCGCTGGCGCACATGGTCGAGCACAGCTTCCACGCGAAGACGTGAGCCGCGAGAAGTCGTCGAGCACGGTCGAGAGGTACATCCAGCCCCACCCGATTTTCTTGAATTAAGTAAAATCCGTCTGCCACATCTCGTTCGGCCGGGCGGTCTTGTCGCGGGAACTCATCCGCCGCCTTGATGACGGTATAGGCCGGGCTGGTGATGAGATCATGGGCCTTCAGCAGCCTGTAAACGCTGGCTTCCGACACGAAGTAGCGCCTCTCGCCAGTGAAGCGTACGGCCAGTTCGCGCGGGGAGAGATCGCTGTGCTCCAGCGCCATCTCGACGATCTGGTGCTGGATGCGGGCCTCGATCCGGTTCCACACGCGGCCCGGCGTAGAGGGGCGATCTTCCAGTGCCTCCGGACCGCCTTCGAGGAAGCGATCGTACCAGCGGTAGAATGTCCGGCGGGGAATGCCGAGTTGGTCCAGCGTACGCTTGGCTGGCAGGTGCGATTGCTCGACCAACCTGATGATCTCCAGCTTCTCGGATGCGGGATATCTCATGCCTCGTCGTCCCCAAACCCGCTGATGCTTTTTTTGAGCAGCCGGTTCTCAAGGGTGAGATCCGCGACGCACTCCTTCAGATCGCGGGCTTCGCGGCGCAGATCCTGTACCTCAGTGCTGGTCGCGGCTCGTGCGGTATCCCCGGCAAGCCGGCGCTTGCCATGTCACCGGCCAGATGATCCCCCGGATCATCTGGCGTAGCTCCATTCCATGAATTCCTTGGACCAGGTGTAGTAGGGTTCTGGGCGATACCTTCCTTGCGTCACAGCTCGGCAATGCTGTCATCGCCGCGCAGGCCCTCCAGAACGATGCGGATCTTGTCCTCTGCCGAAAAATGCCGCCGGGTACGCCGCTTGATGTCTTTAACGACCGCCTCCGCGCTGGGTTTGGCTGCCGAATTCGACTTGGAGTGTTTTGGCCTGCTGGGTGGCATCGGCGCACACCCCGAAGACGTGATGCACATGAAGCGCACCGCCGACCGCCTGTTCGGCGACAACTACGAATGGTCGGTGCTGGCCGCGGGCGCGAACCAGATGCCGGTGCCGGCGATGGCGGCCAGCATGGGCGGGCACGTGCGCGTCGGGCTGGAAGACAGCCTGTGGCTGGGCAAGGGGCAACTGGTCGAAACGAACGCGGCACAGGTGACGAAGGTTCGCCAGATCCTCGAAGGACTGGGCTGCGAAATCGCATCGCCAGACGAAGCGCGCGAAATCCTTTCGCTCAAGGGCGGCGACGCGGTCGCGTTCTGAGACCTCTACGTTCCACACTCGAGGAACAGAGCAAAACCATATTGAGGTGACATTGTGAAAGTGGGCCGGTCTCACAGTTGGTATTTCCGGCGGATTTTGCTTTGGAGGGAGACAAGTCTGTGAAACGAAAGCGGTTTTCTACAGAGCAGATTTTGTCGATGCTGGAGCAGGCGGAGTTGGGCCCGCCGGTGGCCGATTTGATCCGCCAAGTCGGGATTTCCAAGCAGACATTCTACAGGTGGAAGCGGCAGTATGGAGGGCTGGAGTCGGACCAAGTCCGCGAGTTGAAGCAAGAAAATGGCGGCATCCAAACGCCACATCCCGCACTTCAGCTCCATCGAGGAAGTCGATGTCACCAAGCTTGAGGAGATGCCAAGCGATCGCAACGCTGCGCGCGGCAACAAACCGAAACTGACCATCCTGTCCATGCTGATCACCGCGATTTGCAAGATCCTGCCCGATCATCCTATGCTCAACGCGCCCTTCGACGATGAAGCAGGCATCGTTTCGCGGTTCCGAAGCATGCCCATCGGGATCGCGACAAAGACTGGCCGGTCTGATGCTCCCCGTCCTCCGTGACGCGCAAAGTAAGAACCTGTGGCAACTCGCAGCGGGACTGTCAGGAATTCCGTGTGTGGGCGGGCGGTTGAACATTACGCCGCCATGGCTTTGATGAAGCGCTCACCGAATATCACGGCGAACTGGGCCTTTGCCATGGTCCACTCACGCGGCGGCATTTTCCACTCTTTCTCCGACCGGTTCAAGATCAGATAAAGCAGTTTGGTGGCGGCCTCGTCGCTCGGGAAGTGGCCTCTCGCCCTGACGGCTCTGCGGAGCTTCGAGTTGAGGGCCTCGATGGAATTCGTGGTGTAAACGATCCGGCGAACCTCATCAGGGAACGCAAAAAACGGGATGACCTCGGCCCAGGCACGTCGCCAGCTCTGGCCGATGGCGGGATAACGCTTGCCCCAGGGACCAGCCTCGAACGAGGTGAGCGCCTGTTCGGCGGCCTCGGCGCTGGGGGCGCGGTAGATTTCCTTGAGCGCCGTCGCCAGCCCCTTGCGGTCCTTCCAGGACACGAAGTCCATCGAATTGCGCAGCAAATGGACGATGCAGGTCTGGACCACGGCTTCGGGAAAGACGGCGGTAATCGCCTCCGGGAAGCCCTTGAGCCCATCGACCACGGCAAGCAGGATATCCTCGGTCCCGCGGTTCTTGAGCTCGTTCATCACCCGCAGCCAGAACTTGGCGCCTTCGTTCTGCTCGAGCCACAGGCCGAGCACCTCCTTGGCGCCATCAGCGCGGACGCCCAACGCGATGTGGATCGCCTTGTTGCGGACCATGCCTTCATCGCGGATCTTGACCCGGATCGCATCAAAGAAAACGAGCGGGTAAACCGGATCGAGCGGCCGCTGCTGCCAGCTGGCGACTTCGTCGAGCACCGCATCGGTCACGGTGCTGATCAGGTCCGGCGATACGTCGATGCCATACAGATCGTGCAGATGCCCGGTGATCTCCCGGGTGCTCATGCCGCGCGCGTACATCGATATGATCTTGTCATCGAAGCCGGGGAAACGGCGCTGGTACTTCGCGATCAGTTGCGGCTCGAAGCTCGACTGACGATCGCGCGGGACATCGATCTCCAGCTTGCCGGCATCGGTGGTCACGCTCTTGCGGCCATAGCCATTGCGCGTGTTCCCGGCTTCTTCGTCGCTGGTCAGATGGTGATCCATCTCCGCATTCAAGGCGCGCTCGGTCAGCGCCTTCTTCAGCGCATCCAGCAAGCCGCCTTGTTCGAAAGCGGCGCTGGCAGCGCCGCCAGCCAAAAGCTGATCCAGCAGCTCATTCGGTATCGCAGGTTCTTTGCGTCGGGACATAGTGGGACTCCTTCTTACCCATTATGCCCGCCCACACACGGAATTCCTGACAGTCCCACTCGCAGCTGCCTGCTGCTCCTCGCTCTTGACCGCAACGAAGCGCATGTTCGGACGCTATGCAGCCTCGCAAATCGCTTCGGCATCGGCGGCATCGTTCTTCTGGCGCTTTACAAACGGCTTCACATAGGAAGGCGGGATCAACCGGATCTCGTGACCGAGCGCCGTAAACTCGCGTTCCCAGTGATGCGCTCCGCCACATGCCTCCATTGCGATCAGGCAACGCGGCTGCTGCGCCATGAAATCCTGCCACTTGCCTCGGCTCAATCGCGGCTGAAAACCTGCTTGCCGCTCCCGTCCACACCGTGCGCGTGAAAAACACTCTTAGCGATATCCAGACCGATTGTGGTAACTTCCGACACGGACGCCTCCTTCAGTGACGTTCAACACTTCCACTTTGGCACATCGATGCCGTCGGGGGTCGTCCTCCCATCAGCTTTTGGGCTGAAAAGTGTGAGTAGCGGACGTTGGCATAGGTTACTCCGAGGGTCAGTCCACTCGTATCGCTTACCGAGAATTCATCAACGCCTCATGGCTTTTCATTCGGCGCACCGGCTTCGATGAATCAGCTCAGCCACGGCGTCGGCGGCTAGACCTGCAAAAGCGTTCCAGCCCGATCACGGCCCATGGCGACCAACGGAATCAATAGGACAACCGCTCCTATGGGAACCGCGATGGCGCCAATAACGCTTTTCGACCACCACCGCCATTTACGACTTAACCGCTTAACGAGCCGGTTGCCAGCGTCCGTCATCGTACGAAAAGCTTAATAGCTGAAACTCGCCGGTTGCGGACCGTCAGATTGTAGGAACTGACATAATCGAATAAAATGCTGGGATGGGCTTCCTCCATAGTCGGCCTTTCGCCGACCGTAAAAACTTTCACGCGGCCCCCTTGCGCCATCCACACAGATGGAACCGCGGCAATCCAGCATGAATTGCCGCGGTTCCGGGGAGAGCTCGTCAGAAGCTTGCCGAGACGGTCACGCCATACGTACGCGGACGTCCCGCATAGCGTACCGTCGTGTCGGTGATCCGCGCGGCATTGTTCCAGTAATATTCGTTCGTCAGATTGCGAACGAATGCGCCGATCTTGTATTTTTCGGCAAGCTTCAGGCCAGCACGCAAATCGATCAGCACGTAATCGTCGATCGTCAGCCCCCCCCGGCTTGTCAGATCATCGGACGGCGTCGCGCGGGCATCGCCCAGCACGGCCTTTGAATCGCTCTGAAAGCTTAGATTCGCGCCGATATAGGGCGAGATACTGTCGCTTGCCGCCCACTCGTACTGGCCATCCATGAGGACCTGGTACTTGGGCGTATAGGGGAAGCTCGACCCGGCAAAATCGACCTGGTTTCCGTAAGAATCGTAATTGACGAAGCTGCCCTTGATCTTGGTATCGAGATAAGTGGCGCCGATGCTGAAGCGCAGGCCATCGGTTGGCGCCAGATCAAGTTGCAGTTCGGCACCCTTCACCTCGGACTTGGGCACGTTGACCAGTGCCTCGAGCGGGCCGAAGATATCCGGGTTGGCGACCACGCGGCCCTTGAACTGCTTGTCGGCATAATCATAGTAGAACACCGCCGCGTTGATCTGGGCCGTACGATCCAGAACCGTCAGCTTCGTTCCGATTTCATAGGCCGTTACAGATTCCTGCGTGACCGGGCTGAACTGGTTGGCATCGCTGGCCGACAGCAGCGGAAAGCTACCCGATTTGAAGCCGCGGCTGACGCTGGCATAGACGAGCGCGTCGGGCGAAGGCTTGAGGTCGATGCCCGCGCGCCAAGAAACATTGTCTTCATCCAGCTTGTCGGTCACTTCGACAGCGGTAAGCGTTGAGGAATCGATCGTCACGCAGGCGTCGTCGGCGATCGTGATCGGGTCCAGCCCCGCGCCCGAGCGGATGAAGTTCAGCAAGTTCTCGATCCCCTGCCCCAGAGCGTCGCCGCGATCGGCGGTGCAGCCTACGAAATCGATGTCGGTATCGGTATAGCGAATGCCGCCGTGCAAGGTGACCAGATCGCCGATGTCGTAATCGACATTGGCAAAGATCGCCTTGTTCACGAATTTCTGACGGGCATACTGGCTATAGACGAAGAACGGGCCGCCCAGTCCTGCATCGACGAAATTATAGGCCGATGTCGACTGGTCGTAAGGCCCGGCGTCGTCCTGCTGATAGGTCTTTTCGCGGGCGTAATTTCCGCCGATGATCCATGTCAGATTGCCCATCTCGCCCTGCAGACGCAGTTCCTGCGAAAAGGCGCTGATGTCACCGGTGGTGTTGTAGAAATAGTCGCGAAGCGCCACGCCATCGGGATCGATGGCGGTGTCATGCGAATATTCCGACCAGCTGGTGATCGAGGTCAGCGTCACGGCGCTGGAAAGATCGAGATCGCCGCGCAGAGCCGCCTGATAGAACCAGTTGTCGCGCTTGGGCGCCTGCGTATCGGTCCAGTCGGCGTCGCGGTTGTTTTCAGGCGCGACAGGATAGGTAGCGAGATCGCCGAGCCGCGCCGGATTACCCAGCGGCACCACGCCGATCAGCTGCGCGGCCTGCCCGTCACTCTTATCGATGAAACCGTTGAGGTTCAGCTCGAAACGCAGCGCATCGCTCGGCTCAAAATCCACCAGCATGCGCGCGGACGTAAAGCGTTGATCGCCCAGTTCATCATCGCGTGTATAGCTGCGCTGCCATGCCCCGCCCTGGACGGTCTGTGCTGCGATACGTGCCTTGATCGTGTCGCCCAGCGGGCCGCTGACATGGCCGCCTACAGTGACCTCGCCGAAATTCTGAACCGTGGCAGAAAGACCGCCTTCAAGATAATCCGTCGGCTTGGCCGCGATATAGTTGATCGCGCCGCCGGTGGCATTCGATCCGAACAGGGTGCCCTGCGGCCCCTTCAACACCTCGACCCGTTCAAGGTCGAGCGTCGCTCCACGCGTCATGATCGAAAAGGGGATCGGGACCTGGTCCTGATAGACGCTGACCGTGGGTTTTGCTGCAAGGCTGGTATCGTAAAATCCCACGCCGCGCAGCGTGTAGACCGGCGTTGCATAGGCGCTTTCGGTATAAGTGAAGCCTGGCACGACCTTCACCAGATCGGCAACATCGGTGATGCCCTGATCCGCCAGCTGGTCGCCCGATGCGGCGGTGATCGAGAGTGGTACGTCGTTCAACGATTCCGACCGTTTCTGGGCCGTGACGATGATTTCTTGCAGTCCTTGTGACGGCTGAGCGGACTGTGGCTCGGCTTCATCCGATGGCTGCATGTCCTGCGCGAAGGCATTGCCCGCAATCGCCAGTGTCGATGCCGAAACGGCAAGTATGATTGTTGTCTTCATTATCCCTCTCCTGTTCATTCGGGGCTGGCCGTCTTCGGAACCATATCCCTGTCTCAATTGCTTATTTTTCAGGATTTCTTGCGCTTAGGCCTTGCGGAAGCGGACCGGCAGGCTCTTGTAACCGCCAACAAAATTGGCCTCGACCAGCTTGGGCGGTCCAGCCAGCTCGATCGATGCGATATGCGGCATCAGTTCTTCGAAGAGGATGCGCATTTCCAGTTTCGCCAGATGCTGGCCAAGGCACATGTGCGGGCCAAATCCGAAAGCGATGTGCTTGTTGGGGCTGCGCGTGATGTCAAAACGGTCCGGATCGTCGAACACCGCCTCATCACGATTGCCCGATGGGTAACACATCATCAGTCGGTCCATCGAACGGATCAGCTGTCCGCCGACCTCCACATCCTGCGTCGCGTTGCGCATGAAATGCTTCACGGGACTGGTCCAGCGGATCGCCTCGTCGACAAGACCAGGGATCATTGCGGGATCGGCCTTCACCTTCTCGAAATTCTCAGGGAACTCGATCATGCCGTGCATGCCCCCTGTGACGGATGAAGAGGTGGTGTCATGCCCCGCAGTCGCGATGGCGACGAAATAGCCATTGGCTTCGTCACGCCCGATGGGGGCGCCATTGATCCGCGAATTGGCGATCAGAGTCAGAAGGTCGTCCTGCGGCTCGGCCCGGCGCTTTTCGGCCAGCGCGTCGAAATACTGGAAGAAATCCTCAAGCGCTGCAGCCCACATCTTTGCAGCGGCGACGGGATCGTCCTTCATCTCGTCACGCTGCTCTTCAGGGTCGTGGCCGCCAAAGAACTCCTGCGTCAGCTTCAGCATCTTGGGTTCATCTTCGGGCGGCACGCCGAAAAGCGTCATGATCACGCGCAGCGGGTAATGCAGCGCGAAATCACGCACGAAATCACATTCACCGTCAAAGCTGAGGAAGTGCTCGACAGACTGCTTGGCCAGAACCCGGATCTGGTCTTCAAGCTTTCCGATCTTGCCCGGCAGGAACCAGTTGGCCGTCAGCATGCGATATTGCTGGTGAACCGGTGGGTCCATATAGGTCAGCGACGCCAGGCCGCTGACCGACCCGCCCGTCATTTCTCGCGTGAAATCGTCGGAAGCGCGGTCATTCAGCACCGGGTTAAAATCGGCGTTGTGAAAGAGCTTAGCGTTCTTCTCGACCTCGCGGATGTCGGCATGGCGGGTTACGATCCACATGGGATCGAACCCTTCGACCTCGGCCACGCCCAGCGGCATGTTTTCGCGCAGCCATTTGAATGCGTCATAGATCACGGCATCATCGGCATAGGACTTCGCCGCAATGACGGTCTCTGCGACGTGCTGAGGGATAATGGGACGCGAAGTCGCCTGTGTTGCCGAAGCCATCTCTATCTCCCGAACCGCGGCCATTTCGCCGCCTCTTGCGTATTCAATATACGTAATCTGCAGAGATGATTTGGGTCAAGCGCCAAAATGGTCGAACCATTGGCGGAAACTCGCATGACTCGATGCGATCGGGCTAATCCGGCGGAAATCGGAGGATGTTGATTCGCATAATCGAATGTCCGCAGACAAATCGAATGGCGCGACTATTGTTCGCGATGCGCGCGATGATCCAGCGTTCGGCTATCTGACGTTTCGCGCGCGTGCCTGATCGCATCGACATGCCGGAAAAAGGCGCGGCGGCGCATCAGGCCAAAAAAGTTGAGCATGAGCGGCAAGGCCGCTTCGACCAGGCGGGCTGCCTCCTCCACGTCCCTGCGGCCCTCGACATGTTCGAGAAAGGTCTTGGCCTCCCACGCGCCGACGAAATCCGAAGCCTCGATATAGAAGCCCAATATGTCCGGCGAATAATCGAGCGTGTCATTGAAACCGGCGTTGCGCATATCGCCCCAGATGCTGACCAGTTCCGCCGAGGTCAGGCTCAAGGCTTCACCCTGATCGGTCTCGATAATCTCGATAATCCCGATTTCGCTCAGTGTCTTCGCGTCCTGTCGGGCCTTGGGATAACGCTTGACCAGAGAATCGAGGGGCACAGGGGCCTGATCGGATGCTTCGCTGTGAGCCACCAGGGTTTCCAGGTCGTCGAAGGCGCTCTCATCAACCCGCTTGCTGGTTCCGCTGCCGGCAACAAGCTCCTTGATCTGGGACAGCGTCAACCGGTTCTCCCGCTGAAGCCGCCGCACCGCGCGGATCGCTTCAACATGCTGATCGCCGTATTCGGCGACGGTCCTGCCGCTGCGTTCCGGTTGAGGAACAAGACCCTCGCGCAGGAAAACGCGGATCGTTTCCCTGTTCACGCCGGTTGCTTCTTCCAGTTCCTTCATTTTCATTGGCCAAGGCTACAGCACGCGATGCGGGACTGCGCAAGATGCCCGTGCACCCGCAGGCCGCCACCTTTGCGCCAGATCAAGGTCGATCGATCCGATCCGGGCCGGAAAGCCCGTTGGCAAGAGGTCAGACCATTGGGCCAGCACTTGTCAGCACGCGAAACGGGCAATACCGATAGCTGGAAAACAAGAGCAACTGGCAAAACATGATCATGGCAAAACCGGCAGGAAGCGAAATCAAGAGGGGCTTCAAACCCATCAAGACGCAGCGCGCATTCGAAGCGGTATGCGATCAGGTGCGCCAGATGGTCGCTGATGGCACGCTAAAGGCAGGTGACAAGCTTCCGGCCGAACGCGAACTGGCCGTCCGCTTCCAGATCAGCCGCAACGCGGTGCGCGAGGCGCTGCGAAGCCTTGAAATGTCGGGTATCATCCGCAACGAAAAGGGCGTGAAGGGCGGCGCCTTCATTCAGGCGGCGGAAAATGAACATGTCGCGCAGGCGATGCAGGACTTCGTCCATCTCGGCAAAGTCTCGCTCGACGAATTGACCGAAGCGCGTCTCAGCATTCAAGCCACTGTCGTTCGCCTTGCGTGCGAACGCGGGACCGACGCCCATTTCGATCGCTTGGCCGCCATCGTGGAGCAGACCCGCATCGAGACCGATGTCGAGGCACGCTATCACTGCGCGGTTGAGTTCTATCAGGTGCTGGCCGAAGCGACGGGGAACCGCATCTATGCGTTGTTCGTCGGGGCCTTGTCATCGATCCTGCAGGCTTTCGTGGCCGGGCCGAATTACAAGACGTTGCAGGAAACCTTGATCGATTCGCGCCACCGCCTTGTCACGGCCCTGCGAGAGAGGGATTGCGGTGCAGCCGTCGCGGAAATGACCGCGCACCTCGACCGGATACACCAACACATGCAGGAAAACGCGGCGCGCTAGCGTCTGGCATTTTGCGCGCTGATGACCATCGGCACCCACTTGCATTTTACCGCCCGATTTTTATAGGTAGGACCATTGTACCTTTAAGAGACGGAGAGCGGTGTGGACGATCGGATGGCAGGCGCCCTTGATGGGATCAGGGTGCTGGATTTCACGGCAGTGATGGCAGGTCCGTTCGCCACGCGCATGCTGGCCGATCTTGGCGCCGAGGTCATCAAGGTGGAGACGATGAAAGGCGGCGATCAGGTCCGCGCCCGTCCGCCGCTGCGCGATGGCAAGAGCCGCTATTTCGCACAGCTCAACGCCGGCAAGCGCAGTCTTGCCTGCGACCTGAAGAACCCTGCCATGCAGGAGACCATCCGCGAGCTGGCCAGCCAGTGTGACATCGTGGTCGAAAATTTCCGCCCCGGCGTGATGGCCCGTTTCGGCCTTGATTATGAAACGCTGGCCAAAACCAATCCGCGCCTGATCTACTGCTCGATCTCAGGCTATGGCCAACAAGGGCCCAAGGCCCATTCCCCCGCCTATGCGCCGGTCATCCATGCCAGCAGCGGATTCGACATGACCAATCTTGAATATCAGGACAATGCGGATAAGCCGGCAACCAGCGGCATCTTCATCGCTGACGTTCTTGGTGGCACCCACGCTTTTGGCGCGATCCAGACCGCGCTCTTCCAACGCGAACGGACCGGCGCGGGCCAGTTCATCGATGTGTCCATGCTGGAAGCGATGGTCGGCATGCTGGTGTATGAAACGCAGACCGCGCAGCAGCCTCTCGATCAGCGCCGCCCGCTTTACAAACCTTTGCGCACCGCCGACGGATTCATCATGGTCGCCCCCACCAGCCCCGGCAATTTCCTGAGCCTGGTAAAAGCAATGGAGCGTGAAGATCTGGCCGACGATCCGCGCTTTGCCACCAATGCCGATCGCAATCGCAACTGGGATGCGCTGCTGACCGAAGCCGAGAGCTGGACCATGAAGCACAGTTCGGAACAGGCCGAAGCACAGCTATCGGCAAAAGGCGTGCCCTGCGCTGTCTATCGCAACGTCACCGAGGTGATGGAGGACGAGCAACTGGCAGCACGCCAAGCCTTTACCACGCTGGACGACGGTGCCGGCCAGTTCAAAGTGACCAACCCTCCTTTCAAAATGTCCAATTCGGCCGCCCATGCCCGCGATCACATGCCCGCGCTGGGCGAGGATGGCGGCGCCATCCTTCACGACATATTAGATTTACGGGACGACGAGATCGAGACCTATCGCTCTCAAGGCATGATGCTATAAGTTCTATCGAGAGGCACATCGGAACAATCAGGTGCCGGACCGAGAGCGGGTTGAGGAAATGACCGAAGTTTTCGAGATCAACATCCGGCACCTGCGCGGGCTGGTGGCCATCCGCGAACACGGCAGTATCACCGCGGCAGGTTCGCTGGTGAACCTTTCCCAACCCGCCCTGACACAAGGCATTGCCAAGCTTGAACGCCAGTTCGGCTATACGCTGTTCGAACGGCGTTCTGGCGGCATGATCCCCACCGCCATGGGTCGCATCGTGATCGAACGGACAGAGGCCGCGCTGAAACATCTGGCCGACAGCGCCCAAGGCCTGACCAATGTGTTCAACAATCCCGAACGGCTCATGACGATGACGCAGCTGCGCGCCTTTCTGGCGCTTGCGGATGCCGGCAGCTTTGCCGAAGCAGCGCGCAGCATTGCCATATCGCAAACGGCTGTCCATCGCGCGGTGGGCGATCTGGAGCTGGTCATCGGCACCGATCTGGTCGAACGACGCGGACGGGCAGTGTGGCTGAATGCAGCAGGCAAAAAGCTTGCGCGCGGGTCGCGGCTTGCCGTTGCCGAAATTCAGGCGGCGCTGGTCGATCTCGCGCTCGACAGCGACAGCCGCAGCGAAATGATCTCCTTCGGCGCGCTGCCGCTCGCTCGCCCCTATATCGTGCCGCGCGCCATGGCCGATATCGCCAAGGAAGTGCCAAAGGCGTCGTTCAAGGTACTGGAAGGCAGCTGGAGCGAGCTTGTGGAGCCGCTGCGCGATGGCGCCATCGACATGATCGTGGGTGCACTTCGCCCCCACGAGATCGCCGATCTATATCAGCGTCCGCTTATCGAGGACCTTCTGGTCGTCGCCGCCGGCAGCCAGCACCCGCTTGCATCGGTGGAAAGGCCGACCATGGACCAGCTGCGGTCCTATCCATGGATCGTGGCGCCCGCCGACGCCCCGCTCAGGGCACATTGGGAACGGTTCTTTGCCGAAGGGCCAAGGCCCGAAACGCAGATCGAATGCGGATCGGTGATGATCATTGGCCGCCTGCTGACCTACTCGAACCTGCTGACGCTATTGTCGCCCGATCAGGTCGCGCTGCAGATCCGCAGCGGGCTTTTGACGCAGATTGGCAAGCCGCTGGAAGGCAGCCGCCGCATGGTGGGGATCACCACGCGGCGCAGCTGGCGACCCACAGCGACCCAGCGCCTGTTCTTCGAAAAGCTGGAAGAGGCCGCGCGCGAACGCACATCCAACCCCGATCTCACGGGCACGTGGATCTGACCCACGCGCCCTGTCGGATCAGTCGAGGTTGATCCAGACCGCCTTCGTTTCCAGATATTCCTCGATGTGATGCGGGCCGGACTCGCGCCCGAATCCGCTCAACTTATATCCGCCGAAAGGAACGCCAGGGTCGAGCATCTGGTAGCAGTTAACCCAGACCGAACCGGCCTTGATGCCGCGCGCCATCTTATGCGCGGTGGCAAGATTGCTGGTCCACACGCCGCTGCCAAGGCCGAAGCTTGTCGCATTGGCACGGGTCAGCACCTCATCGACCGTGTCGAAGGAAAAAGCCGATAGGACCGGCCCGAAGATCTCTTCGCGCGCAATCGTCATACCGTCGGTGACATTGCCAAAAATGGTGGGTTCGATGAAATAGCCCGCGTCATATCCTTCGCCCGCCTTGCGCGCACCGCCCAACAGCGGGCTGGCGCCCTCACCCTCGGCCCCGTCGATGAAAGAAAGGATGCGCTCCATCTGCGCCTGAGACACGACCGGACCGATCTGTGTTTCGGGGTCAAGCGGATCGCCAACGCGAATGGTGCGGCTGTGTTCGACAAGACGCTCCATGAATTCATCGTGGATCGAGGACTGGACGAACAGGCGCGTTCCCGCGCTGCAGATCTGGCCGGCATTGGCAAAGACCGCATTGGCCGCGGCCGGCACCGCCTTGTCGAGATTGGCATCGGCAAAGACGATATTGGGCGATTTGCCACCCAGTTCGACGGTGACTCGCTTCATCGTCGGGGCCGCAGCCTCGATAATTTTCTGACCCACGCCGGTCGAACCGGTGAACGCGATCTTGTCGACATCGGGATGGGCGGAAAGCGCCGCGCCCGCATCGCCAAGGCCGGTGACGACATTGATGACGCCATCGGGTACGCCCGCCTCAAGGCACAGCTCGGCAAAGCGCAGCGCCGACAACGGCGTCTGTTCGGCAGGTTTCATCACCAGCGTGCAACCTGTGGCGAGGACAGGGCCGGACTTCCATACCGACATGCCGATGGGTCCGTTCCACGGGTTGATCGCGGCGACCACGCCGATCGGCTCTTTCAGCGTATGGCTCAGCACATCGCCGGGTACCGAATTGGACAGCGTCTCGCCCGAAATCAGCGTGGCCTGCCCGGCATAATAGCGCAGCAATGCGCCCGCCCTGACCTTGCCCAGCCGCGTACGCGATAGCGGCGCGCCAAGGTCCAGCGTGTCGAGCATGGCAAGCTCGTCCCAGTTCTCTTCGACCAGATCGGCAAGGCGCAGCATGATCGCCTGCCGCTCGGCGGGCTTCATCCGGCTCCACGGGCCGCTCAACGCCTCTCGCGCGGCTTTCACGGCGCGGTCGACATCTTCGGCGCCGCCCTGCGCGACATTGGCCAGCAGTTCGCCCGTGGCAGGATTGCGTGTTTCGAAACGCTGGCCGGAAACGGCGGGCACGCGCTTGCCGCTGATCAGCATGTCCTGATCGCGCTTCGCAATGACCGAGGTGATGGGCGTGTTTGCGTTCATAACTGAAGCTCCGTTTCTGCAACCCGGACCGTTTCGGCCGCTTGCGAATTATGCGATTTGCGCTCTTCCAGAATGAAATCGGCGGCGCGCTGGGCGATCATCATCGTGGGCGCGCTGGTATTGCCGCTGATGATAGAGGGCATGACCGAGGCATCGATCACGCGCAGCCCGTCGATCCCGTGCACCCTCAACCGGTCGTCGACCACGGCTAGCGGATCGCTGGCAGGCCCCATCTTGCAGGTGCCGGTGGGGTGATAGGCAGTATTGACGATCTTGCGCAGCGCCTTGTCGAGCGCTTCGTCGCTGACATGCTCGGCCCCAGGCTCGATCTCCTTGCCGCGCATGGCGGCCAGCGCAGGTTGCGCAAAAATGCGCCGCGCCTCGCGGAAACCGGCGATAAGCGTTGCCATGTCGCGCGGATCGTCAAAGAAATTGGGCTCGATGATCGGCTTGTCCTCGGCCCTGTTGCTCGCCAGCCGCACGCGCCCCTCGCTATTGGGGCGAAGTAGCTGGATCAGCGCCATGAAGCCATGGTCGCTGGGCACCACGCGGGCATTGCCCTTCAACCCGACCAGGAAGGTCATCTGGATATCGGGCCTGCCGCTGCCGTCGGTGCAGACGAAGCCGCCGCACTCCGCCACGTTCGAAGCGAACATGCCTTCGCGTTTCAAAGCATATTTGAACGGCGCGAAGGCATTGCGGGCCAGCGCCGAACGCGAGTTTGCATAGGATTCCCCCGTCGGATTTTCAACCGAGATATGCACGGTGGGATGATCTTGCAGATGCGCGCCGACGCCCGGAAGATGGTGTGCCGGCTCGACGCCCACCTTGACCAGATCATCCCTGTCGCCAATGCCCGAGAGCATCAACAGATGCGGCGAATTTGTCGCGCCCGCGCTGACTAGCACTTCGCTTTTGGCGGTCATGATCTCGCGCTTGCCTTCGCGCTCGATCTCGATCCCGGTGGCGCGGCCATCATTGATGATGATGCGCCGTACCAGCGTTTCATCGAAAACGCTGAGGTTCGGTCGTCCAAGTGCCGGGTGGAGGAAAGCGCGGGCCGCCGAAAGGCGCGTCCCGCGCCGCTGGTTCAGATCATAGCGCCCAAAGCCATCCTTGCGCTCGGCCGCGAAATCCTCGTTGTGGTAATGCCCCGCCTCTACTGCGGCGTCGATGATCGCGGTGGTGATCGGGTTGAAAGATGCCGGTTTCTCGACATCCAGTTCCGCACCCTTGCCGTGCCAAGGCTTGTCAGGGCCGTGGTAGTTTTCAAGCCGCTTGAAGACGGGAAGCACATCGTCCCAGCCCCAGCCGGGATTGCCCGCCTGCACCCAGCCGGCGTAATCTTCTTCCTGCCCGCGAATATAGACGCCGCCATTGATCGCACTGCACCCGCCGAAAAGCTTGCCGCGCGGAAAGCCGATGACGCGCCCGTCGATCGCATCGCCGCCGGTTAACTGCTGCTGCCAGTTGTAACGGGCATGCGGGATCAGGAAGATATTGCCGACCGGCATGATCGTCTTGATATTGACCGGCCATCTGCGATCGGACGGTCCCGCCTCGATCAGGGCAACCGATATGGCGGGATCGGCAGACAGGCGGTTGGCCAACACGCTGCCACCGGGACCCGAACCGATGACGATATAATCGAAACTGTGCGTCACGCAGGTCTCTCCTGATTGCGGTCAAGCCGCGGAATATGGCTTCGCACGATCAGAAACCCGATCGCATTGACCAGCATCAGCACAGCCAGCGCGCCGAAGAACATCTGCGCGCCGCCGCCGATAAGCCATGCGCCGGCCACCGCACTGACAATGGCGCCTGCGCGCCCGGACACGCCCATGGTGCCAAGCCCGCGCGCCCTGACGCCGGTGGGGAATGCATGGGCGCCCACGGCGAACATGGCCGATTGCGCGGCGCTGGCGAACAGGCCCATAGCGACCAGCAGGCCCAGCATGGCGTTCTCGTTGCCACCTGCGCCCATCGGCAAGATCGCCAGCGCGGTGCAAACCAGCGTGCCGATAAGCGCCATGGTGACAAGTGTAATGCGCGAACCCAGCTTGATGATGGCGAAGGATGCCAGCATCGCGCCGATCACCCCGCCCATGTTGAAACTGGTCAAGCCAAGGCTGGCCAGTTTCAGGTCATAGCCGCTGGTCGTCAGCAAAGTGGGGGCCCAGTTGAACATCAGGTAGATCATGAACATGCCCGAAAACATCGCCAGCGCGAGTGCGAGCGTATCGCGCAGATGCGCCGCGCCAAACAGCGCGGAAAACGGCATTTTTTCAACCTCTCCGCCCGCGCCCTGCGCCTTTAGCGAAGCGGGATCGGGATGGCCGATGCGCGTCATCACCTTTTCGAATTCGACCCGGCGCTTACCGCTGTCCAGCAGATATTGCGGGGATTCCGGCAGGACGAGTAGAAGATAGAGAACGAAGGCTATGGTGATCGCGCCGCCCAAATAGAAGAGCCAGCGCCAGCCGAGCGAAGGCAGGATCGCCGCCGCCGCAAGACCGCCCAGCACGCCACCAATCGATACGCAGACGACGCCGAAAGTCACCGCCTGGCTACGCCAGCGCGCAGGCGTGAATTCCGCGATCATGGCCGACGCCGTACCGGGTACGCCGCCAAGCCCTGCGCCAGCCAGGAACTTGAGCACTGCGACCTGCCACAGCGCGGTAGAAAATCCGGTCAGCAAGGTGGCAATGCCGAATAGTGACACGCCGATCAGCAATGCCCCTCGCCTGCCGACAAGATCGCCGATCACGCCCGAGACCAGCGTGCCGATCGCCATGCCCACAAAGCCCAGTGCAAAGACCATGCCCAGCGTATCCCGGCTGATGTCCCATTCGGCAATCAGCGATGGCGCGGCAAGGCCCAGCATCTGGTTGTCGAGCCCGTCGAGCACGACGGTCGCCGCGATCATCAGCACCGACCATATCTGGTAATAGGACAGCGGCAGGGCATCGAGAAAACCGCCCTGCTGATTGCTGCTCAGCGAAACTGCCAAAATCCTCTCTCCTGCGTTGGAACCGGCCGGCCGCTTTGCGGCTCTATCAAACCGGGATCGATGCTCTGTTAGATGTCGAGCACCAATTTCGATGAGCACGAGCCGGAGCAGCAGACCATCACCGAAGTGTTTGCCGCCTTCTCTTCGTCGGTCAGGAAGTGGTCGCGGTGATCGGGCACGCCGTCCAGCACCTTGACCTGACAGGTGCCGCACACGCCTTCCGAACAGGCAAAGCCGATATCGACACCCGCCGTCAGCAGCGCATCGAGCATGGTCTCGCCTTCGGCCACGGTAATGGTCTTGCCGCTGCGCGTCAGTTCAAGCGCATAGCCGCCATCGGTCGCGATTTCGGTATCGGCCGAGAAATATTCGATATGGACGTTCTCGGAAGGACGCCCCTTGTTAAGCGCGACGAAGGCATCCAGCATCCCGCCCGGACCACAGCAATACAGATGGGCATCGCCGGGCGCGCTTTCGCTCAGCCCTGCAAGGTCGAGCTTTGCCCCGCCCTCGATCCCGTCGAACACGATCTTGGCATTGGGAAAAGCGGCGATCCGATCGACGTAGGCCGCACGGTCAGGCGTCGCGGCCACGTAATGCAACTCCCAACTCTTTCCCAGATCCTCAAGCCGCGCGATCATCGGCAGCATCGGGGTAACGCCGATTCCGCCCGCGATCAGCACGGTATGCGCGGCATCTTCGTTCATCGGGAAATTGTTCTTCGGCGCCGAAATCTCGACGATTTCGCCCACGCGCCACACCTCGTGAATGTGGCGCGATCCGCCGCGGCTGTCGATCGCATGGTGGACCGCGATTTCGTAATAGCGGCGTTCTTTCGGATCGTTGACCAGCGAGTAGCTGCGGGTCAGACCCGGCTTGAGCTGGACATCGACATGCGCGCCCGGTTCGAATGCGGGCATGTCCTGCCCGTCGAGCGTGGTCAGGAAGTAGGAGTTGATCCCGTCCGCTTCCCATTCGATCTTCTTGATTCTGGCTTTCATGGTACTTCCTTGCCCATACGCAGGCGTGTCGTCGATCTCGGGGGTCTCGACCTCGCCCGCGTATTGCATGTCCTCTACATCTCGCATCGTTCTCTCCCGAAACGACGGATCTTCATCGGCCCCGAAATTTGCTGACCGGAAACTGGAGCCGAAGCCGTGGGGCCTTATTCGGCCGCCTCGACCTCCTTGCCCCAGCGCGTTGCCTTGGACAGCGCGGTTTCATAGGCACCGGCAAGGCTGTCATCGGGGTTATGCAGGAAGGAACCGGCTCGCGCATTGTAGAACACTTCCGGTTCCTGCGCGCCGGGTGCGAGCGCCTTGCCTTCGGCCACGGCGCGCGCGGCCATCAAAACCCGGCGACGGACACGCGCGATCATCTGGTCGGTCGGGGCCAGGTTTTCAAAGCTGTGGTCGGTGATCGGCCCCATGCTCTCGGTCACGGCCTGATCCTGCATGGTGATGTTCGGAATGCCGGTGAACTGGGTGCCGTTGCGCTGGGAATCGCGGTCGATCGCCCAATCGTTCGTTTCGCTGTCGGTCGAGCGCCAGCGGCCGTACCAGTCGGTGGTGTTGGGCGCATAGCTGATCACGTCGAACAGCGGCGTGCCGTCCTTCAGCGTCGAGGTATAGGCAGGGTTGCCCGCATCGCTGCCGCAGGTGATGTCGAACAGCATCGAGTGTTCATCGTCGATCGGAACCCAAGCGCGGGCGATGGCGCGGGTGGCAAAGCGATTATTGGGTGTCTGCGTCCAGAACGGGAACATGTAATGCGCCACGCGCCATGACATCTGCCCGTCGTCGTTCGGACGATAGCCGCCATACATCACGCCCCAGTCGGACTGCGCGACTTCATATTCCGGCGCGCGGTTGAGGACGGTCGGACGCATCGGGTGATCCTCGTCCAGATCCTCGGCCTTCAAGGAACCGACGTGGAGGAAGCCGACATGGCTGGTGTCGATGTCGCCTTCCAGCGCCTGGAGCCAGTTGCAGTCGCGCTGCAGGCACCAGATCTCGGCATCGGGATGCATCGCAGCCTCGATCTGCGGGTGCGGCGGAGGATTGTCCTGATCGGCACCCATGTACACCCAGATCAGTCCATTCGCCTCATAGGTCTTGTAGGCCTTGGCGTGGACACGCTCCTTGAAGTCCATGCGGGCAGGAACCGAGGGCATGTCGACGCACTTGCCGTCAACGTCGAATTTCCAGCCATGATAGACACAGCGAATACCACTTTCCTCGTTACGGCCGATGAAGAGCGAGGCGCAGCGGTGCGGGCAGCGGTGGTCCATTATGCCGACGCGGCCTTTGCTGTCACGGAAGGCAATCAGCTTTTCGCACATGATCATCAAGCGAACCGGATCGCCATCGGCTACCAGCTCCGATGAAAGGCAAGCCGGCACCCAATATTGGCGCATGAATGTACCCATGACGGTGCCCGGGCCCACGCGGGTCAGGTCTTCGCTGTCCTTGGTCTGCATTTGATCCTCACAGTTTCTGGTTCTGTCATTGTGCTGGGCCGACCCCCGGTCGCCCCCCGCTTGCACCCGGATGTCCGGACGGCATTTCGATTCCGAGCTAAATGTTCTGCCGCCACAGCCCCAATCGGAATATGGTTGTACCATTCGAAAATAGGGACGATGCTATTGCTATTATTTCTCTTCATCGCTCTTTCTTCGCTCCAGAACACAATCGTTCAATCGGCTTCAGGGAGAGAAGACCAGAAATGAAGAACTATATTCAGACACTTACGTCATGCCTTGCCATCGCGGCCTGCTTTGCCACGCCCGCATTCGCACAGGACGCACCAACCACGGCATCATCGGATTCGGTAGGTGATGAGGACTCCGATCAGATGACTGAGGGGCCTGTCCGCCGGGACGACACGCAGGAAATCATCGTGACCGCTCAACGCCGCGAATCGACTGTGCGCGACGTTCCCTTCTCGATCGCTGCGTTCGGCGGCGCGGACCTTGCCGAACAGCAGGTCTTCAGCCCGACCGCGCTCACCACCGAGCTTCCCGGCATCACCGTCAACACGTCTGACAAGTCGCTTTCGATCCTTTCGATCCGCGGCAATGTGTCGACCTTTCGCACCGCGACACTCGACACGCCCGTCGCCTATTTCCAGGATGACATCTATTACGTGTTCAACAACGACCTGAACGCGAACTTCTATGACGTTAACCGTGTCGAGGTGCTGCGCGGGCCGCAGGGCACGCTGTTCGGCCGCAACGTCGTGGGTGGCGCCATCGCGGTCGTGACGAACAACCCCGAATTTGGCGACGAGTATTCGTTGCAGGTCACCGGCGGCAATGGCGGCTATTTCCGCACCGAAGGCGTCGTCAACGGCACCGTCGTGGAAGACAAGCTGGCCGCCCGCTTCGCATTCTCGACCGAGCGCTCCGACGGTTTGATCAAGACCCCCAACCAGCCCGGCAATTACGGCGAGACCGATGGCTATGCCATGCGCGGCAAACTGCTGTTCACCCCGACAGACACGCTCGAGATCGTTCTGGCTGGGGATTATTCCTATACCAAGGGCAATGCCGGTTCGATCCAGCTGGGCATTGGCGGCGATCAGGTTGTGCCCGATACCTTCGGCGATTTCACCAATGACGAGTGGACGAACAACGACTACGCCCCCTCACCATACAGGCAGCGCCTGCGGGGCGGTTACCTGCGCGGTGATCTTGACCTGATGGGCGGTACGCTGACCGCGATCACCGGCTATCGCATGAATGACAGCCACGCGATCAACGACGACATTCCCGTCGGAACGGTCGTGCCCGTTTTCGACCGTCGGCAGGACGTAAAGAATCGCAGCTTCACGCAGGAACTGCGTTATGCGTCCGCACCCAATCGCCTGTCCTATGTGGCGGGCGTCTATTACCTCAACGCCGATGTCTCGACGACGAACATCTTCTATTACAGCCCGCTGCCAGAAAGCGTGTTCGACGGACGCATCCGCACCAACCCGGATGTCTCGAACATCACCCGCGTTCAGGACGGCAAGGTCAAGTCCTACGCAATCTTCGGAGAACTGACCTTCGAAGTAACCGACCGAATCTCGGTCGTTGCCGGTGGCCGTTACACGAAAGACAAGAAGTCGATCGACTACCGCGCCTTTTCGACCACCGATCCTGATGGCATCCCCGGCCTTGGCTTTCCGGGCGACGTCGAAGCCTCGGGCGGTGAAAGCTGGGACGCGTTCACTCCGCGCTTCACCGTCAAGTACGAGCCGATGGATGGCGTGAACCTGTATGCGACCTATGCCAAGGGCTTCAAATCGGGCGGCTTTGTCGACAACGCCTATCTGAACCCGACCATCCCGCTCGATCCAGAAAAGGCCCGCAACTACGAAATCGGCGCAAAGACCCGGCTGTTCGGCAACATGCTCGACCTTAATGTCGCGCTGTTCGACCAGACAACGAAGGACTTGCAGAACTTCTCGGGCGCAGGCGGCGTGGCGCACACGTTTAACGGCACGCTGAAGATGCAGGGCATGGAACTTGAATCGAAGCTGCGTCCGGTGCCGGGTCTTCAGTTCACTTTCAATTACACCTACCTCGATGGCGAATATACCTCGCTGTACGACCCGCTGGTCGATGTCGATTATTCGGGCAATCCCGCGAAATATGCGCCTAAGCACTCGTTCCTGGCGCGCGCCAAATATGATGCCTATCTGCCCAATGGCGCGATCCTCACGCCGCAGGTGGAATTCAACTATTCCTCGCGCATCTCGACCGACGACGCGAACAACCTCTCGACCTGGCAGAACCTCTATAATGACACGCGCGGGCGCACGCTCAATGCGCGTCTCAACTACGAGAGTGCCGACGGTCACTGGAATCTGGGCCTGTGGGGCAAGAATCTCACCAACAATTACCAGATCATGCATGCCGACGACATTACGGCCTTCCTCGTCGTGCCGACGGGGCAGACCCGGTACTGGAAAATCTTCACTAACACCCCGCGCACCTATGGCCTGACGCTGGGCTACAAGTACTAAGTCAAGGAACTGGAGCGCGACATGACCCTTACCGAAATCCCCCGGCCCGGCTCCTTCTCTTTCGAAGGGCGGACTGCAATGGTTACCGGCGGCGCCAAGGGCGTTGGCGAGGCCATCTGCCGCGAAATACACGCAGGGGGAGGAAATGTTGCGATCTGCGATATCGACCTGGCGGCGGCTTCGGCCGTCGCCGGGTCCCTCGACCCTTCGGGCGAGAGCGTTATGGTGGTCTCGCTCGACGTACGCAGCAAGGATGATTTCATCGCCGGACGCGATGCCGTCATCGCCAAATGGAGCAAGGTCGATATTCTGGTGAACAATGCCGGCTTTGCAAAGCGCACACCGGTTGACGACATCACGCCAGAGGAATTCGACGAGATCGTCGCCATCAACATGCGCAGCGTTTTTCTGGGCTGCCAGGTCTTCAAGGATCACATGGCGGAAAACGGCTATGGCCGGATCGTCAATATCACCTCATTGGCAGGGCAAAACGGCGGCACGGTTGCTTCGCCGCATTATGCCTCATCCAAGGCCGGCGCGATCATGCTGACGAAATATTTCGCGCAATTGCTGGCCGACAAGGGGATCACGGTGAATGCGATTTCCCCCGGCCCCATCGCCACGGCGAAGGCTCGTTTGTCGGACGAACAGATCGCCATAGTGGAAGGCAAGGTCCCGATCGGTCGCTTCATGGAGGTCAGCGAGATTGCCGCAGCGACGGCCCTGCTGGCATCAGACCGCGGCGGCTTTTTCGTCGGGGCAACGCTGGACATGAACGGCGGACTTTACGTCCGCTGACTACGTCCAACGAGTGCCGCCCGCTCACATATTGGGATAATTGGGCCCGCCGCCGCCTTCGGGCGTGACCCAGTTGATGTTCTGCGTCGGATCCTTGATGTCGCAGGTCTTGCAGTGGACGCAGTTCTGCGCGTTGATCACGAACTTGGGATCGCCCTCTTCCACCCCGACATATTCATAGACGCCCGCCGGGCAGTAACGCGCCGCAGGCCCGGCATAGACCGGCAGGTTGATCCTCAGTGGAACATCGGGGTCCTTGAGCTGAAGATGGCAGGGCTGGTCTTCCTCGTGATTGGTGTTCGACAGGAACACGCTGGAAAGCCGGTCAAAGCTGATCACGCCATCGGGCTTGGGATACTGAATCGGCTTGAACAGATCGGCGCGCATCGTCTGGTCACAGTCGCGGTGGTGTTTCATCGTGATGGGCAGGCCGATTTTCAGCGTGCGCATCCACATGTCCGCGCCCGCGATCACCGTGCCCAGCGCGCCGCCGAACTTGGCGACTGCGGGCTCGGCGTTCTTCACCTTCTTCAATTCGTCCGCGATCCAGCTGGAGCGCAGGTTCGTTTCGTAATCGACGACCTCGTCAGCCGAACGTTCGGCGGCGATCGCCTCGGCCACGGCTTCTGCCGCCAGCATGCCCGACTTCATCGCGGTATGGCTGCCCTTGATGCGCGGCACGTTGACGAAGCCCGCGCTGCACCCGATCAGCGCGCCGCCGGGGAAGGTGAGTTTCGGCACCGACTGCCATCCGCCTTCATTGATGACGCGCGCGCCGTAAGACACGCGCTTGCCGCCTTCGAGGATCGCGCGGATTTCAGGGTGCTGTTTCCAGCGCTGGAATTCCTCGAACGGGAAGAGGTACGGGTTCTTGTAATCGAGTGCGACGACGAAGCCCAAGGCCACCTGCCCGTTCGCCTGGTGGTAGAGGAAGCCCCCGCCCCACGCGTCGTTTTCGCTAAGCGGCCAGCCCTGTGTGTGCAGCACACGGCCCGGCGCATGCTTCTTGGGATCGATGTCCCACAATTCCTTCATGCCAAGGCCATAGACCTGCGGTTCGCAGTCGGCCTCAAGGTCGAACTTCGCCTTCAGCTGCTTGGTCAGCGACCCGCGCGCGCCTTCGGCGAACAGCGTGTATTTGCCGTGCAGTTCCATGCCGGGCTGGTAGTCCTGCTTATGGCTGCCATCGGCGGCAACGCCCATGTCGCCGGTCGCAACGCCCTTGACCGAACCGTCATCGTTGTAAAGCACCTCGGCCGCCGGGAAGCCGGGGAAGATTTCCACGCCCAGCCCTTCGGCCTTTTCGGCAAGCCAGCGGCACAGGCTGCCCAGCGAACCGGTGTAATTGCCATCGTTCGACATAAAGGGCGGCATCATGATGTGCGGCATGGCGAACTTGCCCTTGGCCGACAGGGTCCAGTGCCAGTTATCGGTCACTGGGGTCTCGGCCATCGGGCAATCGTCATCGCGCCAGTCGGGCAGCAGCTCGTCCAGCGCCTTAGGATCGACCACCGCGCCCGACAATATATGCGCGCCGATCTCGCTGCCCTTCTCCAGCACGCAGACCTCAAGATCCGCGTTCACCTGCTTCAGCCGGATCGCCGCGCCCAATCCCGCAACGCCGCCACCGACGATGACGACATCATAAGGCATGGATTCGCGTGTGGTCATAGGCCTTCAGTCAACTCCGGCACGGCCTTGTACAGATCCGCGACGAGGCCGATGTCAGCGACCTGGAAGATGGGTGCGTCTTCGTCCTTGTTGATGGCGATGATGGTCTTGCTATCCTTCATCCCCGCAAGGTGCTGGATCGCGCCCGAGATGCCGATGGCGATATAGACTTCCGGTGCCACGATCTTGCCGGTCTGGCCGACCTGGTAGTCGTTGGGGATATAGCCCGCGTCCACGGCAGCACGCGATGCGCCCACGCCCGCGCCGAGCTTGTCGGCGAGCGGCATGATGACGCTTTCGAAGGTTTCGCTGTCCTTCAGCGCGCGGCCGCCCGACACGATGATCTTGGCGCTGGTCAGTTCCGGGCGTTCGCTCTTGGCGATCTCGGCGCCGATGAAGCTGGATTTGCCCGCATCGCCGGTGGAGGCGACCGCCTCGATGGCAGCCGATCCGCCCTCGGCCTCGGCCTTGTCGAAGGCAGTGCCGCGTACGGTGATGACCAGCTTCGCATCGGTCGATTCAACGGTCGCAATCGCGTTGCCCGCATAGATCGGGCGGGTGAAGCTCTTGTCGCCCTCGACCGAGAGGATGTCGCTGATCTGCATGACATCGAGCAGCGCCGCCACGCGCGGCGCGATGTTCTTGCCGGTGGTCGTGGCCGGGAACAGCACCGCGTCATGATGATCCATCAGCGAGGTGACAAGCGGCGCGACATTCTCGGCCAGCTGGTGTTCAAAGGCTGCGTCATCCGCGACATGGACCTTGCCCACGCCCGCGATCTTGGCAGCCGCTTCACCCACTGCGCCGCAGCCAGCGCCCGCGACCAGCAGGTGCACTTCGCCCAGCTTTGCCGCAGCGGTGACTGTGGCGAGCGTCGCATCGCCCAGATTGGCGTTGTCGTGATCGACATAAACAAGCGTTTTCATGATCATGCGACTCCCATTGCTTTAAGCTTGGCGACCAATTCATCGACATCGGCCACCTTCACGCCCGCCTGCCGGACCGGCGGTTCGGCGACGGTCAGCGTCTTCAGACGCGGCGCGATATCGACGCCGTAGTCAGCCGGGGTCTTGGTCTCCAAAGGCTTCTTCTTCGCCTTCATGATGTTGGGCAGCGAAGCATAGCGCGGCTCGTTCAGGCGCAGATCGGTCGTCACGATCGCAGGCAGCGACAGCTTCACCGTCTCCAGCCCGCCATCGACTTCGCGGGTCACGCTGACGCTGTCACCCTCGACCTCGACCTTCGACGCAAACGTGCCCTGCGGCAGGTCCATCAGCGCGGCCAGCATCTGGCCGGTCTGGTTGCTGTCGTCGTCGATCGCCTGCTTGCCAAGGATGATGATTCCCGGCTCGATCTCGGCGGCCACGGCCTTCAGGATCTTGGCCACCGCCAGCGGCTCGACCTCCTGATCGGTCTCGACCAGCACCGCGCTGTCCGCACCCATCGCCAGCGCCGTGCGCAGCGTTTCCTGCGCCTTGGCAGGACCGATGCTGACCGCGATGATCTCTTCGACCTTGCCCGCTTCCTTCAGACGGATCGCTTCTTCCACCGCGATCTCGTCGAACGGGTTCATGCTCATCTTCACGTTCGCAAGATCCACGCCCGAGCCGTCCGCTTTCACACGCGGCTTCACGTTATAGTCAATAACCCGCTTCACGGGCACCAGGGCCTTCATAAGCCTATCCTATTCAATGCAGAGGTGAATCAGCGCAGCAGTTCTTTTGCGATGGTGTTCTTCTGGATTTCTGAAGAACCCTCATAAATCCGCGTGATGCGGATATCGCGATAGAGCCGTTCGATCGCATAGCCCTTGCAATAGCCCGCGCCGCCATAAATCTGCAGCGCGGTATCGACCGTACGGCCGCCCGCCTCGGTCGCGAACAGCTTCGCCATCGAAGCCAGTTCGCGGCGCTTTTCGCCCTGATCATAGCGCCATGCGGCATCGAGCAGGATCAGGCGCGCGGCACGCATGTCGGTCGCCATACCGGCCAGATAATGGCGAATTGCCTGAAAATCGGCGATGACATTGCCGAACGCCGGGCGAACTTTCGCTTCTTCAGTCGCAAGTTCGAGCGCATATTCGCCCATTCCCACTGCCGTCGCGCCAACATTCATGCGGCCTTCGTTCAAACATTCAAGCGCATAGCTGAAGCCCTTGCCCTCTTCGCCGATCAGAGCGTCGGCAGGCACCTGACATTCATCGAATGTCAGTTCGTACACGGCCGGCGAAGTACCCATCAGCTCGATCACGCCCGACACCGAAAAGCCCGGCGTATCCGCCGGCATCAAGAAGGCCGAGATGCCCCCGCGAGCACCTGCGCTCTTGTCCGTGTAGGCATAGACCGTGACAAATTTCGCGTTCTTGCCGTTCGAGATATAGGTCTTCGATCCATTGATCACCCAGCCATCGGCATTGCGCGTCGCGGTGGTGCGCATTGAACCGGGATCAGACCCCGAACCCGGCTCCGTGAGAGCGAAGGCTACCGGAATTTCGCCAGTTGCCATTCCCGGGATCAGCATCTCCTTCTGCGCTTCAGTGCAGTGATAGGCGATGTTCTTCGCGCCCGGACCCATCAGTGGGCGAATTTCGGTCCAGAATTGGGGGGGAAGGCGCGCAAGCTCGATCTGCACCGCAGCCTGCGCCAGAGCGCCAAGCCCAAGGCCGCCATATTCCTCGGGCAAGGCCATGCCGAAATATCCGTTATCGACTAGGGTCTGGCGAACGATCGGCGGGACCACGCCAGTCTCAACGAATTCGCGCTCCAGCGGCAGCAGGTCGTTGACGATGGCCTTTGTCGCCTCACAGAAATCCTTGATCTCGTCGGGAAGTTCGAAGTCCATGATGTGCCTTTCAAATGTCTCGATCACTCTCAACACTGAAAAAGCATAATGGTCCTACCATTGCAAGAGTGATGTCGGCCAATTCTGAGGCAGGCGACAAAGCGAGCGCCGTTCCAAACCGGCTGCTAGAGAAAAATTGCGTTGCCGGCGGCCAAGCAACGTATTGACGATATTCGATTTATTATCTAAGCAAATCGCAATTATTCAATTTCGCAAATACCATTCAGAACCCGTGAAATTGCGCCTCGCCCGCCTACACACGACAACGGCGCTGAATTTCATGCCCCCTCCATCCCGAAAATCTTATGGCATTATGCTATTGGAATTGGCTTGCGCGCAGCATGGCAGCATACTGAAAATACAGATCAGAACAGTGCCGCTCAGATCGGCAGGAATTATCTGGAGAGATTCATGTTCATCAAGAACACCTGGTATGTCGCTGCCTTCGCCGCCGAGATCGAGTCGGGCAAGACACTCGCCCGCAAGCTCCTGAACAAACCGGTCGTCCTCTTTCGCACCGACGACGGCAAAATCGCCGCACTGGAAGACCGGTGCAGTCACCGTGCGATGCCCCTCAGTTCCGGCCACGTAGACGGTTGTCGCATCCGCTGCGCCTATCACGGTGTCGAATTCGAAGCCGACGGCAAGTGCGCGCGCATTCCTAATCAGGAACGTATTCCGCCTGCCGCCAATGTGCGCAGCTATCCGGTTGTCGAAAAGGATCATCTGATCTGGATCTGGATGGGCGATGCCGAACTGGCCGATCCCGCACAGATCATCGACAGTCCGGAACACAACGATCCAAAGTGGACGTGGCGACCCTATAATTTCCCGGTGAATGCCGATTGGCAGCTTATCGTCGACAATATCATGGACCTGACCCATGTGCCTTACATCCACGCGGGCACGATCGGCGGTAACCCCGAACAGCATTATGGCGCGGAAACCAAGGTAGAGTTCGACGGCAAGCGCGTGGAACTTCTGCGCAAGATGCCCAATTCGGTCCCGCCGCGTTCCTATATCGACGCGGGCGGCTTCAAGGGACGCGTCGATCGCTGGCAGGAAGTGCGCTTCGAACCGGCCCGGGGCATGACCCTGCGCGTCAATGCGGGTGGCTGCGATGCGGGGACCGGCGCCTATGAAGGCCGCCGCGACAATGGCTTTGAACTGGCGAACAACCATTTCATCACGCCCGAAACGGAAACGACCAGCCATTATTTGTGGACTATCTGCACCACGGCCGATCCGGCGACCGGCGTGCCTGACAAGCTTTTCGATCAGTTCTTCGACACGATCACCGAAGACGAACAGACGCTGGCGCTACAGCAGGAACGGATCAATGACGATCCTGGTCGTACCTTCGTCGGCATTGCCAGCGACGGCGCCGTGAACCAGGCTCGCCGCCTGCTCAGCGCTATGGCTGAGGCTGAAGAAGGTCAGGGCATGGCGGCCTGACGGAAAAGATTCTGCCCCACTAAAAAGGAGCGGCGCTTCAGCACCGCTCCTTTTCTTTTGCACATGATGAACGCTTCGATCAGAACGAGGTAATCACGCTGCGGGCGATCGCACCGCCCTTCAGCTCCGTATAGGCCTCATTAATCTCCTCGATCCCGATCTCGCGCGAGATCAGGTCATCGAGGTTGAGCTTACCCTGCAAGTACAGCTGGGCATACATCGGGATGTCTTGCTTGATATTAGTCGAACCCATATAGACACCGCGGAGATCAACCTGATTGGTCAACAGGTCGACCGTAACATTGACATCGATGGTCGATGTCGGCGCATGGACCCCGATCATATAGGCGCCCCCGCCCTTGCGGGCCATCTGGATCGCCTGCTCCGATGTAGCCTTGATGCCCACGACCTCGAAAACGTGATCCGCGCCGCCCGGTATAAGCGTGCGCAACGCTTCGACAGAATTGCCGGAAGACGCATCGATGAAATCGGTCGCACCGAACTTGCGGGCAAGCTCTTCCTTCCTTGGCTGCATGTCGATCGCCACAATGCGCCCTGCGCCAGCCAGCTTCGCACCCGAAATAACGTTAAGCCCGACGCCGCCAATGCCGATCACGGCAACCGTATCGCCCGGGCGGACAGAAGCGGTATTGATCGCTGCACCTGCCCCGGTGATCGTGCCGCAGCCCAGCAGCGAGGCCTGTGCGAACGGCAGTTCCTTTGGCACCTTGGCAAGCTGGTTTTCATGCACCAGCGCCTTTTCCGCAAAGGCACCCGTACCGAAAACTTGCGTGACGGCCCCGCTCTCACCTCGCAGGCGCGGCTTCTCACCCTCATCGGCGCGCAGCGTTTCTTCTGGATGGGTGCATTGATAGGTCTTGCCCGAATTGCAGGCGCGGCAATGACCACAGAACTGGATAAGCGAGCCGACGACATGGTCGCCAATCTCGAATTCGCGCACTTCGGGACCGACCGCGATGACCACGCCGGCCAGTTCGTGCCCCAACACGGCGGGAAGCGGCACGCCGAAATCGGTCTCGGCAAAGTGAAGATCGGAATGGCAAAGGCCCGATGCCTTCACCTCGACCAGCACCTCGTGGTCGCGGGGTTCGTCGATTTCGATTTCGCCGACCTGAAACGTACCGTCCAGGTTATTGAGTATGGCAGCCTTCACGTTCTTCTCCTTGATCCTTCTGCGTCAGGCGCAAATCGGCCCGACGATCATGGTCGTATCCTCAATCGCCTTTGGATTGCGGCAGCACTCGACCATCTGGTCGCGTTGGCCGATCGCGAATTTAAACGTTGCGCATTCGGCGCATGCGGGAAGCTTTTCACGCAGATCGTTCCAATTCACGGAACTGTGTCTTCGAACGAGTCTTTCTGCGTCCTGGCCATAGTCGCATGGCGATCGCAGCGGTGAGCACGCTGCCTACACGCCGCCAAACACGTCGAAAAACAACTCATTCACTCATGTCTCCCTTCTTTTCCTGTTGTGAAGGCAGCCATGTTCGCGCTCATTCGCCAAGCAGAGCGGTCACCGTCTTGGTCTCGGTGTAGTGCAGCAAGCCCTCTTCCCCGACCTCGCGGCCCCAGCCGGATTCCTTCACGCCGCCAAAAGGCGCGGAAGGATCGTTCATGCCGTGGGTGTTGATCCAGACCACGCCGGCCTGCAGTTGACGTGCGGTAAGATGCGCGCGCGAAAGATCGCGGGTCCAGATATTGGCCGCCAGCCCAAAGCGCGTGTCATTGGCAGCCTTCACCACCTCCTCGACATCGTCGAACGGCGTCGCGACAAGAACCGGACCGAAGATCTCTTCGCGCACGATGCTGGCATCGCGGTTCGGATTGGCGAAGATCGTCGGCTCTACAAAATAGCCGTCCTTGCCGCCGGTCCCGCCGCCGGTGACGACTTCGGCGCCGCACTGCCGGCCCTGTTCGATATAGTCGAGCACGCGGATCTGCTGCGCACGCGACACCAGCGGCCCCAGCATCGTTTCCGGATCACGGCCATGACCCAGCTTGAAGCCTTGCGCCACCTTTGCGATGCCCTCGACCACCTGATCATAGACCGATCGTTCGACGAACAGGCGCGAGGCGGCGAGGCACACCTGCCCCGAATTGAAAAAGATGGCGAGCGCGGCGCCGAGCGTAGCCTTTTCGAGGTCCGCATCGGCAAAGATCAGCGAAGGCGATTTACCGCCGAGCTCCAAAGTCACGCGTTTCAGATCATCGGCAGCGGTGCGCACGATCTGCTTGCCGACCCTTGTCGAACCGGTGAAGGCGATCTTGTCCACGCCGGGATGTGCGACCAAAGCCTGCCCGGCATCCTGACCGTACCCCGTGACCACGTTGAGCACGCCTTCGGGCAAACCGGCCTCGAGCGCGAGTTCAGCCAGCCGAAGCGCGGTCAGCGGCGTAACTTCCGAGGGTTTCAGGACGATCGTACAGCCTACCGCCAGCGCCGGGGCGATCTTCCACGCGGCCATCGCCAGCGGATAGTTCCATGGCACGATCTGGCCGACCACGCCCACTGGCTCGCGCACGGAATAGCTGTGGTATTGCTGCCCGTCGCCGGAAATCGGATTGACCTGCCCGCCGATCTTGGACGTCCAGCCCGCCATGTAGCGAAAAATGTCGATCGCCGCCGGCACGTCGACGGCTAGCGCGTGATGCACCGCCTTGCCGTTGTCGTAACTTTCCAGAAGTGCCAGTTCGCCGGCGTGCTCCTCGATCTTGCGGGCGATATTCTCGATTATCTTGCCGCGGTCGAGCGGACGCATGCGCGCCCAGCTTGCAGACTCAAATGCCTTTCGCGCGGCGCTAACAGCACGGTCAATATCCTCGGCGGAACCTGCCGGGACGCGGGTGAAGATTTCGGCGGTGGCCGGATCCTCCACATCGATGCATTGCCCATCGGCGCTCTCGGTCCATTCTCCGCCGATCAGCATGCGATTGCGTGGAAGGTGGACTTCGTGCCCTTTTTTACCATGCAGCGTCTGCGCAAAAGCCGTTTCGTTCATAGCTCTCTCCATCTCGCAGGCACTATTTGCCAGCTCATTAGTCTTTTTTCGTTGCAGCCGTCTGACCGGCGCGCCGCATCAAACACCATCGGTCAGACAGTGCTTAGCCAGCGAGTCTCGTCACGATGGTCGACGCTGTTCGCTCATCTCGAATGCGGGGAATGGGTGATGCCAAACCTCTCATCGATTACGCATCTCTCAGTGTGCGTATAGCTAATACGTAATGATCGATTTTCGGATCGGCAATATGTTTGAAAGGTCGGACCAATATTGGCTTTTCAGGGCAAAAATCACGGCTTTAAGCCGTTTTCTTAAGGCAAATGTCGAGGCTTGCTTCACTTTTTGAATAGTCAGCAGTGATTCGAATATCGTTGGCCACCTAAGCTCAGGACCCATTGATTTGCAGGCGACGATATGATTGTGCTTTGCACGCCTTGGGCTCCAGGCTCCGCGAGGAGACTGAGTATGAGCGACCTGTATTGGGCGTCACCTTAGGGTTTGTGCGCCAGACAACGACTTGCCGGACATAATGCGAACATGGGCGTCAGGTGGCGGCGCGGAGATACTGGTATAGCGTTTCACGGCTGATACCCAGTTCGCGTGCGATGGCTGCCTTGCGCTCACCGGCGGCGGCGCGGCGATGCAACTCAGCGATCATTTCGTCGGACAGGGACCGTTTTCGTCCGCGATAAGCGCCACGTTGCTTGGCGACAGCGATGCCTTCGCATTGTCGTTCTCGGATCAAAGCGCGCTCGAATTCGGCGAACGCGCCCATGACTGAAAGTATCAGGTTGGCCATGGGAGAATCTTCGCCGGTGATTGCCAGGCTTTCCTTCACGAACTCAATCCGAACACCTCGATTGGTGAGCGATTGGACGAGCCTGCGCAGGTGGCGGCAAGATATTCGGTCGCGGTCTGCGCCTGTTCGGGGCCCAGCGGCGCGCCCAGCCCGATCATCTGCTGGACGATATCGTTCCATTCGCCCGGCGTGCGCCCGCGCGAAGTGGCAAGCGCAAAGGAATGGCACCCCGCACAGGTCGTCTCCACAAGCTGCTTCGCCGCGCCCGGTAATGCCGATCCCGCAGACGACTGCGTCGCGCCCTGCAGGCCGGTGCCCGCAATCGCCGCGCAGCAGGTCGCCGCCAGCAAGATCGCCCGTGGCCCCCGGAGCCGGATGCAGTTCCTCTTCGTAATGGAATGCGTGCTGCTGCGACCGGGCAGGTTCATCAAGCGCCTCTCTTAGATGGATCCTCTTGCTCGACCTTATGCCGATCCACGCCCGATTGCGCTGTAGCAGAGTGCACAATCTCGTGTCGGCCCAGTGCACCCAATCCTCCAGTAAGCATCTAACTGCGCGTAACTGGCAGGCGGGGCCCAGACGTTCAGTCTTTGGCGACCTAGCGCATCACGCATTGCACGATCTGATGCAGTCGTTTCGCCCTGACGGCGGGCGCGGCGAACCGACGACGAGATTATGCAGAGAAGGATGGCGGGTCGACATGTTGTAGAAGCTGAGCGAGGATATATTCGCATGCAGGTCGAAAGGGTCGATACTGGAACGGTATACGCCTGCCGCCTCACCCTTTATCAATATCTCCGCAAGCTGGTCGATCACGCTCGAGTTGCGGCTCCTCAGATCTTGGACGGTGGCGATGTGTTCGTCGTGATGCCGGTTTTCGCTAATCACCAGCCGGACGAGATGTTCGTGCCGGGGGTGCGATCGGTCTTCATCGTCAGCGCCATTGCGCCCTGTTGGCGGTGATGATTTCTCATCGGCTTCGGCGTCCGGCTGGCTAGCCGACCGGGTCCTTGAAAGGCGTCGGCCAGCGAAAACAGCGTTCCGGCCAGTCGACGCCGTCACACTTTATTCTCGACGAACGGATAGCCAGGCATCGGCGCCATGCAATCCGATTTTCAGCGCAATGGTAACCCGGCGCCTATTTTCCTCAGAGTGGCAGCGCGCTTCGTCACCCAAAGCTGCGACACCGTAGAACTTGTCTGATAATCCTTCTTATCGGACAAGCTATTAGAAAGAGAGAAAGAAAAGCGCATGCCTGCGAGCCGTTCGACGATCCGCAGCTGATGCAAGGATCGGCGCCTGACCGCCTTCCCCGCCGCCCTTAGGGCCGTGGTGGCCTATGGAAGCGGGCGTTCAACACGTTGTCGGCAGATCGGGGCAGTCTATATCTGATGCGGGACAGCATCATCGTTCGCGCACATCAGTAGGTAAGCGGAAAGGGGGCAAACCCATGCGCTTAAACGAAGAGCCCGATCTTCCCGCAGGCGACGACCTACCGATAATGCGCGATGGCAACACACGGTCGATATCGCGTGCACAGCGACTGCTACATTCTGTCTTTTTCCACAGATGGGGATTTCTTCTGTTCTAGGCTTCACTTTGCGTCGCCCAGTCGTATTTTGGGATACGACACAAAACCCTTGGAGGCTACCATGAGCAGCGAAACGCTAATAACCGCGCCTCAGCATGAGATCACAACCGCGGATTACATCAAGTCAATCGCTGCGCGCTCTCTGAATGTTGTAGACAAACTCAGGGCTGCCGCTCTTCGTCCCGACGCCCACAAGCGGCTCGATATCCGGATCGGGATTGAAGAGGTCGCACGGCTCCTTGACTGCTCGGCACCACGTATCCGAGACGCTGAAGCCGACGGCCGCCTTCCGCCCGCCGAAACGGGTGAAAATGGCCGTCGGCTAGGCTACACGGTTTCAGACCTATGGAACATGCGTGAGGTACTCAACGCCTCGCCCCGTCGCCCCGAACACATCCGGCCGACGATCCTCGCGGTGCAGAACTTCAAAGGCGGTGTCGGCAAGTCTACAATCTCAGTTCACCTGTCGCACTACCTTGCAATAAAGGGATATCGAATCCTTGTCATTGATTGCGACAGCCAGGCCACTACGACGACATGTTTCGGTCTCGATCCACACCTCTTCGTTGAGCAGAGCGAAACGCTTTATCCCTTCTTGTCGATTGAGAAGGAGCAGAGCAGCCTCCACTACGCGATCCAAAAAACGAGTTGGCCAAACATCGACATTATTCCCTCCATGCAAGGCCTTTATGATGCCGAATATGAGCTCGCAGCCACCAGTGGAAAAGGGGGATCGATCCTCCTGGACCGCCTTTCCCAGCTAAAGGAGGGAGTCGAAGAGGTCGCGACCAACTACGACATCGTAATCCTGGATCCGCCTCCGGCACTCGGCACCCTCAGTATCGCAGTGATGCGTGCGGCCAATAGCCTGCTCGTACCTCTCGCCGCTACAATGCCCGACTATACATCGACGGCAAAGTTTCTCGACATGCTAGGCGTCGTTGCCGAAGACCTTGAGGAAGCGTCGAACCGCGCTAATCTCGATGTGGCTATGAACATGGACTTCATCAGCGTCATCTGTTCGAAGTTCAACACCAACGACAAGTCGCAGCAGAACATGTTCAGCAAAGTGCTGAAAACCGGTTTTGGAGCAGAGCTTCTTAGCACGCCGGTTTTGGAGTCCGCCGAGATCAGTCACGCCCTATCCCGCTGGAAGAGCGTCTATGAACTAACCCGACCGATTGGGGCATCAAAGACCTACAAGCGGTGCCGGGAAAACCTCGACGACGCGTTTGCCAATGTTGAGAAGGAGATTCTCCTTAGCTGGGCCGGCGATCCCATCGAGAACATTGTCAGGAGCAGCCAGCCATGACGGATTCCAAGAAGAGGACCTCCGGCATCGACGACATTTTCGACGCGGCACTTGAGGGCATCCCCGAGCAAGCCCCCCTCGCCCGGCCGAACCGGCGCACTCGTTCAGCCGTAACATCCAATCTCAGCGTTGGAGATGAAGCTTCCGAGGGCAATCTCGCCTATCGAACACCGGAGCAGCGCGAGCAGTCTCGTGGCGCCCTCTCGCTCATGGGCAATGGCGGCACCGCAATCGACCGTGTCCGCTCTGGCGAAACCGCACAAATAGTTGAGAAGCAGGTCGATCCCGATCTTGTCGATGTTTGGGACGGGAATCCCCGTTTTCAGAACGACCTAAATGTTGATCGGCTCGCGGAGCTCATTGAGTCCATCAAGGCTCAGGGACAGCTCATTCCTGGCGTCGCTCGGCGTAAGGATAATCGCTACGAGCTGATATACGGTTCGCGCAGGCTCTTCGCGGCAAAATATCTCAAGCAGAATGGCTACCCGGAGATCAAGTTTCGGCTCGAGATTCGAGACGTCACCGACGAAGCCGCCTTTCGTTTAGCGGATGAAGAAAATCGCAACCGCGAAGATGTTTCGCCAGTCGAGCGCGCCAAGAACTACGCTGCTGCCCTTGAGCGCCACTACAATGGAAGCCAAGCCACTCTCGTCAACAAACTCGGTCTCGCTAAGAGCACCGTTTCCAGATTGATGAAGATCGCCACCATTCCAGATGCGATCATCAACGTAATCCCTAGCCTGCCCGACCTCAGCTTTTCCAAAGCTTATGATCTTGCAGTTAAGCTCGACGACGCCGACTTTCGCGGAGCCGCTCTGAGCACCGCTAAGGTGATCCAGAAGGAAATCGATGGCGGAGCCCGCTTGGACACCGCAACAGTCCTGAAGCGGCTCCAAGAGCGCCCCGCCAGGCCTGCGGTGGGTGGTAAGTACCTCATACACTCCAAGGCTGGCAAACCCATGCTTGAAGTTCGCTCAGCGACCAAGGGTGGGCTAACTCTGAAGATTATGTCCAATTCCGGCGCGCTTGAAAACGAGGTTATCACAACCGTACAGGAGCTGATGAGAAATCACGGAATGTCCTAGATGTTCTCTTTATGTTCCACGTCCGTGGCCGCACCGCTTGAGGTGCGGCCATTTTTTGCGAGCCCTCCCCTCCCCTTGCTTTAATCCTGCTTGCTATCAGCAACAGGCATACTCGCCGAATCAAACGACGAGCGAACATGCCACCTTATCGTTTCTGTAAGAAACTTGAACCTGCCATCATGCAGGAGTGTGATGACCATCCACCAGCTGCGATTCTTCGACAACGGGATAGTTCCGCACTCACGTGAAGGGCGGTTCCAAAAATGATGCCAAGCATCTTTTTAAAGGCGAGGCTTTGAGGAAGGGGAACCGCCACAAGGCTAGGGATCGCCATTGCCCTACTCTGCCCAATCATTTGAGATGTACGTCGAGCTTCCTCTAATCAAGATACTACAGGCTCGAAGGACGCCATTGTTGTTCGGCATCCGCCCCATTGGCCATTAACGAAAAGGCGTGATCCGTCCCCGGCTATGATAGCGAGAATTCTGGGATTGCTAGATTAAATAACCTTTGTCGCAGTAGCCGAGAAACGCATATTGGCATCCTAAAATCTTCTCGAAGGAAACTGACAACGCAAAGGTGCCGCACCCTTGGATCTGCTCATGCTCTCAGCAACCCATACAGGCTGGCCCCTTAGCCTTCCCGCAAATGGCTCGAGCACGAGATACTACCCCTCATTGTCACTAAGCGGTTTCTTGCAAGAAACCGAAGCTGCATTCTAGACCGCCTTCCTCAAGACAGTCTAGACCGCCTTCCTCAAGACAGGGCGCAATCAACTAATCTAAGCTAACTCAGACGCGTCGCTCGCCCTACCTGCCTGACTCAGAATCTATCACCAAGACTCATCTCTTCGGTCCATGTAGAGACCTCATGAAGTTGATCTGCCTTTTCCTGCTTTGGGGTTGCCTGGCTGGCTTCCAGCAAGACTAGTCACAATGCTGCTGATGGGTCGGCAACAAACCATCGCAACCCTACCACCTGAATTCGACATCGAAGCCCAATTATGCTGCCTTCGTTGCCCAGAATGATGGATGCGTGGCCTTTGAGCGCCGACACGATTCGACCGAGCGCCTTAATAGCCACCATACCTTGTGGTACCCGTCCAAATACCTGATGTACGTTTCTTGCAAGAAACCTGAGCCACGAGCGTTGCCCTCCTGATTATTAAGCTTCCACCAGAGTGCACCTGCCCGCCACGTCCCCTGGCGATCCCAAACGTCGGGATCCTAGGCGGCCTTCCGAACCCGGCGGCTAAGGACCAGCGATCGCCGAATTAGAATCTGATCGCCACATGAAATCAGGCCTCATATTGCGAGCGGCTTGGCACAATATTTCAGGACTGCCAGATCCGCTAATGACGCCCATAGTGTCATCCTATAATTATATGCTTGTGAATCGGCGATGCTCAGGATATAGCCTTCAACGAGAGTGAAGATTCGGCTCATTTTCAGATGTTTCGAAGCTTCGAGAAATTTCATTGTGGTGCAGGCCATGCATCCAATAATCGAATGGTCTGGGTATAACTCGTAATTCCGATTCGACTCCGGCCTCGCCGAAGGATGACAATTCGAACGGCGAATCCAGCCGTGGAGACATGATATGGCCTTGAAAGCGTTGGAAGGCGGAAAATCAGCCGAGTCAAATCGACGCATTACGGTGCGTGGTAACGACGACCTGTATTTCTTCCTTTCCTTCGTTGGCGACTTCGGATTTCGCGACATGCGTGAAATGATGGAGCGGCCCTTTTTCGCGATCAGCAAGACTCGTAAAGAGCCAATCAATTACCTTTCTCCAGATGGGAAAACCCACGTCACCGTGTCTGCAGACCCTACCTATGGCCTCGCTACGATATGGGACGCTGACATCTTGATCTATCTGGCCTCGGTTATCTGCGAGATGAAGCGCCAAGGCGTGAATGACATTCCGCGCAAGGTAACCGTTCGCCCTAACGATCTCCTCAAAGCTATCGGGCGCAGAACCGGTGGTCGAGAATACGAACTCCTTGCGGCCGGTCTTGATCGGCTTGTCGCAACGACAATCAAGACCAACATCCGCGCCAAGGGCCGCCGTGAAGCGACCTTCAGTTGGCTCGATGGTTGGAGCCAGGTCATAGACGAGCGCGAAATGACCCAAGGCTATACGTTAGAGATGTCGAACTGGTTCTATGAGGGCCTTGTCCTTGAAAATGGCGTCCTAAAAATCGACCCTCGCTATTTTCAACTCAAGGGCGGGCTCGACCGCTGGCTCTACCGAGTTGCTCGCAAGCATGCTGGCAGACACGGCGAAAAGGGCTTCGAGATCGGCATCCGAACCCTTTATGAAAAGTCGGGTAGTTCGCGACCGCTGAGGCTTTTCAAACATGATCTC